>Ga0247682_1000009_pt1 | contig 113193 bp, 111 predicted proteins | sample CNK23_metaG_FD_190130 | JGI IMG/M metagenome (GOLD analysis project Ga0247682, IMG submission 190130) | Soil microbial communities from Purdue University Martell Research Forest, Indiana, United States - CNK23 | ecosystem: Environmental > Terrestrial > Soil > Temperate forest > Bulk soil...
AAGCAACTGCCACAGCGCATCGCTCGCCTTCTCAATTTCATCAAACAGCAGGAATGAAAGCTTCAGCTTGTCCGTATGATTGGCCGCCAACGCTTCTTGCGTAATCAGCGGATGCGTCTCCCGATGTCCCAAATACCCTGGCGGCGAACCAATTAGCTTCGCTATTTCATGCGAGTGCTGAAATTCCGCGCAATCTACCTTGATCACCGCGCGCGGATCGCCAAATAAAATCTCTGCCGCCGCTTCCACTATGCGCGTCTTGCCGGAGCCAGTCGGCCCAAGGAGTAGCAGGTTCCCCACCGGACGCCCCGGCGAATTCAGCCCGGCGCAGAACACCTGGTACAGGTCGACCAGCGCCTGCACACCTTCTTCTTGCCCCACGATCTTTGCGTCGAGCGACGCCTGAAACTCCATCGTCTGCGAGCTGCGTCTCTCCGGATCGAGTGAAAGCTTAGTGGTGCTCATGACCGCCTCCTCGCGCCGCCAGATTGCTGCGACACGCTTCCAAATCTCCCGCGCGTTCTCGAATCAAACTGAGTCAGCTTGACCTGAATCGTGGTTTGCAGAAGCCGCAATTGCACGAGCAGCTCCTTCGCCACAGCGGGTGATTCTGAAAATTGGACTACCGGCGGAAACAGATCCGCGAGCTCCAGGTGCAGAGACCGAAGCGTGGAGACGAGCTTTTGTACCTCGGGTGAGTTGGAATCGGCCAGATTGATCTTCTGACTTGCCTGTTCGCGCAGCGCTCGCCAGTTGAGCTCCACGAACGGATGCTTCTTGGAAACTTCGCGGACTATCTGATCCGTGATGCGAGCCTTGTCGCCGAGACGCGCAAGATGAAGTTGGCGCACTTTTCCACCGCGGCGCACGTTGTGCACCAGATAGAACGAATTACCTTTGCGCCGAACGAAAGCCATACCTTGTCTCCCGCTTCGTCCTGGATGTAGTGTATTTGGCTTCCACTACACCCGTCAATGATTAGACGTAAAATCTTTCCTAAAGTTGCAACCAATCTGTTACGCGCAAAATTAAGCGCGAACCGCGCAAAACGAGCATCTGTTTTTTCGCTGTGTTCCATTCGTGCTTCGCATCGTTAGCTCCAATTGAGCACAGCGCAGTTCCCTTCCGATTGTTGCCGAGCTAAAAAGTTTCTCTGGCCGCCGCTTCCTTTTCGCTCCAACTCTCATGCACTCTATCCAACCCGCTTCCGGCAAAATGTTCTTGCTGACACGCAGCGCTGCCGATTACGCTCTCCTGGCGCAATCCTATCTCTCTGTTTCGATTGGAGTTCCTGTGTCCTGGGATCCTGTATACCGGCTTGTGAAACTCATTCCCCGGGGACGGGTTTTAACCTATGGGGCTGTTGCCAAAGCCCTCCGCCTCCCGGGCGGGGCTAGAACCGCAGGACGCGCTATGGCAGGTTGCCCTTCGGGCAAAGGCATTCCGTGGCATCGCGTCGTCGGCGCAAATGGCAAACTCTTGATCCGCGAGCCGTACGCCTCCCTTCAGCGAAAACTCCTCGAAACCGAAGGCGTCAAAATGACCGAGCGCCGCGTCAACATGAAACTGCATCAATGGGTCGTGCCAAAACAAAGGAAGACGGTAAAAAGGTCCAAATAAATCCGCTCAGCCGTAGCGCCGGAACTTGTTCCAAAACTCCGGCCACGGCGCTTTCAGCCCTCGACACAAGTAAATATCCGGATGATCTCGCGACTCCTCATTTTCGACGCCGAACTGGTTTGCATTTTTTGCCACGGCCGCGCAACTCGAAAAATTGGCTTCGACTTCTTCCTTCTCCAGACCCACCGCAATGATCGTTTGCGGCTCGTGCGGATCGTACCCGCGATACCAAAACGAATTCGTCCCGGACATCGCATGCGGCAGACCAACCGCCGGTCCATACAAATTCAACGCGCCGCCCTCGCCGTAGTTCCCTGTCAGGATTCCTGTCTTCGCTCGCTCTTCTGCCGGCAGTAGGTTGTAAACGCGGGCGACCGTATCCGCCAGGTCCGTCCAGCCAATCTGCTCGCGAAACTGGTCATGCAATTTGCTCGTCACGCGCCACGCCGCCCCGCCGAACGGCGCAATCGGCATTACAAAAACGGCAAACACAGCACCATTCAAGGCGATTGCAGTCCACTGCAATCCATTCAAGACTTTGGCAGTAACCGGCTCCGCCGTCCGCAACCAATTCCCGAACGCCACGCTTCCTGCGGCAAGCACCACCGGATAAATCGGCGCCGTATAATAAAATCGCGCCTTCGCCAACCAGAACAGCAAAAACGTCACAAGAACCATCCACCCCACCGGCGCATATTTCTTCCGCTCTTCGCGTGCCGACAAAAACCACATTCCCCAAATCGCCAGTGGAGCAGTTGCGAGGTTCACGCACAGGTAAATTTGGTTTAGCAAAAATTCATTGTTCCTCCCCTGCCGTACATCGCGTTCATGCAAGTGCCTTAGAAAATCGAGCGAGACCCAATCGTGCTTCGCCTGCCAGATCAAATTCGGCAAAAACAGCAGGACGGAAATTCCCGCGCCGATCCAAAGCCACTTGCTCGTCAAATATTTCCGCGCATCGGAAAGTAAAACTCCAGCAACAATCCCCAACGTCCAAAATCCCGCCGTGTATCGCGTCTCCATCCCCAACCCCAACGCGAACCCAATCGCCACCCACCACCGCGCATCGCCGGACTTGCACAGCTTTACCAGAAAGTACGTCGCCAGCACACCACACAAATAATCGAACGACACGTACTGAAACACCGCGCCCTGCGCCAACGCCACCGGGGCGACGCACGTCGCCACCGCCGCCAACACTTGCTCACGCCTTCCGCCACCCAACTCTTTCGCGATCAACCCGGCCAGCGCCATCGCCGCGCTAACGGCCATCGCCGCAAAAAATCGGAACCCGACGAGCGAAGTCCCAAACAACAGCAACTCAACGCGTCCAATCAGCGGCGTAACCGGCGGATAGGCCACGAACCCCCAATCGAGGTGCCTTGCATCATCGAGCGTCTGCAGTTCATCGCGGTGAAATCCATACTGCCCGTTCGTCGCCGTGTGAATCATCACACTCGCCAAGGCCAAAAGCAGCAGCACCGCCAGATCCGACTTCGCAAATTCCATCACCCGCTTGTTCATGTGCAATTTCTGCCGATCCTCTCGCACCGCGCAAATCCGTCGCGGCAGTTTAACCGATACTTTCCTCGACTCCGCGCCTGAAATATTTCTGCAACCTGCGCGTACTACGATTTAGCGCATCGTTGGTTGGTCTCGGCGGATGCTGTAGACGCAGAAACAGCGTTTTGCTGTAAACTCGGTACCTTCTCCTTATGCCTGAACCCGTTATTCGAGTCGAAAACCTCGTCAAGCGCTACGGTGATGTCGAAGCCGTTCGCGGCGTCAGCTTCAGTGTCAGCGAAGGCGAAGTCTTCGGCTTGCTCGGACCGAACGGCGCCGGCAAGACCAGCACGATCGAAATCCTGGAAGGCCTGCGCAACGCCGATAGCGGCACCGCGGTCGTCTGTGGTTATGATCCCGGCAAAGACGCCGCGGCTTTAAAATACGTCATCGGCGCAGCGCTGCAATCCACCGCGCTTCCGGACAAGCTTCGCGTGATGGAAGCGCTCAAGCTCTTCGCCAGTTTTTACAAGGCCAATAAGAATCCAGAAGAACTGCTAAAGCGTTTTGGCCTCGAAGAGAAACGCAACGCCTTCTATTCTCAACTCTCCGGCGGCCAAAAACAGCGTCTCGCTCTCGCCATCGCGTTGATCAACGATCCCAAAGTCGTCTTCCTCGACGAACCTACGGCTGGCCTCGACCCGCAAGTTCGCCGCGAGATCTACGACATCATCGAAGAGCTCAAGCGCGACAAGAAAACCATCGTCCTCACAACGCACTACATCGAAGAAGCCGAACGCCTCTGCGACCGCGTGGCCATTATCGACCACGGCAAAGTGATCAAGGAAGGCACTCCTTCGCAATTTAAGCAGGCTTCCGGCGACAAGACCCGCATCGAAGTCCGCCTCGCAAGACCCGAATCTGACGCCACTTTGAAAAATCTCGAAGGTGTCTCTGACTGCCGCGCGCTCAACGGTGCCTACGTTCTCCACTGCCAGCGGCCACCGCAAGCAATCGTCGCGCTCGTCAAGCACCTCGAAACGCAAAACAACGAGCTCGTTTCGCTTGAGATCTTCACGCCTTCGCTCGAAGACGTCTTCATCGAACTCACCGGAAGGAGGCTACGCGATTGAACCACCTCATCCTTTTGACCGGCATGCGCGTCCGCCTCGCCTTGCGCAACAGAATGTTTTTCTTCTTCAGCATCGTCATGCCGCTCGTTTTTTTCTTTCTCTATGCGGCCGTATTCGGGAAGTCCGAGCCACGAACCGTCGCTTATCTACTTGGCCCCGTTCTCGGCCTCAACGTCATGGGCAGTTTTTGGGGACTAAGTGCCGCCCTCGTGGGCTTCCGCGAGCAAGGCATCCTTCGCCGCTTCCACGTCAGCCCCGTCACCGAGCTGGACATGCTGCTCTCCAGCATTTTCGCAAACTACGCCCTGGCGCTTCCCACGCTCGTCATCGAACTCGCCCTCGCCAGGTATATGTTTCGCGTCCCAAGCCTCGGCGATCTCTTCTCAGTGTGGTTGCTGATCACGACGGGCATCGTCTCGTTCGGCTCGCTGGGCCTTGTCATCGCCAGCGTCACCAACACGATGCAGGAGACGCAAGTCCTTAATCAGCTTCTCTGGCTCCCGCTGATCTTTCTGTCCGGTGCCACCATTCCCTTTACGGTTCTCTCCAAAACCGTGCAGCACATCGCGCTGTTCCTTCCCGCGACCTATCTCGTTCACGGCCTCAAACGCGCCATCGTCGAGAGCGCCCATCCTACGTCACTTCTGATCCCCCTTCTTTCGCTCACTGTCTGGTTCATCCTCACCCTATTCCTCTCCACCCAGCTCTTCCGCTGGGAGCCTGAAGCAAAAATCGGACGCAAAGCCAAACTCTACGTCGCCGCCACCGCAATTCCCTTTCTCCTTCTTGGATTGTGGGAAGCGAAATACGGCCGCGTCATTGCCGAAGAAAACACCACGATCCAAAGACTCGACGCCGCCGAAAAAGCTGAAAAAGACAAAGCCCAGCAAGCTCCGAAGTCCCCGGCCGAAACGCCTGAAGCGCCGGCCCTTGAAAAACACTAAAACTCGTCCGCCGCCCAATTTGGTTCTCGCGCTCCAGTGCGTTTCCCGCACACGCAATTGACGCCCTCACTCGCCTACCGTATTCTGACTTTTCGAGTGGGACACTTCACGGGAGCGCAATCATGCCGGTTCAGAAAACAGAGAAAATCTGGCACAACGGAAAATTCGTCAACTGGGACGACGCCAAGCTTCACGTCCTGTCTCACGTCGTCAGCTACGGCTCCGCCGTATTCGAGGGCATCCGTTGCTACGACACCAAACAGGGCCCCGCAATTTTCCGCCTTCGCGAGCACATGCAGCGCCTCATCAACTCCGCGAAGATCTATCGCATGGAGTTGCCCTACTCCCTCGACGATTTTTCGAATGTTGCCTGCGAAGTCGTTCGCCTCAACAAGCTCAACGCCTGTTATGTGAAGCCCATCGTTCTCCGCGGTTACGGCGAAGTCGGCGTCAACCCGCTCAACTCGCCCATCGATTGCTACATGGCATGCTGGTCTTGGGGCGCATATCTCGGCCCGGAAGCGCTCACCAAGGGCGTGGACATCGGCGTCAGCTCCTGGACGCGCATCGCGCCAAACACGCTGCCCGCCATGTCCAAAGCAGCCGCGAATTATATGAACTCGCAGCTTATCCGCATGGAAGCTTCGTTCAACGGCTATGCCGAAGGCATCGCGCTCGATTCTCACGGCCACGTCAGCGAAGGCTCCGGCATGAACGTGTTCCTGGTGAACGACGGCGTCCTCTACACTCCGCCGCTCGCCACCAGCATTCTTCCGGGCATCACGCGTGACACGGTCGCGAAAATGGCCGAAGACCTCGGCATCCCCGTGAAAGAAACCGTCATCCCGCGCGAAATGCTCTATGTCGTCGACGAAGTTTTCTTCGTCGGCACCGCCGTCGAAATCACGCCGATCCGCAGCGTCGATCACATCCAGGTCGGCAAAGGCGTCGCCGGCCCCACGACGCGCAAGCTCCAGGAGGAATTCTTCGCCCTAACCAGCGGCACCAAGCCCGATCGTCACGGCTGGCTAACGCCCATCAACGCACCAGTCGCCGCCGCCCGCTGAGCCGGGTGGCAATGCCTGCTGGCTCGATTGCCTTTGATGTAGCGCTGGCATTCCTCTTCGTATCGATTGCAGCGTCCGACGTGGCCACATTTGCCGTGCGCCGCACTTTGCTTCTTCTCCTCCTCTTCCGCTAGAATCCTCGCGGTCGTTACGTCGACCCGGAGGCTCCTGCATGTACTCCACGCCCCAAAAACTTTCCGCCGAGTTCATCGGCACCTTCGCGCTCATCTTTTTCGGCGCCGGTGCCATCTGCGCCTTCGGTTTTTTGCACGAAGCGCTTGGCACCAGCCTCTTCGCCATCGCCATCGCGCACGGCCTCGCCATCGCACTCATGATTTCCGCGCTCGGTCACATCTCCGGTGGACACTTCAATCCCGCCGTCACCATCGGTTTCTGGGTCACCAAGCGCATTACCACCATGGAAGCCATCTCCTATTGGGCCGCGCAAGTCGCCGGCGCCATCGCCGCCGCATTTCTTCTTCGCGCCGTTGTCCCCGAGGAAGTCTGGCGCGCTGCCGCTCTCGGTACTCCTGCCCTCGCCCGCGACTTCACCGTTCTCTCCGGCCTTATCCTGGAAGCTGTCACCACGTTCTTCCTTGTTCTCACCGTCTTCGCCACCGCCGTCGACGACCGCAACTCCTCCCGCCCCTACGCCGGCTTCTGCATCGGCCTCATCATCGCACTCGGCATCCTCGTCGCTGGTCCCTTCACCGGCGCAGCCCTCAACCCTGCCCGCGCCTTCGGTCCGGCCCTAGCCGCAAATCATTGGGCCAACCAGGGCGTCTACTGGGTCGGCCCGCTCCTCGGCGGCTTCTTCGCCGGCCTCCTCTACGACTCCTTCTTCAACCGCAAACCCTAGAGTTGGCTACATCAGCAGCACAAACGCGCCTGCAACCACTAGAGCACCCGCCCACAGCCAATCCAGATTTAGCCAAGCGGTGCGCAACAGACGGAGACCAAGCTTTCGATAAACCACCCACGCCGCGGCCGTCATCACGGTTAAGTACGAAAGCGTATGGACACCGAGAGCTGCCGCTCCTGCCCACGGCGTGCCGACGACCATGCCTGCAGCGTGGCACATACCCGCATGATGCATTTCACTCGCTGCGGAAGCCGGTTGAGAAAGCTTCATCACAAAGGGCAACACCATAAAGCCCGCACCATGAGCGGACGCCATCAGGAACGACCATATCGAAAGGTCTCTAAAACCGACTTGCATTCCTCCGAACCGTGGGTGGCGGTGCCGCCAGAGCCGATAGATACCAAAAACTACGAGTCCCGCACCCATTGTGCTCTTCAGAACGGCCAGCGGAATTACGAGCCGAAGTAAAGCTGCCATCAGTAGGATGGCGCCAACGGCAACCAGGTGCCCCAAGGCAATGGGAGGCAACGAACGCAATACTCCGCGCGCGTTGCCTTGCTGCATTCCCAGGGCGACGGCAAACAGCCAGCCCATCGCTGGGTTAATGCCGTGAAACGCTCCAAGTAACAACATCACTTTCCATTCCATGATCGGTTCCATTCCTCACGAGTAGCAGTAGGAGTCGGAGGAGGCATCTCCCCCTTCCAGACGGATCTGATGCATTCGCATCTCCGAATCTTCCACGAGAAATCGAGAATCAAGCTTCATGCCATTCGGACTGAGGTCCGCTTTGGCAATCCACGCGCGAATGCCGTCCGGATAAAACTGATCGTCCCACGGTGTGTACAGCGCATTGCTGAAGTACGCGCGCTTCCCGTCTCGGCTGAGCTCGACCATCTGCGGGCCGCCGTTCAGCGCTTTGCTCGGATTCGATGGATGTGCCGTTTGCCCCACGATCCCACCGAGCCGGATGGAGCTGACCTTCTTCGGATGGAACGGATCGCTGACTTCGTACTGAATGAACTCGCCTGTTCCCCAGCACGAAACGTACAAATACCGGTCGTCAAGAGAAAGATTGATGTCCGTAACGAACGGCGGAACAGCGCCGAACCCTTTGAGAAACGGTGGCAGATTCGCCGGATCGGCTGGCTCCGCGGGAATATCAATAACTTTCTTGATGCGCCAGCCGGCCGCAGAACCCGTCTTGCTCTCTTCGCGATGCCAGACCCATATCGAAGCCGACAGGTCCTTCAACGAGACGACCACACCGAGAAATCCGTATGGGCGTGTGGGATCGTGGGCAGGACGCAGCTCAAGCGCCATCTGATACTCGTCGCCGAGCGCAAGTTCTTGCACGTGACGCCGCCGGCGTAGATCCCAGACTTGCAACTTGTTGCCGTACTTCCCCGCCAGCAAAAGCTCGGGATTCACTCCGTCCTTCACCATGTTGGGAGTGCCCCACGCACTGGTGATCATCGTGTCGTATCCCAAATGCCACCAAACGTCGTAGGCGAGCTGCTGCGGGCCACGTTCAAGCTCCCAGCGTCCGCGAATGTCAAACGTCTCAGGGTCCATGATGAACGTGCCGCCCGGACCGTTACCGTCCGGAGCACCCAACGCGCTCATATAAATTCCGTCCGGACCGCAGTGAACCGTGTGCGGCGCGGCGTAACCGGTCCGTTTCGCCAACTCCTCCGCTTCAATCACTTTTACGATTGTTGGCTGGCGCGGATTCGGTTTGGTATCCAGGATATGAATTCGCGACGAATTGATGCCCGGCACGATCAGGTACCGACGTTCCATGTGAGGGTGCGGTGCATAGGGGCACAGACATGAACTGCAAGCATTCCAACCAAAATGATGGAGCTCATCGCCCGCAGTCGGCATGTCTACCCGCCCGACGATTCTTCCGTATGATTTCGAATCGGGGTCGGTATCCACAACGCCGATCGCATCGGGACGTCCTTGCTTTGTCGGGTTGATCATCGCGACGTATGCAAGCCGCTCTGGCGCTGCCTCGCCCGCCATGGCGGGAGACGGGTAAAACGTAGGGTCCGGTTTAAGTAGTGGCACAAGAATTCTCCTTTTCAATCGCGAGTCTGGAGGAAGTTGGCGAGAGCGTCTATGACCGCGGCACCGGACATGTTGCCCCGGACACCGGAATGCCTTGACGCTTTGATTCAGGCTCTGCGATTCTTGCTCCACACTCCGGAACAGGTCTCAGCAAGAATGCGGCGGGAAAGGTTTTAGAATGGACGTACTGTCTGACGTGCTACGAGTCGTGCGGCTTTCGGGTGCAGCGTTTTTTACCGCCGAGTGCTCCCGCCCGTGGGCTGTTGAATCTCCCATGCCGGACATGCTGCTGTCGATGGTTGGTGCAGAAGACGGCTGCGTCGCGCTCTTTCACATCCTTATCGACGGCGAGTGCATCGTGGAATGTAAAGGCCTCCCGCCAGTCAAGATGTACGCGGGTGACGTCGTCATATTTCCGCACAGTGAACCTCATACAATGTGCAGCCACTCCGGTGTAAAACCGATTCAAATCGGCTCCGTGATTTTGCCGGCTTCCCCTGAATCGTTGCCAAAAATCAGCTTCGGTGGGGACGGAGAAAAGTCGAGATTTCTGTGCGGATATTTGAATTGCAATCAAAGCTTTCGCCACTTGACCGTTGCGCTACCGAAAATGCTCGTCGTGCGCAGCCGCAACGATTTTGCCGTGGATGCGATTGATCGTGGGGGCGTGAGGCCGGCGAACGTCACCGGTGGTTCTCGCACCTGGCTTGGTACGACGCTGAAGTACACCATCAGCGAAGCGCGAAATGCGCAGCCGGGGAATAACGCCATGCTCGGAAGGTTAACTGAATTGATGTTTGTCGAGATTCTCCGGCAATACATGCACCAGTTGACAGAAAACCAGGGCGGCTGGCTCGCAGGTCTGAACGACGCCTACGTGGGAAAAGCTCTGCGTTTGATTCACGCTAGCCCCGAGCGGAATTGGACCGTTGGTGAATTGGCCCGGGAAGCGGCCACATCGCGCTCCGTCCTGGCCCAGCGATTTACCGAACTCGTCGGCCAATCGCCTATGCGCTATCTCGCGGACTGGAGAATCCAGCTCGCCAAGCAGATGCTGCGAGATGGCCCGGAGGGCATCGGCGAGGTGTCCGCGCGAGTAGGATACGAATCAGAGGCCGCGTTCAATCGTGCGTTCAAACGCGCGACGGGTTCCCCACCAGCAAGTTGGCGCAAAAAAATGCTGACGGCGGTCGCCTCTTTCGGCGCAATTTTTCTGCCTCTCCACGGATGGCTGGCAACACTCATTGCGTCCTGACCCGCATTTGCCCGTACCGTAAGCGCCCTGTCGCAAGCCGTCTCAAGCTACGAACCCTCCCTGTACTCTCGTCTAGGTAACTACACCGCAACCACCCTTTTCGCATTCCTTGCCCGCTCCTTTCACGAATGTTACTTTCGCAATCGGGCCAATTCGTACGCCATTTTTGTGCTTTTTTCCGACGACTTAACGCTGAGAACTGAGAACTCCACATGGCCATAAGCATTGACGACCTTCTTCGCCGCGCCGTAGAAAACAAGTCCTCCGACTTGCACCTCAAAGTCGGTAATCACCCCTATCTCCGTATCGACGGCCTGCTGACGCCCATCTCCGAAGTCCCCCGCATCACGCCTGAAGAAATGCTCTCCATGGCGTTCAGCATGATGACCAACCGCCAGAAGCAAAAGTTCAAGGAAACCGCCGAGCTCGACATGGCCTACGGCGTCGCTGGCCTCGGCCGCTTCCGCGTCAACGTTTTCCAGCAGCGCGGCAACGTCGGCATGGTTCTCCGCGTCATCCCGACCAAAATTCGCACCGTTGAAGAGCTCAATCTTCCCAACGTCATCAACAAGATTTGCGAAGAGCAGCGCGGTCTCGTGCTCGTCACAGGAACCACTGGTTCTGGTAAGTCCACGACCCTCGCTTCGATGATCGACCGAATCAACGCCAATCGCGCCGATCACCTCATCACCATCGAAGACCCCATTGAATTTCTCCATCGCGACAAGCGCAGTTTCATCAATCAGCGCGAAGTCGAAGTGGATACTGCAAACTTTTCCACCGCCCTTCGCGCTGCCCTTCGTCAGGACCCGGACGTCATACTCGTCGGCGAAATGCGCGACCTCGAAACCATTTCCACCGCTCTTCTCGCCGCCGAAACCGGCCACTTGGTTTTCTCGACCTTGCACACCCTCGACGCCACCGAAACCATTCAGCGTATTATCGCGGTCTTCCCCCCGCCGGAGCAGAAACAGATTCGCTTGCAGCTCGCCGCCACGTTAAAAGCCGTTGTCTCCCAACGTCTCGTGCGCCGCGCCGACGACAAAGGCCGCGTCCCCGCCTGCGAAGTCATGATCGCCACCGCCTACATCCGCGACTGCATCATCAACGCCGATAAAACACGCCTGATCCACGACGCCATCTCTGCCGGCACTTCGCAGTACGGCATGCAGACTTTCGATCAATCCATCTTCGATCTGTACACCAAGCAGCTCATCACGCTCGAAGAAGCCTTGCTCCGCGCTTCTAACCCGGACGAATTCCGCCTCCGCATCCAGGGTATTCGCTCCGCGGCCGACGCTGCCCGCGAGGAAATGGCCAGTCAAATGGCCGACTTCGAACGCTTCAGCCGCAAGTAACTTCAAAACGATTAAATGGGCCCAAGGAGCAGCCATGCGCAGAAAGGTCATATTTGCATTTCTTTTCTGTCTGGTCGTTGCCTCTCTCGGTGTTTGCCCAACCACAAAAGCGTCGCCTCGGCCGCTCCGCAAGAGTGAAATCCTTGCGCTTGTCGCAGGCGACATCTTTCCCGACAACGTCGTGATGGAAATTCAGGCAGACGGCTTGGCATTTTTGCCGGACGATGATTTTCGCTCGCTGCTCGCCGGCGCGGATCCGAAAATCATCGCTGCTCTGAATGTTGCAAACGCCGTATCTTCCACAGGGAACGAGTCGGTGAAGGAAAAACAGCTGTTACAACGGTTGAGCCGCGCGGGCAGTCAGATTAAAGCAAAACAGTTCGACGCTGCCGTCGAAACACTTTCGGCGTCCCTTTCGGGCGACACTGGAAAGAACGAACTTGGATTCGTCGTGGGAGTAATTCTGCTTGATCAGGGCCGCTTTGCGGAAGCTAGCCAACTTTATTCCCAAATCGCCGCCTCCGACCCCGATTTTCCTCAAGTGCACGCGAGGCTCGGCGGCGCTCTCTATAACGGTAGTGAGCCTGAACGATCGCTGCGCGAAAACAAGATCGAATTGGCGCGAAATCCAAAAAATCCGGTGGCTCACTCAAACGCGGGCCTCGCCCTTCGCGCAATGCACAATTTGAACGGCGCCAAAGCCGAACTGGAAGCGGCAGTCCAAAGCAATCCGCGCTACCAGCCCGCCTACGACAATCTCGGTATCGTTCTGTCGGAACTTCACGATGATGCCGGTGCAGTCGCCATGCAGAAAAAAGCCTTAGCCCTCAACCCCGCCGACGCCAGCGCTCACTACAATCTCGGTGCCACGTATTACGCCAAGGGCGACTACATTTCCGCTATTCGCGAATATCGCGAGGCCAAACGCCTCGACCCGAGTCGCCTCGACGTCCGCCAGAACCTCGGCGCTTCTTTGCTGAACGTCGACCCCGCCGCCGCAGTCACCGAGTTCCGTGAGCTTCTGAAGATCGCTCCCGATTTCCCAGTGTGCCGCCAATGCCTTGCCAATGCATTGACTCAAGTTGGGAATGCGAAAGAAGCTGAAAAAGAATACCTGATCGCAATCGAGAAAGATCCCGCTTCCCCCGGACCTCATGACGGTCTCGGCCACCTCCGCGAAAACCTGAAAGACTACGACGCCGCCCTATCCGAATATCGAAAAGCCGAGCAACTCGACGACTCAATGGCCCATCCAGTCGCCGATTCCGGGCGCGTCCTTTTGCTCCAGAAGAAATATTCCGAAGCGGCCGCTGAATTGAAACGCGCTGAAGAGATGGAACCCGGCGACTGGGAGCATCACGACGACCGGGGCCGCGCCTTCGAAGGTGCCGGTAACCTCGATGCCGCTGCCGCCGAATACAAAGAGGCACTAACTCTTCAGCCAAAGGAAATTCGTGCGCGCCTTGATCTCGCGAATGTGCTCGAAAAGAAAGCCGATTGGCCTGGTGCTCTCAATAATTATCGCCGCGCTTCCCTCGACGAACCACCACCCAAGCCGGGCTTGAATCAACCGTTCTTCAACTCTGCGCATACTTATGAGGCTGCCCAACAGCGCTTCGCGAAACATGTTGCGGATTTGCGCGCTGCGGGAAAATCCACCGAAGCAAATGCACTTGAAGTCCGCGTGAAAGCCGCATCCCCTGTCCCGGACGCCAACGACAAATTCCATCTCGCGCTTCAGGCCAGCAAGAAGGCCGTCGAGCAACGGCAGTTCGACAGCGCTTTGACTTCAGCGAAGGAGGCCATTGCCATCGCGGGAAAGATTCAGCCGCAGGATGGCCGTCTCGCCGAAGCTTACGAACAACTCGGCCATGTCTACGGTTGGCAAATGCAGCCGAAACTCGCAATGGAAAACTATAACCACCAGCTCGCCGCGGCTCAATCCGTTTACGGGGCAAAATCTCCCGTCGTTGCGGGAGCCTTGCAGAACCTGGCGCTCGTATCCCTTGCGCAACACGATTTCGCCGGTGCAGAAGGTTTCTTCAATCGTACGATCGAACTCAATACTGCCCTTTTCGGAGAGAACAGCACTCCCGTAGCAGACAGCCTTCGCGGTCTCGCCCATGTTTACATGGTGCAGCGCGACTTCCCCAAGGGCGAGGCGACGTTACTTCGAGTGAAAAAAATCTACGAAACCGCTTACGGAGCGGAGAATCAAATGATGGGCGTGCCGTTGGCTGGACTCTGCTCCCTTTACGACCAATGGGGCAAGCAAGATAAATCCGCCGAATGCCACGCGCGCCTCGCCGCGTTGGCGCCGAAATAGCCCATGAGTCCCGAGCATGAACAACCCCGGCCGGCCCCCGCTCAACTGGACGCGGCGGTCGGAATTTTCATGTGGCTCACCGCCAACCGCGAAAGAATTCTTCGCTACGCATTCATCCTCCAATTCACAGCGGCAATTCCATTCCTGTGGCTCGCCAACATGACCGGCAAAACCCAAGCCACTCTGCTCTTTCGCAGCAAAGCCGCGACCGGTACCGTTGTCGCTATCGTTCCGCTCCGTCAATACAAAACGTCGGCTTCCGGCGTCCTATATTCGAGACGAACCTCCTACGATGTAATCGTCGAATTTAATCCCGGTGATCAGCCCATTCGTTTTCAGGATCGTCGCGGGACCCCGTTCGCCGCAATCGTCGGTTCGCCGGTCCGCGTCATCTACGATCCGTCGCATCCGCTCACCGCAATTATGGATCGCGGCTACTGGAACTATGTTCCTTGGGCGCCCTGTGCCGCCATCGGACTTTTGCTAGGCTTCGTCGCGCTCAGAGGGTTTTTCGCACTTCTCTTTTCACGGGTCCGTTCGGGCTAATCGCGCGCGGCCAACTCTGCTAACCGTACTTCCCATTTGCGGCCGACGATCGAATTTCTTCTTCCACCGAAAATACCTCCCGCGGCGCCTCCGCAAACCGCGCATCCAGCTTGTACGCTTGATCTTCCAACGGAATCGCCAACCACGAAAGATTTTTCACGAACCCGCGCACATACAGGTCCACGTACCGTTCAAACCCAAGAATTTCGATTTGAGCTGCATGCACCACTCCATGAAAGAGCGCCCTCGATTCGATCCGTTCGTTAAAAACGATTACATCCACGTACGTTACCGACGCCATGTGCACAAAATCCGGAAATCGCCCGCTCGTCATCCGCAACGCCTCTGCGTAAAACGGTGGCGGCGGAATCCGCGCGCCCTGCAGCACCAAAATCTTTACTTTGTCCAACATCTCTTTCGAAAAATACGGCTGGATCGCCGCGCGCCAATCCGCTCCAAGCGGCCCGCTATGGGGAAGGTAAAGCTGCTGTTCGCCGCGGAAGTACGCGGTCACACCTGCGACCATCTCTAGGATTCGCGATTCTGTGAATTCGCCTGGATTCACGGGCCGTCTCTAGTGGAGCGTTTCAAACCTTACTCCCAACCGTACGCCACCCGCAATCCTCTTTGCACTTCTTGTGCTCCAGCCACTCGCGCGTTATTATCGCTGCTCGCGCAGCTTGCGAATCTCTCCCAAACACAAACTCTCTGGAGAAAACTTATGCTTCCGCCCGAATGTCTTCCCACTCGCCGTAATTTTCTCAAAATCGGCGCCGCCATCGCAGCCGGCGTATCCCGACTCTCCCTCGCCCCGCAGCCGGCGCTCGCACAGCAAGATCAGGCATGGCTCATCGGTCCGCAAAAAGGCTTCACGCCGGAAATCGGCACGCTCGTCTCCATGATGGCCTTCACCCGCATGCAAGTCCTCTCGAACGTCAAAGGCCTTTCGCAGCCCGACCTCGACTTTCTTCTAGACGGCAAAGCCAACACGATCGGCGCGCTGCTCATGCACCTCGCGGCAACCGAAACGTACTACGGCCTCAACTCATTCGGCGGCATGAAATGGGATTCCTGGCCCGACGAAGTCAAAAAGAAGTGGGATGTCCCAATGAACCTGGACGAGCCTGCGCGAAAGGCCATCAAAGGCAACAGCCTCGACTACTACGTCAACATTCTTCACGAATCGCGCGAAAAAAATCTCGCCGAGCTGAAAAAACGCGACGACAATTGGCTCACCGTCGTGGACACCGAGATGGGCATGAACAATTTCGCTAAATGGTTCCACGTCGCCGAACACGAATCAAATCATGACGGCCAAATCAAGTTTCTCAAGGGCCGGGTACCGGGTGCCAAGCCCTCCGCCTGAGCATTGCCGGCCACATTGTCCAAAATCAAGAACTGGCGCGCCGTCTTTCTCTACGGCGCGCCAGTTTCCTTTTTCGGACAACTCGTCCGCTTCAATTAGTCGTCGAGCCTTTGCCCCGTCTGCGGGTCAAGCAGTAACCGGTGCGCTTGCGGTCCATCGTTGAAATCAAACATGTTGTTCAGCGACCCCGTAATCGCATCCGTCGATCCATTCCCGATCCGGCCCAGGTTCCAGTTGTCTTCGACGAACCGCAGAATCGACGATTGATCCGTGATCGTATCGTCGATGAAATTTGGTTTCGCCCATGGCGAAACCACCAGCAGCGGCAACCGTGGACCGAAGCCGCACCGGCCGTTCTGCGTTCCACCGCCAATGTCGTTCGCTTTCGGCGCGCCGCAGTTTCCCGGTCCGAGCAATTGGTCGTCCGAAACATTCGACTGGTTCACGATCGTCCCCATTTGATGGTCGTACCACCCGTCCGAGTCGTCCCACGCAATCACGATCGCCGTGTCTTTCCAGAACGGGCTTTGCATGATCGCGTTGATCGTGTTCACCAAAAAAACCTGCTCGTCAATCGGACTCGAATATCCTGCGTGCCCGTCCTGGTACGCCCCCGCCTTCAAGTACGACACCGCCGGCATGTTTCCAGCCTTCAGCGCCGAAAAAAAGTCGGTCAGGTCGTACTGATGATTTGCTCCGTCCGAACTCGTCCCGATCCGCGAGGCGCTGCTCGGCCTCGTATGGTGAACGTTCGTCGTCTGCGGGTAGTACATGAATGGTTCGTGGTGTGGAATGTAATCTCCCGCGTTCACCACCGCATCGTCACCCGCAAGTCCCGTGTGGTGCTGTCCGCAAACCGCACGTCCCTTTGCGTCAACGCCGGTCGGCGCGAATCCTCCTTGGAACCATCCCCACGTGATTCCCTTCGCGTTCAGCAAATCGCCGACGTTCTTCCCTGACATCGTAATCTGATTTACGGTTTGGAATTTTGGGTTCGACGCGACGCAGTCGTCCAGCAACGGCCGCGGATCGCCAACCACTGCCCCGGTCGTCGCTCCGTTCGCAATATTTCCGACCGGATTCGAAGGCGTACCGTTAGGCCGCGTCGGCGCAATCGTTCCCGGAAACGTATTGCCCGCAATCAAGTTCAGGGCGCCGGGAGCCGAAGGCCCGAATGTCGTTCCCCATGAGTTGTCGCTCATCGCAAAGTACTGCGCGTAGTTCCACATCGCCGTCACGGTGTTTCCGTCGTAGTAGCCCATCGTGCTCGCCGGCCCCAACACCGCATCATTGCAGCTGAGCTTCTCCACGAACATATCCATCAACCCGCCGTGCGCCGCGGCTTGCTCGTCATTGTAGTTGTGGTCTTCGTCGCACGTCACTGGAACGCTGGGCGGAATCCGGAACGGATTTGCCTTATTCGGGTTGTTCGTGATCAATCCCGACGAAAGAAGCGTATTTGACTCCGGCGTATTTCCCTTCGCATGAAACGGAATTTCACCCGGCAGGTTGAACGCGTGCGGATAAGTTCCAAAATAGTGATCAAACGACACATTCTCCTGAAAGATGACGACCACATGCTTGATCGGCGTCGTGGTCCTGTTATTACCACTGCCATCTCCAGCAAGCGATGCTCCCGGCGTCAAAAGCAGCGCAGTTGTAGCCAACGCGGCGACGCCCCGGCGAATACTGTTTTCCATGAATCGGCTCCTTAAGTAAGAAAGTCGAGCCGGCTTCGGCCACCCACAGCCGTCGCCCTCTCGGTTCATTCCAAGTCGCCGTGATGATTGTCCGCCCTCTGTTATTCCCCGATGAATGCCCCGTCAATTCTCCCTTTATCGTCGCCTCGACCGGTCCTTTCAGTCCGCCCGCCGCGCGGGCGCCCACAGTCTTGCGTCGGAAAATCTATTCCTCCTGGTCGTTCGTTGCCTCTTTACTTCCTCACTCCCTTACTTCATCTTTTCTTTGTGTTCTCCCGCCCCCGCAAACTCGACACAGAGCAAGACCTCTACGACTACGCCCTCGGCGTCCTGATGCGCCGCGCCCACTCCGTCCACGAAATGAAAACGAAACTCCTCCGCCGCGCCGACTCCGAACTCCTCGCCCAAGTCGTTCTCGCGCGCCTCAAGGAATCCGGCCAACTTGACGATTCCCGCTACGCTAAACAATTCACCCGCACTCACGCCGAAGTCCGTAAACAGGGCAAATTCCGCATCGCGCGCGACCTCCGCGCGCGCGGCGTTCCCGATCGCCACATTAACGAAGCCCTCGCCGAAGCCGCTGAATCCAACGACGAAGCCGCCGTCGTCCGCCAACGCATCGAACAGAAACTCCGTTCCTTTCGAGGCCGGGGTTCGAGGCTTGTACTCACAAGCCCCGAAATGAAAAAGAAGGCGGACAAGAAATTCGCCTCCATCTACCGCTCTCTCCTCGCCGCCGGCTTCCCCCCCGACCTCATCCGCCGAGAACTAAAATCCCTCACTCACGAATCCCTCCCAGAACCAGAACCCGACGAACTCTCTGAATAATTCTCCTAAACGCTTCTCACATCCCGCAAACTCTCTCGAATCAATAATTTTTCTTCCCTCACTCTCTCCCGTCAGAACTTCCTCAGACATTCCCCATCCTCTCGCCATGACGCACTGCCCCCGCCTGCGTCCAAATTGCCGACATGTCGCTCACTCGCCCAATTCGTCGTCTTCTCTTATTGCTTCTCCTGCCCGGTTCACTCCTGAAAGTCTCCGCCCAGCTTCCCTCCACCGGCCCCAGAACCGCTTCCGCCGCCCGCGCCGATCATCCGCCTCGCCTCGACGGATCTCTCGACGACCCTCTCTGGGCCGACGCTCCCTTCGTCTCCGATTTCCGGCAACGCGAACCGCTCGAAACCCAACCCGCTACGGAAAAGTCTGAAGTCAGAATCCTCTATGACGCCCGCCACCTCTACATCGGCATTCATTGCTACGACTCCGCTCCCAGCGCCATCGTCGCCACGCAGCTCCGCCGCGACGTCTCCCAGGACCTCGACGACAATTTCGCCGTCGCCATCGATTCCACCTTCAGCCATCGCAACGCCTACGTCTTCCAGGTCAATCCGCTCGGCACGCAGCGCGACGGCCGCATCGTGGAAGAGCTGTCTCCCTTGGGCGGAGACTCCATCATCGATCCCAGTTGGGACGGCCTATGGACCTCCGCCGCCAAAATCACCTCCGACGGCTGGACCGCCACCATCGACATTCCTTTTAGCACTCTGAATTTCCGCGGCGCATCTGTCGCCGCTTGGGGTCTCAATTTTCGCCGCTTCATCCGCCGCAAAAACGAAGAAGACGAGTGGTCCGGCTTCCGTAGAATCTTTCCGTTCTGGCGGATTTCGCAGGCAGGCCAATTAAAGGGTCTCGATGGCATCGAAAGCGGCGGCCTTCTCGTCGTCAAACCGTACGGCCTTGTCGGCGCGCAAAGCGTTTCCGGCCAGCCTTGGAGCGCGCTTCACTCCGGCGGTGTCGACGTCAAGTACGGCCTCGCGCGCAATCTCGTCGCGCTCGCAACCGTCAACACCGACTTTTCCGACGCCGACGTCGATCAGCAACAATTCAATCTCACTCCGTTTCCCATCGCCATTCCGGAAAAGCGCCGCTTCTTCCTCGAGAATTCCGACATCTTCGATTTTCTTCTTTGGAATCAGGACCTTCTCTTCTTCTCTCGCCAGATCGGCATTGACCCCAATACCGGTCAGGAAGTCCCCATCGACGCCGGCGGAAAAATCGCCGGTCATGTCGCCGGTCTCGACCTCGGCGTTATGGACGTCCGCACACGCGCCGTTGGCCCCAATCCCGACGCAAACTATTCCATCGTCCGCGTCAAACGTCCCCTCACTCCCGGCTCCTACATCGGCTTCATCGCCACCGACAAGGAATCCGGCAATCCCCTCGATCCTTACAACCGCTCCGGCGGCCTGGATGCAAAATTCATCCTCTTCAAGAATCTCAATCTCCGCGGTTATTACGCCGAAACCTGGAGCCCTGGCCTCCATTCGGACAACGCCGCTTTCGGTGGCCGCCTCACCTACGCCAACAATTGGGTCAACATCTACGCCGGCCGCGGCATCACCGAAAAAAACTTCAACGCCGAAGTCGGTTTCCTCTCCCGCACCGGCGTCGAGTCCACCATCGTTCAGGCCACCCTCACGCCTCGCCCGCATTTCTGGAATCTGCGCGAAGTCGATATCGGCGGCCTCCTCGACAGCAATCCCAGCACTTCCGGCACCTTGAACTTTCAGGAAGTTGCTCCAATCATCCAATTCCAATTCAACAACGGCGCCGAAATCGACACCTCTTTGCAGGACATGATCGCCCAGACTCTGCCCGCGCCTTTGCATTTATACAAGGACATCTCCATCCCAGCCGGCAGCTATCGTTTTGCTTCTCACAAACTTTCGTACACATCCGCCGGCGGAGCCCGCTTCACTTATTCAGGTTCTTTCCTCTGGGGCGACTACTACAGTGGAACGCTCAAGACCGCCACCGCCACCGCGCAATACCGCCCCAACGCCAATCTCGCCCTGGCTCTCAACAACACGCTCAACGTCTTTCGTCTGCCGACGGGAAATTTCAATATCGCGCTCTCCGGCCTCCAGGTTAGTTACGCCTTCACTCGCTTCCTTAATCTCACGACGTTTTTGCAATCCGACACCGCCCAGGCCAAAGCCGCCAGCGCCAACATCCGCCTGCGCTACACCTTCCGCCCGGACAGCGATCTCTACGTCATCTACAATCTCGGCACCCGTTTTCAAACGCTCGCTGCCGGCAACCCTCTCCCTATCCGCGAAGCGAAGTTCGTCGTCAAGCTCACCTACTCCTGGTCCCGCTGATGAACACGCGCTCAACTCGCGCGAGTATAATGTCGCAGCAGCCTTTAGAGGGTCGTTTGAATTTTTTGGACCGTGACCCGATAGGTCAAAAATCCACACGGCCGTCTACTCTGGAGATTGTTCCCGTGCAGGGCGATTTCATAATCGGCGAGTGGCTCGTCAGCCCGTCCGTCAACCTCATTTCGAAAAACGGCGACGGCATGCGCGTCGAACCGAAAGCCATGCAGGTGCTGCTCTATCTGTCCGAGCACCAGGGCGTCGTCACAAAAGAACAACTCATTTCCGCCGTCTGGCCCGATGTTTTTGTCACGGACGATGTTCTCCCTGGCTGCGTCTCCGCTCTTCGCAAAGCATTCCAGGACAACGCTCGGCGGCCTCGCATCATTGAAACCATTCACAAAAGTGGCTATCGCCTTCTCTTGCCCGTCGAACCCGTCAGCGCCAACCGCCATGAGCAGTCTTCTGCCGCCGTCCCGCCCACTTCACTCTGGCAGCGCATCCGTGCCCGCCGTGTTAGCTTGCCCGTCGCTGCGATTCTTCTCGTCGCCCTCACTCTCGTCGGCGTTTCTCGCCTCTCCTCCCGCACCACCTACGATTCACTCGCCGTTCTTCCTTTCTCCACTCCGGAAAACGATTCCGCTTCTCAATATTTAAGCGACGGCATCGCCGAGCAGGTCGTCAACGATCTTTCCCATCTCCGCACGCTCAATGTCATGGCTTGGACCACCGTCTCTCGCTATCGAGAGCCGCAGCTTGACGCTCGCAGCGTTGGCAGCGATCTCAAGGTCAAAGCCATCCTCACCAGCCGCCTGCTTCATGAAGGCGATCGCATCATCGTTCAAACAGAACTCGTTGACGTCGCCACCGGCTCCGAACTCTGGGGTCAGCGCTACGAACGCACCATGGCCGATATCTCCGGCTTGCAGCGGCAGCTCTCCCAGGATATCGCCGCCAATCTCCGGGTCCGCCTCACCGGAACCGAACAATTCAAAATCCAGCGCCCACCGAGTACTTCTCCCGAAGCGTACGAGCTTTACTTGAAAGGTAGATTTTTCTGGGGCAAACGCACCAAGCCGGGCCTGCGACAAGGAATTTCCTATTTCGAACAGTCCATCCATTCCGACCCAAACTTCGCCCTCGCCTACGCCGGCCTCGCCGATTCCTACACACTCCTCGACGATTGGGGCAAAACCCCTCCGCGTGACTCCTTCCCCAAAGCCAGAGCCGCCGCCGAAAAAGCCCTCGCTCTCGACGATTCCCTCGCCGAAGCCCACGTTTCGCTCGCAATGGTTCGCGCTTGCTATGACTGGGACTGGAATGGCGCCGAGCAGGAATTCCGCCGCGCCATCGAACTCAACCCCAATTACGCCACCGCGCATCAGTGGTACGGTTTATTGCTAGCTTCCCTGATGCGTTTTCCGGAAGCCGAACGCGAAGTTCGCCGCGCTCAGCAACTCGAACCCCTGTCCCCCATCATCAACGTCGGTGTCGCGGAAGTTCTCACTTGGGAGCGCCGCTACGACGAAGCCATCGTCGAATACAAAAAGGTCCTCGAACTCGACCCCTCCTTCCTCGGCACTTACGGAAATTTGGCGGAGGTTTACACCGAGAAGCACATGTACGCCGATGCCCTCGCCATTCTGAAGAAAAAATGCGCGATGGATGACGAATCTGATTTCGCGCGCACGCTCGATGACTCCTATTCGCGCTACGGCTACCAGGGCATCCTGCGCGCCGAACTAAATTTCGATCTCGCCGCTCGCGCCACAGGCGACTACGGAAATCCCGCCAGCATCGCCGAATTCTACGCCGCGCTCGGCGATACACCCCGCGCTCTCGAGTGGCTTCAAAAAGCTTACGAGGAGCATTCGAGCGGCATGCAATTCCTTGCCGTCGACGCCCACTTCGATTCCCTCCGCTCCAATCCCCAGTTTCAATATTGGCTGGGTGTCGTCGGCCTTCCCTCTACTGCCGCCGCAACCCCCCAATCCCCCTCCCACCCCGCCACACCTCACTCCTCCAAAATGTAGCGACACGCTTGAGCTCCCCTCCTTTCCTTTTCACCAATCACATGCGCGGAGTGTTAATTCTGCGGAGGGAAAACCACTTGCCATCTTCCCTGCTCGGCAACACCGACATGTATCTAACTTCATTTGACTCTCCCATTTCCGCGTGCTAGAAAACCGCAATCATGCAAACTCTGCAGAGCTATTCCTGCTGAGAAAGGTGTCCTCCATGAAATCGAATCTCGCGTTTCCGTCAATTCTGACGACCGCGGCATTCCTCTGCGCTTTCCCGGTCCAATCCACATCTGCGCAAACCGCTCCGCCCGCGCCTCGCAAGCTGCAACTTACGGCCGCCGATGCGGCTGCCTCTGATGGCGCAACGATCGTCTTTCAGCACGTTCATCCCGCAAGGACCACCGCCGGCGATGCGTTGAAGCGCAGTTCACTCCGAACACCTGGCGAGCGCGCGAACGCCGTTTCGAACCGCGCTTCCGTGTCGTCATCCTTTACTGGCTCGGGCGGAACCGACCAAAACCGCTTCCCCGCAGACCTTTCCTACCTCGGTGGCGCTGTGGTCCCCTTCGCCCAATCTCATCCTATTTTTCTTTTGCCGAACGGCTCTTGCCCTGTCGCCGCTTGCTGGGGCGATCCCGCATCGTTCCTTAACGATTTCGGCGCTAGCGGCCTCGCGGGCATCACGGATCAATATGTCGGCAGCCACGCAAACGATCGCTACGTCCTCGGCGATGAATTTGCTCTCGGCTACACTCCGCCCGCCGTCCCGCTGACTGACCACGACATTCGCGCAATCGTCCATGCCGCCGCCCTGCTCAGCGGCGAGACCGGTTACGGGCACATTTTTCACGTCTTTCTGCCACCGGGCCAAGACGAGTGCTTCACCTCCGCCGCTACCACTTGCTATTCGCCCGACAAACCGAACAGTTTTGCGTTCTGCGCCTACCACAACAGCGTGACCTTCACTGACATCGGCCACGTCCTCTACACCGTCGAGCCATTCCAAAACGTGGACGGCTGCCAAGTCCGGCCGGGCACTCCAAACGGTCAGCTCATCGACTCCACCAACAGCACTCTGTCCCATGAACTTACCGAGACGATTACCGACCCCGATGGCGACGCTTGGTTCAATTTCTCCGCCGTCATCCTGGCCGGCGAGGAGATTGGCGACGAATGTGATTTTTTCACCATCCAACAAACCTCTCCGACGACCTTTGCCGTCTTCGGTGATCCCACCGTTTTCCGCGTCGGCAAGCACATCTATGCCACGCAACCCGAATACAACAACCAGGACCACGCTTGCCGCATCGCGCCATAACGCGTGACTCAAACATTCGATCGCCAGCGGTCGCATTGATCCTGACGCCGTTCGCGCAAAGCTCACCCGGATTTCAGGGTCTATGCACTCCCGGTCAGCCACGATCAATCGCACCTACACAAGAACGAGGGGAAGGGGCACCCACCCATTGCGACATTTTCACGTTCCGTCGCCGCCTCTCCCTGCGCGATTCTGTCTTCATCTGGAATAATGGGAACGTCCATGTCCCAACTTTCTGACTACAACCAAAAGCGTTCGCTTACCCTGCTGCCCAAAAGCGGCAAGGGCTGGATGGGATTCGCCATTCGCGCTTCCATTCTCTTCGCTTTGCCCGCTGTTTTCGTCGCGTACATGATCGCCATGCCCGGAAAATCCTACTCCGGTCCAGCGGCAGAACCGACGCTCGACGAACTTCAAACAGCCGTCACCCTGCGAAAACACGTCACCCGTCTCGCCACAACCATCGGTGAACGCAATCTCGACCGGTACAAAAACTTGCAGGCTGCCGCAGACTACATCGAAGCCTCATTCAAGTCTCTCGGATATGTTCCGCAGCGACAGGAGTTCAAAGCCGAAGGACTCTCGGCAAGAAATATTTTCGTGGAAATTCCCGGAACGCAGAATCCTTCCGAAATCGTGGTCATCGGTGCTCACTACGATAGCGTTTACGGCTGCCCCGGAGCGGATGACAATGGATCCGGCACCGCCGCGCTCTTGGAGATTGCGCGGCTGCTCAAAGATGCCGCGCCGTCGCGGACCATTCGTCTGATCGCTTTCGTGAATGAAGAACCGCCAAACTTTCAAACGGCAACCATGGGCAGTTGGGTGGCCGCAAAGAAATCGCATGAGTTGAAAGAAAACATCGCAGCTGCAATTTCGCTGGAAACGGTAGGCATGTACACCAACACGGAAGACAGCCAGCACTATCCGGCCGGTTTTTCTCTCTTCTTCCCGTCGCAGGGGAATTTTGTCGGCTTTGTTGGTAATCTGTCTTCACGCTCGCTGGTGCGCGATTCCATCGGATATTTTCGCGAAACAACGCAATTCCCTTCCGAAGGCGTCGCAGCTCCGGGCGGGATGACGGGCATTGGCTGGTCCGATCATTGGTCGTTTTGGCAGGAAGGCTATCCCGCCATCATGATTTCGGACACGGCGATTTTTCGGAATCCGAATTATCACAAGCTCTCGGACACTCCCGAAAAACTGAACTATGAACCCATGGCTCGCGTGGTCCTGGGAATAACCAAGCTCGTGAAACATCTCGGCGGTTAAAGTTTCGAAATGTAGGGCCGGGGCTCTAGCCCGGCCTCGATGTGACGGCAGCAAACCATGACTCGGCACAACGGATAACGAAGAGGCGAGAGTGACAGGCAAAGGCAAAACTTGGACCGGCAACGAAATTCGCGAGACCTTTCTCAAATTCTTTGAGAGCAAAGGCCATCGCCGCGTCCGCAGCTCCACTCTCGTTCCTCACGGCGATCCCACGCTCCTTTTCACCAACGCAGGGATGAACCAGTTCAAGGACGTTTTCCTCGGCCTCGAAAGACGCGACTACAACCGCGCCACCACCGCACAGAAATGCGTGCGCGCCGGCGGCAAACACAACGACCTCGAAAACGTCGGATTCACCAAGCGCCATCACACCTTTTTCGAGATGATGGGCAATTTTTCCTTCGGCGATTATTTCAAGAAGGACGCCATCGCCTTCGCTTGGGAACTCATCACGTCCCCCGACTGGTACGGCATCCCAAAAGAAAAACTCTACGTCACCGTTTTCGGCGGCGCGGAATTTGCTAGCGCAGGCATTTCGGCCTCAACCAGCAAGCTCGGCGTCGACGAAGAAGCCAAAACCCTCTGGCTCGCGCAAAGCGTTCCTGCCGATCGCGTCTTTGAAATTCCCGGCCTCAAAGACAATTTCTGGGCCATGGGCGACACCGGCCCTTGCGGTCCCTGCAGCGAAATTTTCTACGACATGGGCCCTCGAGCCTCCGAGGCAGGCCACGCCGACTGCCAATTCCCCTGCGATTGCGGCCGTTACGTCGAAATCTGGAATCTCGTCTTCATGCAATTCAACCGCGACGCCAGTGGCAGACTCACTTCCCTTCCCAAGCCCTGCGTCGACACTGGCATGGGCCTCGAACGCGTCGCCGCCGTCCTCCAAGGCGTCATCTCCAATTACGACACCGATTTATTTGTGCCCCTCACTAAACGCGCCGCCGAACTCTGTGATGTCGACTTCAATCGTGAAGAAAAACTGGAAGAAGGCAAAGGCGGCGCCGCTTCCCTTCGCGTCATCGCCGACCACGCCCGCGCCACAACATTTCTAATCACTGACGGCGTCCAGCCCTCGAACGAAGGCCGCGGCTACGTCCTCCGCAAAATCATTCGCCGCGCGATCCGCCACGGGCGCCTGCTCGGTGCGCAAAAGCCGTTCCTTGCGGAAATGGTACAAACGGTTCAAAACTTAATGGAAGACGCCTATCCCGAGTTGCGCGAGGCGCCCGCCAATCGTGTTCCCGAAATTGTCCATTCCGAAGAAGCGCGTTTCCTGCGCACGCTAGAAGTCGGACTAAAGAAACTTGAAGATTTGATCTCCGACTTCGCTTCTGCGCGCGACGCAGAGGGAAAACGCGTCGGACACCTGCCGGGAGATAGAGCCTTCATGCTCTATGACACCTATGGGATTCCGAAGGATTTCATTGACGACGCGGCTCGCGATGCCGGACTTATTTTTCTAGAGGACGCTTTTGACGTAGCGATGAATCAGCAAAGAACGAAAGCGAGAGCATCGTGGAAGGGCGGAGCGAAAGAGACCGCGAATCCCGCGTACGCGAAGATTGCGGAGACATTCAAAACCGAGAAAGACTTTTACCGCGACTCCTCATCAAAGGACGCACGAATCGAAGCCATCATTTCGAAAGGCGGTTCTGTCAATGAATTGAAAGCCGGCGAAGCCGGCGAAGTTGTACTCGACCGCACCGTCATCTACGCCGAATCGGGCGGACAAGTCAGCGATACAGGCGCTTTCTACGACAATTCCGGCTCGCAGCTTCTCGCCGAAGTCACCGGTGCTTTTTATCCCGTAGCAGGCTTGATCGCACACAAAGTCATGGCGAAAGAAACATTGCGCGTTGGCGATCGCGTCAGCGTCATCGCCGACGTCGACCGCCACACGCGCATCATCCGCAATCACACCGGCACGCACCTCGTTCACGCCGCTTTGCGAAATATTCTCGGCACCCACGTCAAGCAAGCGGGCTCCTTAAACGCCGCCGACCGCCTGCGTTTCGACTTTTCCCATTTCGCCCATGTCGACGCCGAAGAGCTTCGCGACATCGAGCAGCAAGTGAACGACGAGATCCGGCACAATACGCAAGTCGAGACTGACATCACAAATATCGACGACGCGCTCGCGTCCGGCGCGCTCGCTTTCTTCGGTGACAAATATCCCGACGCCAACGTCCGCGTCGTGACGATTCAGGACGAACGCGCCCCGCGCGGATTTTACTCCAAGGAGCTCTGCGGCGGCACGCACGTCCACAAAATCGGCGACATCGGCATTTTAAAGATCGTCAGCGAAGAATCGGTCGCCGCCGGGGTCCGCCGCATCGAAGCCGTCACCGGCGTCGGCGCCCTCGAACATTTCCAGAAACAAGCCGAAATCTTGTCCAGGCTGCAGCAGCAATTAAACGTAGGCGAAGACGCCCTCCTCGCCCAAGTCGAAAAGCTCGCACAAACCGTCAAGCAACTGGAAAAGCAGCTCGGCGAGCAGAAGCGGAAAGGCGCCCTCTCCCAGCTCGACGATCTGGCCAATTCCGCCCAATCGGTTAAGGGTGTCAAAACGGTTATCAGTCAGGTCGAGAACATCGACCGCGAAGGCCTGCGCCAACTCGTCGACAGCCTCCGCCAGAAGCTCGGCTCGGGGGTCGTCGTCCTGGGCATGCCGGACGGCGAAAAGGCCGCCCTCATCGCCGGCGTCACCAAGGACCTCACCGTTAAAGTCAATGCTGGCAAGCTGTTACAGGCTATGGTCAAACCGGTCGGCGGCAAGGGCGGCGGAAGGCCCGATCTGGCCGAAGGTGGCGTCGAAAGCACAGCTGCCCTAAATACCGTCTTGCGGGCAGTTCCCTCCCTCCTCGAGCCTTTGCTATAGTTGCGCTCGAGCGCCAGAAGCGTGGCCGTGTGTCTGCGTCATTAAACCCACGGGCGGGCTTCAGAAAAAATTGATTTGCCCGCAGCAAATCGATCAAGGCTTACTCGAACTCGTTGTCGCCTTCCCCAAGGCGCCGGTAGCAAGGGTTTTTTTTGGGCCCCCTGCCACCGGACAACAAAAAAGGTGATGGGTAAACGTTCGGCCATTCCGGCAGCAATCGTCCTGGGCACTCTGGGATTCGCAGCGAGCCCCGCTCGCGCGCAAATCTCTTTGATGCAGAATTTCGATGGCCGCCAGATGTTCGTGAATACGGAGCCGCAGGCAAAAACCAAGCTCTCGACTTCGCGCGCACCGAAATCCATCTACCTCCCCGCGGAGCAAACTTTTCTCGGGCAGAAGCACGCAGCGATGAGTCTCGATCGCGACGGTGCGGAAGCCCTGGTAAAAGAAGCCGCGGAGCGTCACCGCATCAATCCGGATTTGATCCGCGCGGTGATTCAGACGGAGTCAGGCTGGAATGCAGGCGCGGTTTCCCGTAAGGGAGCCGTCGGCCTCATGCAGCTCGTTCCGTCCACGGCACAACGGTTCGGTGTAAAGGACATGTTCAGCCCGAAACAAAATGTCGACGCAGGGGTTCGATATCTGAAGGCGTTGCTCGAACGATACAACGGCAACCTCGAACTGGCTCTTGCGGCGTACAATGCTGGAGAGGGTGCCGTGGATCGTGCTCGCGGCGTTCCGGCGTTTCGGGAAACACGAAACTATGTCCAACGAGTACAGTATTTGTTTAACGCTGGCTCGGGTCGTTTTGATGGCGCGTACATCAGTTCACGATCCATCCGCAAGGAAACCGACCCCGCTGGCCGCACGATTTTTACCAACGATTAGTGCCAGAATAGTAGTCAAAGTGAGTTTGGGGATCCGGTGGGATGAAGTTTTTTGACCAAAATTCCTCGTTTTTTTTGCGCGCGGTCTTCGCCCGCGTTTCGCCCGTTTTTGCACGCGCGGTGACCCTGTCGGCGCTGGCGCTCGTCCTCCTGCCTCTTTCCCTTTCCGCCTCCGAATCTAACGCCGAGCCTTCCGCCACCGTAAAACGCCAGACCGCCGAAGCGCAATTCACCCGGGCGGAGGAGCAGCGCGCCGCGCTCACTGCCAAGCCCGCGGAAAGACGCACGCTTGCGGAATATCGCAATGTCGTCGCCAGTTACAAGAAAGTTTATTTGATTACGCCGCATGCTGCGGACGTGCAGGATTCGTTGCTCGCCGTCGGCGAGCTGTACACCGAAATGGGAGACCGTTTCGGCCGCGTGTATTACCAGTCGGCGGTGGAGTCTTATCAATTTTTGCTGCGTGAATACCCGAAGAGCAAATTTGCGCAAGATGTTTTGCTGCGCATGGCCAAGCTGCAGCAGAACAATCTGGGCGACACGAATGCCGCGATCAAAACGTACCAGGATCTTCTGAAGCGTTTTCCGCGCTCGGAACACAAGCGCGAAGCGCAGGAATCGCTGGCAGAACTTTCGCTTCTGCAGAACAGCAATACACCGGAAACGCAGTCGGCCGCGAATACGAAATCTGCGCCGCAGGAAAAACCAGAAGCCGTGCGCGTCGCAAAAAAAGAAGCCGATCAGGATGACGATTCAGACGACCAGCCCGCGCCTAGAACAAATGGAATTCCGGCAGTAAAAACGATTAGCGCGGCTTCTTCAATGGATTCGACGCGCATCACGATCGCACTCGAAGATGCAGTGCAATACATTTCCGGGCGCATCGCAAATCCCGATCGCATCTATTTTGATTTGCACGCCGCGAAGCTTTCGCCGCAGTTGAAGCGCAACGGCGTGAAAGTCAGCGGAAGTCTCGTCAGCAATGTGCGTGTCGCGCAAAATCCTTCCGGCGTCGTACGCATCGTGCTCGACGTGAACGGCGTGAAAGATTACACCGCTTCCCTGCTCAGCAAGCCTCCGCGGCTCGTGGTTGATTTGTACGCGACGCCGCCGGCATTAAAAGCGGCCAATCCGGCGAATCCACCGACGCCAGCTGAAAGCGCCAAAAGAACGGACGATATACCGGCCGTGACGATCGCCCTAAAGAATTCCGACGAACTGGAAGCTCCGGTCGAAACAAAGCCGCTGCCATCGCCGCGAAGAGAACTGCCTACGGCGACAACAGCCGTGGCAAAAGGCAAAGATGCACACGGAAAATCCGCGAAAAACGCTTCGAGCAAACCGGATTTGATCAAGGCGCCCAGCGTGCCGACGCCAACGCGCGATGGGCAAGCAACTCTCACCCGCGCACTCGGCTTGAAAATCGGGCGCATCGTGATTGACGCAGGTCACGGCGGGCACGATACGGGAACGATTGGCCCGACGGGCTTGATGGAAAAGGATTTGTGCCTGGACGTGGCACTGCGGCTCGGAAAGATTATTCAGCAGAAGCTGCCCGGCGCGGACGTCGTTTACACGCGGCCGGACGACACATTTATTCCGCTCGAAGAGCGCACGCGCATCGCGAACGAAGCCAAGGCGGACCTCTTTATTTCGATTCATGCGAATTCAAGCCATGACGCGCAGGCGCGCGGCATCGAGACCTACTATTTGAATTTGAAAGGCTCGGCGGAAGCGATGGAAGTGGCGGCTCGGGAAAACTCCTCGAGTTCCGACGGGATTCACGACCTCGAAGATATCGTGAAGCGGATTGCACGAACGGAAAAGATCGACGAGTCGAAGGAATTTGCCCGCGATGTGCAGGAATCGCTCGCGCGGAACGTGCAGAAGAGCAACCGCCAGATCAAGGACCGCGGCGTGCGCAAAGCGCCGTTTGTGGTGCTGATCGGCGCGGATATGCCGTCCATCCTTACCGAGATTTCGTTCCTCAGCAATCCCAGCGACGAACAGATGCTCAAGAAGCCCGAACAGCGCCAGCGCGTCGCCGAAGGCATCTACCAGGGCGTGGCCGGTTATCTGCAGAACCTCAACAGCATGACCATGAACCTCCTGCCGGGTACGGCCCCCCGCCGTCCGCCGGTCATTTCCACAGTGGAAGAATCGCGCAACCAGAAGTAGCCTAGTGGTGTCTAATATCGGGTAGAACGCTCGGTCCAGGGATATGCGAAAACTTCTTTTAGTAACATTGCTTCTGACGGTCGCGACGGATGGCCGTTCGCAAACATCCAAGCCATCGCCCTCGATACTTCCGGAGAAGTTCGGGTCTTGGTCAAAACTGAGCTGCGGCGACTTTCCTGGCGGGCCGGATTTGCATACGGAGTCAGGCTTGGTCAGCCAGACCGCCTGCCGGTACTCCACGCCGAACCAAACGATAGTGGTCGGCGTGCAGAAATTTCGCGATCCAACTGGGGCTTATGAATTTTATACAGCGGGTTTACGTCCGGGGATGATGGCGTCGCTTGTTGGCAACAATGCGGCCGTACAAGACGACCGCCTGTGGATGTTGACGGGCGCTCTGGTATTGCAAGTCGATTCGCAAAAGCTGGCCTCGGAAGAAGATTTGCGGGCCCTTGTGAAGTCGCTCGATGGGCATGTGGACAAAACTCCGTTGCCCGACGTTCGGGGCTATTTGCCTTCGGTCGGATTAGTGCAAGGGACGCAGCGATACTCGCTGGGACCGGAAGGGTACGCCGCGGCGGCGAAAGCGCTGGACCGGGGAGCGTATTCTGAACTCGCCGAAGACTTGAGTCTTGGACCGCAGTCTGCCGGAGACGGCGAAGTGATGCTCGCCGCCTACAACAATGGCAGGGGCGGCCGTGAAGTTCTGGTTCTTGCGCATTATCCGACGCCGCAGGTAGCGGAGCAGCAATTGCATCATTTGCAGCCGCTGCTGGCGTCAAAGCCGGAGTTTGCGGGGACGACGGTCGAGCGGGACGCTTCCCTTTTGAGTCTGGTGCTTTCGCCGAGTTCGCCAGAGATGGCGGCGCGGCTGAGGAAAGCGATCAAGTACGACACGGCGGTTACGTGGAATGAGCCGTCGACGACGCTGACCGATCCGCCGTGGGTGCTGGTGTTGAAGACGATCTTTTTTGCGGCATTCGGATTTTGCGTGCTTGCGGGAGTTATTGGCGTGTTGTTTGGTGTGTTCCGTTTGCTGATGAAGCGGCTTTTCCCCGGCAAGATATTTGACCGGACGAAGAGCATTGAGTTGCTGCAACTGGGGTTGAACAGCAAGCCGGTGAATCCGGACGATTTTTACTAAGGTTCAGACTCGGGCGCTTTGTCGCCAATCGGGCCGCTTAGGAAAGCGGCCCCCACAACAACCTGAGCGAAACAGGCGCGCCGCAGTGATGCGTTACATCTCAAGAGCGGCGGCGGGCCGCGGCACTTCCAACAAAGCGTTCGCCAGCGCCCTGCGCATCTAGCGGCTACTTCCTGTAACGAAAAGGGTTAGGTCACGTCTAACCTTCTTCGGCAAACATTCATCCATTTAGAATACGCGGCGGGTGTCGTAAACTAGGTGGCTCGACGGAAGGTGTAAACCAATGCAGTCGTACGGTAAATCAGGGTCAATTAACACTTTAGCGGCCGGCCTCGGCTTGCTTGCGGGGTTTTTGGCAGGTTGCGGGGACAAGAGCGCGCCGAGCACCGCGGCAGCGGCCGGCGGGGCTATGCCCGTGCAGTTTCAGGTGGCGGAGACGAAGCAGATCCCGGACACGAGCGAATTTTTGTCCGTTTTGAAATCGCGGCATTCTTCCGCGATCAATCCGCAAGTGGAAGGCCAAATCACGAAGATTTTTGTGAAGTCTGGCGACCGCGTGAAATTGGGCGAGCCGCTGCTGCAGATTGACCCGCTGAAGCAGGAAGCGACGGTGAGCGGGCAGGAAGCGGCGCGCGCGGCGCAGGAAGCCAACAAGAAATACGCGCAGATTTCACTCGAGCGTGCGAAGAAACTTTTTGATGCGGGCGTCATCAGCAAACAAGAGCTGGATAATGCACAAACGGGCTACGACGCAGCAGAAGCGCAACTGCATGCAATGGAAGAACAAGTGCGCACGCAGAGAGTGGAATTGAAATATTACCAAGTGAGTGCGCCGATGGACGGAATTGTCGGCGATATTCCGGTGCGCGTGGGCGACAGGGTAAGCGTAGCGACGCTTTTGACGACGGTGGACGAGCCGGGCGCGCTGGAAGCGTACATTTATGCCCCGGTGGACCGGTCAAAAGATTTGAAGTTGGGGCTGCCCGTGCGGCTGGTGGACGAAAATCAAAAGCCGATCGCGGAAACGAACATAACTTTCGTATCGCCTCAGGTGGATACGGATACGCAGACCGTGCTCGCGAAAGCGCTCATACCGAACACGTCGGCGAAATTGCGTATCGCGCAGCAAGTGCGCGCGCAGATTACCTGGAGCGTGCACAAAGGGCCGGTGGTGCCGATCCTCTCCGTGGTGAGAATCAACGGACAGTTTTTCGCGTTTGTGGCGTCGAAAGAATCGAGCGGAACCTTTGCGCGTCAGAGGGTTCTGAAAGTGGGCGAGCCGCTGGGGAACGACTACCCGGTGCTGAGCGGGCTAGAAGGCGGAGAGCACATCATCACGTCCGGCACGCAATTCTTGCAGGACGGAATGCCGGTGGTGGAACAAGCCGGGAATCCCGCTGCAGCGCCTACAGACGGCAAAGCCGGTGCGTCGCACTGATTTCCGGAAATCGTAAGAATAAAATTCCAGGTCCGAGGCCAAGCTAACCGTGTTCGTTGACTTTTTCATCGAGAGGCCGGTGTTCGCGACGGTGTGCGCGCTGCTGATTATTCTTGGCGGCGCGATCGCGATCCCATCTTTGCCCATTGCACAATTCCCCGAACTCGCACCACCGCAGGTCGTGGTGAGCAGCGGGTACATAGGCGCAAACGCGCAGACCGTGGAATCCGCGGTGACGATTCCGCTGGAGCAGGCGATCAACGGCGTGCCCGGAATGAAGTACATGACGTCAGCGAGCGGCAACGACGGTTCGAGCCAGATTACGGTCGTGTTCGATGTGACGCGGGACGTGGATCTGGCGAGCGTGGACGTGCAGAACCGCGTGAACCAGGCGCTCGGGCGGTTGCCCAACGAAGTCAAAAATACCGGCATCATCATCACCAAGCAGGCAAGCGGCTTCGTATTGGGGGCGGGCGCCTATACCGAAGGCACGCAGTACGACAGCATTTTCCTCAGCAACTATCTCGACGTGTACGTGAAGGACGCGATCAAGCGCGTGAAAGGCGTCGGCGACGTTTTCGTTTTTGGAGAACGCAAGTACGCGATGCGACTGTGGCTTGACCCATCCAAACTGGCGGAGCGAGGACTGACGGCGAGCAACGTGCTTGCCGCCTTGCAGGAACAGAACGTGCAGGTCGCGGCCGGGCAAGTGGGCGTGCCACCTCTTCCCGCCGGACAAGCGTATCAAGTGAGCGTGCGCGCGATCGGAAGGCTCACGGAAGCCGCCCAGTTCGACAACATCATTTTGAAAACGGGCGCCGACGGAACGATTGTGCGCATCAAGGATGTGGGACGTTCGGAGCTGGGCGCGGAAAACTACGGTTCCGTGTTGCGATACAACAAGCACGAGGCAGTGGGAATCGGAGTGACACAACTGCCGGGAGCGAACGCACTCGACGTGGACAGAGCGGTCAAAGCCGAATTGCTGCGCCTTTCGAAGAGCTTTCCGCCGGGACTGCACGCCGCAGTGGCGTTCGATACGACGACAGTGATCGGCGAATCCATTCAGGACGTGCTTATCACGCTGCTGCAAGCGATCGCGCTGGTGATTATCGTTATTTATTTGTTCCTGCAGGATTGGCGAAGCACGTTCATTCCGGCGATTACGATTCCGGTGTCGCTGGTCGGGACGTTTATTTTCGTGAAGCTGTTTGGATTTTCGATTAACACGCTGACGCTGTTTGGCATCACGCTGGCGACGGGATTGGTCGTAGACGACGCGATTGTTGTGATCGAAAACGTCGAGCGGCACATCGTGGAAGGAATTACGGAGCCGCACAACGCGGCGTCGGTGGCGATGAAGGAAGTGGCGGGAGCCGTCATCGCGACGTCGCTTGTGCTCGTGGCGGTCTTTGTGCCGGTGGCCCTGTTCCCGGGAACAACGGGCATTTTGTTCCGGCAGTTTGCGCTGACGATTGCGTTTTCGGTTGCCATTTCGGCGTTCAACGCGCTGACACTGACACCCGCGCTTTCCGCGATTTTTTTGGGGCACCATCGCGAGCGGGCGCAAGGCGCGTTTTTCCGGGCGTTCAATAAAGTAGTGGCGGCGGGAACGGCGGCTTATCAGCGGACGGTACGAGGCGTTCTGCATTGGAAAGCGATTTCCGCTTTGGCTTTCGTGGCGACGCTGGGCGTCACCTATTGGGTCTATCAGAAGGTGCCGCGCTCGTTTATTCCCGACGAAGATCAGGGCTGGTTCATGGTGATCGTGCAAGCGCCGCAAGGAGCTTCGCTCGAATATACGCGCGAGGTTTGCGGGCGGGCGGAAGATTTTCTGACGAAGATCCCGGAAGCGGAAGGCACGTTTTCCGTGGCGGGATTCAGCTTCGCCGGAAATGCACCGAACCGCGCGATGATTTTTATTGCGCTGAAGCCCTTTGCCGAAAGAAAAGGCGATGAACACAGCGCGGCCATGGTAATCAACCGGCTGCGCGGTCCTCTGGCCGGAGTGCAGGGAGCGCTGCTCATTCCCTTCAATCCTCCGACTGTTTCCGGAACGTCGAGTATCGGTGGATTTCAGTTTGAGGTTCAGGATCCCAGCGGCAATTCCTTGCAGGCGCTGGCAGACGCGACGAACCGCCTCTCCGCCGAGGGAAATCAGAGTGGACGGCTGGCGGGATTGTTTACAAGCTTTACGGCGAACGATCCGCAGTATTTGGTGAACATTGACCGAGAGAAGGCGAAGAGCCTGCGTGTTCCGCTCAATCAAATTACCGACGCACTGCAAGTTTATATGGGTTCGGTGTACGTGAACGACTTCGACTTCAACAACCGCGCTTATCGCGTCTACGTGCAAGCGGAAGGAAGATTCAGGAACAAGGCCAAAGACATCGGCGGATATTACGTACGGTCCGATACCGGGAAAATGATTTCGCTGGACAATTTGGTGACGCTGGAGCAGACGGCCACGCCGCAAGTCATCAGTCACTTCAACTTGTTTCGGTCTGCGGAGATCAGCGGGTCGGCTGCGCCAGGACGGAGCTCCGGGCAGGCAATTGCAGACATGGAAGGCATGGCGAAAAAGCTGTTGCCGCAAGGGATGAGGTACGAGTGGAGCGGACTGACGCTGGAAGAATTGGAATCGGGATCAAAAGCGTTGATTTTGTTCGGGCTGGGGCTTGTGTTCGTCTATCTGACGTTGGCAGCGCAATATGAGAGTTTCGTGCTGCCGTTTATTGTGTTGCTCGCGGTGCCGGTGGCGCTATTGGGCGCGATTGGCGCGCAATACTTGCGTGGATTGCAGAACGACGTGTATTGCCAGATCGGGCTGGTGATGCTGATTGGACTGTCGAGCAAGAACGCGATTTTGATTGTGGAATTCGCGGAGCAGCTTCGCGGGCAGGGAAAATCCATTGCAGAAGCGGCGGTAGAAGCGGCGAGAATTCGCTTGCGCCCGATTTTGATGACTTCGTTCGCTTTTATTCTGGGCGTTGTGCCGCTGGTTGTGGCTACCGGCGCGGGGAAAGCAGGACGCATTTCCGTGGGGACGACGGTGTTCGGCGGAATGATTGCGGCGACGAGTTTAAACCTTTTGTTCATTCCTCTGCTGTATGTGATTGTGCGAACGATTGTGCCGGGCGGCGTGCGGCATCACGAACTAGAGGACGGCGCGAAAGCTCGTTCGTAGTTCCCTGCTGGCAGACAAGTTAGCCGGGAAAATATTTTAGAAGCCGGTGCGTGCCTTCGGCAAAGTCTTTTTCAGGCACGATCAAACTTAAAACCAAATAACCATCCTGCGGGAAATCGTAGAAATGGCCCGGGTGGACGAGGACGCCATGTTGCGCGAGGAGCGCTAGTGCGAGTTCTTCATCGGAGCCGGCGGCTGGAACGCGGACAATGACGTTCCAACCGGCGTCGAAGACGAGGCGGGAGCAATGCGATTGCCCGGCGAGCTGCTCGTCTAGCGCGGCAAGATTGGTGCGAACGCGGGCGAGTAATTGAGATTGGAATCTGAAGCGCGTAGCGAGAAGCGAGGGGAGCGCGTGCTGAACGGGAGCGTTCATGGAGAGATAGGAGTCGGCGATAACGTCGAGCCGTGCGCGCGCGTCATTTCTCAGCGTGTTGGGCCCCGAGATGGCGAGCCATGCGGATTTCATTTGCGGCAGGCCGCAGAGCTTGGAGATGCCGCTGAGCGTGAAAGTGAGCGCGGCATTTTGTGCGGCGAAGGTTGGCGCGGCAATTCCTTGCACCGCAAAATCGAGGAAAACCTCGTCGGCGATGATAGCGAGATTGTTTTTGGCGCACATGGCGGAGAGCTGCGATTGTTCGTTCGGCTTTGTGTAGTGGCCCGTGGGATTGTTGGGATGGACGACGATGGCGGCGCGGGTGCGCGAAGTTATGGCACGTTCGAGTGAAGAGAGGTCAAGTTGCCAACCGTGATCGTAAAGAAGCGGATAGCGGATGAGGCGCACGTCGTTGATGTCGGCAAGAAAATCGAAAAGAGGATAGCTCGGGCTCGGAACTAAAATTTCGTCGCCGGGATTGCAGAGAAGGCGGAAGAGATAGGAGTAGGCTTCGCTGGTGCCGGTGGTGAGAAGGAGATCCGACGGCGAGACGGCCGTATTTTTTTCGCGATAGTAGGCGGCGACAGTTTCGCGCGCGGAAAGAAGGCCTTGCGCGGCGGGTTCGTAGCGCAGCGAAGCTGGAGAGTGGAGCGCTTTGAGGATTGCAGATTCGTCGTAGGTGAAGCCGCATTGGGTTGGATTGGAGAGGGTGAGATCGAAAAGTGGGCGCCCGCCACGGTGATGTTCGGCGAGAGCGAGCGTCAAGCGATTCTCGGCGAGATTCCAATTGGTACGAGTGGCAAACATGGCGGAGTTATTGTGCAGGAAAAGCGACAGGAATTGGAGGCTGTAAATCAGACGATCATTTGGAACGAAGTGTGGTCGGCGCGCGTCCCACTATGCGATAACGTTGAGGTCTGCGGTTGACGGGGAGCTCTTATGCGCCGAATTTCCATAGTGGTTTCTTCGTTTCTGGTTCTGGCATTTTGTTGCTCGGCGGGGAACGAAAAGAAAAAGCCGGTGCTGCCGGTGCCCGTGCTGAATGCGCGCACGGTAGCCGTGATTATTGACCCGGAGGCGGGCATTTCGCCTTCCGCCCCAATGGCGAACAAGAACGCGCAGGAAGATGTGGAAAAAGCATTCGAAAAGTGGGGACGGCTTCGCCCGGTTTTGGCGTCGATGAGCCCTGATTTGGTCATCGTGGTTCGCAAAGGCAACGGAAAAATGGTGCAGCCGGAAATTGGAGGCGGAGGAACTTCACCGAACAACCGGCCGGTCATCATCCAGCCGAATGACAACGGAATCCGCATTGGCGGGCAGAAAGGACGGTCTCCGGACGGCACGCAGACGGACCCACAAAGCGGTAGCCCGCAGCCACAGGTCGGAGTAGGCGCTTCGGAAGATTCGTTCGTGGTTTACGACGGAACTGCAAGCGATCCGACGAGTCGCGCGCCGATCTGGCGTTACGTTGCGAAAAACGGGCTAAAGCCGCCGGATATGTCGGCAGTGGAAGAGTTCAAGAAGATTTTTAATGAAACAGAAAAACAACAGCAACAACAGCAGAAGAAACCGTAGCCAGACCCGGGCAGTCGCGTATATTTCCCGCTTGACCGGCGCGGTTCGCGATGGTTAAGTAGCTGGTCAGTAGACAGGATTCCGTCCGATTCTCTCCCAGAAAAGTCCGCGAGGAATTTCGTCATGAAAAAATTGATTTGTGTGGCTGCAGCCATGCTGCTGGTGTTTATGCCCGCAACGGTGCAAGCGTGGGGCCCGGAAGGACATGAAGTTGTCGGAACGCTGGCGCAGGCGATGTTGAGCGACAAGGCGAAGGCGGGGGTGCAGGCGATTCTGGGGACTGCGACGCTTGCTTCGGTTTCGAACTGGGCGGACCAAATCCGGCAAGCAAGGCAGGAAACGTATAACTGGCATTTCGTGGACATTCCGCGGAGCGCGGCGGGGTTTGACGATGGGCGCGATTGTTTTTTGCCAACCGATTCGCACCCAGGCGCCGCGACGGATCACATGAATTGTGTGGTGGATCGGATCACATACTTCAAGCAGGTGCTGGCGGACACGACCAAGACTCCGACGGAGCGGCAAGAGGCGCTGCAATTCATCGTGCATTTCGTGGGCGATGTGCACCAGCCGTTTCATGCGGTGGGCGATGCACGCGGCGGGAACGACAACCTGATTACGGAATTTGGATCGACACATTGCGGGAGCCGTCCGTGCAATCTCCACTCGGCTTGGGACAGCGGGATGATCACGCACACGGGCATGGACGTGAACGCGTACACACAACACTTGCAACAGCTGATCACGGCGAATCACATGACGGCGAGCGGGAACCCTGCGGACTGGGCAAATGAATCGCACGCAGCGGGACAGACGGCCTGGATCGACAACGGCGGTGTACTTGACGAAGCGTATTACAACACGCAGATTCAAGTCGTTGACACGAGGCTTGCGCTGGCGGGATTGCGGTTAGCGGCGTTGCTGGAAGATGCATTCGCTGGACAGCCGAACCCGACACAAACCGGGTCATTGACACGAAAGCTGAAGCTTCGGCCGGACGCTTCGAGCGCTCATAAGGCAATTGAAACGATACAAAAAGGCGCCACGGTGACCCTGCTGGAAACCAATAAGACGAACAACTATTACCACGTGACAGCCGCAGACGGAAAAGCAGGCTGGGTCCTGGCAAAGTACGTGAAACTTCAGTAGCGCCTAGAAAATGCGGCGGGAAAAGTGGAGCCGAGGGCGAGAGTTGAACTCGCGACCTGCCGATTACGAATCGGCTGCTCTACCACTGAGCTACCTCGGCCCGACTAAACGATCATAGCATTCGGAGAAAAAACATGTCGAGCGCACAAGTAGCAGAGACGCACGCTATGAAAAATCGGGCAATTGGCCCGCGGGTTGAGCGCCAGCGAGTTTGATCGGCTTATTGTGAAGGCGGCTGTTGGTTCCCCGCCGGGTTCTTTTGGAAATCTTTCTTTTGTTCTTGAAGCCCCTGCAATTCCTTCTTCGTATCGGCAAGAATTTGCTTGTGCTGTTCAATCAGCTTCTGGATATGTTCCTTCTGCTCGGGAGGCGCTTGCTCGAGTTCGCCCTGCATTCTGGCGAGGTACTCTTCCTGGCCCTGGATGTCCTTCTTTTCCCACTCCATCTTAAAGTCGGCGTCTTCTGTCGATTTGGCGTGAGCGAGCGGTGGCGTCTTGGTCGGCTGTTGCGAAGTCGCATGCGGCTTTTCCGCAGCAGTCTGAGTCGACGCGGAGGCGTTGGCGGCCGACGTGGACGTGGACTGCCGGTCTTTGGCTTCAACGTAATTGTCGGCCGGTGTGCGAACGGTGGACAGGTTGTCTTCCGTCCAAACCTTGTGCGGTTTGGAAGCCGGTTTCTGGCTCTGCGAAGCGGCCGCGTTCTTCTTTTGCGGTTCGCTCTGGGCGTAAGCCGTGGCAGAAAAACCAATCAGAATGGTGGATGCAACCGCTGCCCTCAGAAGTGAACGATTCTTCATGCGAAGCTCCATTTATAAGGTCCTTACTGCTTAATTTCGCGGAAAGACAGAACCTGGTAGGTCGGCGGTTGCTGAACTTTGTTGATCCAGCAGCTGTTGTAGTAAATTCCGTTGCCGCCGCCGCCCGAGATATCGAAGTTTGTCGTTCCGTACGAAGAGAGTTGATTGCCGGAGGCGTCTCTGGTGGTTGCCACGAAGACGGCGCCGTCAAACTCGCCGTTGCCGCCGCCCTGGCCGTCGAAGGTGGTGGTGCCGTCTCCCACGACCAAAATGATTCCATTCCAGCCGGAGTTACCGTGGTAGTGGAAGTTGCCGGTGACGACGAGAATGCCGTATCCGGTATTTGGACCGAGGTCGAAGCTGCCGTCGACGTAAACGACTTTCGGATTGGTTGCGGACATGTCGGTCGGCCAGCCTGCACCGCCATAGTTATAGACCGTGCCGCTGTTGTTGTAGCCCGGAGGGTTGGGAGGATTGGGAAGGACGGCGTCCGCGTTCTGTTGAACTGTCTGCAGCATTTGGTCGAGACTGTCTGTCGTTGTAAGCGCGCCGGTTTGCGTGACCGGGGCAACGCTGGGCGTGCCGCCCGTGCCGACGTAGTGGTCAGGGCGAGGCAGGCTATCGATGACGTACTGCTGGTTCGTCTGCGTGGCTACGGCGCCAGACAATCCAGTACTGACACCAATTGCGGGCACTGTGGGCGCAGTATTGCTGCACCCAGAGACCGTTGGAGCTGAACCCGAACCGTCCTGGCCGTTTACGTAGTAGGGATTCGAGTTCGCTCCCGAGAAATTTCCGATGGGGCCGGTCATCGTCAGCGCAGCCTGGAAGTTAAGGTTGTACTGCGCAGGCGCAACCACGTATTGCAGGATTTTCTGGCTGCCGTTGGGATTAACGGCGAGGGCGGTGACTTCATACGCCTGCTTTTGCGTTGACGTAGGCGCGGGAACCGAGCCCACAACTGGCGGAACAACCAAAGCTGCCGGGAGCAGGGACGAATCGAAGTAGAGCGGGACAGACGCATTCGACGCAGCCAATCCAGTGTTGTCGACGTTCACCTGAAGCGAACTTTTGGTCGCCGCGTTGATGCGTACCCACTTGTAAAGCGGACCGTTCGTATTAGCCGCCCAGACCGAGTTGATAAAAGTCTTCGTCGGCGTGACAGACGGGAATTCGCTGGCATATTGGTTGTCCGGATAGGTGGTCATGACGTTTCCGGTCGTTTCGCCGATGCCGGGATTGACGATGTAAACGACTTGATTGGTGGGTAGATAGGCGCCGTTAAGAGGGGACGAAGTGGCGATGGTGTTCGGGTTGGTGGGCAATAGCCGGCCTCGCGCTTCCTCGATGCCAGCAACGGCAGCGTAATAACCGTTCGTGGTCGAGCGATAGTTAGCGGCGAGCGAAGTTTCCGTTCCAGCGGAAAGGACCAGAGCCATCGCAATGGCGGCGATCAGAAGCATGGTGAAGAGAGCGATCAACAAGGCGACTCCCGATTGCGGGTTCTTATTACGAAGTTTGCGCGAAGATTTCATATGGGTGTCCTTTGCTCCGTTACTTATTGGGATTCAAGCGATGACCGCGACCGTTAAGCTCGACCAGGCGCAGAACATTGTTTTGCATGTCACGCTGAGGCGTCTGGACGATCAAGGTGACCTGCACATCTCGAACGTTGCAGGGTGAGCTGACTGCGCCTGTGCAACCGGATCCAACCACCGCGTTGTCCAGCGTGTAGTTGAAAATGGGAACCGGATTGGCGCCCGGAAACATATTGGGATAAGTGGCCTGAATCTGGCCTATTTGCGCGGCCGATGCATTGTTCATGACATTCTGAACATACGGATACATCACACCGGCGGCCGATGTAGCGGTGGCGGGATCGGCACCAGCCACTTTGTTGGTGACACCGCGCCAGAGAGTTGTTCCCTGTAGCTGGTAGCGAACCCACTTCACCGTGCCTGAGCCGTCGTAATCTTCTTCAAAGATGATGTCGTACGGGCCGGGTGTCGTGCAGGTGCCACCGATTGTGCAGGGAGTCAAAGGGTAGGTCGGGCTCCAGGCCACAGGCGACTGGGCATAACTCGTAACGACCGGCAAAACCGAAAAATGGTTCGCCGGGGGATAGCCTGCGTCATTGATGTCGCGCACGATTTGATCTAGCCCCAGGCGCGCTTCCTGAAAAGTGTCGCGAACCTGCGAGTCGGTCTGACTCTTCTTCTGAGTCATGGTGAGAAGCTGAAACATCGTTCCGGAAATCAAGACGAAGACGAGCACTGACACGAGCATTTCCAGAAGGGTGAACCCTGACTGTTTTTTGTCGATCTGCGCGAAATTCATTTTTGCACCATGGTGTCGAGATTCACTGGATAAAACGGCACATTGCCGCCAAGCTTGCGGGCGCCAACGATGAACCGCTTTCCCGAGCCGTTTGAGAACGAATAGACCGCCCAGCGGAGGTCGTAGCGCGCACCGGATGGATCGTTCGGGTCGGCCCAAGTAAAGCTGTAGCCGGCTACGGCCCCTTGCGAAAAGTCAATGACCTGCCGATTGTCGTTGGACGTGGCGACCGGGCTGCCGACAAAGGATCCCGTCGTTCCCGAGTTTCCAAGGGTGCAGACGTTCCCGAGGGTGTCGGTATAAACAAAGGAAGAAAGCGGTTGTCCAACGAACTGATTGAGTTCGTTTTGAGCGAGGACTGTTGCGGTGGAATCATCGCGATTCGCTGAATTCAGGAACACCGACGTTGCCACCAGCTGCGCGACAGCAAGAAGTCCGACGAGCATGATCAGCGTTGCAACGGCCGTCTCGATAAGAGTGAATCCGTGTTGACCGCGGCGTGATTTTTTTAGGTTCAATCGCTTCATAGTATTCCCCACCTTCATTATTCGAGCAGACGCCAAGTGCCGGAAGTGTCGCCAGTCCAGATCTGCATCGAGCCGGACGGCAGGAGCACTACCGCGCGATAGCCGAGAGCAGGCATCGCCGAGTTAGTGACATACGAGACGTATACTGATGCCGGGGTTACAGCGCCCCGCGCGTCGAAGGTGTAAGTCCCCGCAGTCGTCGAAACCGGGACGAGCGTTACGTTGGTGCCGATTGCCGCCGCAAGGGTCGTGATTCCAGGCACGGAACCCGACGCCACGAGGTTTACGTTGCCAGAAAGGACGGTTTGCGATTCCGCCGAATCCGCCACGCTATTACCGTCCGTATCGGCCCAGATCGTTGTGGATGTCGATGAACCCGCAATCCGGCAGGTGACCGAAGTATTCCGGCGGATGGCCTGAAATCGGGTGAGCTTCAGGATGTCGGCCACTTTCGTGGCGCCGTTAGTGAGCTCACTGGTGCGGAGCATTCTGATGAAATTGGGCAAAGCGATAACCGACGTGACGAGAATAAGGAACATCACGACGAGCAACTCGACGATGCTGAACCCGCGGGCCGACGCACGCCGTTTTGTGTCCGACTTCTTCTTAAAGGTTTTCAGCATACTTCTCCCAATCCAGGGGCCATGCACAACGAATGTCGCATGGCAGAATCTCAACTAGTCGGTTAGGAGAGGGCAACTGGCACGCCAGACTCCTTCTCTTTGTATAATATTGATTCTAATGTAGTTATCTGTGGACCGCGTCGGGCCCCGCTTTTTCAGGGCGGGCGGGTTGGGTGAAAAGGTTACAAATCAGGGGTTTGAAGCCTTACCGCGAAAAGGGATACATGGCCCAACCGATGGCTATGCCGACGAGCATGAACAGCAAGAAGGACCATGCGGCGTAGCGGATGCGGTCCGCGGGGCGACGGCGTCCAAGCGTGCCAAAGGCGAGTGAAATAATCAGCGCGAAGAGCAGCATCGACTGAAGGTGAGTGAATGGAACATGCACCACGGGCGGGGGCGCCGGCACGTCAGGCCTTCCGTCCACGCGCGGCTTCGTAGGCGTGCAGCGCTGCGAGGAGATTCAGCACGCCGGCGGTGGCAATGAAGCGCGTGCCGTAATCGCCCGTTGAATGCGAAACATCGGGACCAGCGGATTCCGCGGCGCGCGCCAAGAAATAGAAACTTCCCGAGCCGAGATCGGCGAAATAGCCAAGGGTGGCGAAAGCGTCTTCGCCGCGCGAGGCGAAAACATTTCCCCGCATGCCCGCTCCGAGGATAACAAGCGCGCCGACGGCAAGAAAGACGGCGAGCGCGCGACCCCACATTTTTTGCACCGCGTGGCCTAGGCCAGGTATGGCCCAGCCAGCGACACAAATCGCCAATGCTAGTAACTCGCGGCCCTCTTCGCTCGGTGCGGCAACGGGAGAAGGCAGGGGCTCCGGTTGCGACGCGTCTTTGACGGGTTCATCCATAAGATCGGCAGGATCAGGCGAGCAGCGCCAGAAGCTCTTTCTGAATCGCGCCGGTGACGCGCGCTTCTTTTTCGCCGACATAGACATTCACTTCGCTGCGAATGCCGAATTCCGGAAGGTAGATGCCCGGTTCGATGGAAGTACAGGTTCCTGGAATCAGGTGGCGAACGTCGTGCGTTTCAATTCCATCCATGTTAGCGCCGTTGCCGTGAACCGAAGCGCCGATGTTGTGCCCTGTGCGATGGAAGAAATATTTGCCGTAGCCGGCCTTTTCGATGACGCTGCGCGCGGCTTTGTCCACTTGCCAGCCTTGTAGCGGCTTCCCTTTTGCGATGGTGGTGAGAATCAAATCAACGGCTTTATCGCGAGCGTCACGCACGGCACGAAATACTTTCGTGATTTTCTCCGGCGGCTTGGCGCCCAGATAGCCAACCCATGTGATGTCGTAGTAGACGCTGCCGGGAATGTTTTGTTTGGCCCACACGTCGAGCAACAAGAGGTCACCTTCTTTGATAGGCGTTGGGCGATCGGCGGAAGGGCCGTAATGTGGATCGCTAGCGTGAGCGTTGACGGCGATGTCGGGGCCTTCCTCGGTCGCGAGCCCGGCAGCGGCGAATTGCTGCAAAATCCACTCCTTCAGGCCGTGCTCCGTCTGCGGCTTGCCTTTCAGAACGCCGCCTGCGGCGAGTTGGAACGCTTCGGCGACGATGCGGTCGACGTGTTTGGCAGCGTAAAGGTGCGATTCGAGTTGCTCGGGCGACCAGACGGCATCATATTTCTGAACGAGATCGGCCGAGCTGACGACTTTGGCGCCCGTGGAACGAACAAGTTCGATCGTGCCGGCATCCACCATCGCCACGTAGGGAATCTCGTTCTTTGGCGAGTATTGCATCGCGATCTTTTTCGCGCGCCCAATAAGTTTCTTCAAATTGCCGCGTAACTCTTCTTGCGCGGAATAGTAAAGAGTTTCGCCGGGGACGGCCGCGAGAGACTCCGTTTCAATCTTGTGGACCAGCTTTTTCGGCGTGCCTTTGGCGGGAACGAAATAAAACCAGCGACGCGTCCGCATGCCCGGAGGAAGTTGAAGCACGCGTTGTGCGATAGGATCGCGGCCGCGGAAATCGTAAAAAAGCCAGCCGTCGAGTCCGGCGGCGCGCAAATCGCTCTGCATTTCTGACAAATTGAAAGACATAATCCTCAGTTCCCTGGCGTCAGGCTTCGAAGTGCAGCAGCGCTTCGACTTGCTCGCGCGTGACGCCCTCGATAACAACACGCTTTGTTCTACTGTGATCGCCGCTGAGGATTCTAACAGCCGACTTGGGCCTTTTCAAAAGGGCCGCAAGAAATTCGCAAAGAGCTTCATTCGCGCGATTTTCGACTGCGGGCGCGGTAAGCCGGATTCTCAGGGCACCTTCGACTACGCCGGTGATTTCGTCGCGGCTGGCGCGGGGCTGAACGCGGACACAAAAGGTGACCGTGCGGGCCGCAGAGTTTTCCGATATCTCGATGTTCGACGAAGGATTCATCATGCGCCTAGTTACTGCGGCACATCGCGCGCTCCGAAAAGCGCAGTACCAACGCGGACTTCGGTCGCGCCTTCGGCGATGGCCGACGCAAAGTCATGCGACATGCCCATCGAGAGCACCGGCAGGTCGTGATGCAATTGCGCTTGCAGCTTGTCGCGCAGTTCGCGCAATTTACTGAAATACGGCCGCACCTTTTCGAGGTTTTCGAAATAGGGCGGGATACACATCAATCCGGCAAAGTGCAGATTGCGCAGTTGCAGCATGCGCTCCGCCAGTGCGGGGAGATCTGAACTCGCAGCCCCGCTTTTCGACTCTTCCCCGGCGATGTGCACTTCAATCAACACGCGCAGCTTTTCCGTTGGCATGGACTCTCCACGAGCGCGATTTAACCTTTCGGCTAATGCGATGCTATCCACGGAATCAATGCTGTGAAACAAGCCGGCGGCGCGGGCGGCCTTGTTGGACTGCAGATGACCGATAAGATGCCAGCGGCCGGACAGGCCTGCAATTTCGCCGCGTTTCGCTTCCCACTCTTGCACGCGATTTTCGCCGAAATGAATTACGCCCGCGTTGAACGCCTCGCAAATGTCGGCGGCAGGACGGGTCTTCGAAACGCCGATCAGCGTAATCTCGTCTTCGCGCCGACCGACCGCCTCCGCCGCGCGCGCAATGCGTTCTCGAACGCGCCGCACGTTTTCTTGAATGACGTTGATACTCATCATGAATTTTTTATCGTAGCACGCCAACCGAACCAGCCAGCATGCGGGCCTGATTGCGGCGGCGAACCGGTGCGGTTAGACTGTCGAACAGACGATTCGACACTGTATGACACTTCGCGGGAAACTGATCGCAATTGAAGGCATCGACGGCAGCGGGAAGAACACGCAAATGCGTCTGCTCGAGCAAGAACTGACGTCGCGCGGGTTTGCTGTCTATTCCACGGGGTTTCCGCAATACGAGTCGTGGTTCGGCCGGATGGTCGGGCAATTTCTGAACGGGGATTTAGGACCACTCGAAAAAGTGGATCCGCATTTTTCCGCATTACTCTATGCCGGGGACCGGTTCGAGGCGAAGTCTAAAATCGTGACTTCGCTGAGCCGGGGAGTAATCGTGCTCGCAGATCGGTATGTTGCGTCGAACCTTGCACACCAGACAGCTCGAGTGCCAGCGGAGAAACGCGCGGATTTTCTGACCTGGATTGAACACTTGGAATACGGAATTTACGATTTGCCACGGGAAGACCTGGTCTTGTACTTGCGCGTGCCACCGCATGAAGCGCAGGTGCTGGTGCAGAAAAAACCGTCGCGATCCTACACCGAGTCTACGCACGACATTCTGGAAGCGAGCATGAAGCACCTCGAAGAAGCGGCGGGCATGTACGATTCCCTTTCCCGTCAGACGCCGTGGGCGACGATCCAATGCTACGACGCAATGCGAAAAGCGATGCGGCCACCCGAAGATATTTCCGCGGACATTTTGACGGCGGTTCAGCCTTTGCTTGCCGACGGAGAGCGACGGTAACATGCCCTTTTCCGAATTTCTCGGCAATGAACGAATCGTAGGCGCACTTCAGGGCGCTCTGAGAACGGGCCGCGTACCGCACGCGCTACTTTTTTCCGGCCCGCAGGGAGTGGGCAAATTTACGCTGGCGCGGCTTTTTGCGCAGGCCGCGAATTGCGAGCGGCTCACCGACGATTCGTGCGGCGAGTGCGGAACGTGCAAGCGCATCGCGTTACTTGCAGAGCCACAGCGGCTCATTGAACAAGGTCTGGCGGAACGCGGCGAGAGTGCCGACGCGGCTACCGTTGAGCGCGTTCCCTTGATTTTGCAAAGCCACCCGGACGTTTGGGCGCTCGTTCCCGATCCGGTGCGTCTAAAAAATCCAGTAGCGCGGCCAATGCTGCGAATCGGCCAGATTCGGGCGGCGCAGCGGGCAGCGTACTTTCAGCCAATGGTGCGGCGGCGCGTCTTTATTTTCGATGGCGCGGAGACAATGCGTTGGGACGTGCAAAATGTCCTGCTAAAAGTTCTGGAAGAGCCACCCGGATCCGCAACTTTAATACTGACGGCGCCTTCACCTTATTCCCTGCTGCCGACAATTCTTTCGCGCTGCATGCAGTTTCACTTTGCTCCACTGGCCGCGACGGATGTCGAAGCCATCTTGAAGGAAAAGACGGATAAATCGCCTGCCCAGATCCGACAGGCAGCACAACTGTCTGAAGGAAGCCCTGGTCTCGCGCTGGAGATGGACGCGGACGCGGCACTGAAACGGCGCCAGTCGGCGCTACGCATTTTGGAACGCGCTGCGCGCGGTCAGGGGTTCGCTCAACTTTTTGCGGAAACCTCCGCGCTCGCGAAAGATCGCGAGGATTCGTTCGAAGCGCAACTCGCGGTTTTTTACGGATTGCTGGCGGATTTGCTGGAACTCACAAGCGGAACGAAGCAACCGCTGTTGCGCAATCCCGTGCTTGCTAAAGACTTGGAGATTCTAAGCAGAACGGTGGACTCGCGGTGGGTGATGCGCGCGATTCAAGGCCTTGACGATGTGTCGTTTGGTGCGCGACGAAACTTAAACCGGCAGCTTGGACTCGATGCGCTGGCGGTTTCGCTTGCGCCGAATATCTAATCTGTCCGTTTTCTTTGCGCTACTTTAGCGGTACAGTGCAAAGCAGGCATGCCGAACTTTTTTTGGACCCGACTGTAACCGGATGGACGCGGGGTGCATCTCAGCACTTAGACACCCAAGACCACCCCCCATTCGGGTACTGAGGAGCCAAAATGGTGAATCGCAGAATGTTTCGTCCTGGATTCCAGGACGTTAAGGAGCAGAATTCTCCTCGCATGAGTTCAAACGGACCTGGACCTGCGCCCAGCAAAAAACCTGCTCCTCCGGAAACAACTCACGCCGAGAATTTTTACTGGGTCAAACAGATGCAGACCCACACGCCGATGACGGTAGTGCTCGAGTCCGGCGAAGAGCTGCACGGAACCATCGAATGGTATGACCGCGATTGCATTAAGCTGACTCGCCAGGGCAGCCCGAACCTTCTCATCTTCAAGCGCGTGATCAAGTACGTGCACAAGGACGGCGAGGAAGCGTCGCAAGGCGGAGCGGAGTAGGTCTAGTTCTCCGCGACGTCGGCGGCGCGATCAATGGAATGACCGCCCGCAGCGCCGAACGTTAACAAAGCCTTTGCTGCCAGGCCGCCTCTCGCGTTGAATACTTCACATTCCGTAACTACGAAATTTCTGCCTGCTCGGAGCACTTTCCCTTCGGCTTTGATTTTTCCTCCCGGCACCGCCGACAAATAATTGATCTTCAGTTCAATTGTGGCGAGCTCCGCTCCTTGCGGAACCACGGTATATGCCGCGATGGCGGCCGCCGTGTCCGCCAATGCAGCCAGCACACCGCCATGAACGACGTCGTGAATTTGTTTGTGCAGCTCTTTCACTTGCATAGTGAGCACCGCGCGTCCCGGCGCAAGCGACTCCACGTGAAAACCGAGCAGCGCCGACAGGCGGCTGTGCTTCATGCGCTTGCGTGTCGCTACAAGGATTGCCTTTGTGATTCCGGGAATCGGGCGAGTCATTTTGTTGTCCTTGGCCATTACCAGGCGGTGAGGCCCCCGTCAACGGGGATGGCCGCACCCGTCAACCAGCAAGACTCGTCTGACGCGAGGAAAACAGCCAGATCAGCTATGTCGGCAGGCTTGCCGAAGCGGCCCAGCGGAATTGTGGCGAGGCGATCCTGCTTCACTTTTGCTCCATCCGGCGTATTGAAGAGTTCGCTGACCAGATCCGTTTCCACAATTGAGGGGCAAATGCAGTTGGCGCGAATATTTTCGTGACCGTGATCGACGGCGATGGCTTTCGTCAACAGCGTTACGCCGCCCTTTGACGCACAATAGGCCGCCCGTTTCTTCATTGCGACGAGCCCAAGCACCGAACCGATGTTGACAATCGTGCCCCCTCCGGCTTTGCGAAATTCCGGGAGCGCGGCGCGACACATCAGGAACGGGCCTTTTAGATTCGCATCAATCAGGCGGTCCCACTCGTCTTCGGAGATTTCTTCGATGGTTGAAACGCTCAGGACGCCAGCATTGTTTACCAGCACATTTAGCTTTCCGTACGTCAGAGCAACTTCGCTGACGGCGTTCAACGCGTCCGTGGCGCGACTTACATCACAAACTACAGCGATGGCTTCCCCGCCCGCGCCCTTGATTTCTGAAACCGTGCTTTGTAACTTCTCCAGCCGCCGGCCTGCGACTGCCACTTTGGCTCCCTCTCTCGCGAAGGCCAAAGCGGTGCCGCGGCCAATTCCGGTGCCACCGCCCGTAATTAACGCAACTTTCCCTGCCAGACGTGTCACGAAACGCCACCCTCCCGCGTCTAAAGAACCAGCTTTCGCGCGCGCTGAATTGTAGCGCGAGTCGCTCGTTCAGCAGAACTTGCGGTATCGTATCGAGACGCTCTCCAGGAGACCGCACCGGGCCCATGCGCATCGGCATCACCTGCTATCCGACTTATGGCGGTTCCGGCGTCGTGGCGACGGAACTCGGCCAGGAACTAGCCGCACGCGGTCACGATATTCACTTCATCAGTTATGCACCGCCGATTCGCATGAATCTGGGCGATCCGCACATTCATTTTCACGAAGTGGAAGTGGCGTCCTACCCCCTGTTCGATCACCCGCCCTATACTCTGGCCCTTGCGACAAAGATGCTGGAGGTCTTCGAGTCCGAGTCGCTTGATTTGCTGCACGTGCACTATGCGATTCCGCACTCCGTGAGCGCGATGCTGGCGCGTTCGATGGCGGCGCCGCGGAGGCTGCCATTTATTACGACGCTGCATGGAACCGACATTACACTCGTCGGCAGCAACCGCAGCTATCTGCCGATTACGAAATTTTCTATCGAGCAGAGCGACGGCGTTACCTCGATTTCGCGCTATCTGCTCAACCAGACGGTTAAAGACTTCGACATCAAGCGCCCCATCGAAGTCATCCCCAATTTCGTGAATTGCGATCTATATACGCGCAAGCCGGATCAAGCGCTGCGCGCGAGATGGGCGCCCGGCGGCGAGCCGATTGTGATGCACCTGTCGAATTTCCGGCCCGTCAAACGGATTACTGACACAGTGGAAACGTTCGCGCTGGTTCGCGCAAAGATGCCGGCGAAGCTGGTGCTCATCGGCGATGGCCCGGACCGCGGTGCTGCGGAATATCTAGTGCGTAAAAAGAAATTACAAAAGGACGTGCATTTCCTCGGCAAGCAGGACCAGGTTTATCGGCTGCTGAGCGAGGCCGACCTATTTTTGCTGCCGTCGCAACTGGAATCGTTTGGACTTGCCGCCCTGGAGGCGATGGCCTGCGAAGTCCCTGTCATCGCGACGAACGTCGGCGGCGTGCCGGAAGTCGTCGAACACGGCGTGGATGGCTTTCTGGTCGAACCACAAGACGTCGCCGCTGCAGCGCGCTATGCGATTGACGTGCTCTCCCGCGCCGACCGTGGCCGCGAAATGGGCAAACTAGCCCGCGCCAACGCCAAGAAAAAATTCTGCGCGAATGACGTCATTCCCGCCTACGAACGCTACTATCAGCGCATCCTCTCCGAGTCCCGCGCCGCCACCGCTTGATTTTTTGCGTCCGCCTCGGACAACTGCTTCACATGCTCGAAGACGCGGCGGTGAATCGTGTGAACGACGCTGTCGGTGTACAGACGCCAGTATTGGCCGGGCCACATTTTATTCTGATAGGTAGTCGTGCCTTCGAGGCGCGTGCCGCCGTTTGGCAGCGGCGTCAAGACAAAGTCAGCGCGCTCTGGCTGGAAGTCGCGGTCTTCCAGATGGCGTACGCGAATTTGGCCGTAAGGCGACGTTTCGGTCATAAGGAGCGGTTCATCCGCAACGCCAAAGGCAAAGTGCTTGTTGGTCTCCCACGCGAGAATCGGTTCCTTAAAGATGCCGGTAGAGAACCGGCATTCGCGATCGGCGGTTAGCCCTTCGCCTTGGATATGCGCTTCGATCGGATACGCAATGCCCGCATAGCGAAAGAGCATTTCGTTCGGCTTCGGAAGCGGAGGGAACGCGATGATTCGCTTCCAGACGACTTCGGGTGCCGCTGCAATCTCGATACTGGTGTGAACCTGGAATCGAGGAACTTGAGGCGGTGAAGCGTGTTCTAGTCCCATCAACATGGGCAACGACAGCAGCACCACACCAAACGTAGACAACTGTTCGTTCCGCATTCCAGGCGCGGCGTGTATTACAAGCGCCAGACTTCCGCCAATTAACGCCAAGAGCCACGCGATCGGTGCAGCCATGACGAGGCACACGATTCCTTCGATGGCAATTGCTGCGATCCCGGCACCCGTCAGTAACACTGTTAGTGAGACCAGAACGACTACATCAATAAATGCGACTGAGTGGGCACGGCTGTGTACCCACACCGCGATATAGCCCATCACGAACGGCAGCGCCAGGAAGAGGCTAAGGCCGTAAGAACCGAGGCCGGAGATGGCGGCCCAAGCACCAAGAACTCCAATAATTGTCGAAATCGCAACGGCTAGTGCGGCGCTCCCCCATTTGCTGCGCGGCCAGAACGGAGAAGCGTGTGCGGCGGCCGCGTTTGCCGGATTAGCCGGTTCGCCGGCGCTCGGATAGACCGCAAGAACAGCGAAGAAGATCAGATTGATGACCGGCGCGAAAAACAGCGTTGCCAGCCACGTCGGCTGGCCCGCGTCACGCAGACGCTTCGCGGTCAACGTCAGGCCAATCCAAATGAACGGAACGGCCGTCACAAAAAGAGTGAGAAGGAATTTCTTGTCGTTGGCGCTTAGCGCCTGCAACCCGCTCAATCGCTCGATTGGCGCCCAATAACTCCACACCGACCATCGTTCGCCAAAGCTAAGCGCGATAAATCGGTCGAGGTTGTGTTTGATCGCAAGCCCGACGCAGCCCACAAGCGCGTACACTCCACGGCGCACCTTCCCTTGCCAGCCGAGCAGTTCGAGCGCAGTCATACGGACTCCTTTAGCGGGACGGTTGAATTCGTTGGCACTGCTCGGCTGCGCAACTGCGCTGCGCGGCGACCCAGCGATATCCGGCGCGAAGGATACGCATCATTCCCGGAATTTTGGAAAGCCAGACGAACGGGCGCCACCACCAGATTTCTTTGGCGACTTCGACGCCGGCATCCGCTCCCCCAAAGTGCTGACCGTCGCAATGCAAAAACCGTATTTCGCGGAGGAGTTCCTGCGGCGCCATGCCAAGCAATTCACCGACGCGGGGGTCCTGCAACGGCGCGACGCCAAGATTGCGCTTGGCCAGGATTGGCGCGATAGTGCGGGCGATTCGGGTGCAAAATTTGCAATCGGCGTCGAAGAAAAGCCAGCCTCGCGCGTGGCGGCTTTTGCGATCGGTGTAAACATCGACCAGGGAGATCATGGCGTCACCCCGCGGCTTTCTTCGTGCCGCTACCGAGAAGCGTAATGACCTTGCCGCGAAGCTTGGCGACGCCTTTTAGCGTGCCGGACGGCATGCGAAGCACTTCTTCAAACATTCCCGTCATCACCGTCAGAAATTCCAGCATGCTTTCCAGCCGCTCGCGGGTGTAGGCATCGCCTTTCGCGTCTTTCTTCAGTTCATCCACACACTCGCCGATGACGCGTAGCGTCGGATCAATTTCGCGGCGTTTGCGCTCTTCGGAAACAATGCGAAAAATCTCCCAGACATCCTTGATGCTTTCGAAATGGTCGCGACGGTCGCCGAGCACATGCACCACGCGCACGATGCCCCACCCCTGCAGTTCGCGCAGGCTGGTGCTTACGTTGGAGCGTGCTACGGCCAGCGTCGTGGAGATTTCATCGGCCGGCACCGGCTTCGGTGAAACAAACAGAAGAGCATGGACCTGAGCCACCGTCCGGTTGATTCCCCAGCGCGTCCCCATCTCACCCCAATGCAGGATGAACTTCTGCGCAACCGGAGAAAGCGCGCCTTGTTCGGTTTTATGCTGTTCGCTCATGCAGCCTCATTTCTTGCAGCGGAATGAAAAATACTGCCTGGCGCGGCCTGGCGCCGATTGCTTTTCCAGCGGGCAACCAAATCGCCGGCAGCAGCTGCCCAATTCGCAAACTGAAATCGGAATCCATCTTCAAGCAGCCGCCGCGGAGCAACACGGCGGCTCTTCAAGACGAGTTCGGATTCCGTCCGGAGTAGCAAGGTTCCCAATTCCAGCAGTGGCAATGGTGCCGACAACCCAAAGCGCGTTCCCCAAGCATTTCGCAACGTTCGCATGAAGTCAGAATTCGGGATCGGTGCGGGTGACGCTATGTTCACAGCGCCAACAAGTTGCTCGCGCGCAAGGATGTGGTCAACCGCACGGATAAAATCGGCGTCGTGAACCCAGGATACATACTGCCTGCCGTCGCCGATCGCTCCTCCGAGTCGGGATCGCACGAGACGGAGCAGTACGTCGAACACACCGCCTCCCTCTGGACTCATCACCATTGCACTGCGAAGCGCCACTTTGCGCGTGTCAGGCGTTTCACAATCCCCGAGTGCTTCCTCCCAGCGTTTCGCAACTTCAATGCTGAAGTGCCAGGAACCTGAACCATTTCGTTCGGCGCCGCCAATTTCTCCCGAGATCTCATCCATATCCCTGACAAACTCGTGGCGGTAAATTGTCGCTGTACTGGCATTGAGCCAAACGCGCGGAGGCTTTTCGAGCCGCCTGATTGCGTCCCCGAGTATCTGCGTGGAGCGAACTCTCGACTCCAGGATTTCCCACCGATGGACTGCCGTATACCGGCAGTCAACGCTTCTTCCCGACAAATTGATGAGGACATCCGCTCCCTCTAGCTCCCTGACCCAGTCACCAAGATTCAGGCCATCCCACCAGACGACACTTGGATCATTCGCATCGCGCTGACGTGACAGTACCCGCAAAAGGCGGCCTTGGGAGCAAAAATGGCGGCGCAAAAGCCTGCCTAGGTGCCCGTTGCCGCCTGCTAGAACAATCCGCCGTGGCGGTTGCAATGTCAGGGAGTCGTTGACCGATGAATGAGCTTGCGTCATTACAGCACCATCCGTAGTGTCTGTACATACAGAAATAACAGACGTTACTGTAGTTTGTCAAGGGCGATTTCGGGACCTCACCCTCTGCCTCCGGTCCTCATGTTCTCCTCTTGGGAACCATGGTAGAATTCTCTCTGTAAAGGTAGAAACGATGTCCCGCGCAAGCCTAAATATCAAAGATCCGGAAGTCCACAAACTCGCCAAGGCGGTGGCTAAGGAAGCTGGCGAGTCCATGACGCAGGCCGTCAAGCTGGCTCTCGAAGAACGACTTGCCCGTCTACGGAAAACGCGCAAGCAGGAGCTGACGATCAAGAACATTTTCGCCATTGGCGAGCGTTTCGCGAAACGAATGAAGGGGCCTCCGATTGATCACGACACATTCCTTTACGACGAAAATGGGCTCCCGAAGTGATTCTCGATGCTTCAGCGGTGCTGGCCATGCTTCGGCGCGAACCCGGATACGAAGCGTTCGCCAGCGTAACGGGGAAGGCGGAGGTTTGCCGACTGTCTGCAGCTACTTTTGTCGAAATCTCGATCGTTGCGCTCAGTCAGCTTGGCGACACTGGTAGCCAGCTATTGGATGAGTTCGTGCGAGAAGTGGGAATTAGAATTGAACAAGTCACCGAGGAGCAGGCGTACGTAGCGCGGCGGGCTTGGGCGGAGTACGGAAAAGGCCGCCATCCGGCTCGACTCAATTTCGGCGATTGTTTTTCCTATGCGCTGGCAAAATCGCTGAACGAACCGCTCTTATTCAAGGGCAGCGACTTTTCTCAAACGGATGTGGAGCCGGCGATTCTGCCATGATTAATATATCGGACTAGCCGGCGGCGACTTCCTGCAGGGCCGGAGTCAATTCAGGAACTTCAATACGGATGAGCGTGCCCTCGCCGGGGCGGCTTTGCATATCGAGATGAAAGTCAGTGCCGTAGAGCACGCGCAACCGTTCGCGTACGTTACTTAACCCAATTCCTTCGACATAAACGTGCGGCATTTTTTCTTCGGAGATGCCGACACCGTTGTCTTCAATTTCGATTTGCAGTCGGCCGTCGCGCTGCACGGCACGAAGCTGGATCTTCCCTCCCCCGAGTTTTGGCGACAGACCGTGCTTGAGAGAGTTCTCGACGATGGGTTGCAGCAACATGCTTGGAATAAACGCTTCGAGCGCCGACTCTTCAATTTCTTTCACGATATCCAGATTATCTTTGCCGAACCGCGCGACCTCGATGTCCAGGTAGTCGTCAATGAATTGCAGCTCTTCGCGAAGCGGCACAAACGTTTCGTGCCGGCGCAACAGCCGCCGCAATATGTTGCTCAACTTCAGCACGACGCCGCGCGCTGAGTCCGGATCCATACGAACGAGTGAAGACACAGTGTTCAGCGTGTTGAAGAGAAAGTGTGGATTGATCTGGCTGGAAAGTGCGTCCATGCGCGCCTTCAGCAGCAGCTGCTGGTGCCGCTGGAGATTCATCTCGATGCGCGTGTTGTTCCAGATCTTGAGCGGCGCCGCCACGGACATGAGTGTCGCAATCACGGCCAGCGCAAGCCACCAGTTCCAATGCTGATCAATAGCAAAAAGCCACTTCGGCTTGGTGGCAATCCCGAGCGCTACCCGCCCGAGCTCCAATCCAACGCAAGTCAGGAGCGGCAGCATTTCCCAGGAAATCTCCGCGCGACGCATCATGCGCACGACGGCTTTGGGAATATTCAAAAATGTGAACGGGCCAAAATTCCACAGCTCTTCCTTGTTAGGGATGGCCTGCCGGATCAACCCGCCGAGAAGCCCTGCCGCGGATGCCGCGGGCATGCCCAGCCATTCATGCGCCGCCAGCGCCGGAATCGTGACAATCGCTCCGCCGATGGGCCCGACGACGCGCCCTCCCAGCAATCCCATCAGGAACGCGCCTTCGATTGACAAATCGGCAAAGTAATACGCGGGACTCACGAGTCGCAGCGCCACGCCCAGTATCAGCGGCGGCGTCATGAACAACATCAATTTTAGTTTTTGATCCGGGTCGCGCTCTTCGGTGAAAAGTACGCGACGAAACGTGTTCCACCGCGCCAGCAAGGCCGCAAACGAGGCAGCTACGCCTACCTTCAGCAGCAGCGTGAAGAGAAAATCGCGTGTTGAGAAAATCGAGTCCATCGGCGTTAACCCAGGCGCTTCGCTTACGCTAGCCAATCCGGCCCGCGATGTAAAGGAAGGCGTGAAGGGACAGTGCGCACCGGCCTGTTATACTAGGCAATTCTTATGGCCACAAAATCGCGCACCAAGACGAAGCCCCCCAGGAAGCGCGCGCTCAAGCATGTGGCACACGCCGATCTGCCCTCACGCTGGGGCAACTTCACGATTCACGGCTTCACCGGGAATGGACCGCAGGAAGAAGCCGTTGCGCTTGTTCGCGGCAATCTGAAAGGCAAATCCGCGCCGCTGGTGCGTGTCCACTCGCAATGCCTCACTGGCGACGTGCTCAATTCTCTGCGCTGCGACTGCCGCGCGCAGCTTGAACTCTCGCTCAAAAAAATTGGCGAAGCGCCTTCCGGCGTTTTGCTCTACTTGCCGCAAGAGGGCCGCGGCATCGGCCTGATGAACAAACTGCGTGCCTACCAACTCCAGGACCAGGGTTTGGACACCGTCGAGGCCAACGAGGCGCTTGGATTCGCCTCTGACGCGCGCGAATACGAATTTCCCGCGGAGATTCTGAAAGCGCTCGGCGCGAGAAGAATCCGGCTACTTTCGAATAATCCCGAGAAAGTCCGCCAGCTCGAAAAATCCGGCATCAAGGTTGTTCAGCGCGTCCCCTGCCAGCCGCGCATCTCCAAGACTTCGCGCAAGTACCTCGAAACCAAAAAATCCAAGATGGGTCATCTGCTCAAAGGCGTGTGAACCGGTCGCCCTTCCATTGGTGGGGCACTTTTTTTCTCATCGTGGGAAATTGCTGCCAAACAGTGGCACGCCCGCAAACACCAAATAGTTTTTACCCGCCGCCGACAAACTGCACAATCTCGTAACGATCGTTTGCCGCAATCTGTGTTGTGGCCCATTCCGCTCGCGGCAAAATTTTCAAATTGCGTTCGATCGCCACGCGCCCGTTTTGCAAGCCTAGGGCAACAAGCAAATCAGCAACGGTCTCGCCCGCTTTGATCGCGCGCTCGTCTCCATTCACGATAATCGTCAACGCCGCGCCCTGCGCAAATTCGCTCATGCCGCTGGCACCTTCGGCGGCCGCGCTTTTAACTGCAACCGCAGCCGTCCGCTGACGGGGCCCCAGTTCGCATCTATGATCAACAGCGGATCGGCGACGTTGAATTTCGGCATATCAAATTCCAGCGACGTCGAGCCATCGCTATCCGTCAGCCCGCCGACTTCCACCGGATCCGTAGTTCCTTCCATCCGCGCTACAACCTTCGCTTTTCCGACTGGATTGCCGAGTTCGTCGGTCACCCGCACCTTCAACGATGCGTGCCGCCCTTTCAACCAGTCCGCGGGATTCTGAAGTCGAATTTTCAATTTGGGTCCGGCCGCCGCAACGGGCGCTGGTGCGACTGGCGCTTGTGGCGCCAATTTCTCCACTGGCAATTTCAGTGCTCCCGACTTCAAATCTTCCATCACCGCATGATGCTGTTCATCGAGCCGCTCCTTCAGCCTCACTTCTTTCGCGCTATCCAGCGGCAGTAACTCGCGATACTCAATCTTGCGCTTGTGGATCAAACGCCCTTGGTTGTAGACCGTCGTCTCGATCGTCGCGTGCGCGACGCCGCGGTCCTCCGTTTGCACATGATACTGCGTGCTGCCGACTGTCAAATTCGTGTTGTGGCCAAAAACCATTGTCGTGTTCCGGCCCGGTACGCTCAAAAACTATTTCTTCTCTGCATTTGACCGACCGCGCCCTGAATCGTTATTATACCGCTTCACCTATGAGTGATTCTGGTCTTCACACTTACGGTCCACTAGTCATACACCTGCTGGTTGCCGCGTTTCTGGCCGGTACGATCGCCACGTTGTCAAAAGTCGTAGGCTGGCGGCGCCCGAGCAAGGCAAAGCTCCAGGCATACGAATGTGGCATGGAGCCGACGGGCGACGCGCGTGAACCCTTTTCCGTCAAATTTTACCTGGTTGCAATGGTGTTTATTCTGTTCGATGTGGAAGCAATTTTCCTCTATCCATGGGCCTACGTTTTTCGCGCTCTCGGCTGGTACGGTTTCGTGGAAATGATGATATACATTGCGATTCTGCTTGTCGGTTACTTCTATCTCTGGAAAAAGGGCGCGCTGGACTGGCACAGATAAGCTGGAGCGCGTAAGCGGAAACGAGTGGCAGACAATACCAATCAAAGCGCTAATGTTGTGGTCGAACATCTGCGTGCATGGAATGCAAAAGCCGTAGAAGAAGTGATCGAGTTTCACGGCGAGACAACCATTGTGGTCCCGCACGGCTTGTTGCGCGTCGCCGCACAGGAATGTCGCGACGCCCTGGAATTCGACCTTCTCTCCGACGCCACCTGCGTTGATCGCTTCCCCGTCGAGCCACGGTTCGAATTGAACTACCACCTCACTTCGATTCCCAAGAAAGCAAAAATTCGCCTGCGCACCCGCGTTCCCGGCGATCAGCCTCACGTTGACTCTCTCGTTCCCGTTTGGCTTGGCGCTGGCTGGCTTGAGCGCGAAATCTTCGATCTGATGGGCGTTCAATTCAATGGCCACCCTGACCTCCGCCGCATTCTGATGCCAGACGATTGGGTCGGTCATCCTTTGCGCCGTGATTACCCGGTGCAGGGGTTCCGCGATATTCCGGCAACCTACCTGCCCGGTTTGAAGAAATGAAGGCAAACAAATAGGGACATGACTACCACCGTCGAAACCGCAACCGGCGCAGCCAAAACAATGGTCCTCAATATGGGCCCGCAACACCCGTCCACACACGGTGTGCTCCGCGTGCTGCTCGAGCTCGACGGCGAAACGGTCGTTAAAGCTGTTCCCGACCTCGGCTACCTCCACACCGGCATTGAAAAGTCCTGCGAAGACAAGACCTATTCGCAAGCCATCACGCTCACCGACCGCATGGACTATCTCAGTCCGCTCGGCAACAATCTTGTCTATTGCCTCGCCGTCGAAAAGCTTCTCGGCCTCGAAATTCCCAAGCGCGCCCAATACATCCGCGTGATGATGGTCGAACTCCAGCGCATCTCTTCGCACCTCGTCTGGCTCGGCACTCACGCCATCGACCTCGGCGCGATGTCCGTCTTCCTCTATTGCTTCCGCGAGCGCGAAGAAATTCTCAAAATTTTCGAACGCTTCGCCGGCCAGCGCATGATGACCAGCTACATTCGCATCGGCGGCGTTGCTCTCGAACCGCCCGCCGGCTGGCGCGAAATGGTCAGCCGCTTCCTCAAGATGATGCCGAGCCGCATCGATGAGTACGAAACGCTGCTCACCGAAAACCGCATTTGGATGGCCCGCACAAAAGGCGTCGGCGTCATCAACGCAAAAGACGCGGTGGCCTACAGTATGACCGGCCCAACCCTTCGCGCCGCCGGCCTTGCCTACGACAATCGCAAAGTTTTTCCCTACTCCAGCTACGAAGAATTCGATTTCGAAGTGCCGATCCGAACCGATTCCGACTGCTTCGCCCGGTACATGCTCCGCATCGCTGAAATGCGCGAAAGCCTGAAAATCGTCAAGCAGGCCATGGAGAAAATTACGGATCAGGGTGAAATCCGAACCGAAGCCGCCGGCATCATTCCGCCCGACCGTGAAAAAATGAAGACGGAGATGGAAGCACTCATCTACCATTTCAAAATTTTCACCGAAGGCTTTTCGCCCGCGCCCGGCGAAGCGTATGTCACCATCGAATCGCCCCGGGGCGAACTCGGCTGCTTTATCGCCAGCGATGGCTCGCCGAAACCCCTGCGCTGCCATTTCCGTTCGCCCTCATACATCAACTTGCAGGCTCTTCCGAAAATCGTCGAAGGCCAGATCATTGCCGACGTCGTCGCCTGCATTGGCACCATTGATATCGTTCTTGGCGAGGTGGATCGCTAACGCTCATGCAAATGTCTGCTCAGCTCGCGGCGAGATTCGACAAGCTGCAAAACGCGTACCCGGTCAAGCGCAGCGCGCTCATCCCCATGATGATGTACGCGCAGGATGAGTTCGGTTGCGTCAGCGACGAAATGATCGCGGAAATCGCGAAACGCCTCGAACTTCACACCGTTCAAGTCGAAGAAACGCTTGCCTACTACTCGATGCTCCGCCGCAAACCGATGGGCAAGCACCATGTCCAGGTTTGCACCAACGTCGCCTGCATGCTCCGCGGCGGCTACGACATTCTTGAACGGGCCAAGAAGCGCCTCGAAATCGGCCACAAGGAAACCACCGAGGACGGCATGTTTTCGCTGGAAGAAGTCGAATGCATCGGCGCGTGTACCGGCGCTCCGGCGATGCAAGTCAACTACGACTTCTATGAAAATCTCACGGTCCTGAAATTTGATCGCATCCTCGAAGAACTCGACAAAGGGGGCAAACCCGCTCCCGAACCCGTCATCAGTGGCGCTCTTCACGACCGCGATCCACTTGAAACCCCGCTTATCAGCGCTCGTTGGGGCATCAAGGATTCCCGCAAGATCGACGTTTACCTGAAAAACGGCGGCTACAAGGCACTCGAAAAAGCGCTGCAACAGATGACGCCGGAATCCATCATCGACGAAGTGAAGAGGTCCAGCCTTAGGGGACGCGGCGGCGCTGGCTTCCCGACCGGCATGAAGTGGTCCTTCGTTCCCAAAGATTCGCCGAAAGCAAAGTATGTCATCTGCAACGCGGACGAATCCGAGCCCGGCACCTGCAAAGATCGCCCGCTCATGGAAATGGACCCGCACCAGTTAATCGAAGGCATGGTCATCGCGGGTCGTGCCATCGGCGCAAATCGCGGATTCATCTACATTCGCGGTGAATACCGATACGTTCTCGACCTCGTCGAAGAGGCAATCGAGGAGGCCTACCAGCGCGGTTACCTCGGCAAGAATATTCTTGGCTCCGGCTTCGACTACGACCTGCTGATTCACACCGGTGCCGGCGCCTATGAGTGCGGCGAAGAGTCCGCCCTCATGGAATCGCTCGAAGGCAAGCGCGGCTATCCGCGTATCAAGCCGCCCTTCCCTGCCGTCGTCGGCCTCTATGGGTGCCCGACCATTATTAATAACGTCGAAACGCTCAGCGCCGTACCGGCCATTATCAACGAAGGCGGCGAAGCCTATGCCAATCGCGGCACCCCGAGAAACGGCGGCACACGCCTTCTCTGCGTCGCAGGCCACGTCAACAAACCCGGCATTTACGAAATCCCGCTCGGCATGAATATGAAGAAGTTCATTTACGAGATGGCCGGCGGCATTCCGAACGGCAAAAAGCTAAAGGCCGTAATTCCCGGCGGCAGCTCTTGCCCCATCATGACGGCCGACGAAATCGATCTCCCGATGGACTATGACTCCGTTGCGAAAGCGGGATCCATGCTCGGCTCCGGCGGCATGGTCGTCATGGACGAAGATACCTGCATGGTGGACGTGGCGCGCCGCATCATGCACTTTTATGCGCACGAGTCCTGCGGTTGGTGCATCCCCTGCCGCGAAGGAACCACTTGGCTCCGCAAAATGCTCGAGCGCTTCCACGCCGGCCTCGGTCGCAGCGAAGACATTGACCTCATCGGTGAACTCGCCAGGAACATGCTCGGCCGCACCTTCTGCCCGCTCGGCGATGCCGCCGCGCTGCCGACCATCAGCATCGTGCAAAAATGGCGCAACGAATTTGAAGATCATTTGAACGGGCGTTGCGCGTACAACAAAGCGAGCAATGAATTGTTGCTCGGAGCGCGGTAAGGACAAATGGCTGAACAAAAGCTAGTTACCTTCAAAATTGACGACCGCGAAGTGCAGGTTCCCGCGGGAACGCTGGTGATCGAAGCGGCCAAGCAGATTGCCACGGAGGTTCCTTCCTTCTGCTATTACCCCGGACTCTCGCTGCAGGCCGCCTGCCGCATGTGCCTCGTTGAAGTGGAGAAAATGCCGAAGCTGCAAACGGCATGCACGCTCGTAGCGTCCGAGGGAATGGTCGTTAGGACGCACACGGATCAGATCAAGCAAGCGCGCAAAGGCGTTCTCGAATTTTTGCTGACAAACCACCCGCTCGACTGTCCGGTTTGCGACAAGGGAGGCGAGTGCGAATTGCAGGATATGGTGTTCCGCTACGGCGCGGACACCAGCCGCTTTGTCGAAGAAAAGATTCACCGGCCCGAAGAAAAGTGGTCGGAACTCGTCTACTACGACGCACCGCGTTGCATTCTCTGTTTCCGCTGCGTCCGCGTTTGCGATGAAGGTATGGACGTAAAGGCGCTCGGCGTCGGCATGCGCGGCGCAAACTCCATCATCATTCCCAACCGCGAAGATCATCTTGAATGCGAAGAATGCGGCATGTGCATCGACATCTGCCCCGTCGGCGCGCTCACCAGCGGCACTTACCGTTACAAAACGCGGCCGTGGGAGATGGAATACGTCTCCACCATCTGCACGCACTGTTCGAATGGCTGCAAAACCACTCTCAGCGTGCGCAACCACGAAATTCTTCGCGCCAATAACCGCGACCTCTCCGGCATCAACAACGATTTTCTCTGCGTAAAGGGCCGTTTTGGGTATGATTTCACGAAGCATCCTGAACGCATCAAGCAGCCGCTCGTCCGCCGGGGCGACAAACTTGTGCCCGTTTCCTGGGAAGAAGCCGCCAGCACTGCCGCCGCGAATCTAAAGACGATCCGAGACCTGCACGGCGCCGATTCCATCGGTTTTATAGGCTCCAACCGCACTTCGAATGAGGAAAACTATCTCTTCCAGCGCTTCGCCCGCGTCACCGTCGGCACCAACAACGTCGATCATCACCGCACCGCCGATTACACTGGCCTTCTCACCGCGCTCGGCGAAAACGGCAAAGATTCCCTGCTCACCATGGAGCAGCTCTATAAATCGAAAGCGGTCCTGCTCGTCGGTAACGACCCGACCAACCAGAATCCCTTCGTCGCCTGGCAAATCCGCACCGGCGTCCGCCATCACAATCTAAAACTCTTCGTCATCAATTCGCGCGACATCAAGCTAAAGCGCCAGGCCAGGAATTTCGTCAAAGTCGCCGCCGGCCAGGAAGCGGCAGCCGTGCGTTATCTCGCCACGGGCAACGGCCAAATCACGGGCCCCGCAGCCGATCAATTGAACGCGCTCAAATCGGCTCTCTTGGCCGAGTCCGATGTCGCTATCGTCTTTGGCGCGGAACTTACCGGCTCTGCCATCTCCAGCGTCATCGCGCTTGGCAATAGTCTCCAAGGCAAGACCCGCTACATGACGCTCTCTGACTATTCAAACTCGCGTGGCGCAGCGGACATGGGCGTTCTACCCGACCGCCTACCCGGCTACGCGCATCTCGACGATCACAAATCGCGCGAAGCATTCGAGCACCTCTGGGGCGGAAAGATTTCACAAAAGCCCGGCATGACCACGCCGCAAATGGTCGAGTCCGCGCAAAACGGCAGCCTCAAGGCCCTGTATGTCATGGGCGCCAATCCGCTCGCGCATTTCGGCACGCTCGGCTACGGCCGCGGCAAAGCTGAACTCGTCATCGTCCATGAAATGTTCATGACGGAAACCGCCAAGCAAGCCGACATCGTTTTTCCCGCCGCTTCCGCGTACGAAAAAGACGGCACCGTAACCAACACCAGCGGCGAAATTCAGCCGCTCCACAAAGCCGCCGAGGTCATGGGCGCGCGCTCCGATTTCGACCTGCTTCGCATTCTTTCCCACCAGCTCGAAAAGCAAGGCATCGGCAAAGCGTTTCACTACAAGCATGCTTCCCAGGTTTACGAAGAAATTCGCAAAGCCATTCCCGGCTACGACGTCGACCTCACCGGCGTCCTTTCCGGCGCCGCCGAACCCACGCAAATGGCCGTCAAGCAAAACGGCCACCCTGCCTACGACGTCCCCGTCGGCTTGATCAAGCCCGCGCAGGATTCCCTTTTCACCAGCGGCACGCTCGGCCGCTATTGCCAGGCCATTGAATCCGTTCCGGAGGCGCAGGCGAAATCGTGATCAGCTTCCTTCAGCAAAACGCTTTCTGGATTATCACGATCGTCAAGATCGCGCTGCTTCTTTTCATCGTCCTCACGGTGAACGCCTATCTCACCTGGTTCGAACGCAAAGTCGTCGCCCACATTCAGTCCCGCTGGGGCCCACACCGCGTCGGCCCGCACGGCTTGCTGCAACCCGCCGCGGACGGCTTGAAATTTCTTTTTAAAGAAGACCCCACGCCCGCGGGCGTCGATCGTTTCGTCTATTACCTCGCGCCGTTTCTCGCCCTTATGCTTTCGCTCACGGCGCTCGCCGTCATTCCCTTCGGCCCGGATCCCATCAACGTCTTCGGCCAGAAAATCTATCTTTGGATCACGAATCCGGACATCGGCCTCCTCGTTCTGTTCGCCATCACCGCGCTCAGCGTCTACGGCATCGCCCTGGCTGGCTGGGCTTCGAATTCCAAATACTCGCTGCTCGGCGGCCTGCGCAGCTCCGCGCAAATGATCAGTTATGAGCTAGCGCTGACGATGTCCGTCGTCGGCGTGCTCCTCATGGCCAACACCTTCAGCCTGCAAGGCATTATCGAGCAGCAGTCGAACGCCAAGTGGGGCGTCGGAATACTTGGCTGGAACGTCCTCGCTTGGACGCGCCAAGGGTTGATGTGGCCACAAATTTTCGGCTTCATCTGCTTCTTTACTTCGGCTATTGCAGAAACCAACCGTGCACCCTTCGATCTGCCCGAAGCCGAATCCGAACTCGTCGCCGGCTTCCACACCGAATACGCCAGCTTTAAATTCGCCATGTTTTTCATTGCCGAATACACTGCAATGATCACGGTTTCCTGCCTCGCCACGATTCTGTTTTTCGGCGGCTGGCTCTCGCCCTTCCCCGCAACATCTGTTTGGACATTCACGCACTACATCCCCAGCATCACGCTGATACCTTTCGGCCTCTGGGTCATCTATGACGGCATCCGCTACGAAACCATCTTCGGCAAACTCGTTCTTCCCGCCGTCGGCTTCGCGATGTTCGCCATCGGTGCTGCGTTGCTCGCCGGTGCTTGGATCGCTCCGCTTCACACTGTCAACGAATTCATCCAGCCGGTCTTCTGGTTCACCGCAAAAATCTTGGTTTTCCTCTTTTTCTACGTCTGGGCGCGCGGCACGCTTCCCCGCCTGCGTTATGACCAGCTCATGAATGTCGGCTGGAAAGTTCTGCTCCCGGTTTCCATCGCCAACGTTATCGTCACGGCCGCAATCGTTTTGTGGCGGAGTCACGCGTGAACCCCGCCCTCCTCATCTTCTTCGTCCTCGCCGGACTTGCCCTTCTTGGCGCGGGCAGCCTCGTGCTGCAAAAGCATCCGATTCATAGCGCGCTCTCACTCATCGTTGTTATGGTCAGCCTCGCCGGACTCTATCTCCTCATGGGCGCCGAATTCGTCGCCATGGTCCAGATCATCGTCTACGGCGGCGCCATCATGGTTCTGTTCATCTTCGTCATCATGCTCCTGAACGCCGGTGAAGAAGAGCACACTGATCTGTCGAAACTCGCCAAATTTGCAGGCCTCCCACTCGCTCTTGCGCTGACCGCATCGCTCGCCGCGCTTGTCTTCAAACCCGATGCTGGCGTTCCCACGGCCGCACATGCGTTCATCCCAAAAGCCACCGAACAAATCTCCTCGATGCTCTTCAAGGAATTTGTCTACCCGTTCGAATTGACCTCGTTCCTCATCCTCGTCGCCATCATGGGCGCGCTCGTCCTGGCCCAGCGGGAGAAGAAATAACATGGTCCCGACGCATTATTACCTGGTCCTAAGCGCCGTCCTTTTCGGTCTCGGCGCCGTCGCTTTCGTCTTCAAGCGCAATATCATCACGATTTTCATGTCCATCGAGCTCATGCTCAACGCCGTCAACCTCGCGTTCGTCGCGTTCAGCCAGGCCTTCGGCAAAGTGGAAGGCCAGGTTTTCGTTTTGTTCGTTATTGTCGTCGCCGCCGCGGAAGCGGCCGTGGGGCTCGGCATCATCATTCTGATCCAGCGCAATCGTCAGTCGCTCAACATTGAGAAAGTGAACCTGCTCAAACTCTAATGCCTACGCCGATACTCGACATCCTCTGGATCGTTCCTGCCCTGCCGCTCCTCGGCGCGGCTATCAACGGACTTTTCGGCAAAAACTGGCCGAACAAAATCGTCAACACCGTCGCGCTTTCTGCGACCGGCCTGTCCTTTGTCGCCGCACTCGAAGCCGTCCGCGAATTTTTCGAACAAGGTCAAAAACTCGTTCACAAGGAATTTTTCGATTGGATCGTTGCCGGCTCCTTCCGTGCAGGCTTCGATCTTCAGATGGATCAGCTCACCGTCATCATGGTCCTCGTTGTCACCGGCGTCGGCTTCTTGATCCACATCTATTCCACCGGCTACATGTCGCATGAAGGCGGCTACTACCGCTTCTTCTCCTACCTCAATCTCTTCATGTTCTTTATGCTGATTCTCGTCCTCGCCGCGAATTACGTGCTCCTCTTCGTCGGCTGGGAAGGCGTCGGCCTCGCCAGCTATTTGCTCATCGGTTTTTATTTCCTCAAGAAGTCCGCCTCTGACGCCGGCAAAAAGGCTTTCATCGTCAACCGTATCGGCGACTTCGGCTTCATGCTCGGCATGTTTTTGCTCTTCAAAACATTCGGCACGCTCGACTTCACCCAACTCTTCGCCAAAGCCGAACCGTGGTCGCACGAATCCTGGGGCGTCTTCGGCACATTCACCGTCGCCTGCCTCTTGCTCTTCATGGGCGCCTGCGGCAAATCCGCCCAGCTTCCTCTCTACGTCTGGCTACCCGATGCCATGGAAGGCCCCACGCCCGTTAGCGCTTTGATCCATGCCGCAACGATGGTCACCGCCGGCGTCTACGTCGTCGCCCGCTCGCACATTCTGTTCTCGCATTCTGAAACCGCCATGGTTGTTGTCGCCATAGTAGGCTGCGCCACGGCTTTCTTCGCCGCCACCATCGGCCTCGTCCAGACCGACATTAAGAAAGTTCTCGCCTACTCCACCGTCTCCCAGCTCGGTTACATGTTCCTCGGCTGCGGCGTCGGCGCGTTCGGCGCGGGCATCTTCCACCTGATGACCCACGCCTTCTTCAAAGCGCTTCTCTTCCTCGCGGCCGGCTCCGTCATTCACGCCATGGGCGGCGAGCAGGACATGCTTCACATGGGCGGCCTCAGCAAGAAAATCAAAGTCACTTACTGGACCATGCTCATTGCCACGCTCGCCATCGCAGGCTTTCCGCCGCTCGCGGGCTTCTTTTCGAAAGACGCCATCCTCGGTGCGGCGTTCCAGATTCCCGGTGGCCATCCCCTCTACGCCATCGGCCTACTCACCGCGCTCCTCACTTCGTTCTACATGTTCCGGCTGATCTTCCTCACTTTCCACGGCAAGCAGCGTTATGACGAGCATCATGTCCACGTGCACGAATCGCCCTGGACCATGCTTGGCCCGCTCGTCGTTCTCGCCATTCTCTCAGTCATCGGCGGCTGGCTCGCGGCGCCCTCTTTCTGGGGCGGCGAAGATCATTTCGCCGCGTTTCTCGCGCCAATCTTTGGCGGGGCCCACGCGGAAGGCGAAGCCGCTCTCTCCGAAGCCGCCGCGCACCAGCTCGAGCTCGTCCTCGCCGGGGTCGCCGTCTTCGCCGCGCTCATCGGCCTCGCCACCGCTTTCTGGCTCTATCTCCGCCAGCCCGGCAAACCCGCCGAAATTGCAAAGTCCCTCAAGCCCATCTACACAACGCTCTACAACAAGTATTGCGTCGACGAAGCCTACGGCGCCGCCATCGTCAAACCGCTTCTCTCGCTCTCGACCAACGTCCTCTGGAAAATAATCGACGTCGAAGCCATAGACGGCACCGTCAACGGCATCGCCCACGGCGCCACAGCCACCGGCGACGTTACCCGCCGCACGCAATCCGGTAACACGCGCAGTTACGCCGTCTGGGTCGTCGTCGGAGCGCTCACAATTCTCATCATCGTCTTCTGGCCCGCCATCCGGGCCTGGGCAGGGGGCGCGCAATGATGCTTCCCAGCCTGCTCACGAGCCTCATCCTCGTCCCCACCGTCGGCGCCCTCGCGCTTCTCGTCCTCCGCAGTGACGACCACAAGTTCATCAAGGGTCTCGCCCTCGGCGTCTCCGTTTTCGAATTCGGCTTCTCGCTCCTGCTCCTGCGCAAAATGGATTTCAGCTTCTCCGGCTACCAGCTCGAGGAAAATTTCCACTGGATCAGCGCACCGCCGATCAACTACCACCTCGGTGTCGACGGCCTAAGCGTCTTCCTCGTCATCTTGACCACGTTCCTCACCGCCATCTCCGTCATCGCTTCCTGGAACAGCATCCACGAGCGCATCAAGGAATTTTTCGTCATGCTGCTGATGCTCGAAGTCGGCATCATCGGCGTCTTCCTCTCGCTCGACCTCTTCCTCTTCTTCCTCTTCTGGGAAGTCATGCTCATCCCGATGGCCTTCCTCATCGGAATCTGGGGCCACGGCCGCCGCATCTACGCCGCCATAAAATTCGTTCTCTATACCATGGCCGGCTCCATCCTTATGCTCGTCGGCATCATCTGGCTCTATAACTTGAGCGCATCGGCTAGTCCGACTGGCACGGGAACCTTTGATTTGCCCGAAATTCAGCGTTTGCTCAGCACCGGCACCGTAACCCTCAACTCTCTCCAGGAACTTTTGCTCTTCCTCGCTTTCTTTCTCGCATTCGCCATCAAAGTCCCACTCTTCCCGCTGCACACCTGGCTGCCCGACGCGCACGTCGAAGCGCCCACCGCCGGCTCCGTCATTCTGGCCGGCGTGCTGCTCAAAATGGGCACGTACGGCATGATGCGTTTCTGCTTGCCGCTCTTTCCCCACGCGTCGCGCAACCAACGCTGGTGGATCGTCGCCCTGGCTATCATTGGAATTATCTACGGTGCACTCGTCGCGCTCGTTCAGCCCAATCTAAAAAAACTCGTCGCGTATTCGAGCGTCAGTCACTTGGGCTTCGTCGTCCTCGGCATCTTCACCTTCGGCACTATCGGCATGCAGGGCGCCATCTACCAGATGCTCGCGCACGGCATTTCCACCGGCGCGCTGTTCCTACTGGTCGGCATGTTGTACGACCGCCGCCACACCTTTGAAATTTCCGAATACGGCGGCCTTGCTACGCCGATGCCGCGTCTTTCCGCGTTCTTCCTGTTCGTTGCACTCTCTTCGCTCGGCCTGCCCATCCTCAACGGCTTCGTCGGCGAATACTTGATCCTCCTCGGCACCTACGCCGCCAACTGGAAATGGGCCACGTGGGCCGCCTCCGGCGTAATCCTTTCCGCCTGCTACCTCCTCTGGGCTTACCAGCGCGTCTTCTTCGGCGAAGTCACGCATGAAAAAAATCGTTCTCTTCCAGATGCCAGCACCCGCGAACGCGGCATCCTCTTCGCCATGGCGATCGTCACCCTTTGGATGGGCGTCGGCTCGGCCTACCTCACGCGCCGCACGGCTACTGCCACTGAAACCATCCGCCAACAAATGGTTCGCCCGGGTGACACTGCGCCACAAGAAGCGGCGGCCCCGGCCGGTGCCTCACCCGTCAAAATCTCTCTGGGCAGCGTAGCCAACAACTCTCCCGAAAGGTCCGGCACCCGCTAAATGAACACCGGCATGCCCAGCTTCACTGATATCCATCTCGTCCTGCCGGAACTCGTCTGGTGCGCCTTCGGCGTTTTCATCATGCTGCTGCAGCCGATTCTTAAGAACCGTCATTTCTTCACGTTTCTCGCGCTCGTCGGCGCGCTCGGCGGCACCGTTTTCTCCGTCGTTTCCGCCTGGAACTACGGCCCGGGCTTTTCCGGCCTCATTCTTTCCGACGCCTTCAGCCTCTTTTTCCATCTCCTCCTCGGCACCGTGGCCTTCTTGGTCGTTCTTGCGTCCGAGTCCTACCTCGAACGCGAAAATCTCGACTCGCCGGAATTTCTCGCTCTCCTCCTCTTCGCCACCGCCGGTATGGGTGTTCTCGCCTCCGCGCAGGAACTCCTCACTGCGTTCATCGGCCTCGAAATGAGCTCCATCTCCAGCTACGTCCTCGCCGGCTACCGCCGCGAATCGTCAAAATCCAACGAATCCGCGCTCAAATATTTCCTCCTCGGATCCTTCGCCACCGCCTTCTTCCTTTATGGCATCGCTCTCGTCTATGGCGCCACGCAAACCACGATGATCGCCGCCATGAGCAACGTCGATCCCAACAGTGGCTACCTGAAGCTTGGACTCGCCATGATCCTCATCGGCCTCGCGTTCAAGGTTGCCGCCGCTCCCTTCCAAATCTGGACGCCCGACGTTTACGAAGGCGCTCCGACGCCCGTCACCGCTCTCTTTTCCGCCGGGCCAAAGGCCGCTGCCTTCGCGCTTCTTCTTCGCATTTTCGTCAGCGTTCCCGCCGCCACTCACTATTGGTTCTGGGCCTTCTGGGTTATCGCCGCGCTCACCATGTTCCTCGGCAATCTCGGCGCGCTCGTGCAGACCAACGTAAAGCGCCTCCTTGCCTATAGCTCCATCGCGCACGCAGGCTATATTTTCGTCGCTTTCGCCGCCGTCACCTCGATGGCTTCCGACAAGCCGGAGCTCGCTTCTCGTGCCTACACCGCAATTCTCTTTTATCTCTTGAGCTACGCCCTCGTAAAAGTCGGCGCATTCACCATCGTTTCGCAGATCGGCGGAAGCGACGAAAAGCACAACGCACTCGAAGACTACGCAGGACTAGGCCGGCGCCAGCCTTGGGTCGCCGCTTCGCTCAGCATTTTCCTGCTCTCTTTGCTTGGCTTGCCTGTCACCGCTGGCTTCTTCGGAAAGTTTTACATCTTCACTGTGGCCGTACATTCCAATCTCATCTGGCTCGCCATCCTCATGGCCGTCAACAGCGTTATCGGCTCTTACTACTACCTGCGCTTGATCATCGTCATGTACATGCACGAACCCAAGCCCGAAGCCGCCATCGCACCCGTCCGCTTCCCTCTTACTGCCCGCATCGTCCTCTGCGTCACTGTTGCTGGCACCCTCTATTTCGGCCTTGCTCCCAGCCGCACCATCGACTTCCTCAACCAGCCCAAACTCATCGGCTCCATCAAGTAGCCCGCAGCGCTCCCCAGTGCTTATCGATTGCGTCGCTCACATTCTTCATAGTCGGCTTCTTGTTGCTCGTACTCGTCGCATCCTTCATTGAAAGATGCCCAGTCCCAGGCGAATACGGGTTTTCAGGCTCGACGCAACTAGCGTGGCGATCAGCTTTTGTTGTTTCCTTCTCACGCTCGGGAGATGTACATCCAGCCAACAGCGTGACGCTACCCAAGAAGAGCCAGACGACTGACTGCAAGCGTAACCATCCGTGTTTTGACCGCAATTGCCGCCTCCTAACCCTTTTGCAATCAGCAGTTACAAAAACAGGGGGATAGGGGGGCTCTAAAAAGCGGTCCAATTAAGAATCAACGACTTACGGCCACTCCAAAACAAAAAGCCCCTCCGGCCAAAACCGGAGGGACCCTGAGAAAACCTAATTGTGCCTTCAGCGCAAGCTTTGCGAGCGCGGGAAGACTACAGCTTCAAATAGAGCAGGAAGCCCAGTGCAAAAGTAAACAAAGTGAGAGTCTCAACGAATACTAGTCCCAGAATCATGGCCGCGCGAACGCCGCCCTGCGCTCCCGGATTGCGTGCAATGCCTTCACAAGCGGCCGCAGCGATGCGTCCTTGCCCCAAACCGCCGCCAACAGCGGCGATGGCCACGCCGAAGCCCGCCGCGATTACCAAAGCGGTCGGATTTACCGGCGGTTTCTGCGCAGGCGCATTGCCCTGAGCGAACACCGCAGGCGTCATCACCATTACTGCAACCAACAGGAGCAAAACAACTGCCGTTTTTTTCATTACTTCCTCCTCGTAAGATTGCCGCCAGGAGGTGGTCCCCGGACACCGTGCAGCCGGGCTCACACTGAAACGGTCACTACAAGATCGACTCAGTGCTCGTCGGCCGTCGCCATTCCAAGATAGACCGCTGGAAGCACCGTGAAAACATAAGTTTGGATCAGCGAGACGAAAATATGCAGCGCGATAAAAAGGACCGGAATAAGCGCTGGCAGAACGCCCAAAATCACGCCGAGCACCGGAGACTTGTTCCAGCCGGCGGCCGATGCAGTTACGAAGATACTTAGAAACAGTCCGTAGATCATGTCGCTGGCGAAAATATTCGCCCAAAGCCGCACCGTCAACGACAGAAGGCGGGCTGTGGTGCTGATGATTTCAACGGGAAAAAGAAGAAGTGCGAGCGCCCAGTCGCCTGCTGTATGTGGCGATCCGGCGAAAGTCTTCAAGTAGCCGATTGCGCCATGGTGGCGAAGTCCCTGCCAGTTGAAATACAGAAACGTCAAAATCGCGCAGGCAAAAGGAACGGTGGCATTGCCTGTCGGAGCCGACAAGAACGGAAATACTCCGAACAGGTTCGCCAGCAAAATGAACACCGATATCGCCCCGACAAGCGGAATATGCTTTTCAAATCCGTGCCGAACGTTCTCGCGAAGAATGTCGCGGATACCAAAACCGAGAGGATTCGTCAGGAGGAGTTCGGCAACTTGCTGTGTCGCGCCAGGCTTTTCCACCGACAGCTTGGCCTTGACGATCAGGGCCAAAAGCATCGCAACAACCAGCACAAATAGTCCCATCACCACATGCTGCGGAATGGGCAGCGCTGTATTTTCAGGCTGGATATCCAGTTTCTGGAGCAACGCAAGAACCAGTGGCCCCAGCAAGTGGTTCGTCTGTTGCGTCAGCCAATTGACGTTTTCTTCCATCACCTATTCCGAGGAACTCGCGATTTCCCACACACTCGCTGCAATTGTTGCGGCTCCTAGAGCGCACAACCCCAAAACAAGACTGGCAAGGGGAACGTGCAGATAAATAAAAATAACATACACTGAGAGCGCTATCAACCCGTAGCGCAAGGCTACCAGCGCGTAAACGGAAAGGGGTACCCTTGGGGATTCTCGCCCTGCCTGCGCTTTTGACGCCATCACAAGAGCGTCAGCGCCCCGCTTCATCCATCGAAAATTCAGCCAACCCAGGGCAGAGCCCAGCGCAAGACCGATCGCCCACTTCGGCTGATGAAGCGCAAACGCGGCGCCCGCAGCAATCATTCCGGCACACGGCGTAAGCCAGGCAATTCTTTGTTCTGTTCGGGCGCTCTGGCGCGATTCCTGGCTTGCTGCAGGGTCTTCACTAGCCATTCTTGCTTCCAGATTCATCGCCCGGCAAGCGGCGAATCACTTCACGGACGCCACCGATGAAACCAACGCCTCCAAGCACGAGCGTCAGCCATGGCGGTGTGTGTAGCCATTTGTCCAGAAAATACCCCAAGACCCCGCCCACAAGTACCGCGCCGACGATTGTGAAGGGCAACTCCAGTGCCAGCGCCGATTTTTGTGTGAAGTCTTGGGCGCGCTTTCCGTTTGGAGTCGATTTCGGCGGGCCGTTCGGGTCGTCACTCATGGTGCGCACTACTTTTCAAAAAGAAGTTGGCCGGCGCGCTCTGTCGCTTTCACTACGGCTTTGATGAGCGTCACGCGCAGCTTCCCTTCTTCGAGTTCCATGATGCCGTCGATGGTGCACCCGGCTGGCGTAGTCACCGCGTCTTTTAGCAATGCGGGATGATCGCCCGTTTCGAGCACCACGCTTGCGGCGCCCTTCATCGTTTGCGCGGCCAGCAGCGTCGCCACATCGCGTGGCAATCCGACTTTTACGCCGGCTTCCGCCAACGATTCCAGAATGATGTACGCGTAAGCTGGTCCGCTCGCGGACAGCGCAGTCACACCGTCCATATTTTTTTCATCGACCGCAACCGTGCGGCCGACAGCGTCGAACATCGCCAGCGCAATTTCCAGATGTTCGGGCCTGGCATGCGCTCCGGCGCAAATTCCCGTCATGCCGCAGCCGACTGCCGATGGCGTGTTCGGCATCGCGCGAACAACGGGCACTCTCTTAACCAGGCGCTCTTCGAGGTAACCCGTCGGCACCGACGCGGCGACCGAAATCACTAAAGTTTTCTCGCTCAACTCCGGCGCGATTTCTCTGAGCACTTCGCCGACGACTTGCGGCTTCACGCCTAGCAAAATAATATCCGCGTCTTTCACGGCCTTGCGGTTGTCGTTTGTCACGTTGACGCCCAACTCTTTCGCCAGCGCCGCTGCTTTTTCTCCGTGCTTTACCGTCGCCGTCACGCGTTTCGCCGCAAACAATCCCTGCTTCAAATACGCGCGCAGCAAAATCCCACCGAGCTTCCCCGCCCCCAATACCGCCAGCCTCTTGTCAGAAAGTTTCGTTGCCATGGTCCAAGTATTCTTTCTGACCCTGTCCCCCGCGTCAATCACATAACACGCCCCGAACCACTCCGCCGCGCGTCCTCCCTGGCGGAAACTCTGCCAACCTGTAGTAAACTCCCCGCCAGGGAGCACAGAAAAATGAAACGCCAACTCTGGTCGAGACGAAGTTTTACGGCGGCGGCGGCGCTTGCGCCGTTCGGACTGCGGGCCGCATGGACAAATGCGCAGCCTGCCGCGAGCACGATTCCGGTGGGCATAGAAATGTACTCTGTCCGAAACTCTCTCGCCAAAGATCCCATGGGCACGGTCCGCGAAGTCGCCAAGGCCGGCTACCAGGGCCTCGAATTCTACGGACCCTACTACCAGTGGACCGCCGACCAGGCAAAAGAAATGCGCAAGCTGCTCGACGACCTCGGCATCCACTGCTATTCGACCCATAACGACAGCGGCAATTTCAGCGCGGAAAAGATCGGCCACGCGATCGAAGTGAACAAAATTCTTGGCGGCAAATATGTCGTGATGGCGAGTTCGCACGAAGGCTCGACGCCCGACGCGTGGAAATCCGTCGCGGATATTCTGAATACTGCATCGGAGAAGCTCGAAGCGGCAGGATTGAAAGCGGGCTATCACAATCATCAGGCAGAATTTCGCGGGGACGTCGGCTCGCGGCCGATGGACATTCTCGCAAAGAACACGAAGCCAACAGTGATGCTTCAGCTCGACGTTGGAACTTGTATTGAAGCCGGTTCCGATCCGGTCGCGTGGATCAGAGCGAATCCTGGGCGCATCCATTCGATGCACTGCAAGGAATGGTCGCCGGAAAAAGATAAGGGCTACGCGGTGCTGTTCGGCGAAGGCGTCGCACCGTGGAAGCAGCTTTTCGACGTGGCGGAACACGGCGGCGGCATTGAATATTATTTGATCGAACAGGAAGGCAGCCGTTTTTCAGAAATCGAAACGGCTCAGAAATGTTTGGCCGCGTTTCGCGCAACGCATGGCGCATAGCGGACCCGGTTTGTTCTCTGACAGAATGCATTGGCGAATTACCGCACGCTGCTGCGCATGGATTGCTCTTGCTCTCTTCGCGCCGTCACTCGCACCAGCGAACAAAGCTCAGCCCATCACAGAGAAAAACGTTCCGGTGAAAATGCGCGACGGCGTAGTTTTGCGCGCCGACGTTCTGCTTCCCGCCGGAGACGGGAAGAGTCCAGTTCTCGTTTATCGCACGCCGTATGGGAAAGAGAACGCGCCAAAGGAATGGACAACATTCGGCAAGGCAGTCGCTCGCGGCTATGCCGTCGTGATTCAAGATGTGCGCGGACGCTATTCATCGGACGGCGAATTTGATCCGTACAAAAACGAAGGGCGCGACGGGTACGACACTATTGAATGGGCCGCCGCGCAGCCGTGGTCGAACGGCGATGTGGGAACGTTCGGGCTTTCGTATCCTGGCGCGGTGCAATGGCTTGCGGCAATCGAGAGCCCTCCTCATTTGAAAGCGATGGTTCCGGCGATGACGTTTTCCACGCCGCGGAATTTTTTCTATTCCGGCGGAGTTTTCGACGGTTCGTGGATCGATTGGATCTGGTTCAACATCGCTCCCGATATTCGCGCCAAAAAGAATCTGCCCGGGCCGAAAACATATAGAGAAGCGGCAGCCGCCTGGAAAACAGAACGCAAGCGGCTGCAAACTTTTCTGCCGCTCCGCAATCTTCCCGATTTCAAGGATGTGGCGCCGTTTTATTACGAATGGCTGGCGCATCCTCCTGGCGATCCGTGGTGGGATTGGGCGGAGTTGCGCGGAAAATACGATCGCGTTCATTGCGCGGTGCTGAATATTTCCGGATGGTATGACGAAGCGTACGGGCCGGACGGCGCGACGACAAATTTCAACGGGCTGCTGGCCGCGCGCAAAGGAGAAAAAGATCCGCGAACGCAAACGATTATCGGCGCCTGGACACACGGCGAACTCGAACGGTCGAAAGCCGGCGAACTCGATTTTGGTCCCGCGGCGAAAGTGGACTACGACGAAATTATTTTGCGCTGGATGGACCATTACGTAAATGGAATCGACAACGGCGTCGACCGCCAAAAGCCAGTTCGCATCTTCGTGATTGGCGACAACCAATGGCGCGACGAAGACGCGTGGCCGTTGCGGCGCGCGGTCCAAGCGGAATATTTGCTCTGGAGCGAGCCGAATGCACGAATTGGAAAGTTGACGAAGGATTCGGCTGAATCCAAAACGGCGTTTTCCGAATTCACTTCCGATCCGGCTCATCCCGTGACGGATCCGTACGGAGAATTTGGGGCACGCGATTATAAATCGTTCACCGGACGCGACGATGTGCTGGTATTCGACACAGACGCATTTTTGAAGGATTTCGAGGTCACGGGGCCGATCGAGGCGACGATTTACGCGTCGGCGGACGTTGCCGATTTTGATCTCTGGGTCCGCGTGCTGGACGTGTGGCCGGACGGACGCGCGTTCAATCTCATGAGCCCCGGACTCGATGTTTTGCGAGCAAGTTACAGAAACGGCTCGCCAAAGCCGGAGCTGCTGACACCGGAAAATGTTTACGAACTCAAATTGGACCGGCTGCTGACGTCGAACGTCTTCAAGGCCGGCCACAAACTACGGGTTCAGATTTCCGGCGCATTCTTTCCGCACTTTACACGAAATTTGCAGACGGGCGAGTCGGAAATCACCTCGTCCAAAACAAAGATCGGCCATATTCGCATTTACCACGACCGCGGGCACCTTTCGACAATCACTGTGCCTGTCGTTCTCCGCTAAAGGGAATCAGTCGTGGCGGGCGCCGTGGATGATGGCGATGGAGTGGGGGAGAAGATCGGCGAGGGCGTCAAGGGATTCGACGGCGCCTTTGGGGCTGCCGGGTAAATTCAGGATCAGGGATTTGTGACGAACGGCGGCGACGGCGCGGGACAGAATGGCGCGCGGCGTTTTTTCCCTGCCTTTGCGGCGCATCTCTTCGGCAAATCCGGGAACGAGGCGGTCGGCGATCGCGATTGTGGCTTCGGGCGTGGAATCGCGCGGGCTGAGGCCCGTGCCGCCGGTGGTCAAAATCAAATCCACTCGTCCGGAATCGGCGAATTCGCGCAATTGTTCGCGAATGCTCGGCGGATCGTCTGGAATGACAAGGCTCGATTTAATTTCCCAACCGAGTTCGCGGCAACGAGCGATGACCGCGGGGCCAGATTTGTCCTCGCTTTTTCCAGCGGACACGGAATCGCTGATAGTGATGACGGCGACTCGCAGCGGCGTAGGGTTGTCAGCCATGGGTGGAACTACTGTGCGGGAACGGCGTCTCGACTCGCTTCGTCCATCAAGCGCATGGCTTCCATCAACAGGCCGGTGGTGTTGCGCGTAGTGGTGGTACGAGTGGAAGCGTTCGCGGCGTTGAAATCAATTTCAAACTCGCCGGCGGACCAGAGCAGCACTTTGTAGACGGCGTCATCGCCTTCGACATTGCCCATTTTCGCGTCGCGGCACTGGCCGGACGCGAAATAGAGCTCACCCTGCTGGCCGTTGTGGTGAACGATCAGACGGCAGGACTTCTGTCCCATTTCGAGCGACTGCATCAAGTCGATCATGCTCATCTCTTCGAGACGCCCTTGAATGACGCCCGGACGCGATGCGCGCTTCTGCAATTTTTCGAGGTGAAGGCGGTCGATGACTTTCTTGGTGATGCGGACGAGGTCTTTTACCAGAAATGGCTTGGCGATGAAGTCTTCGACGCCGTCCACGAGCGGGCGCAGGCGTTCTTCGATGTCGGCGCGACTGGCCATGAACAGGAACGGAATGTGGCGCGTCTGTTCGCGTCCGCGCAACTTCTCAAAAAGCTGGCGTCCGTCGAGACCGGACATTTTGAAGTCGCAAAGAATGGCGTCGGGCGGCTCGTCGATAATTTTTAGCAAAGCGTCGGCGCCGTCGGTCGCGATGACTACGTCGCAGTGAGGCTCCATGCCTTTCGAGACGATGTCCCGCACGAGTGGGTTATCGTCCGCCACGAGCAACTTGACCGTTCGTCCGCTGCCCGGCGTCAACGGTTCCTCCGGCGAAGCTTTTTTCCAGGCGCGGGGCTGTTTCGGCGAAAATCGCCGCTCTTGCCCCCGGTTTTTTCCAGGAGAAACACGTCCGAGATTTCGATGCCTTTATCGAGGGCTTTGCACATGTCGTAGACCGTGAGGGCTGCGGCAGTAACGGCGACCAGGGCTTCCATCTCGACACCCGTCTGGGCGGCCGCCATTACGTGGGAGCGAATCTCAACGCCATTCTGGCATAGCCGAGCAGTCACATCAATGTGAGTGAGGGGCAGTGGATGACAAAGAGGTATCCACTCGGCGGTGCGTTTGGTGGCGGCGATACCGGCGATGCGAGCGACTTCAAGCGGATTTCCCTTGGGATTCTTTAATTTGCGAACGGCGGCGAGGACGGCAGGCTTCATTTTGACGAAGGCTTGCGCTTTGGCCGAACGCGTGGTGATGTTCTTGGCCGAGACGTCGACCATTTGGACTTCGCCGCGCTTGGTGTAGTGGGAGAGTCTGGACATTGGGTTCAGTCTAGCAGGTTAGAGTTAGACAACGTCGCGGCGGGGCAGGATGCGAACAGCTTCGCCGGCGGCGAATTCGGCGCGATCGGCGGGAATGTAGAGGAAGCAGTTGGACTTGGCCACTGCGGCGACGTCGCCGGAACCTTGCCAGCGGATGGGTTTTACGGTGGGAATGCCGTCCGGCCATTCGAGGCGGGCGGGGAGGAAGTGAGCGAGACCAGTTCTTTCCCGGAGAGATTCGGCGAGATGCGCTTCGAGGAAAGCGAGCGGTCTTGCTTCGGCTCCGCAGAGAAGTTCGAGGCCGAGGGATGCGAAGAGTTCAAACGTAACCATTGTGGAAATGGGATTCCCGGGGAGGCCAAAGACGGGTTTGTTCTGGCAGACGGCGAAGACCGTTGGTTTGCCGGGGCGGATGGCGACCGCGTCGAAATGAAAGTCGGCGCCTAAATCGCGGAGAACTTTTTCGACGAAGTCGTACTTTCCTGCGGAAACGCCGCCCGACAGGATGAGCATGTCTTGCTTGAGGCCTTGCGTGATTTTCTCGTGTAGATCCTGCTCGGTATCCTTTGCGTTCGTAAGGACGACGGGCTCGCCGCCGTGGAGCGTGACTTGGGCTGCGAGCGAGTAGGCATTGCTGTTGCGAATTTGAAAGTCACCCGGTTTAGTCTGCGCAGGAACGACTTCGTCGCCGGTGGAAAGAATTGCTACGCGAGGTTTGCGATAAACCTGGATCTCGATTTCGCCGACTTGCGCCGCCACGGCGATTTCGGCAAAGCCGATTCTAGCGCCGCGGGGGACCAACACCTGGCCTGCAGCCGCTTCCCGGCCGCGAGGCACGATATTCTGGCCCGGCTCGATCGGTTTGCCGAAGACGATTGTCTCGGCTTCGGACGAGGTGTGTTCGACCATCACGACGGCGTCTGCGTCTTTCGGGACGGCGGCGCCGGTCATGATTTGTATGCAGCTTCCCGGCGTGACGGAGATTTTGGGAGTGTCGCCGGCTCTTAGTTCTCCGATGCAGCGGAGTCTTGCACCCGGAGAGACTTCTGCGGCACGAACGGCAAAACCGTCCCGGATGGAGCGGTCGAAAGGCGGATAAAGGCGATCGGCGCGAATTTCGTTGGCGAGCGTGCGGCCGAGGGAGTCGCCGAGAGCTACGACTTCACACCTCAACGACGTGGGATGCGCGAGGAGGTCGAGTTCGCGGGCGATGTCGCGGCGGGCTTCGTCGAATGTGCGCATGAGCGACCAGTATAGCGTGGGACACAAAAGGCAAAAGTCAAAAGCCAAAAGCGAAGACACCGGTCTAAGGATCGGCCTCTACAGCCAGCGGGCGAGAAGCGTGCCTTCGGGGATGATGGTGGCGTCGCGTTCGGGGCCGGTGGAGATCATGCCGATTTCGACCTGGAGAAAATCGCCGATGAAGCGCATGTAGTCGATCGCGGCCTTCGGTAATTTTGCGGCGTCTTTTACGCCGTAGGTTTCCTGCTCCCAACCAGGAAGCGTTTTGTAAATCGGCTTCACTTTTTCGTACTCTTCGGCGAGTGCGGGCATTTCGTTGATAGGCGTGCCCTTGTATTGGTAGCCGGTACAGACTTGAATTTCACGCTGCGTGTCGAAGACGTCGAGCTTGGTGACGACGAGCGAATCGATGCCATTGATCATTTTTGCGTAACGCAGCACGGCAAGATCGAGCCAACCGCAGCGGCGCGGACGTCCTGTGACGGCGCCGAATTCTTTGCCGCGTTCGCGAATGGCTTGCGCATCGAGGTCGGGCATTTCGGTCGGAAACGGGCCGCCGCCGACTCGCGTCGTATAGGCTTTGGAAATGCCGAGAACGTGTTTGATTTTTGTGGGTGGAACGCCGACGCCGGTGGTTGCGCCGCCGGAAATGGCGCTGGAACTGGTGACGTAGGGATACGTCCCGTGGTCGATGTCGAGCATCGTGCCCTGCGCGCCCTCGAAGAGAACGGACTGGCCGGAATCGAGGGCGTGATTGACGAGTTCGGCGGCGTCGCAAATGTAGGCGCGGATCTTTTCGCCTTGTTTCAGAGTTTCCTCGACTTCGTGGGAAAAATCGATGTTTGCGCCGTACGCGCCTTTGGCGAGGCGATTTTTTTCGGCGACGACTCGAGCGGCTTTTTCACGGAAGAGCGCTGGGTCGAGCAGATCGCACATGCGGAGGCCGCGGCGCGCCATTTTGTCTTCGTACGCGGGACCGATGCCACGTGAAGTTGTTCCGATTTTGTTGGCGCCGCGCGCACCTTCGGCAGCTTTGTCCAGTTCGCGGTGATAGGGAAAAATCAGATGAGCGCGATTGCTGATGTGCAAGCGGCCGGTGACGTCGATGCCGGCTTTGGCGAGCGTTTCAATTTCATTGACGAGCGCGCCGGGATCGATGACGACGCCCGCGCCGATGACGGCGTGTTGCTTGGGCCGCAGAATCCCGCACGGAATCAGCTGAAGAACGTGCTTTTCCTTGCCAATGATGACGGTATGGCCCGCGTTGTGGCCACCGGCGACGCGCGCGATGTAATCAAACGAACCGGCGAGATAATCGACGACTTTGCCCTTGCCTTCATCGCCCCACTGCGCGCCGACTACGACAACTGATTTCATTCCGCGGCCTCTCTATCTCACACAATTCTCTTCTCTGGTGCGTAGGGCAAAAATGTCAAAGGAAAAGCGAAAGACAGACAGTAAGAAATCGTACGCTGGCCGTGCTTGCAACGCAAGCCGAGGAGCGGGAGCGAAACTCGCGATTGTAATGTTGCGCGAAAATGTCGGCGCGGATATGCTGCCCGCGCGAGGGAAGCTATGAACGGAATGAAGGCGACGATGCTGGCGGTGGCGCTGGGAATCTTGCCGGTACGAATGCAGGAGCCGGCTTTGACGGCGGGATATACCGTCAAAGTGGAATTTGAGAACGAACAGATTCGCGTGACGCGTGTGCACTATGCGCCGCGGGCTACATCTCCTATGCATACGCATACGGGGCGCACGGTGGTTGCGATTACGGGGAGTCATTTACGGGTGACGACATCGGATGGGAAAACCCAGGAGACCGAGCGGCGGCCGGGCGAGATCTATTGGGGAGACAGCGTAACGCATTCGGCAGAAAACCTGACGGATGCGCCGGTGGAGACGATTGAAATAGAAGTGAAGAAGGCGATCACGCCCGGTATCGCGGCCCAGCCGAAAATTCATGAGCCGGGGAGTTTGCATGAACCGGTTCCGGTGGAGATGGAGCCACATCATCACGTTGTTTTGTGGAATCAGTACGTGCGCGTGTTGGATGTACTATTTCCGCCTGGCGATCCGGCCCTGTTCCATACACACAGCAATGACAATGTGAGCGTGGAGTTGACGGGCGACAAGACGAAGTCGCAGCCGATGGGCGGCGAATGGAGCGCTCCGGGCGACGTTGTGCCGGGACGCGTGGGATTTCACAAAGCCGCGGGCCAGCCGTATACGCATCGCGTGGGGAGCGCGGGAGAGAAGCCTTATCACGTGATTGACGTGGAGATTTTTCCCGCACCGCCGCAAGGATAAGACAGCGGGGAAAACTGAGGGTTAGGAAGACTTTCGCGCCGTCGCTCGCTCCTTCGCGGTTGCAACCCGCTTCAACACGAACTTCAGACGTTCTTTGCCCCACTTCGTGCTCATGATTACGTTCTCGATGTTTTTCAGGGCCTCTGGATCGCCGAGTTTCTCGCGCAACTCGCTGATAAACGGCTGCACTTTGGCGAACATGAAAAACATTTCGCCGCTGACGGAGGGCTGCAAGAACAGTTCCCGGTTGACGGCGCCGCTGGCGACCAGTGCCGCCGCCATTCCCCAATAGCCGCCGACTTGCCGAAGCCAATTGTTTTCCTGCGAACCGAGCGTGCCGGCGATTTTCATAAAATCATCCGCCGTGTCCGGCCAGAATTGTGTGAGCCACCAGTTCCGCGCTTTCCGCAATTCCGGTTCGCGCCGCAAATCGTAAAGCTTCATGATGACCTGCGCGTCGTGCGGTGTCGCCTTTTTTGCCATGATTGCTCCTTGTGTCGAAGACTAGCGAATCTTTTTGTTCACTTCGGCGTAGCGAAAGCAGGTGACAAGATGGTCGTTGACCATGCCGGTGGCCTGCATGAATGCGTAGCAAATCGTCGAGCCGACAAAACGAAAGCCGCGTTTTTGTAAATCCTTGCTCATGGCGTCGGACTCTCGTGTTTTGGCGGGGACTTGTTTGTGGCATTTCCACGCGTTCTTGACGGGTTTTGCGCCGACAAATTGCCAGAGATAGGAATCGAAGCCGCCGAATTCCTCCTGCACTTTTAGAGCGGCTTGCGCGTTGGAAATTGTGGATGCGATTTTGAGGCGGTTGCGGATGATGCCGGGGTCGGCGAGAAGTGTGCGGACTTTCTTGGCGTCGTAGTGCGCGATTTCTTGCACGTCGAAATTGTCGAAGACTTCGCGGTAGCGCGCCCGCTTGAGCAAAATCGTGTCCCAACTAAGGCCGGCTTGCGCGCCTTCCAGGATTAGGAATTCGAAGAGCAGGCGATCGTCGTGAACGGGGACACCCCATTCCTCGTCGTGATAGGGAATGTTGATTGGCTTTTGTGCCCAGTGACAGCGGATTTTTTCTTTCACAAGAAGACCCCAGCTAATTAATAACGAAATGCGTGGCCCTTCTTCAAGAGGGGGCGCTCGAGAATAATCCATGACGTCTTCGCAATCGCGAAGGTCAAGAATGCAGCGAACAAAGTTATGGCGGCGCCGCGCAGATTGGAAGTTTTGGGCGTGGAATGAAGCAGTACGGCGGGGCAGGCGACATCCACGACGACGTGGATCAGGTACATGCAATAGGAAACGGTGCCGATTTCGCGCAGAAAACGCCAACGCGCAATGGAAGCGAACGGGCCGGAATCGGAGCGAAGAGGTGCCATAGGGTTTCAACTGATTCGGATGGAGACATCAACGGTCGCCGCTTCTTTGTTCAGCTTCGATCCGGTATCAATTTTTCGAATTCTGATGCGGCCGTCGTTGATTGCGTTCTTGACGTCGTGCCGCAGGAATTCCTCGAGATAGTTGCCATCGTAAACATCACCTGTTTTAACTCGCCATGCTTTTTGAAGCCGAGCGATCAGGTCTGGAGGGAAGCCGGAAATCTCGAGGTTTCCCATATGATATTGTGGGCCCTGAACGATCTTGACGGAGTAAGTAACGGTTTTCGCGGTATCGTCGAAAGCAGCGGTGGTGTTGGGCTGCACTTCGATGTATCCTCTGCCCGAGTATTGTTTGCGAAGCTGGTCCAGACCCGATTCAATCTTTCTCTCGTTGGCGATTTCGCCGGCCTTCATACCCAGGATTTTTTCCAGTTCAGCTGCGGCGACAACCAAGTCACCGGTCCAAGCCGCGGGCTTCCATGTATAAACATTGCCCTCGGTTAAAGGGAACGTTACGGTGACGTCGCAGCCAGACGTACAGTCCGCTACGCCCGCAGGTCTGGCAATGGGCCCCCCGAGTTTGACCTGCAAGTATCCGCGTTCACGATAAAACGGAATAAATGAGGTGTCGGCGAAGAGCCGGAATTCCGTGAACGCGAAGTTGCGCTTCAGCAGCGGTGCAGCCTCTTTCTGAAGCGCGACGGAGTCAACGGTGGCAGCGCCGTCAAAGTTGACCGCAACGACATTTTCCTGAATACCTTCCGCACTGTAGACGTAAACCCAATTCTTGTCACCAAGCGCACCAAAAGGTGTGTGGGTGACTGTGGTAGCAATCCCCTTCTCTTTCAGAATCGTTTCAAGCCCGGCGGAAACAGCATCCGCCATATTGCCCGACTCCGGCACCGATCCGTCGTAGAGGGGCAGATTCTTCTGTAATTGGTCCTGCAGGTCCTTCTCCGAGGACCAGATGAAGTTTTCGAATGCGCATTTGTGGAATCGTGCGGCCTCTTTAACGACCAACTCTACGACGACGTTGCCACCTTCGGAACGGTAGTTGTAACGGGCAAATTCAAACGCTCCGGTATCGCCCAGGCGGTTGACCGCGTTATTCAGAGCATTGCGGTCAAACGGCTGGCCCACACTCAAACCGCTAGACGAACTAACTTGCTGGGCCGAAAAGCGCTTGTTACCCGTAACCTCGAGCTTCGCAATTTTGGCGGGACCTTGCGGCTGAAATCCGGAAAGCCTCGGCGCGAGGACAAGCGCAGCAATGGCGCAGAACGCGGCGCCAGTCGTGACGACTGCGGAAATCGCCCGAAATTTCATGGAGGAGAGTGTACGGCCATCCGCCGAAGTATCCAAGCAGTTCGCCACAAAAAACAAGCGTACATCGCGGCTGCGATGCACGCTTCGTAAGCTTTCGTGGCTTTCGATGCGGAGCTTAGCCGACGTGGCGATCGACGGCTTTGGTGATCTGGTCTTTGGGGACGGCGCCGACGATTTGTTCGACGACCTGGCCGTCCTTAAAAACGAGAATCGTGGGGATGCCGCGGATGTTGTAGCGGCCCGCGGAGTTCATGGCTTCGTCCACATTAAGTTTCATGACTTTGATTTTGCCCGCGTAGTCGTTCGCGATTTCCGCGACGGTGGGGGCGAGCATGTGACACGGGCGGCACCATTCCGCCCAAAAATCGACGAGTACCGGCTGCGATTTGCTGGCCGAGAGTACTTCGCTTTCAAAATTTCCATCGGTTGCTGCGAGAATGTTTTCCGCCATGTTCTTTTGCACCAGCGGCTTAGCGAGTACGCGGGCCGCTTGTCTCCTTTATACGGTTAGTTAGATGTTGCAACAGGCATTTGGTTACGCGCCGGCTGCCCCAGTCCTCTTGCCGTCCGCGCGGCTTCGTAGAGCTTCACGTATTCCGCAGCGGGCGTCTTCCAAGAAAAGTCTTTTTCCATGCCGTTCAACTGGATGCGCTTCCAGATGCGCTCGTCGGCAAAATGATGAAGCGCCTGGCGAATCGTATAAAGCAACGCACCACCGGTGTAATCCCAAAACTTGAAACCGGTGCCAGTGCCGTGCTCCAGGTCGAACAATTCAATTGTATCGTCCAAGCCACCTGTAGCGCGAACGATTGGGACGGTACCGTACTTCAAACTGTAGATCTGGTTCAAACCGCAGGGCTCGTAGCGGGAAGGCATAAGGAAGATATCGGAGCCAGCTTCCACTTTGTGGGCGATGGCGTTGTCATAGGCGATTTTAACGCCAACGCGATCGGGATAAGCGATGGCCAGCGTCTGGAAGAGTTCTTCGTATTTCTTGTCACCCGTGCCCAGAACGACTAATGCCATATCCTCGCGCATGATTTCCGGCGCGACTTCGGCGATGAGGTCGAAGCCTTTTTGGTCGGCGAAGCGCGAGACGATGCCGACGATCGGGCGGCCGGGAATGTCCGGCAGACCAAACGCTTTCAAGAGATCTTGCTTGCAGAGGAGTTTGCCGGACAAATCCTTTGCTGAATATTTTGCAGGAAGGAACGCGTCTTTGGCCGGATTCCACGCGCTGTAATCCACGCCGTTCAAAATACCGACCAGCCGATCGCTGCGGCCGCGGGCAACGCCATCGAGCCCGTAGCCATACTCCTTCGTTTGAATTTCCTGCGCGTAGCGGCGGCTCACGGTGGTGACGTAATCGGAATAGACGATGCCGCCCTTTAGAAAATTTACGTCGCCATAAAATTCGAGCCTGGCGGGAGTGAAGGTTGCAGCGGGAATTCCGGCGCGCTCCATCACGTCGCGGCTGAATTGCCCCTGATAGCCCATGTTGTGGATCGTAAAGACAACGGGAATATCTTTCAGCACGGGGTCGTCACTGTAGGAAGTGCGAAGGAGAACGGGAACGAGCGCGGTTTGCCAATCGTGGCAATGAATGACGTCAGCGGGCCAGATGTGCTTGGCGATTTCAATGGCGGCGCGTGAAAATTCGCTGAAGCGCTCGGCGTTATCCCAAAAATCACCGGTGGAAGTGCCGTACATTCCGTCGCGGTCGAAGTAGGCGGGATCGTCGACGAAAAAATAGCGGACGCCGTTGAGGACAGTGCCGTCGGCGACGGCGGGAAAACGCAAGCGCAGGCCCTGCGGGATGGTAAGGCTCGGCATTACGATTGTGGAAGTCTTCGTACCGCGATAACGAGGAAGAACGACGGCAACTTCGTGCCCGCGGGCAACTAAGGCTTTGGGCAACGCTTCGACAACATCGGCGAGGCCGCCGGTTTTCGAAAACGGGAGGCCTTCGGATGCCACAAACAGGATTCGCATACGATTAGTGAGCTTCAATTACGCTATAGGAGGAGATACAGCGCGTCAAGCCAGGAAAGCGCGGTTCGCCGTGCCAAATCTGCCGGAGCCGCAGCCGCAGTTCGCTTATACTTGCGCAAAGAAAATCGCGCTGTGAGGCAGGATGAAACTATTTTTCCTATATGGGTTGCCGGGGACGGGCAAGCTCACGATCGCGCGGGAGCTTGCGGAACTGACGGGAATCAAGCTTTTTCACAATCACTTGACGGTGGATTTACTGCTTTCCGTTTTCGAATTTGGAAGCGCGCCGTTTGTCGAACTTCGCGAACGGATTTGGCTTTCTGTGTTTGAAGAAGCGGCGGCTTTGCCGGCGATGATTTTCACATTCAACCCGGAGAATTCGGTGCGCCAGAGTTTTATCGAGAAAACGGTGGAAACGATCGAATCGCGGCGCGGCGAAGTGTTTTTTGTAGAGGTGGTTTGCGATCCTGCGGAATTGGACCGGCGGATGGATACGCCGGAGCGGCGGAATCACAAGAAACTTGTTTCGCTCGAATTGTTTCGCAAGCTTCAAACGGAGGGCGTTTTCGGTTCTCCGAAGATGCCCAGGCCGCACTTGACGTTAAACAGCACGCGGACGTCGCCACATGAAAATGCACAAATGATTGCAGCGCGATTTTCTCTGTCGCTCGCGGCAAAGCACGGCACGGCTTCCTGATACACTTCCCTTCGCATGGCGCGACAAAAGTTAGGCCAACATTTTTTGAGCGACGAGAACTGGCGCGAACAGATTGCGCGCGAGATCGGCGTTTCGCGAAACACTTCCAATTTTTCAGCCGTCGCCGAACCGAAAGAATTTTGTTGGATTGAGATTGGCGGCGGAAATGGCGAGATGACCGAGCATCTTGCGTCGAGCGGGCGGCCGGTGATTACCGTGGAACTGGACCCGCCGCTCGCGAAGCGATTGCAAGCCATAGCGGGGCATTTTCCGAATCTGACGGTGCACCATGGCGATGTATTGAAGACGGACCTGCGCAAGCTCGCGGCCGGGCGGCGCGTGCGCGTCTACGGCAATCTGCCGTACTACATCACCTCGCCGATCCTGCATCACCTGTTCGAGTTTGCCAGCCTGATCGATGAAATTCACATCGTGATTCAGACGGAAGTTGCCCACCGTCTCGCGGCGAAGCCCGGCACGCGCGACTACGGATATCTTTCAGTTCTCACGCAATACTTCTCGTGGCCGCAAATTGTGCTGGAAATTCCGCAAGAGGCGTTTCGCCCGCCGCCGGAAGTCAGTTCGGCTTTGGTCAGCATGCGCTTGCCGGGAGAAGAGACAAATCTCGACAAAGCTGACGAGGAGAAGTTTCTGCGGTTCGTAAAACTATCTTTTGCCCAAAAGCGAAAGACGCTCGTAAATAACCTGCGAAAGATTTCTGAACCAGCCGCGACGCGAGCGACGCTCTCATCGCTAGGGCTCGCGCCGGAAGCGCGCGCGGAGGAATTGAGCGTGAAAGAACTCGTTTCGATTTTCAGCGAAGTGTCGGCATGAAGCGGCCAGGTTAGCTGGCCGAACTACGTCTTTGGCTGAACGGCGTTTAGCCGATCCGGATAGTCGCTCATGATGCCGGCGACACCGGCTGAAGCAAGAAGACGCATGTGGGCGGGATGATTCACCGTCCAGCAGATCACTTGCAGGTCGTTGCGTTTCGCTTCAGCGATCATGGCGGGCGTGACGAGATCGCCTCGAATGACCAGTTGGCGCGCGCCAATTTCCAGTGCTTTTTCGATGGGCTTTTCAATCTGGCCGTCAGAAAGAAGTCCCGTCATCAGCGTCGGCTCGACGCGGCGGACGGCGGCGACGAGGGCTGAATCGAAAGAAATGACTACAACGCGGGCGAATTCACCGGACTCGCGGAGCGCGCCGATGAGCGCATGTTCCCCGCCCCAGGAACCTCCCGGCTTCAATTCCAGATAAAAAACGATGTCGTGCCGCTTGGCGAACTCCAGAATTTCTTCGAGCGTCGGAATGCGCTCGCCGACGAAGGAACTGCCAAACCAGGAGCCGGCATCCAGGCGGCGAAGCTCCGCAAGGGTCAGGTCGTGCACACTTCCCTGCCCGTTGGTGGTGCGATTGACGGTGTCGTCGTGAATCGCGACGAAACGCGCATCGCGGGAAAGCTGAAGGTCGGTTTCGATGAAGCTCAGACCCATCGCGACGGCCTTGCGGAAAGCAGCGAGGGTGTTTTCGGGAGCGTAGCCGGAGGCGCCACGGTGCGCGATCAGGAGCAAAGGAACAATCTCCTCGCACAAGGAATGTAGAACACGGACGCGGAAAAAAAGTTTCGGTGACAGGCAAACATTTCTTTTGTAATGCTAGCACTCAAACGGGGCCACACGATGCACCCTTTTTCGCAGGTACGCGAATCTAATTAAACGAGAAGTAGAAGATAGTGGAAGAGGTGAAACATGTTCCTGAAGATTCGGGCCCTAGTTGTTCCTTCCCTGCTCGGCTTGAGCCTGGCGGGCGTGCCGTATTCCGCGCCAGCCTCCAGCCGCGCCCAGAATGAACCAAAACCGGCAAATCGACTGGTCAAGGAAGTCCGGCACGAACTCGTGATGCTGCCGTACTACTCCGTCTTTGACAATCTCTCGTACAAAGTCGAGGGTGACAAAGTCATTTTGATGGGGCAGGTGGTTCGGCCGACGCTGAAGTCGGACGCCGAAGCCGTTGTGAAATCCATCGGGGGCGTAAGCAAGGTGGAAAACCAGATTGAAGTTCTGCCAACTTCACCAATGGATGACCAATCGCGCCGAGCCCTTTATCGGGCGATTTATGGCGACGCCGGACTGTTCCGCTACGGCGTGGCCAGCGTGCCGTCGATTCATCTTATTGTGAAGAACGGTCATGTGACGCTGGAAGGCGTCGTAGACAACGAAGGTGACAAGAACCTTGCCGGGATCCGAGCGAACGGCGTCCCGAATGTATTTTCGGTGACGAACAACCTGGTTGTAGTCAAGTCCTGAAGAACGAGTATCCGTATCGAACCCGGAGGCGAGCTGCCTCCGGGTTCTCCGTTTGACTTGCAGACGATCACGCCTGTGGGTGTTCTGTGCTGCGGCCTCGCGTTATACTTCCTTATGCACAAACGGAACGCAGTTTTTGCTGCTCGCGTAACACTCGTCGCGATTTTGCTCGGCCTGGTCGGCCTGTCGGCGCGCGCGCAAGATGCCGCTTGGCAAAAAGAGATTAGCGAGTTTCGCGAGAAACGCGCGGCCGGATTGCAGAAACCCGACGGATGGCTGGCGCTCGTCGGGCTGGAGTGGTTGCAGCCGGGAGAAACGAGCGTAGGTTCGGCCACGGACAATAAAGTGAAATTGAGCGCGGGCCATCCCGCGCACTTGGGAATTTTCCGGCTGGAAAATAATGTGGTGACGCTCGTCCCGCCGAAAGAGGGCTTCCCCGCCGGATTGACGGTGGGCGGAAGCGCAGCAAGACAACAGACGCTGCGAACGGACGCAGACGACGACAAGAACAGCCCGCACCTCATCGTTGGCACGCTGGATCTCTACGCGATTCGCCGCGCGGATCGCTTTGCGCTGCGGATTAAAGATGCGCATTCTCCTTCCTTGCTGCAGTTTCATGGGTTGAATTGGTATACACCGGACGCAGCCTATCGCGTGACGGCGAAGTGGATTCCGTATACGCCGCAAAAAACGGTCTCCCTCTTGACGCTGGTTGGGACGAGCTATCCGGCGCCGGTCCCGGGAGCGGCCGAATTCACGCTGCAAGGGAAAACCTACCGGCTCGAACCAGTGCTCGAGGAAGCGACAGCCACTGAATTGTTTTTCATTATGCGCGATACGACGAGCGCAACGACGACTTACGGGGCATGCCGGTTTCTCTACACATCCTTCCCTTCCAACGGACTCGACAAGGCGGGCGAATTGGTTCTCGACTTCAACAAGCTGCGAAATCCACCGTGCGCTTACACGCCGTACGCAACGTGTCCACTGCCGCCGGTGGGCAACAGGCTGCCGGTCGCGTTGCCCGTGGGCGAGAAGCGCTACCATGATTGAAACCGAGGGCCAATGACGACCGCTTCTCCAAGCAATCCGCGCCGCGACGGGGACGATCCCGCGGCACGCGAAAAGCTGGTGGCGTTACGGAGCGCGCTGCTTCGGCTGCACAAAACACTGATTGATCTGGAGCGTCGCGTTTACGAAAAAGAATTCGGGGTGGTGAGCGTGGGCGAATTGTTCCGGCTGGTGGTGGACCACCCACAATTCGCGTGGCTGCACAACATTTCCGAGTTTGTGGTGCGAATCGACGAAACGCTGACCGGCGAAGCGAAAGTGGTGCCGGCGGACGCCCAAACGGCGGTCGCGCTGGCACGGAAAATGTTTACGCCAACGGCGGAAGGCGACGCTTTCCAGAAGAAATATTTCGACGCCATCCAGGGCGATCCGAATGTGGTGATGGAACACGGCGAACTGGCCCGCGTGTTCCTGTCGGAAGATGCGCCGGGCGGAAACGAGAAGAATTCATGACGGACTTCGCGTTGAACCAAATCGAGGTAAGACACGACGAAACGGCACACCGCTTTGAAGCTGATATACAGGGACTGAAGGCGGTGCTTGTCTACAAGATCGTTCCAGGGCGGATGCTGATTCAACACACGGAAGTTCCTCCCGTTCTGGAAGGGCGCGGAATCGCCGCGAAAATCACGAAAATGGCGCTCGAGTATGCGCGCAGCAAAAGTCTCGAAGTCGTTCCAGCATGTTCCTACACCGCTTCCTACATGGCGAAGCACCCCGAGTACAATGACCTGCTGCCGCGGCCGCGATGACGGACGACGCGGCCGTATCCCAGACCGGAAATAGAACAAGCGCGACTTCTGGTCGTTCGCTTGCTTATCTCGCGTTGATTGCGGGAATACTTTGCATCGGCTGGTCGGCCATTTTTGTGCGTTGGACGGACATACCAGGGCCGGCGTCAGCGTTTTACCGGCTGCTGATTCCCGCGCTGGTTCTGGCGCCGACGTGGTTGCTGGACCGAAAGAAGCCCAGCGTCGATCGGCGAACGCTTCTCATTATTTGCGTGGGAGGGCTTTTCTTTGCGCTGGACCTGGCGTTCTACAACACTTCGATTTTGAGAACTTCGGCGGCGAATGCGACGCTGCTGGGAAACAACACACCGATATTTGTTGGGCTGATCAGTTGGCTGGCGTTTCGCCGAAGGCCCGGCGGCGCGTTCTGGATGGGTTTAGCGTTGGCTGTCGCGGGTTCGCTGGTGATTGTTTGGGGAGACTTAGCGCGGCACGCCCATTTGGGATGGGGCGATCTGATGGCGCTCGCGGCGTCTGCTTGCTTCGCGGTTTATTTGTTGGCAACAGAAGAGGTGCGAGGGCACACGGGCACGCTCGTGTTTCTGAGGCTGGCCATCGTATCGAGCGCGATATTTCTTTTGGGGCTTAATTTGGCGATGAGGGTGCCGTTGGGCATTCCGTCATCGCGATCGTTCGCCGCGCTGATCGGGCTCGGACTCGTTTCGCAGCTCGGCGGATACCTGGCTCTTACCCACGCCATGGGCCATCTGCCGGCGACGGTTACTTCCGTGTCGCTCCTGTCGCAAGGGCCACTTACGGCCGTCCTCGCGGCGCTGTTCTTGAAGGAGCCGATGACCGGACCGCTGGTTGTGGGCGGGGCGCTGGTACTCCTGGGGATTGGCCTGGCAAATCGTTTAAAACGTCCGGAACAGGAAGCCAATGCGGCCCTTTGCGAGGCTGCGGAGTTGGCCGACCGTGAGACGGTCGGCTAGCCGCTGCGTCGAAGTAGGTAGTGAGAGTTGGGTGGAGTCCTCGTGTGAGCGCAAACCTACCGACTGGGCAATTTTACGGAGCAACGCAGCGTCGAATCGAAGGGGCAGGATTGGTGCTGTCGGAAGTGACGCACCGGCAGGGCCGGAAGTTACCGGAGCATACTCACCAATCGGCGTACTTCGGCTTGCTGGTGGAAGGCGGATACACGGAACGGTTCACGGAGCGGACGACGGAATACGGCCCTTTCACCCTTGGATTTCACCCGCCTGAATTTACGCACGTGGACGAAATTGGCGCGTGCGGTTCGCGAATGTTTTGCATCGAAGTGCGCGACGCGTTCTGGAACAAGACTCGGGAATATTTGACAGCGGCGAAATTTACGCCCGACCTCTGCGGAACGGAAACAACCTGGCTTGGCGTTCGGCTCTACAAGAAATTTCGGGCCGGGATGTTGGACGCGTTCCAAATTGAAGAAGTTTGCGCTGAAATGCTGGAACGATGCGGGCAGGCGAGTGTCAGCTCTGAACGGTCGGCGCCGGCGTGGCTGGACCGGGCAATGGAGTTGCTTCATGCGTCGTTCCGCGGGCCAATGACGCTGGAAGGAATTGCGCGCGAACTGGACCTACATCCGATTCACCTCTCTCGCGTGTTCCGAAAAAAATATGGCTGCACAATGGGCGACTACGTAAACCGTTTGCGGGTGCAGTTTGCCTGCTCGGAGATGTCGCGGGGGTGGCCCACGCTGAACGACCTGGCTTTGGCAGCGGGCTTCGCGGATCAAAGCCACATGGGAAGGGTGTTCAAAGGCACGGTGGGTGAGACGCCGGCGAGGTTTCGGGAATTTCTACACAACGCGACGCAACACCTGGCGTAAATAGTTTCTAAAAAACTTGCGGGAAAGTAAGTTTCGTTCTAGACGCGCGCTTGCCGTGATAAGAAGATAGCCGCACCGTCTAACCAGGAGATAAAAGCGATGCAAAAAACGTTGGGTGTAGGACTACTTACGTTGATCGCAGTGGGGCTCGCGAGCTGGATCGGGCATTCGAGGCCGGTGGTTCGCGCGGCGGAAGTGGCGGGAGCGCCACAATTCGGCGCTGACGGCAAGTTGAACCGGCCGACGGGCTATCGCAAATGGGCGTATCTTTCATCGGGCTATGGAATGAGCTATTCGCAAGGGAATAGCGATCACCTGATGTTCACCAACGTATTCGTTACGCCGTCATCCTACGACTACTACGTCGAGCACGGGACTTGGCCGGACAAAACAATGTTTGTGCTGGAGATATACGGCTCGGCGTCGAAAGGCTCAATCAATCTGCACGGGAACTACCAAAGCAGTTTTATGGGGCTGGACGTCGAAGTGAAGGACGAAAAGCGGTTTTCGGATAAATGGGCCTATTTCAATTTTGATGGAGCGGAAGCTTCGGCGGGATCCATTTCGCCGAGCCAGAACGATTGCTGGAAGTGCCACGACCAGAACGCCGCCGTCGAACACTCGTTCGTGCAGTTCTATCCGGAGTTGCTGGAGATCGCAAAGAAGAAAGCGACCATCAAGCCCACGGTGCACCTCGAGTAGCGAAACGACACGAACGACACAAATCGTCCGGCACACTTAATCGGGAATGACTTTGGCGGCGTGAATTCCGTCCAAGTGATTCCCGATTTCTTCTTTTTTAGTTTCGGATTCCCGCGTCTTAGCGACAAATGAGGCTGAATTCAGCGATCCTCGCCGAGCGAATCTTTCTGCGAAACGTCTCTCCTTATAAGCGAGTCCGGTCCTTCGAGGTAAAGATGATGCTCCGCCAGGTCCTGTTCGCCAGCATTTTATTGCTGCTTTATGCAGCGCAATTTCCCCACACCGCAGTGTCGAGAATACTTGCTGCGCCCGCTACTGAAGTGCAAGGTGAGGAGATCCCTTTTACATTCGTGAATGGACACTTAATCTCAGTGCGCGGGAGCATTGGATCCCGGGCAAACCTGCAGTTTCTGCTGGATTTCGGGACGACTTACACGCTACTGGATCGCACTTTGGCGAAGGAGTTGGAGCAGGGGGCATCGCTAGATGTCGCGCACTTTTCGAATTCGATTCGCACTTCGGAGGCAGTTCTCCCCGAACTCATGGTCGGTAATGTGGTGGCGCGCGATTTTCACGTTTACATGATGGATATTTCGGAGATGCCAGGAGTGCCGACCGGCGTTGTGGGAGTGATCGGTATGGACTTTCTGGAGCGACAGAACGTGAACATAGATTTCGGCGAGATGAAGATCAAGTTTCTTCCCCAGGTGGAGAAAAACGTCGCGGGCGAGCACAGCGCGCCGCTCGCGAAACGAGGTGTTGGGTACGCGGTGGATGCGGAATGGCGAGGGCAGCCGGTGAAATTAATCTTGTCGACGGGAGTCGAAGTCGTGACGCTCGATCAGGATCGGTTGAGGGAAAAACCGGTGACATTGCGGGGCATAAAGGCGGGAATTATTGGCTCCAATTTCACCGCGACGCCCGTGTCGGTTTTTCAGACAAAAGAAATGACTCTGAACAATGTGAAGCTTCAAGGAGCGGGCGTGCTGCGGAAAATCGACTGGCCCGTGTCGGGTGGCGACCTGGACGGATTTTTGCCCCTGACCGCACTTCGTGCGCGCCACGTGACGCTCGATTTCAGCCGCCATTTGCTTTTGTGGAGCGTCTCGTTGAAGCTTCCAGAACCACCATACGGCGCGGAACGGCATGTCGAGCCAGCCTCACCGCAGCGGAAGCGCTAGCTCCTGGCATGACAGCACGCCAAAGATGTTCGCCGTAGCAGTTCTGTACTAGTTATTTGACAAAGAATTCCCGGCGACCTTATTGGGGGAATGGGAGAGTCTGCGGCTTTCCCCTCGTTCACCGCTCTGGCAGAATTGTGCGCGGCAGGAAAACGGGAGCTAAAGTGAGCGAACAGTTCGCGGGACAAACAGCGATTGTGACGGGCGCGGGAAGCGCGGAAGGAATCGGATTCGCCGTGGCACGGCAGCTTTTAACGGCGGGCGTGCGTGTCGCGATTACTTCGACGACTGACCGTATCCTTGCGCGGGCACGTTCGCTAAACGGAGAAATCAATCGCGTACTTGCCACGCAAGCCGATCTGACGCAAGAGGAAGAGGTCGCGCGATTCGTGGAGGCAGTGACGAACTGGTCCGGCAGTGTCGAAATTCTAGTGAACAACGCGGGAATGGCGCAGACGGGACTTTCACTCGATGGCAGAAAGCTCGAAGAGAGTAAATTAGACGATTGGAAACGCCAGATCGAAATCACCCTGCACACGGCGTTTTTGATGACGCGTGCCGTATTGCCGATCATGCGAAAACAGGGATACGGCCGCATCGTAAACTTGAGTTCGGTGACCGGACCGCTCGTAAGCAATGTTGGCTCCAGCGCATACGGCGCTGCGAAAGCAGGAATGGACGGCATGATGCGCGCGGTTGCACTGGAAACCGCCAAGTCGGGCATTACGATTAATGCCGTGGCGCCAGGTTGGATCGCAACCAGCTCGAGCACGGACGCGGAACGAGAAGCGGCGAAGTACACTCCAGTCGGCCGCGCCGGAACACCTCACGAAGTAGCCGCCGCCGTCTGCTTCCTCGCCTCACGCGATGCGTCGTATATCACCGGCCAATCGCTGGTGGTTGATGGCGGCAATATTCTTCAAGAGAACAAAGCACCGCGCTGAATTAGTTCCCTCCGAACTGTGGGCACAGTAGACTTTTGCCTGCCCATAACGTCGTTGATGCACATTCGCAGAATGAGGTGGCTGAACATGAAGCGAATCCTATTCGTAATCGCCAGTGCGTTGGTGTGGTGTGCCTCGCCGGCTTGGGTAAGGGCGCAGGAGACCGGTGCGGACGCGCAGCGGCAAGCGCAGGCCCCGCCGATGAAGGCTAGGCCGAAAATCGGCGTGGCGCTCGAAGGCGGTGGAGCGCTGGGGCTAGCGCACATCGGCGTGCTGCAGTGGTTTGAAGATCATCACATTCCAATCGATTATGTCGCGGGAACGAGCATGGGTGGACTTGTTGGCGGATTTTACGCGACGGGCAAGAGTCCCGCTGAACTAAAACAAATCGTCGAGGCGCAAAACTGGGACTTTGTCATCAGCGGCTCGACGCCGTATGAGGATCTTTCCTATAGAAGGAAAGAAGACAGCAGGGCTTTCCAAAACAAAATTGTACTTGGACTGAAGAACGGGCTGTCGCTGCCGGCCGGGCTCAACGCGGGACAAGGCATCACGCTGCTGATTGACCACGAAACCGTGGCGTATTCGAAACTGAATTCGTTTGACGACCTGCCGATTCCCTTTCGCTGCGTGGCAACGGACCTGGTGACCGGAAAAGAAGAGGTCTTCGGACAGGGTTCCCTTCCGCGCGCGTTGCGGGCGACGATGTCCATCCCCGGCCTTTTTTCTCCGGTGCGCGACGGCGAAAGGGTGTATGTCGACGGCGGACTGGTCGGCAATCTGCCAACGGAAGTAGTGCGGCAGATGGGCGCGGACGTGGTGATTGCGGTGCACCTGGAGACAGCGCCGGTGAAACCGGAAGAGATTCAATCTCTCTTCGCCGTGCTCGGGAGGTCGATTGAGGTCATTATCCGCGAAAACGAGCTGCGCGGCCTTTCGGCCGCCGATCTGATTGTGAACGTGAATCTGAAGGAATTCACGTCAATGGACTATCCAAAAGCCGAGACGATTATCAACAAAGGCGCAGCGGCGGCGCAGGCGAAGCAACAGATTCTAAGTCCTTATTCTCTGGACGATACGGCGTGGACAGATTATTTACACGCGCGCGACGCACGGAAACAATCCGTTGTGCCGGTGCCCCAATTCGTGAAAGTCGAAGGCACGGACGCAAACACTGCCAGGCACATGGAAGAATTTCTTGCTTTGCTCAAAGGCAAACCGATTGAAAACACAAAGTTAGACAAGCTCCTGACCCGGCTCACGGCGTTCGGGAAGTTCGACTGGGTGGGCTACCAGATTGCCGAGCGTGACGGGCAGAGCGGCCTGGTGGTCACCGTGCACGAGAAGAATTACGCGCCGCCCTATTTGCAGCTTGGATTCGAGGTGGATGGCTCGGAAAGCGGCGACGTCAACTTCACGCAGGCGGCTCGGCTGACGGTGCAAGACAAAGCTGGTTACCGTTCGGAGTGGCGCACTGACATTCTCTTTGGCAATACGTACGGAATTGCGAGTGAACTCTACCGTCCACTCACGGCGATGAGCCACTGGTTCATCGCGCCGCGAGGCAGTGCGAGCGATACGAACTTCAAGATTTACCGCATGAATGATCCTGTGGCGGAGTACCGCGTCGGCCGCACGAGCATCGGCTTCGATATCGGGTTCGGATTTAGTCGCTTCACAGAAGTGCGGGCCGGGTACGAAGTGGGCAACCTCGACGCTAAGTTACGCCTGGGCACGCCGGAATTCGCTTCGGTTTCCGGGCGCACGGGCAATTTTCGTTTTACGCTTCTCACCGATCACGCGGACGATCCCATTATTCCGCGGCGCGGCTATCGATTCGACACATTGTTTCGCTACGTGGATACCAGCCCCGGAGCAACGGAGAATTTTCCTGCCATGGATATGCGATTCAGCTATTTTCAGCCGGTATCGAAGCCGGGCTCTATTTTTTTCACTGCGGAAGGCGGCAGCACGTTCGGCTTCCGTCACACCGGCATTCCACAATACTTCCTGGGCGGGCCGGGGCGTTTGAGCGCGTACGGTTCCAACGAATTGCTGGGCGATCAGTACTACACATTTCGCACCGGATATCTGCAGGACTTGTTCACGCTGCCGCCGTTTGTAGGAAAGAAAATCTACGCGACCGCGTCATTTGAATTCGGAAAGATGTACGGATTTCCGAACCAGAGCGCGTTCCCGGCCGATGTGGCGGCGGGAATCGTGGCACAAACTGCGCTGGGACCGATTTTCCTGGGCGGAAGTGTCGGCGAATCGGGCCACGAAAAGTGGTTCTTCCAACTCGGAAAAGTCTTTTGAGCTATCAGTGCGGCGGACGAGTCACCACCAGCTCAGGATGAACGCGGCGGAACGTCTGTGCGATGTGGCAGTTCCAGCAAACTGGCAGGTGCGAGCGAAAAGCCTGCTGCAGATTCTCAGCGGGAATGTCTTTCCATTCGACGGTACGGTTTTCTTCGTCCACGAACGCGGGCGGATGGTCATGCCAATGAATCTCATGGAACGGCTGATGGCAATACGCACATTCTTTTCCGGCGTACCAGCGGTTGACGATGGTACGAACCAAGCAGGCTTGCGGGGTTTGTTCGATCTCGGCGAGGCACGCCTGTCCACAGTCCTTGCGTTCTGGCCAGCGGGAACACTGGTTTAGCGAGAGGTTTGGCGAACCAACCGTTGCTTGCACGGCTGCCTTGGCGGCGGATACATCCACGGCTGCGGCTTGATGGTTCTCCGGGCACGATACGATTCGCTTGCCGCGAAATTTCATATACGTGCGAAACGCGCGGTAAGTCGCGACGGCCGCGCTGGCGGCGGCAGCGACCAGAAGAGCAATCAGGGCGAATCTCATATCTGCTCCCTCTCGCGCGGCTGGCGGGATGCCACCTGCGCAACGTAAGCCCGTGCCAATCAAATGAATAATAAGGTGCGCCGCCGCGCCACACCGTGACTCAGCGCACGGCGAAGCGTGATGCGCATCACGACGAGCTTGGGGAGCCATAGCTGCGGGAACGGTTTATTGCTCGAAATGGCTGAACAGATTGTTGAGGGATTCGGACAGAGTGGGATGGGCGAAAACCGCGTTTTGGAGGACCGTGTAAGGCAGCTTGCCCATCATGGCAATTTGGATCTGCGACATGATTTCGCCGCCTTCAAGCCCGAGCACGGCAGCGCCCAAGATCTGACTGCTTTTCTTGTCCACAATGACTTTCATAAAGCCGCGTGTCTCGTCCACTTCCAAGGCGCGCGCGACGTAATTCATCGGCATTTTGGCGACACGAATTTCCAGATTACGTTCGCGTGCTTCCGTTTCCGACAACCCAACGCGACCGAGCTGCGGATCGATAAAAACGGTGTAGGGCACAAGGCGCCCGGCAGTAGATGCGTTTCCCTTCTCAATAAGGTTTGTTCGGATAATCCGGAAATCATCGTACGAGATGTGCGTGAAGGCGGGACCGCCCTTGATATCACCCAGTGCGAAGACGTTCTTGCTCGTGGTTTGAAGCTTCTCGTTCACTTCAATGAATCCGCGGGCGTCGGTTGAAACGCCAGCGGCCTGCAGATTTAGAGTATCGGAGTTCGGGATGCGGCCAGTGGCTACGAGCAGATGCGAGCCTTCGAGACTGCGCATTTTCCCGCCGGAGCGGATTTTAAGATGCACGCGGGAACCGTGGCTCGCCACTTTCTCGGCGCGAGCCTCGAGCAGAACCTGAATGCCGTCCTCTTTGAGGATATCCGCGACCGCTGACGCAACATCCGGGTCTTCACGCGCCAAGAGGCTCGGACCGGATTGAACGATCGTGACGCGGCTGCCTAAGCGGCGGAATAATTGGCCGAATTCAAGACCGATATAGCCGCCGCCGAGGACCAGAAGATGCTCTGGCACAGCGTTTAACTCCATGACGGACGTACTGTCGAGGAACGGCACGCCGTCGAGGCCAATGATTTTCGGGACAGCGGGCCGGCAACCGGCGTTAATGAAAAAACGGTTCGCAGTTAGCAGCCGCGTCGCATGTTTCTTGTCGCGCACAGAGATGGAACTGGGCCCAGTGAATTCCGCCTGGCCGAAGAGTAGGTCGAGATTCTTGGTGCGTTCCACGCGGCGTTGGCTTCCACCGCGAAACAAATCCACAATGTCCCGCTTGCGTTTGCGGACGCGAAGCATGTCCACGCGAATGGGCCCGGTGTGAACGCCATAGTCGGCACCGCGGCGCGCAAGATACGCAACGCGGCCGCTCGCGACCATTGTTTTCGTAGGTGTGCAACCTTCGTTGATGCAGGTGCCGCCGACGTGTTCCCGTTCAACCAGCGCCGTCGACATACCCGCTGCGGCAAGAGCCTGGCTGAGCGGAGTTCCGGCTTGTCCGGATCCAACTACGACCGCGTCGTAATGAGCAGCCGGCGATGACTTGGAATTGGGCATTTGCCTAAAACCGCGTGACGACGTAAAGCGACCCGCCAATTGTGACAATATCTTCGATGATGGCAACAACATAGTCTGGACAGTGCAGAGCCTTGACGAGTCGCGTGCGCGCCTGGAAGCCGCCAAAGCAGCCGATGAGGCTGCCGAGGAAGCCGACGACTGCTCCCGACTCAGCAGAATGGGCACCGGCCACGGCAATGCACGCGCCGCAGAGGGAGCCGAGAACCGTTCGCGCCAACAAGCCGGGCACCGCCGTGCGGTCCGGCGCAGACGGCAGCTTATCGGCGTAAAGCTCCAGCACGGCTAGCACCGTGAGAATGGCCACTGCGGGCCTTGCCGCCATAAAAACGAGGCGCGAGCGGCCAAGATCGATCCAGTAGAGTGCAGCTGCCCAGGAGACGAAAGCGGGCGGCGCGAGAGAGCGTAAACCGACGAAGACACCGATGAGTAAGGCAAGAAAGAGAGAACCCACCCAAATCTCCAAAACGTCAAAGTGCCCCTACCGGGGAGTTTTGTCAAGCAAAGTCACAGAAAATACAGGTAGTTACACGATATTAAGCAACTTAGAATCTAAAACGCGGGCCGGATGCGAATTTTCTGGTTGCTTTTTATTTCAGATATGGCATTTTAGCAAAGTCCATTGGAGGACACGTCCATGCGGCAAGTAGCATATTCATGCCGTTTTGAAGCGTTGCCGGCGAAGAGTCGCCGCCACAGCGGATGGACGATGTCTGCTCACTCGGCGTAGTTCCCTTCTTTCGCAATAAACGACTTCACGCAATTTTTGACTAGCGGTGAAGCCTCCCGCTTTGCACGCGCAACGTTTCCGGCTGCGCGTGAACCGTGCTCGTCGCTATTTGCAACGCGATGAGCCATTCCGAAGCTTTGCGCTTCTTAGAAAAAGAGAAAGTCATGGTCACGATTAAAGTCAGAGGAGGAACGCCGCAGGGTGGCGACACTCTGTGCCAGACATGCAGCTACGGACACCTGATCAAGGGCTTCCGCGCGACAGAGGAAGAAGTGTTTTGCAGATACTTCTTTGTGGAGCGGGAAATCCGTTTCCCGGTGAGCGAATGCACGTTTTATGAAGACAGGCGATTGGCAAGCAAGAAAGAGATGGAAGATATTGCCTGGATTTTGCGCACGGATATGCCGCGGCGACGTGTCGGCTTCATCAGTCCCGAACAGTTGAGGGAAATCGAAGGCGAAGCTGCAGGCGTTCCGACGGATGAAGCTGAACCAGAGTTGAAGGAGTAGCGCGAGTGCAGCGTGAAGAACACGCGGAAAGGAGGAATCATGAGTGTCATTCAGTGGGCTTCATTTGCCTGGAAACAGCGCGCGTCGTTGTGCACCACGTGCATTTGGGGAACCGTGCGTGCGGGAGAGCGCGCAAAGGATGTCGAAACCTTTTGCCGCTTGATCAACCCGAACACCTTGGTTCCCTTTCCGGTTGGCAATTGCACGGACTACGTCGTGCGTACCGCGCCCCCGCCGGAACCGCAGCCTCAGCCGCGCGGGTTCGGCTTCGTCAGCGTGGACGCGCTTCGCGTTCGCACAGGCGAAACAGTGGAAGTAATTCCGCTGGAAGAGAAGCCTGACCAAACCAATAAATGAAGGAACGGGGGCTCTGTCGAGGAAATGTGACGGGGCTCCCGATTCTATTTTTTTTGGGGGGGGGTGATCGATGGGAGGGGGCCGAATCAGTTTCCGGTTGCGGCAATCAGTTGACTCAATTCGATAAATTCTGGTTGCCACTTTTCCTTCATCAATCGCTTCCTGATCGGTCCTGCCTCTTCCGCAGTGATGGCCTTCTCACGTTTCAGGCTATCGAGCAAGAACTGGAATTCGGGGTCCCGCTTCGCGTGTTTCTCAAAGTAGGAAAGATGCCAACCGATTCCCACGAGAAACAATTCGTCATTGTGACCGCGTCGACGCACAACGAGATGCTGTCGCTCCACATGCTTGGATTTCCATTTCACATCCTTGCCGGATTGCAGTTCAAAAGTGTCGCCGTTCAGACTCCAGGTTCCTTTGTCGGAAATCGTGTCACGCGGTATGTCGGAAACAATTGTGAGGATGTAACTTTTATCGGCAATCGCGAACCCGGACAAGTTCCCTGGTCGCGTCTGCGCCGGGATCCACGTGACGGTAACGCGTTAACAGGACTTGCGTCCTGTTGTCATTAGGTTTTTTCGGTACTTGCGATTTGTCTTCGATCCTTGGAAGGCATGAAAAAGCAGACTCATGCTCACGATCCGAGAACAACTGTGAGGCTCGCGTAAACGAGAATCGATACAAGGCTGCTCGTGGAAGTGTTAAGCTCAACGGAGTACGACTCCCTTCAATGTGAGGGTAAAGGATGAAGAGACGTTGGCTCTTGGCGGGCGTTGTTTTGAGCCTGGGCGCCTTTCTCCTTTGGGTAACTTTGGGAAGGGATCGGCACCCCGACACCTCATCGGTTGCGTCCTACGCGCCCTACATGGAGTTGCGTGGAGATATCGCCCCGAGCTGGTCGCCCGACGACAAGCAAGTGATCTACTCCAGAGGGGGACCAGAAGGCCAAAACTTATACCTGGTCGCCGCAGATCGCGGTACGCCTAGACCATTCCTAGCCGGAGATGGCGGCCTGCCAGTTTGGTCGCACGACGGAGAGCGGATTGCCTTCAGTTCGAGTCGACGTGGAAAATTCCGGCTTTTGAGCGCGCTCGGGCTGGCACAGCCCATCAATATCTGGGCAGCGAACGCGGGCGGCGGCGGTGTCCAGCAGCTCACCGATTCCAGTGTCAATTTCGTGGACGCATCCTGGTCTCCGGATGGGACGCAGCTCGCCTTTACGGCCTTCCCGGGCCCGCGTGTCATGACCGTACCCGCCTCGGGTGGGGAGGCAAAACTCCTCGCCTACGGCTTCTCTCCGAGTTGGTCCCCGGACGGCCAACGGCTGGCTTACTTCTCCAGCCAACCAGGAAGTGGCGGCGCACCCTACAGCATCCTTATTCAGCCGGCAGAGGGCGGGACAGCGAAGCTCCTTAGCAGCTTCGTCATCAAAGCGGACTTCTTTTTCCGGCCCACTTTGGATTGGTCTCCGGATGGCGAGAGACTGCTTACCATTCAGCTTGAGAACGGCCAATGGCAACCGATAATAATCAACCAAACCGAAGATAGGATCGAAGGTACGCTTCCGACGGCGGGCTCCGCGATATACTCGCGCTGGTCTCACGACGGCAAACGTATTGCGTACAGTTTGACCGACACCGGTCATCCACACAGTATCGAACTGCTGACTCTGGCCAGCGGGCAAAGAACCCAGCTTACTCCTAGGTTAAATTATACTTCTGCTCAACTCGTACGCTATAAGAGCGCCGGAGACCTTGATATCCCAAGTTGGCTGTATCTGCCGCGTGACTCGAGCGGAGCGAGGCATCCCGCACTGATCTGGCTGCATGGCGGATTTCCAGGGGCGGGTTCAATCACAAATGAATTTGACAAGAGCATCCAGTACTTTGTGGATCAGGGATTTGTGGTGCTTGCTCCCAACTTTCGAGGCAGCGCGGGATTCGGAGATGAGCTGGCAAGATTCCATCAAGGGGATGACATCGTACCGGACATCGCCGCAGGCGTGAATTACTTGAGGGGATTGAAATCAGTGGATGCAGAGAACATCGGCGTCGTCGGGTTCAGTTTCGGCGGGTTTCTGGCCTTGCGAAGTATCACTCAACAGCCCGAACTGTTCGCCGCTGCCGTGGATTTCTACGGTCTCTCCGATCTAGGGAGGTATTACCAGGATAACCCGCCCCTGCGTCCAGCACTCAGTCAATTGTTGGGTGGCACTCCCGAGCAGAACCCGGGGGCCTATCGGGCTGCGTCGCCACTTAATTCTGTTGATCGCATCAAGACCCCAGTCTTGCTTCTACACGGTACTGCAGATGGTCTTGCACCTTATCAGCATTCGGTTGAGTTAGCGAAAGCCCTTAAGCGAGCGCACAAGAACTATGAGTTTATTAGCTACCGGTTTGCAGGTCACGGGTTCTCCGGAAAGGACGAGATTGACGCCAATCAACAGGCCATGCGATTCCTCTTGGCCCACCTGCCGGCCGCGCGAATGATGCGCAAGGGCAAGTGACGTTCTGAGATAGTACCGTGTGCGTTTTTAAACCGCTTTGGCTTCCGCTCCAGCCGCTGTCGCAGCGACAGATCCGACAGATTGGCATAATCTGTTCAATTCGGTTCGGTCCCGGACACACCCGAGCATATTGTGGATTTGCTGATCGGACGATAAGTGCTGCCGGGACTTTGGCTCAAAGTGGCTTCAAACTACCAGGACTTTCGTGACAACTGCTCCGCAACGTAGGAAGTTTCCAAAGTGCGAAGCCGCTCATCGCGTCTGATATCTCTCATCTCCCAGAGGTAAATCATCACAAAGCCAGCAATTACGGGGAGGAATACATACCAGGGGGCCAAGACCGCGCAGAAAAGGCCGCCCAGGACCGTCATTTGCAGCGCATCCCTTCTGCGAGTTTTGAACGCCGATCTCCTTTCCCGATAGTTCTTGTAATAGAAGCCCCAGTACAACGTAGAAGCAACCTTCAGAATATCGCCGATGGCCAACCGCCATACGGGAAGCCAGGAGCCTGATCCTGAGTGACTAATTTGCGATACAGCTAAACTGACGTCCAAGAAGTAGAAGGGAAACAACAGCGCCGCCATGAGGATTAGGAACCTCCCTACCCATACCCGGTCGTAAGGTAACTCAGCGTAAGGTAATTCGTTCCTTTTGATATTCACGGCGAAAAGAACATACAACCTGCCTACTCACCATTCAAGTGGACGTATAGTTGCGTTACCCGACAATGCGGGCAATCTGAGCCACAACATATGGCGTCAGATGCATGATGTAAATGCCGGTGACGATCAATAGGCCTCTGCCGCCCCGAGTTCGGTACAGATAGTACGGAACAAGGAGGGGCCAGATGAAAAACACAAAGGCGTCGAATTCGAAAGGGACGTCGAAGCCACGGATTCGTCTGTCAATGCTCACCCACCAAGCCAATATGAGCCTAAACTCGAAGGCCCAAAGCAACTCGGCAGTCCTAGGCGCACTTCGGCTATGAACTGCTACGAACGAGAGCCCAATCGTAAAAATTGTAGTGAGGATCGCCAGCGGCACCAGACATTGCCAAACTGAGACAGCGCGTTCGTTCAAGATCGCCCCCGCACATGCTCCCCAAAGTTAGCTGAGGGAGATGGGTCGCGTAACCGGACATCTTCGTACTGACCCTTATCCACCAACGGGCGGCTCGTGGAGTCGTGAAACGGTTAGAGCAGCCTCGCCAGTTTTCTCCGCATCATGGAAGAGCCTCGCAATTTCCTCAGCGCGAAGACCTCTGTCCGCCAGCCACGTTTCCATATTTGCTTTTTCAGATGTGCGATGGCTCTCCGAAGCCGAACTGAAAGCCATCCACAAACCTTCGGTTGCGTCTCGATAGAGTGTCCAGTTGATTCTTATGAATCGCCATCTAGTGTCATCCGTCATCTGCTCAACTCATGATGCAAGTGCCGCTGCGAAACGCCATGCTACACCCATCCGAAGGTCAGCTCCTGATTAGAGTGCGTTTACCAGGCAGTGAGTTCTTGATTTCATTGCATCCGCGGCGCGGTTGCTATCCTCAAACTAACGTCGTACGCTGGCCCATCCTTCCCGAGAGGTACAAGAATGCGAAATATCCAGCGTCGGTCTTTCATACAACTAGCGATCGCCGCTCTTCCGGGCACTGTAGTTGCTCAGACCCCAAACGTCCCTTTAATAGCAAAACCCGTTCGCGTGCCTGCCGGTATTGACCGCGAGGGAAAGAAGCATGCGATTGGTGTTAGTTCCACCGCGTACAAGGTTCTTACGCAAGACACCGGCGGAGCCCTTTTCGTGCTGGAACAATCGAATCAAAAGAAGGGCGGGCCTCCCCGCCACCTCCACCACGATGTAGACGAACTCTTCTTTTCGCTGGAAGGCGAATACATTGTCGAAGTGGGCTCCGAGCGTTTCCGTCTTAAAGCGGGTGACTGCGTGTTGGGCCCGCGCGAGATTCCTCACACTTGGGCGTTTGCTGGCGGCTCGCCGGGGAGGTTGCTCATTTCATTCGCGCCGGCCGGAAAGATGGAAGCTTTTTTTAACGAACGAGAAAATCGTGGTATCAAGCCCGGCGCCTACACAAGTGACGCTTCGTTCATGCGCGCCTTCGGCATGGAGTTAGTAGGGCCACCATTGGTGATGGAGTGAGGCAGTTTATTCAGGCATGTTCTTACCCGCTCGCCTTTCAACTGTCTCCGAATAAGAGCGCGCGTGGAACGAGTGTATCAATTGCGTGTGCTCGCGTTACCGGACAGCACCCATTTCGGCCAGAGGCGGCGCTTATCCGAGTTGAATTGGCTTGTCGGTTGGCTTGGAAAACTCTGTGTTCAATAGCTACTGGATTCTTGCAAGTACCTCCGCCGAATTCTGTCCTTCGTTCGCTGCATGACGAGCAACGTCAGCAAGCAATAATCCCCACGCTCCTGCGTCTTTCCAGGTCGTTCTGAGCGTCAATTGCTGAGGCTGGCCGGGTGCAGCCCACACCCGCAGTATTTCCACTGCTTGAGAATTGCTGCTCGCAATCGGCGGAGGTTCTAAATCTCGCTTCGGCGTTTTCTTGAACACGTTCCTCTCCTCGCAAGAAAGTGCGAGCTTACACCGGATTTGTCCGTCAGTCGCCTTACCGGAGATGCGTGGAATCTTGGTCGGCACTAGACCCGACACATGAGTTCTATTCGATTCGGTTTGCTGGTGTGTCCCGGCCATCGGAATGTAGAACCATCCTTGTTACGCGGCCCTGGCTATCCGTTTCGAACGTAAAAACATCGTCTGCGACTGTGGAGAAGAAGGCGGTCTCACTCTCAGGAAAGAGGTCTTGTTTGGGCTCGTCGTTTTCCTGTATTGACAAATGATCGCCTTCCCGTCGGACTACGAGGACGAGATTGGGCGGATTTCCGTAGCGTCCGGAATATTTTTCCAAGATTCCGGGATCGACACGCACTGCCGTGTGCTGTTTCAGTGGCGTGCGCGGTGGAAGTTGGTCGTACGGCGTGAAGCGCTCCCACTCGATGGGCGTAAACGCGTTCTTGAGCAAGCTCTCCAGAACCGCCTTGTAGATCCCTTCGCCATTCCCGCTATTCGTCATGATCACAATACCCGTCCCTGACTTGTCAAAACAAACCATGTAGTTTCTCCAACTATCGTCATGGCCTTCTTTGAAAAACGCCTCGCCGTAAGCGGTCCAATAGAGTCCCCATCCCAAGCCATAGCTGAGGCGAATCGCTTTGTTTTCCTCTGTCACCTCAGTTTCAAACGTCGGAAACTCGTGTTTTGCCAAAATCTTAATCTGCGGGCTGAACATTTGCTCTCGCATATGCTTTGACAGGCCTTTGCCTGCCATGACGACCTGCACAAAAGCCGCAAAATCACGAGGCGTGGTCAGCAGTGAACCGGCTGCGTCGGCTCTGAGCCGTTTCTGGGGGCCGAGAGAGCGTCCGTACTCGTCATAGCCGTTCGCGTAATCTCCTTCGAATTGTTCCTGCCAGATCATGCTAGTGCGCATCATCCCAAAAGGTAGAAAAACGTATTCCTGCATCAACTCTTCGAGCGGCTTCTTTGTGAGCGTCTCGACTACCAATTGGAGAAGGTCAATACCTTCACCGGAATAGGCGAATCTCGAGCCGGGCTCAAAGTGGATCTTCAGCTTGCCGTCGTCCTCGAAGGCCCGCCAGTTCGGAAAACCACTGGTATGGCTCAACAGCATGCGTGCTGTGATGCGCTTGTACCGTGGATCATTCGCTAGGTCCGTATAGCTCGGGTATTCTGGCAGCGGCTTTGGCAAGTATTGATAGACAGGATAGTCGATGTCCAGTATCCGCTTGTCCGCCAGGCGCAACACCATGTATGCGAACGCCACTTTAGTGAAAGAAGCCCCGGACATTATCGAATCTACCGTCAGCGGCAGATTCTTGTCTTTATCGCGCACGCCATACGCCTTCAGATAGGCTACGTTACCGTTGTTGAAAAGTGCGAGGCCCACACCCGGAACCTCTGCTGCTTTCATTAAGTGCTGGACCGTTTGGTCAATTTCAGCCGGCTTGATGGTGGTGCCATCGAGGCGCTTGATTTCCTTTTCCTGGCCTAAGAGAGAGGCAACGGCGGCTAGCATCGCGATCGCAAGCGTCAATAGTTTTCCTCTCATCGAAACCCTCCAAGGTCAAATAAAATACGCAAATCTTCTCGGCAAGGTTCAACCTGTCCTCGGGAATAGAAACGGTACATCCTCAGCAATCAGCAGTTTAAATGATGATGCGGGGCTAACTCCGGGTAAGTCGCCAAACCGGACAAGTCCCCTCCTGGGACACATGATAAGCGCGTTGATCAGGACCTGTCCGTGTTAGGCAATGTGCGCAACCGGGGCGCACATACATGCCGGGATATGCTCCGAGAGCGGCGTTCCACAAAGCGCTAGTACAGGCCAAGTGGAGCTTCAAGTGACCGGCGCAGATGAACGATCTTGTGCTTCCCTAGGTCCTTCCGTGTCGCGAACTTTGCTTTCTCATTCTTCGAACACGACCCGCGTACCCTTTGTGATCAGGCCGGCGAGTCTGGTGGCATCCCAGTTTGTGAGCCGCACGCACCCGTCAGATTTGGAATAGCCGATCTCCCCCGGATCAGGCGTGCCGTGGATCCCGTAGTGGGGATCGCTGATGCCAATCCATACCACACCCACTGGATTGTTAGGGCCAGGTGCGATCTTCGCCGTGGCACCTGTGGGATCAGCGTTCCAAAACAACTCGGGATTGTAGTTGTAGGTTGGATTTCGCACCACGTCGATGACCGTCCACTTTCCCAAGGGCAGAGGATTGCGAGCGCTGCCGCTGGTCACCGGAGCGAAAAAAATGATCCGGCCTTTCCGGTCATACACTTTCAGGATCGATGCCTTCTTCGAGACAACCACCTTGACCATCCCAGCGCGGGCCGGGGCAGTGTCCAGCACTTTTTGCACGGAACGCGACACGTTCGGAACACGGATATCTTCTCCCGCGCTGAAATGGGCGCCGGGATTCAGTCGCTTGAGCAGGGCCGGCGCCGAGTGGAATTTCTCGCTGAGTTCTTCCAGCAGAGATGTGTAGTAAAGACCAGGAAGTTTCGATCTCTCGATCATGTCTTCCGGAATCTTCTCGCTGAACGGCCCTGCCGCGTCTTCCGCTGTGATCCTATAGGAAACAATCGGCTCAACGCCAGCACCGGCACCAAGCGCCTTGAGCACCGCTTCGCGATTACGCGAGCCTGGAGCAATTCCCCGCACGGTCGCGTAGGCCTTCAGTGCCTTGCTGCTATTCTCACCGCCAGTTCCATCAATCTCGCCCGGCGAGAAGCCAGCCCGATCGAGAAGTACTTGCATTGCGACCTCTGTGGTCGCGGCTGCTGGAGCCGACGCTGCCGGGCGTTTCGTTGCGATCGATGTGGATGTGCCAAAAAGAATCGCTACGCTTGCGAAGAGACATGACAAGATCCTAAGACTGGATTTCGCAGCGCATTCCGGCGCGACGATGTGACTTCTTTTAGCCATGATGTTGCATTCCACGCAATGCGACCATAACAGGCTCCGATAAGGCGCGGCTGTCCAACACTGAACACATTGGCGGTAGTATGGCGAGAGTTATGATTTACCTGGCGAGAGATTGCCAACTCCTTCCATGAGAAGGCCGGTTGACGTCAAGGCACACTTTCACATTCTTCCTTCCGTGACTCTGTCCCCATTCAGCCAAGCCGCCTCTGTCGCCATCCTTCCATCCGCACTCTTTGGTGAGCGATAT
>Ga0247682_1000010_pt1 | contig 103002 bp, 85 predicted proteins | sample CNK23_metaG_FD_190130 | JGI IMG/M metagenome (GOLD analysis project Ga0247682, IMG submission 190130) | Soil microbial communities from Purdue University Martell Research Forest, Indiana, United States - CNK23 | ecosystem: Environmental > Terrestrial > Soil > Temperate forest > Bulk soil...
TTTCCTTGTGCACATCCATGCCGATATATTTAGTGCTGGTCATAAGGGCGTTCCTCCTCTGGAGCGGTTGAGCGAAGCACTCAAAACCTACTCCACAAGGGGCGCCCTTTTATATTGCGTCGCGTAACCGGACATATGGTTTTGGCTGAATTTAACGAATCACAGCTAGGTGTCGAGTACATCCCAGTCGAGGCCCAGAACCCATCGGATTGCCGACACCTTGCCAGAGAGGTAGCCCCAGTCCCAATCGCTCTTCATATTCTCCATCAGGCTTTGTTTGCCGTATTTTTTCTCGGCTTTCTTCATGCTCTTCAACATCCCCTCAATGATGTACTCAGGCGTTCCGTCCTTTCGGTAGTGCTCAGGAGACATCTTGCGACCGTACCAAAGCCGAGTGTCCAGCTCTTCCGACGCGTTGAGTATTTGTTTCAGGCTGCGAATCGGATTTTCTGCAAGATTATATTTCCGCTGCAGCGCGATCTTTCGTCGCAGCATCCGTTCAAGCTGCGGCTTCTCCCAGTACTTTATTTTAAACGGCGGATGATTCTGCCTTTTGTACGTCTCGATGAACTCCTTCGCTGGATTGCTGAGAAAATTCGAGACGGCAAAAACAGCAACGTCGGGGCGTTCTGCTGTGGCCCAGCTAAGTAGGTTTTGTAGTTCCGTAGGCGGCACGCCCTTCGTATAGTGCTTACAATCGATGAAGTATTTTTCGAAATGATGGCCACCGTCCGGGTCGGAGCGGAGAAGTTCGCACATAATGTCTCGACCCTTATCGGCGGGTGAACTATCCATGCCCGTGCCCTTCCTCCAATCAAGGTTGACGAAGCCTGACACCTCGAACAGATCGAAACAAAATTCTTCGAACTGTGTGCTAGTCAATTTGTTGAAGCTCAGTTTTTTCATGCGGCGATTATGGCAAGGGGGCGTCAGAGCCTCAAGTGCTGATGTGTTAAAAGCCAATCTGGTCGTCTCTCCGGTGGCTCACAAGCCTTCATTGCGGAAAATGGGAATCGAAACAGATCGCATCGTGAATGTGGGAAGTTTTTCTGAGGGTCAGCGCCATTTTCTTGACTATCATCGCAACGCCGTGCTGCTGAAAATTGCACGATAGAACAGCCCGTAGGAACGGTCCTTGTTACTTGGACCGTTGAAACTGAAATTCCAATCTCCAAACTCAGAGCGCGCTAGAATAACGCCCAGCTTTACCAGCAGCTTCCGAGCGGATGCGACAGTTCCGCCGCCGCTACCACTGGTGCCATTCCGGCATCGACTCCCGAACAAAATCCCCGGTCGTCGTAAGCGAACCGGGGACGTGGAGGCGTTGCGTGCCTCGAAAGCGAAAAGAACAAGTCGAGTCGAAACGGCTACTCGTCAGCATGGAATCGAACAGCGCCTCGAAACCAACTGACACCGACACCGAAACAGGCCCCGTAATGGATCAAGCGACACAAATCGAACTGACTCATTCGGATCATGCATCACTTGATCCCAGCGCAAGACGGAAGCGCCAGACGAAGGCTCGCGGAGTGTTTGAGAAAGTGCCAGGCTCAGGCATCTGGTGGATTCGGTATGTGGACTCTCAGGGGCGTTTTCGCCGTGAAAAGGCAGGCACCAAAGGCAATGCGAAAGACCTTTATATGAAACGAAAAAATGAGGCGCTGGCAGGAAAAAAGTTGCCAGAGAAGTTACGCAACCGGGCTGTGCTGTTTGACGAGATTGCCAACGATGGCATCACGTATATAAAGGCCCGCTACAGTCGCCCCGCCGATGATGTGGCTCGCCTCGAAGTTCTCAAAGGTTGGTTTCATGGTCGGGCCGCAGAATCCATAACGGCCTCTGAACTCGAAGCCAAGCTCGAAACGGCAAGAGCAGGGAACCATTGGGCACCTGCCACAGTAAACCATCATCACACAGCGATCTCACTTTGCTTCCGGCTCGCGATTGCCAAGGACAAAGCGAAAGAAAACCCAGCTCGAAAGATTCGCCGAATTCCCGAGGACAACAACCGCGTCCGGTACTTGTCTGAGGATGAGGAGAAGAAACTGCGCGACGCTATGAGGTCGAAAACAGAGTGGGCAGAGCATGAGCCGGAGCTTGATTTGGCGTTACACACTGGTTTGCGCCGCACCGATCTGTATCAGAGGTTGGTTTGGGAAAACGTCGATTTATCTCTGCGCGTTGCCACCATTCCTAAGAGTAAGAACGATGAGCCCGTGCACATCCCGCTCAATCCATCGGCGATTCGTGCTCTAACAGTGTTCAGGACACGGGGAGACGGGACAGGACGCGTTGTCCGCAATCTTGACGGCGAGACGCTGAACGTCAACGCACATTGGTTCCCAGACGCAATTAGGGCCGCCGGAATAAAAGATTTCCGCTGGCATGACCTTCGTCACACTTACGCGAGCCGTCTCCGTCAGCGCGGCGTCCCGCTGGGCCACATCGCGGAACTCATGGGACACAAGGGGCTGAGCATGACCCGGCGTTACGCGCACTTGAGCATAGCCAACCTGCATGAGGCCGTTTCTAGAATCTCAACCGACACCCCAATAGCACCGGAGCCCGCTCACGAAACTCGCGCCGATGCCTACCTGAACTAAGTGTTTTGGGATGATGGTATTGTAGCTACGGAGGCGAATTTGGTCCGGTGACCTTCCCGGCCTTCAAAGCCGGCGTTTCGGCCCTTTGCGGGTCGAAAGGTGAGTTCGACTCTCACGCGCTTCCGCCAATTCTCTTTCGCAGGAGATCCAGATTCAATTGAGTAGTAAAACGACGAAGCTTCGGCTCCGTGCTACTGCAACTGCCGCCAAAACCAATGAAGCAGGTTGAGGCTTGCCCAGGCGCCAATGCAAATCGCGCCCAAATACGAAGCAATCGTGACAAGCACTGGCGGCGCACTCATTGCTTGCGCCCTTGCGCCCAACTCATGTTCTTCCTGCTGCTCGACTTCAATCACTGCGCCATTCGCCTTCATGCCGTGGGTCCAGCCTTCCAGTTCAAGTTTCCAACGAGTGATGCCGTTCTCTAATTTTCTCCGATTCGAAAGGCAAAAGGGGGCCGTGTACCTTGACCAATATTGCGCGATGGAACAAAAATTGGTACTACGTGCAACGCACTGAAAAGGAACAAGTTACTCCGCTTCTACCGAACTATTCTTCGAACGTACGGCTGTACCGAATTCGTCCGTTTCGCGCGTCTAAGTTGCAGACTGCGATTCCACGCGCTGGAGACTCCCACACGCATTTGGAATAAGACTCCGCGGACGCCGAGGGAACTGGAGATGATGGGCAAAGCTCTGCTGCCATTGAGTTGTTTCCTGATGCTGGTTGTTTCATTGAGTTTCGAACTGCTAGCCGCGCAAGAAGCGCCTCAAAACGCCATCATGCCCGCCACCACGCGGGCCGTCGGCACCGTCTCTTCCATTTCCGGCCAAACCATCACCTTAAAAACAGACGCTGGCGCTGAAGTTGTCGTCACCCTCACCGACTCCACCAAACTTCTTCAGTTGAAGCCCGGCCAGAAGGACTTGAAAGAAGCCATGCCGCTCTCCTTTTCTGATCTCAAAACTGGCGACCGCATCCTGGTTCGTGGCGCCGCGTCCGCCGACGGCAAACAGTTGCGGGCGGCTTCTGTTATTGCGATGAAGCAGTCCGACATTGCAGATAAGCAAGCACGCGACCGCGCGGAATGGCAGCGCAGCGGTGTAGGCGGACTTGTCAAATCTATTGACCCCGCTTCCGGCGCAATTTCTATCGCGACAAATGGCGCTGGCACTCCAAAGGAGATATCGATTCATACGAGCAAGTCGACGGTCCTGCGCCGCTACGCTCCGGATTCGGTAAAATTTGACGATGCCAAGGCCGCGCCGCTCAGCGAAATCAAGCCCGGAGATCAATTGCGTGCCCGCGGTCAGAAGACCGCCGACGGCAAAGAACTTGCGGCCGATGAAATAGTTTCGGGAACTTTTCGCAGTATTGCGGGAATTCTAGTTAGCACCGATGGTGCAGCTGGAACGATTACAGTGACGGACCTGGCCACGAAGCTGCCCGTCACGCTGCGCGTCAGCGCCGATTCGCAGCTGCGCAAATTGCAGCCGTTGTTGGCGCAGGGCATTGCCATGCGTATCAAAGCAGCAGCGGCGGAGGGCACGGCCGCGCCTCCCGCAGGCGGCGCACCCCGTGGCGGAGCGGGTAGCACCGGTCCTGGTGGAGGTCCTGGCGCTGGGGCGCCCGGCGGAAACGGACAAGCAAGAGGCGGCGGTGAATTTCAGCAGATGATTGCGCGCATGCCTGCCGCTTCACTTTCGGATTTGATGAAAGGGGATGCGTTGATGATTGTTGCCACCGAGGGCTCTTCAACCGCTCCCAGCACGGTTATCACTCTGCTCGGTGGAGTCGAGCCAATTTTGCAAGCCTCTTCCAAAGCCACGCCCGAGATGATTCTGTCGCCGTGGAGTCTCGGCGCCGGCGGCGGCGAGGGCGCAACGCCGTGACGCGCGAAGGCCGTCAACCAAGAAACTTTTTCAAGATGAGGAGTGCATGAGTTTGGCCATTAAACGGACAGTGAGGTGTATTTGTTTTTTCCTGCTGTTGACTGTCGCCGGGGTTGCGCGAGGGCAGGATGCTTCGAGCGCGCTGACCGGTCTCGTCACCGATCCGTCGGGAGCTGCGGTGCCGAGCGCTCGCGTCGTGGCGACTCCAGCGACCGGCGCCCCAGTCAACGTACGCACCGGCGCAAACGGCATGTATGAATTCAAGACGCTCGCGCCCGGCGTTTACACGCTTCGCGCGACCGCCAAGGGTTTCGAACCGTTCGTAAAAGTCGGTGTAACGATTGAGCCCGGCAAGCCCATCAGCGTCAACATGCAGCTGGAAATAGCGGTGCAGCAGGAAAAAGTGGAAGTTCAGGATTCCGGAACCCAACTTGATGTCTCTGGTTCGGGCAACGCCAGTTCGGTAGTTCTCAAAGGCAAAGATCTCGACGCGCTCTCCGACGATCCCGACGAATTGAGCGAAGAATTGCAGGCGCTGGCCGGGCCGTCCGCAGGACCAAACGGCGGGCAAATCTATATCGACGGCTTCACGGGCGGTCAGTTGCCGCCGAAATCTTCAATTCGCGAAATTCGCATCAACCAGAATCCATTCTCGGCCGAATACGATCACCTCGGCTTTGGCCGCATTGAAGTGTTTACCAAGCCCGGTACCGACAAATTCCACGGCCAGTTCATGATTAACGGCAATACCGCCGGACTGAACGCGCGCAATCCATTTTCGGGAACCGCGCCGCAACCAGGGTACGACTCCGAGATGTACAACGGAAATTTCAGCGGCCCCATCAGCAAAAAGGCATCCTTTTTCGTCGACTTCAATCGCAGAAACATCAACGAGCTTTCCGTCATCAATACTCCGGTCCTGGACGCGAACTTCAACCCGATTGAATTCACGGACTCGGTTGCCAATCCCCGTACCCGCACCAGCTTCAGCCCTCGCCTCGACTATCAGCTCAATACCAACAACACCGTCACGCTCCGCTATCAATACGAGCGGGAAAGCGAAGTGAATAATGGTATCGGGACGTTTAGCCTTCCGTCGCAGGCCACGAACAATCTAAACACCGAGCATCAAGTGCAGTTTTCGGACACGCAGATCGTCAATCCTAAAGTGATCAACGAGGTTCGCTTCCGTTTTGTGCGCGAGGAGAGCCGCGGCAATGCGTTGGACTTTACTCCGACGGTAAACGTCAATGGCGCGTTCGTCGGCGGCGGCAACAGTTCCGGAACCAGCGACGACATCCAGGATCGCTACGAACTGCAAAACTATATTTCCATCGTGCACAATTCGCATTTCATCAAACTCGGTTCGCGCCTTCGCGTGACGAAAGACGTCAACGTGCAGGATTCCGGTTTCAACGGCGGATTCACTTTCGGCGCGCAAGCCGTGAATTCGCAAACGCTCGCGCCCTGCGTTCCGGATACGGCGAATCCAGATCCGAACTGCGTCCAGCACACGGGTCTTCAGGTATACCAGGCCGTGCAGCAGGGAATTGCGAACGGAATGACCGCCGCGCAAGTCCGCGCGCAGACCGGACTGGGTCCGACGCAATTTTCGATCGTGACGGGCCAGCCGGCCGTGCAGAACACTTTTCTGGACTGGGGCCTCTACGCACAGGATGAATGGAAAGTTCGTCCGAACGTGTCCCTGTCCTACGGACTGCGGCTCGAAACGCAAAACGAAATCGGCTTCAACATGGATATTGCTCCGCGCATCGGCATCGCGTGGGGCATCGACGCAGGAAAAAAAGGCCAGCCGAAAACCGTGCTAAGGGCGGGCTGGGGAATTTTTTACGATCGCTTCGGACAGGATTTGCTTTTGCAAGCGCAGCGCGTGAACGGTATTACGCAGCAGAGAATTCTCGTCACCAATCCGGACTTTTATCCCAATCTCCCTACTCCTGCCGATCTTACGACGTCGCAGAATTCGCCGACGATTTATCAGGTCGACCCGACCTTGAAGATTCCGTACACGATGCAAGCCGGCGTAACTCTCGAGCGGCAGTTGTCGAAAGTCGCGAATATCGCGTTCACCTACCTAAACTCGCGCGGCGTTCATACGCTGCTCGCACGAAACATCAACGCGCCGCTACCGCCTACGTTTGGTGCGACCGATCCTGCGAATCGCCCGCTCGGCACCTTGAATAACGTTTATCAGTACGAAGGCGCCGGGATTTTCAAGCAAAACCAGTTCATCGTGAACAGCACCGTGCGCGTCGGGCAGAAAGTTTCGTTATTTGGCTACTACACGTTGAACTACGCCAACAGCGATTCTTCCGGGTCGGGAAGTTTTCCGACGAATCAGTTCAATGTCGCACAGGACTACGGCCGCGCCGCGTTTGACGTTCGCCACCGCGTTTTGCTCGGTGGCAGCATTACTATGCCCATGCAGTTCCGCCTTAGCCCGTTCGTGATTGCGAGTTCGGGTTCGCCGTTTAACGTCACGCTCGGGCAGGACGTCAACAACGATTCCATCTACAACGACCGGCCGACATTCGCACAGTTCCAGTCGGCGCTGGCAAATGCGACGCTCATTCGCAACGCGAGCTTCGATTGCAACGAACCGAGTGCAGATACGCTTGTACCGATTAACTGTGCGACCGGGCCGGGAAGATTTTCGTTCAATCTGCGCTTGAGCAAGACGTTTGGCTTTGGCCAGAAAAAAGAATCAGCGAGCGCCGCGGGTGGCGGCGGAATGGGCGGCGGCACTTTTGGGCGCGGGCCGGGAGGTCCGGGCGGCGGGGGCCGAGGCGGACCCGGCGGAAGGGGCGGGCCTGGCGGTGGCGAAAGTTCGGGCCAAAAGTACAGCCTGACATTCTCGGTAGCGGGCAGAAATATATTCAACAACGTTAACGCGGGCAATCCGGTTGGCGTCATCAGCTCGCCGATTTTCGGGCAGAGCAATTCGCTCGCGGGCGGGCCGTTCGGTTCCAGCTCTTACAATCGCCGCGTGGACCTGCAAGTTACGTTCAGTTTCTAAGACGTTCAATCGGGCTCGCTTCGTTTTGAGTCGCGCTTTGCGGCGGGCTTCACCGATTCAGCCGGAAAAACATTGTGTTGCGGTGGCGGCATGGGAATGCCGCCCATCCGGTCTTGCCACAGGGCTTTGTTTAGCAGGACGGTGTCCACCGCGTCGGCGTGGGTGAAGTCGAGATTCTTTCCTTCCTTCCAGTCTTTCGTATTCATTTCATAGATTAATCCGTTGTCGCGGTTGCGGTAGTCGGCCGCGAATGGCGGTTGGGTGCCCGGTCCGCTGAAGAGCGGAGCCATGGCCGCGGCGCGGCCGTCGTTGCTATTCATCGGCGGGACGCCGAGAAGGGCTTCGATGGTGCGGACCATGTTGATGGTCGTGTAAAACGCGTGGTCGATGAAGGGCACGGTAATCGCTTCGTGCGCTTGCGGAAGGGGCGAATATTTGCTGATGACGAGCGCTGTGCTGCGGTGGGAGTCAACGTGGTCGGGGCCGTCCTGTGCGTCGTCTTCAAGAATCAGGACAGCAGTGTCGTCCCAATAGAGGCTGTGAGAAAGCGCATCGACGACGCGGCCGATGGCGAGATCGTTGTCGGCGACGCTGGCGGCGGGCCGCGGCTGATTTTTCGTCAGGCCCGCGGTGTGGTCATTGGGCAGACGCAGTTGAATGAATTGCGGCATCGTGTCTTTACCGGCTCTGCGCGCGGCGATGAACGCGTTGAATTCATTTAGAAATTCGTCCGCGCGAAGTTGATCGGGATAAGTGACTTCAAAATCCGGGAAAAGCGGATCGAAATGGCCGCGTAACTCGACTTCCGCGGCGATATTCTTTGCGATGACGGGAATATCCCACGGATAGGGGCTCGGACTGCCGTGCGGCTCACCCACGTTCTTTTCGAGCGGTTCGCCTTTTTTTACGACGGTGCGTTTGCAGGTGACGCCGGCGACTTTCGGCGGGCCCCAAGTCGGATTGGTATTGTCGGCTTTGGCGTTGCACCACTTCGTCACTATGAATTCGCCGTAGTGGCGGTACGTGACGCCGTGCGTCGCGAAATTCTTCCAAAGGTAGCCGCCGGTAGGTTCGCCCGCGTCGGGAAGGTTGTCGTCGGCCGAGACGCCGTTTAGAAATGTGCCTTCGGAGTCGTACGTGTGTTCGGCGCTGCGGTAGGCGATGGGCCAGGTTTTGGCCACGTAATCCGACACGGAAGCGGAGTTGGACCAGATGTGGCCGTCGCCGGAGACGTCGCCGCTGTCATAGAAATTATCGAGAATGGCGAACTGGTTGGCGAGTTTGTGCTGGTTGGGCGTGATGTCCGCGCCATACATGGTGAGAGATGGGTCGCCGTCGCCGTGGCCGAGATCGCCGAAAACCTGATCGTACGTGCGATTTTCCTTGATCATGTAGATGACGTGGCGAATTTTGTTCTCGCCAGCCGCGAATTGAATTTTGTCCGAGTTGCCGCGAAGGGAATTGGCGGCTTGTGCCTGCTTGGTGTATTCGACAAGATGCGCGGATAGGTCGGTCAAAGGAACTTGCGCGAGAGAGCCGTGGATGAGCGCCGGCGTGTAGGGATAATCCGGCGAGCCGTCGGCGTCGCTTTTGATGGGCTTTGGATTCGGACCGGAACTGCGGCCTTTGGCGGTGGCGATGAGAAGCTGTGTGGGCGTTGCGAGGACCGCGGTTGGATACCATTCGGTGGGGATGAAGCCTGGTTCGGATTTTCCAGTGACGTCGAAAACCGAGACAGAATCGGAAATGGCGTTGGCGGAGAAGAGGAGTTTTTCGTCGGCCGAGAGCGAGAGCGATTGGGGATCGCTGCCGCCGTAGGATTGACCGGGCAGTTTCGTTGAGTAGGTGGCCTCGGTTTGCAGGGTGTGTGAGTCGAGGGCAAGAATTTTGTCGCGATTGGTGAGAGCTACGTAGAGAGTGGAGTCGTCGCCGTTGAGAAGCAGCGCTGTCGGATGAGAGCCGCCGGCGAGCGGCGCCGCAGGCTTCTCCAGCGGAAGAACTCGCACAACGCGGCCAGAAGCCAGGTCAAGCTCAGCGATAGAGGATGCATTCCACAAAGAGACGAATCCGCGTTTGCCGTCACGAGTGATAACGGCGGAGTAAGGAAGCGAGGCGGGAATGCGTTTGAAAGTAGAAAGGTCGAAACGATGGATGATTTTGCCGTCGGCTGCGTTCAAGAGAATTGCTTCGTCGGAATTATTGCAAGCGACGAGGATTGCTTCGGCGCCGTTGACGGTTGACACGCTTAGTCCGGCGGGATAAGTGACGTCGTTGAATTCCTTGCGGCGGAGTTTTCCTGCGGAAATCTTTACGCGCGGCGCGAGGGGAAGAAACCTTTCCGGCGCGGCGCGGCCGTTTTCGAACGTGTAAACGGCAATTCCGTTGCCCGTGTCGCCAGGATTCTTTCCGAGTGGATCGGTAAACGACGCCATCGATGCGTAGAGGCGGTGGCCGTCGAGGCTGAAGGCAAGTCCGAGGAAATACGTTTGGTGCGCATCGGGGCCGAGGCGGTCGTCGGGGAAATCGGTAAGCTCGTTGTTTTCGAGCTCGAGAACAGTGAGAGACTGCTTTTTGCCGGATGAGTACGATCCGTACCCACTATGAAGGAATACGGCGAATTTCCCATCGGGAGACAGTACAGCGTTGGTGGGAAGGTTGTTGATTGGGCGGGGATGGCCGGGGACTTCGGTGAGAACGCGGCCGTTGGGCAGATTGACGGGTTGCTGTGCACCGATGGAGCAGCCGCAACCGAGCAGGAGCAAAGAAAGAAAGCATTTAGAAGTTCGGGTAAATGGAGTCATGGGAGCAATATAGTTGCGTTTTGTGGCTGGAATGTAAACGGGGATGACGAGGAGACGGGTATGCGGAAGAGGAAGAAGAGGCTGGACGCGGCGACGGAAGCGCGACGCAGGGCGAGAAAAGTGGGAGCGAAGCCGAGCGGAACGAAAGTGATTCCGGACAAGCGAAAAAAACCGGCGAAGCACAAAGAAGATTGGGAGGCCGAAGTGGGAGAGTGAACAAGCCGAGTTGGTACTAGCCGGGGCTCCACTCCCCGTTTTTCTGTAACTGCAGATTCTAAAGGAGTTACAGCTCACTTTTCTGTGACTGCAGATTTTCTACGAAACTCAATTACAAACAATATAGTGAATAACGGAGGGTACTGGGACGAAAAACACTAAGGCGGTGAGGAATTCGAGGAACGCCTCAGGCAGATTTATAAACCGGGACGAGGAAGAATGCCTGGAAGTTGACGCGGGAGGATTTGCCGCTGGCTTCGATTTCCCAATAGGTGGGCGGGGTCGCGGCAAGCGACGTTGTGGGCTGCGAATCGGGCAGCGCGAATTCTATGGGAATGCTTTGATGCGAATAGGCCGCAAGTTGGCCGCGCGAAAAAGCCCTGGAGTCGGCGTAGAGTTCGAAACAGACGACATTCGTGCTGCGATTATCGCCAGAGCCACTCGTGATGTAGCGCTCTTGAACGCACCGAAGAGTGAGAGTCAGTTCGTCGAGATCAGAGAGATGGTTTGGCGCGCGAAGACGCGCGGACACCGAACTGCCGAGAAAAAACGGAAACGTGTTGTAGTCGAGAAAGCTGTTTCCGTACCGGAGAAGCTCGGCGAGCATTTGCCCCCAGCGATACCAGAAGACTAGTCCGATTAGGGCAAAGAGGCCGGCGAAGATAGAGAACATCCATGCGCCACGCTGTGTGAAGCCGATCCAGAAAAAGGGAGTCAAGAACGCGTTCCAGGCGATCGCGGCAACGAAGCGCTGCAGCATCGAATTGAACGCCGAGAAGGCAAAGCCTTCCCGACGCCAATGGTAGTCGCAGAGCCAGAGTTGGTTAGGAGCCTGGCGCGCCTCGCGGTCGTACTTTGTTTTGCGGACGACGCGGCGAAAGCCGTGGATGATCAGAAATGCGCCAGCGGCAAAGAAGAAAAATCCGACGAGACCGATGAGCCAGTCGGGAGCGTGCTTCGCGCCGCCAACGTAGTTCAGAGCGGCGGCTTCGATGAATAGGCCCGCCGCCAGAAACGGCGACCCGAAAAGGACCGATTTCCACCCATCGATCGCCGTTGCGCTTTGCGTCGGATGGTTCACAAGAACGCGCTCAGAACTATTAGCGGGAACGCCGACGAGGAGTTTCTGGTTGGGCGTGGCGATGGTGGACATGGCGTAGCGGGAGGGCGACGGCACTCCCTATGACTATGCTAGGCGGCAGGCTGCGGCTTGCCTATGAAGGGTAAGGCACAAGCGCGGAAATTGCTCAAAGAGGCAAGTCGGGCGTGCATTGACTTGCTGCTATGGCGTCTCCAATAATACTGGGCATCCAGCGAGTGTCCCTTTGATCGGCCAAACCTTCGCGCACTATCGCATCGTAGAAAAACTAGGCGGCGGGGGCATGGGTGTCGTCTACAAGGCGGAAGACACCCGGCTCGGGCGATTCGTTGCGCTGAAATTCCTACCCGAGGAACTTGCGCGCGATAAGCAATCGCTGGAGCGTTTCCGGCGCGAGGCGCGAGCAGCCTCAGCTCTGAACCATCCCAACATTTGTACGATTTACGACATCGGCGAGCAGGACGGGCGTGCCTTCATTGCCATGGAATTTCTGGATGGTGACACGCTGAAGCATCACGTGAACGGGCGGCCGCTGGACAAAGAGAAGATGCTTTCGTTGGCAACCGAGATTGCGGAGGGGTTGGACGCGGCGCACGCGCAGGGGATTGTTCACCGGGATATTAAACCAGCAAACATTTTCGTGACGAAGCGGGGTCACGCGAAAATTCTCGATTTTGGCCTGGCTAAAGTCGCGGCGGGCAAAGGAGAGGCGGAGGCCGCGAACGAAGATACGGCGACAACGCTGCTGCAGGACGACGATCGAGAGTTGACGAGCCCGGGGACGACGCTCGGGACGGTCGCGTACATGTCGCCGGAGCAGGTTCGGGGAAAAGATTTGGATGCGCGGACGGATCTGTTTTCCTTCGGGGCCGTATTGTATGAGATGGCTACGGGAGCGCTGGCGTTCCGCGGCGAAAGCACTGGCGTTATTTACAATGGGATTCTGCAGAACCAGCCGGCTCCGATAGTTCGCGTGAATCCGAGTGTGTCGCCGGAGCTGGAACGGATTATTCAGAAGTGCCTCGAAAAAGACCGCAACCTGCGATACCAAAGCGCTGCGGAGATTCGAGCGGACTTGCAGCGGCTGAAACGGGACAGTGACTCGCACAAAGTGAGCGCCGGCGAAACGGGCAGCGTGGGCGGTGAGAGAAGAAGGTTCGTTTGGGTGGGCATTGGCGCTGCGGCAATCGCGGTACTGATTGCGGGCTACCACTTTCTGCAACCGCATCATGCGAGCGCGTTGACGGACAAAGACAGCGTTGTGCTTTCAGATTTTGCGAATACAACCGGTGAGCCGGTGTTCGACGGAGCGTTGCGGCAAGGACTTTCTTCGCAACTGGAGCAGTCGCCTTTTCTGAATTTAATGTCCGAAGAGCGGATTGCGCAAACGCTGGCGCTGATGTCGCAATCAAAGGATGCGCGGCTCACGCATGAACTGGCGAAGGAAGTGTGCCAGCGTACGGGAAGTACGGCGACGATTGATGGATCGATTTCGAGCCTGGGGAACCAGTATGTGATTGGGTTGAAGGCGGTAAATTGCCAAACCGGCGATGTGCTTGCGCAGGAACAGGCTACGGCAAACGGAAAAGAGCAGGTGCTGAAATCGCTCGGAGAAGCGGCGACGAGAATTCGCGGGAAGCTCGGCGAATCGTTAGCGTCGGTGGAAAAGTACGATGCGCCGCCGGATGCGGTGACGACGACCTCACTTGAAGCGCTGAAAACATACGGCGTGGGGTTCCACCAGATGATCGTGGTCAACGATTTTGCCGCTGCGGAAACTCTGTTCGAGCGCGCGACGGAGCTGGATCCGAAGTTCGCGATGGCGTATGCACGGTTGGGAACCTGCTACAACAATTCCGGTGAAACGCGGAAAAGCGAAGAAGCGGAGCGAAAAGCGTATGCGCTGATCGACCGAGTAAGCGAACGGGAAAAACTTTACATCCGAACCCACTACGAGGCCACGGTGACGGGCGATTTGGATGGGGTCAGCAAGACGTTCGAGGCGTGGCAGCAGACCTATCCGAGGGACCGTGTGCCGTCGGCAAACTTGACCGTGGTATACAGCGCGTTGGGAGACTACGGGAAGGCACTGGATCAGTCGATTCTGCTAAACCGCTTGTCGCCCAGTGGCGCGTTGAACTTTGGCAATCTGGCAAATTCATATTTGAACCTGGCGAGGCTGAGCGATGTGAAGAGTACGATTCGCGAGGCGCAAGATGAGAAACTTGAGGCAGCAACATTCCATATTCTTCTCTACCAAACCGCGTTCCTGGAAAAAGATCCGGCGACGATGGAGCTGGAAGCGGCCAAAGTGAAGGCAATGGCGGGGGCAGCGGATCAGATTCTGTATCAGGAAGCCGACACGGCTGCGTCTGCCGGGAGAATGCGAGAAGCGGAACGGCTGACGGACAAGGCCGTGGAATTCTCCCGGAAGTCGGGCGCGGATGAAACTGCCGCCGACTACGATGCGATTGAAGCGACTCATGCGGCATTGGTTGGCGATGCGGTCAGAGCCAAGGATTATGTGAAGCGCGCGCTGGCGCTTTCCAAGGGGAGGTACGTTTCGGGGTTTTGCGCGATCGCACTGGCGCTGGCCGGGGAAAGCGGGGAAGCAACGCGCCTCTCAAACCAGTTGGCGAAGGAATATCCGCGGGACACCGTATTGAAGATGCAGGTTTTGCCGATGGTGCAGGCGGGGATGGCGCTGACGCACGGCACGCCACAGAAAGCGATCGAAGCGCTCGCGGTGGGAACCGCGTATGAATGGGGACAGCCGCAGCAGACAGTGAATTTTACGCTCGCGCCAATCTACTTACGGGGCGAAGCGTATCTGGCGTTGAAGAGTGGTGATGCAGCTGCCGTGGAGTTTCAAAAAATCATCGACCATCCGGCATTGACCTTAAACGGACCGATTGGGTCGCTGGCGCATTTACAGATCGCGCGGGCGCACGCGCTGCAGGGCAATAAGGCAAAGGCGCGCGAAGAGTACCAGAAATTCCTGGCGTTGTGGAATGGTGCCGACTCTAATTCAGCATTGCTTCAAGAAGCGAAAGCGGAATACGCGAAACTTTAGGGCAGCGACGAATCTCACCGGCAGCAGTTCTCGTCTTACGAAGACCTTCTTAACTTTTCGTAGATCCGACCGGACCTAGTTTTTGGAGCCTCAACCGGGCCTGACGGCGGGGATGGGCTCGGCGGGAAGGAAGAGCGGAGCCTTGGAAATTTTTGCGCGTTCGGCCAACTGACTGGCGATGGATTCGATATCGGCTTTGACGAACCCCATAGAGCTTACGAGGACGGAGCCGCCGGTGTCCGCGAAGATTAGCGTGGGGACCATGGTGAGGCCATAGGCGTTGGAGACGATGTAGCCTTTGCTTTCTTCGTCGAGCAGGACAGGAAATGTGACGCCATATTCCTTGTTAAAGGCCGCGGTTTTTTCGGGACCGTTTTGCGAAATGCCGACGATGGTGAGATTTGGCGATTTGTAGCGTTGGTAGAGGCGCTCGAGGAAGGGGAACGTAAATTGGCAGACCGGGCAGCCGATCTTGAAGAATGCGAGAAGGACGGGACCTCTTTGGAGCGCTGCGGAGAGGGAGAATTCTTTGCCGTCGAGGGATTTGAGAGAGAAGTTGGGTGCCGGGTTTCCGGCGACGATGTGGGTCATGCTAGGTTTGGCTCCGAAGAAGTGGGAGATGCGGCTGAAGATAGACACAAATTTATTTTAATCGAGTGAGGGATATTTCGGAAGCAGTCTGCGCGGGCAGAACGGACGCGGCGCGACTCCGGCGTCACCAGCGTCGAGGCAATCAGCATTACCGTTACATGCGCGGTTAGGAATTTGCGTCTTTGATGTCGTTCTGTGCGGTATTCGAGGCGTTGGTTGCCTCGACTTTCGCGTCGGCATCGGGCTTGAGGGCCGCGATGGCTTTTTGCAGAGACATGGCTTTGCCGTCGGAAGGGCCCGCGCAGGAGTCGGAAACGGGCGCGGGTTTCTCGCCGGTCACATCCCATTTCAGGCATGAGAAATCAATTTTGAGACTCCGGCTGGCGCGTAGCGCGGAGATGCAGCCGGAGAGGGATTTGAAGTCGGAACAGATTACCTGCAGATTTGCGTCCTTGCCCAAAACTCCGTGAGCCTGAAGCTGGCTTGTGAGCCGGTGCTCGAGTTCGTCATTTGACGCGAGTTGTTCGACGGCGGTCGGACCGCGATGAAAGAGTTTTGCGGGATTGTATCGAGTGAGGTTATACCAGCGGGGCGAAGACGAGGCATACTGCTTGTCGTCCTGCGGAGTTTGCGCAAAGCCTGCGACAGAGAAAAAGAAGAGACACAACGCTGGGGCGAAGAGAAATCGATAGCTACTGTTCATGGTCGCCTTTCCGAGGGCTGGAAGGGACACTTAAAAAATAGCGCAAAAAATGGAGGGATGTCGAGAGTACGAGTCTGTCGAAAGGGTGTTTATCACGGAGGGCTTGAATCGTGGGAGGAGACGATGCGGCCCAGGTCTGAACTGCGGTCGAGGCGATCGAACATTTGCCAGGCGGCGAAGGAGACGCGGGCAACGGCGTCACCGGCTTCGCGTTCGTGTTGGACGTAAGAGGTCATGACGCAGAGGGCATAGGGGCGTTTGCCCGTAAAGACGACGCCGCAATCGTTGCGCACGCCTTCAAGTTCGCCGGGTTTGTTGGCGATGCGGAGATCCTCGGGAAGAAGACGCGGGAGGTAGCTTTCCTTGCGGATGGACAAGAGATTGAAAACATCCTCGGTGAATTGTTTGTTGAGGACTTTGCCTTTGTAGAGGGCTTCGAGGAGTTGGGACATTTCGCGCGGCGTGGAGACATTTTCGCGGCCTTCGGCGGCGGCTTTGACGTCCATCATTTTTCGTCGGAGACGTGTGTGGGAGAGGCCGAGGGAGTTGAGGAGCACGTTGACGTTGTCCATGCCGATGCGATCGATGATGACGTTGGTCATGGAGTTGTCGGAGACGGAGATCATGAGTACGGCGACGTCGCGGAGGGTGAACTTTGTTGTGCCCGGGGTGAAAGCGGAGGCGATGCCGCTGCCGCCGACGAGGTCGGAGGATTTTAGTACGTAGATATCGTTTAGGTTGAGTTTGCCTTGCTGGGCTTGGTGGAAAAGTTCGGCGAGAATGGCGATTTTGATGGTGCTGGCGGTTGGGAATGTTTCGTCTGCGTTTGAGGCGAGCGTGCTTCCTGCGGCCAGGTCGACGAGGTAGACGCCCATGACGCCGTCGAGATTGCGTGATTCGGATTGGATGGTGGCGTCGAGTTTTTGGAAGAGGATATGTTCTTTGGGTAGAACAGTTTGTTGGCCAACGGCTGGGATGGCGATCGCAAAGAATGAGAAGGCGATAGCGAAGAGCAATTTCATGAAAGTTCAATCGAGAGAGACTTCGACTTCGATTTCGATCTTGTCAGCAGGGGAGTAAAGGCGCTTCACTTCGACCCATGTCGCTGCAGGGAGAGCGCTACCGTAAAACTGTTTACGCGTCTCCTGGCTGCGGATCAACGCGTCCATGTCGGTTGTGTAGATCCGCTCCGCGACAATGTGGGAGAAATCCTTGCTGTAATGCGCCAGCGTCTGTTGAATGCCCGAGTAGGCTTTCTTCATCTGGCTATCGAGATCCTGGGGCTCACCTTTTGCGTTCGCACCAACAGTTCCGGAGACGTACAGCATTTTGTCTTTTCTGATCGCCTGGGAATATCCAATCGATTGCTCCCATGGGCCCAGGTGAAAAGCGTCCGAGGCAGACTTGTTTGAAGTGACAGCGGGCTGTTTCAAAAAGCCCTGGAGGTCGAGCCAATCGGCGAAGCGGTCGATCCAGTGGTCAGTGGGAATGTTATGCACGTGCATGCCGAAGCCGTGACCGCCCTTTGCGTACATGTGGAGCTCCACGGATTTTTTGGCTTCGCGCCATTTCTCGTAGAGGGCGATGCTATCGGGCGCGAGGCCAAGATTGTCGTCCGTGGCAGCAACGATGAACATGGGCGGGGCGTCGGCCGGAACGGTGGAGTCTTTGAGCCGGCCGGCGGCAGCGTAGATTGGAGCGACGAACGCGGGCTTGCCGTCTGGCGCGTAGTGGAAGGCGGTGCCGGCGGCGACTGTTCCCCCGGCGGAGAAACCGATGATGCCGACGCGGTCGGGCGAAATGCCCCACTCGGAGGCGTGTTGGCGAACGTAAGTAACAGCAGCTTGGCCATCGGCGATGGAGAGCGGAATGACTTTGCCTACGATCTCGCCGAACTTTTGCCGATCGTTGAAAAGATCGGTGAATTCCTGGGTGGCATCTTCGCCGCTGTGCGCGAGTCGATATTTGAGGACGAAGGCCGTTACGCCTTTCGCGGCGAGGTATTTGGCGACGTCGGTGCCTTCGCTGGTGATGGAGAGAGCCATGAAGCCGCCACCCGGGGCGACGACGATGGCTGTTCCATTGGCGGTGCCAGGAGCAGGTTTGAAAACGGTCAGGGTCGGTTTGGTCACGTTGGTGACGACTTCGGTGTTCCAGAGTTTCGAAAAATATTCTTTTTCGGGATAGTTTGCGGGCTCGGAGCCGGGAGGAGTGCCTTCATAAAGAGGAATGACGTTTTGGGAGGCGGCAGAAGTTGCAACGAACAGGATTAAACAGAGGGAGCGGAGGATTTGTGTTTTCATGGGCGGATAGTCTAGCAGAGGGTCGCCGCAAGACAACCGAAGAAGTACAAGCGACCGGCTAGTGGATAGTTTTGGTTTTGCGGGACATGTAATCCATGAGGAGATACTGGCCGAGGTTGTAGGGCGTGGTGAAGTAGGCTTTGCCTTTGCACATCTGGGTGATTTTCTGAACGAAATTGACGAGGGAATAGTCGGTAGCGAGCATGAAGGTGTTGATCATGATGCCGGCGCGCTTGCATTTGTTCACTTCTTCGAGGGTTTCGCCGACGACGAAAGGATCGAGTCCGAAAGCATTTTTGTAGATGCGGCCGTCGTCGAGCGTGAGCGCGGAAGGTTTGCCATCGGTGATCATGACGATCTGGCGCATGTCTTTGCGTTGGCGAAGCAGAATGCGCTGGGCGATGCGAAGGCCTTCGCGTGTGTTGGTGTAAAACGGGCCGACCTGGACGCGAGCGAGTTCGCTGAGAGGGACTTCTTCGGCGGAGTCGTGGAAGAGAACGAGATTGAGAGTGTCGCCGGGATATTGCGTGCGGATTAAGTGCGAAAGGGCCATGGCGACGCGCTTGGCGGGAGTGAAGCGGTCTTCACCGTAGAGAATCATACTGTGGCTGCAGTCGAGCAGAACGACCGTGGCGCAGGAAGAGTGATATTCGCACTGGTGGACCATGAGGTCCTTGTACTGGATTTCGACAGGGACTTTGGCGCCGTCGCGGCGAACGGCGTTGAAGAGCGTTTCGCTGACGTCGAGATTGAGCGTGTCACCAAATTCGTAGGGGCGAGAGACGCCGCCGGATTCGATACCGGTGGAGAGGTCGCGTGTGTCGTGGCGGCCGAAGCTGCTGCGTCCGAGCGAGCCGAGCAGATCCTGTAGCGTTTTGAAACCGAGGAAGTCGATGGTTTTATCGGTGATTTCGAAACGGACTTGCGATTGATTGCGATCCATCGGCTGGCCGACGCTACCGCGGGCGGTAGCTTGATTGGGCGCCGTAATTTGCGGCGGCTGCTGCGGATTGATGAAGCCTTCCTGGGCCATGCGTTTCATTAATTTGTCGATGAGGTCGCGAATCTCTTCGTTGTTCAACGCGTCGGAGTGTTGCAGCATCTGGCGCATCTCTTCGGTGAAAGAGTTTTCGTCGAACAGGTCGCTTTCCTGGAGCGCGCGGAGGATAGCTTCGCGGAGGGCTTCCATGGAGCGCTCGGGGTCGAATTCGTCCATGCCGTAGAATTGCGATTCGAAGCCAGATTGCAGGAAGAAATCGCCAAGCTTTTTGATGAGTTCTTCGAGGTCAATGGCGTCGGCGGGTTCGCCGGTGTATTTGGAGAATTTGGTGAATTTCATGGTAGAGAAACCAAGTTTTCAGTCATCAGCCGACAGTTACCAGTCGAAACCGATGAGAAAGACGTCAAGACGCAGTTGATCTTGTCAAGCAGGGGCACGATATATCGTGCCCCTACGTCTGCTTGAACGAGCAATGGGAGGCGGGGAATCACGTTAGTTGTATCCGCGGCGCGGGGCGCGGGGAGGCGTTTCGCGCGGTTCGGGTTGTTTGGGCTTATCGGCGAAGAAACCGCGTTCTTCGCTGCGGCCGATTCGGCGATGGGCCCAGAGTCCTTCGAGAATCATTTCGGCAGCGGCGGAGGCTGTGGCGTGATTCTTCACGTCCGTCACGCCAAGGCGGTTCACGTGCGCGAGCAGGTCTTTGATATTCGCGAGCTGGCGGAATCGATCCTCGGTGCTGGATAGCTCGGCGATCTTCAGTTCGCCGCCGAGTTCGAACCATTGAATGACGGGCTGAAAATTGACGTCACTAAAATGCCGGGTGAACACGCGGCCGATGGCGGTACGAATCAATTCGCGCGCGACGGTTTCGGCGCCTTTTAGTTCGCCCTCGTACTCGAGTTCGAGTTTACCGGTGATTGAGGGGAGCGTGGCGTACAAATCGGCCACGCGCGCGACAACAGATTTTTCGCGTGTGCGTGCGGCGCGCTGTTCGGCGCTGCTGACGATGCTTTCGAGGACGGTGATTGGCAAACGCTGGCTGACGCCGGAGCGCTTGTCCACGCGCTTGTCGTCCCGCGCCTGGAAGGCAATCTCTTCCACAAGTTGTCGAAGATAATCGGGAACATCTACGCAAATAGCTGAGTCGCGGCGGGTCCACGCTTCCTGCTGCGTGATGGTCATTCCTTCTTCGACGGTTGTGGGATAGTGCGTGCGAATTTCCGCGCCGATGCGGTCCTTGAGCGGGGTAATAATTTTCCCGCGCGCGGTGTAGTCCTCCGGATTCGCGGAAAAAACCAGCAACACATCCAGCGGCAACCGCAGCGGGTAGCCCTTAATCTGCACGTCGCCCTCTTGCATGATGTTGAAGAGGCCAACCTGAATTTTTCCGGCAAGGTCGGGCAATTCGTTGATGGCGAAGATGCCGCGATTGGCGCGCGGCAGAAGACCGTAGTGAATCGTCAATTCGTCGGAAAGATCGCGGCCGCCGCGAGCGGCTCGAATGGGATCAACGTCGCCGATAATGTCGGCAATGGTCACGTCCGGCGTGGCCAGCTTCTCTACGTAGCGCAAATCGCGAGGCATCCAGTTGATTGGTGTGTTGTCGCCATCGGCGGCGAGCCGGTCTTTGCAAGCGCGGCAAATTGGGTGAAACGGGTCATCGTTAATTTCGCAATTGGCGACTACGGGAATCTCCGGATCGAGAAGCCCCGCCAGTCCGCGCAAAATGCGGCTTTTCGCCTGTCCACGCAGTCCAAGCAGAATAAAATTGTGCCGCGAAAGTAGCGCGTTCACGATTTGCGGGACAACGGTGTCGTCGTACCCGTGCACGCCGGGGAAGAGCGGCTCGTTCCGCTCGATCGCGCGCAATAAATTCGCGCGAATTTCGTCCTTGACCGAGCGCTGCAGCGAACGCGCGTCAAGATCCGGCACGCGGCGCAGCTCTCCCAAGGTTTTTGGGCGTGAGTGAGACGACGGATGCAGCGACGTTGCGGTGGTCATGTAGCCCCCAGTGCGGCAGGTCCGCACAAAACCTAATTCAAACCACTTCCATTTCCGGCTGCGCGGCGTTGCTGAGTTTCTACTTTCTGTAGATGCGGCGCCCAGTCGCGAAGGTACGCGAGCAGACGCTCCTGCCGTTCAGCTTCCGTGCGGAGCTCGAGGATGCGTTGCTTCCACAGAAGATCCATCGGTAGTTTAGATGCGACCACATAGGAGAGTTGTTGCTGCTCATCGGGGACCTCGGCATCGCGCGGATAATCTCCAAAAATCAGCGTGTGACATGCTTCGTAAATTTGGACGAGCGATTTTTGTGTTTCTGGCGACGCGGGCGCGTAACGGTCTTCGAGGTAGTCCACGGCTCCCTCAAGCAGCGGGTCGTCCGTAAAAAGCTCCATCACGCGAAACGGTCCGCGGCCCACGGTGAGTATGTCCATCCGCCCGTCGTCGTATGTTTTCACGACTTCCAGAATCTCCGCTGTGCAGCCGATTCCCGCGACGCCGTCGCTAAGCGCCAGCAGCATGCCGAATTCGGTTTTGTTGTCGAGGCAGTCGCGGACCATCTTTCGGTAGCGCGGCTCGAAAATGTGCAAGGGAAGGTCGGCGCCGGGAAGAAGAACGACGTTCAGGGGAAACAACGGAATGCGATCAGGCCGCATGATTCGTACAGGATGATAGTAGCAGAGATGGGGCAGGTCACCAGACGCCAGTCTTCTGTAAAACCGTCTGATGGCACACGTGCGGGCTTTATTTGTGAATGCTAAGAAAGTTCGGAGAAGAGGGATTCCATTTCGGATTTGGCGTGGGCATTGCCTTTTTGCGAAGCGATGGTGATGCCGGTGTTGAGGACCTGTTTGGCTTCGTCCGTGCGTGATTCGCGCACGAGCAGCTGCGCGTACATGAGATACGCCGCCACGTAGTCGGCGTTGCGTTCGAGGAGTTGGCGGAAATGAGTGTCAGCGGCGGCTGAGTCGCCGGAGTTCATATAGTCGAGCGCAAGCCCGTAGCGGGAGAAGGCGTCGTTCGGTTCCTTGGCGACGAACTCTTCGAGCATCTGTCGGCGCGTTTTCTTTTGTTCGGTCATGGGGTAGTCCGTATTATAACGGGGAACGAGGCAGCTCCAAAATCGGGCTCCGCGAGGTCTTGATGAAGCGCACGAAATCCAGCAAGTCGGCGAGTGCAGATGGCGGCGTTACAAGGGGAAAACCTGTGAGCGCGTCGCGTTCGGAGATGTCGGAAGTGGTTCTGCCGGCGGAAACGAATCTCTTGGGTAAATTGCTCGGTGGGCACGTGATGCACCTAGTGGACGTGGTGGCCGCGATGGCTGCGAGCCGTCATTCGAACAGCTACGTGGTGACGGCGTCGGTGGACTACATCGATTTTCGCAATGCGGTAAATCTCGGAGAGATTGTGATCCTCATGTCGCAAGTCAATCGAGTGTTTAACACCTCGATGGAAGTTGGCGTGAAGGTGTATTCGGAAAATCCGCTGACGGGCGAGCGGAAGCACACGACGACGGCGTATGTTACGTTTGTCGCGCTCGATGAGTTTTCGAAGACGCCAAAGGCCGTGCCGCCTTTGCTTGTGAAGACAGCGGAAGAGAAACGCCGCTGGCGCGAAGCCGGTGCCAGAAGAAAGTACCGCCTCGCGATGCGGTTTAAGAAGAGGAGGAGGGAAGAGTAGTATGCTGGCGGCCTAGGAAGGCGAATCATCTTATGGAACACAAAATCAACGACAAACAAATTGTCTTGAAACTCCTTGTTATTCTTTTCAGTATCCAGCTTGTCGCAGGAGGAAAACCTGCCGCTGCACAGAGTAAATCGAACGAAACGGATGATTTGATGGGGCAGCTTGTGCAGAAATGTTTAGGCGCCGACAAGAAGGGCATCGTTGTTATGGATCTAGAACCCGCCCTTGGCCAGCCTGGACCATTTGGGCCGTGGCTTGCAAACCGATTCGCATCTTCGCTAGCGGGTCAGGACGCGACAGTGGAGGTAATTGACAGGCAACGAATTGGAACTGCTCTCGGTGCGCAGCACCTTTCCGTTGATACGGAATTCGATGTGATGAAAGCGGTCGCATTAGGAAAATCCATCGGAGGAACCACTGTCGTAGTCGGAAGCTACGGCGCTGCTGAGAAAGGACTTGGCATTAGCCTGGCGGCATTTCGAGTTTCGGAATACGGAATTGCCCAGTCCACGAAATTCCTGATTGGTATGGTTTTTGGAAAAATCCCCATAACTGATGAAGTGAGCGCCCATCTAAACGTGACGCTGAACTCTTTGAGGCCGAAGGATGGTGTGTACCGATCGGGAATCGGAGGCGTAAACATCCCGACCTGTATCAAATGCCCGGCACCTGCGTCGATGCGGGCTCCGGATATCGATCTACTGGGAATGTTACGCGCACATCCCCAAGGCGCGACGGTCTGGTTGCGATTCGTGGTCACTGCGGAAGGGCATACTAAGGACGTCGTCGCGTTTCAACCGGTGGGCTATGGTTTTGACGAGCAGTATGTCAAAGCTGCAAAGGAGTGGGAATTCAAACCAGCCGTCGATGCAGATAACCACCCGGTATCAGTGAACTATACGTTTCACTTCTCCTTTAATTTTAAATAGAGCCATTCCTAGCCGATGGCGCCGAGCCAGATTGGCTTTGTGGTGGGCTGGGCGCTGCCGTCGGCGGGTTCTTCGGTGATGGCGAGGGCTTTGGTGGATTCTATCGCGTCGGGCGGATTGGCGACGAGGAGCACGTATTTTCCCTCGGCGTCTGGGCGCAAGGTGAGCGAGGGAATCGGTTTGCCACCGGGTGTTTTTGGAATGAGCCAGAGCTGCAGCGTGCGAGTGCCGGATGGTGCGGGAACGTTCAGGCCGGAGACGACGATGCCGAGCTTGGCGTGCCAGACGGCTTCCATCTTCGGCATTTGTTTGTTGTCCGTGCCGAGCGGAATTTTGATTGAGCGTGGGTCAGTGAGAATGACAGCTTCGCGCTGCGCGATGGCGAATTGTTCCTGGAGTTCCTGGCGTTTCGCGATTTCTGCTTGAGCTTTCGCGTTGGTCTCTTGAATGGTCCTGTTGAGCTGCACGGTTTCCCACGAACTGTAAATCGTGAAGAGCAACGCCGCCGCAACCGCGCCCCACATCCAGAAGGGAATGGCTGAAGCGAGCCTCGCAGGTTTTGCGGCGTGGGCTTCCGCACGCACCGTCTGCAGCAAGCGGCCGCGAAGCATTTCCGAGGGCCGCACTTCGGGCGCAAGATACGCGAGCTGGCTGACCACCCAGCGGGCTTCGTCGAGCGCTTTCGTGCAATCGGCACAACCCGTCGCGAGATGGGCTTCAAGGGAAGCGCGCTGCTGCGGATCGAGTGCACCGAGGGCGTAAGCCTCGATCAGTTCGCGAAATTGATCGCCGTTCGCCATATCAATATTCACGCCGGCTCACGATGCCGTTTGCAATCCTTCCTTTAAGCGCAATAGTCCATTGCGAATCCAGCTCTTCACCGTACCCAACGGCTCTTTCAATTTCACGGCAATTTCCGAATGGCTCAAGCCTTCGAAATAGGCGAGCTCAATCGCGCGTTTTTGTTGTGGCAGCAAACCGCCCATCAAGGCGCGAACGCGCTCCACCCTGCGCCGCTCGTCGAGTTCTTTTTCGTATTCCGGCGCAGACGCCACCGGCGGCATCTCGTCGGTGTGGTCTTCGCGGCGGCGCTGCCGTTCACTTTTCAATCGAAGGTGATCGAGGGCACGATTTCTCGCCAGTGTTAGAAGCCACGGCACAAACGGCCCGCGCCCCGCGTCGTAAGCGGCGGCATTGCGCCAAAGCTGGAGGAAAACGTCCTGCACGACTTCTTCCGCAGTGGCCGCCTGCTGCAGGATGCGCAGGACCAGCGTGTACACTCGGCGCGAATGGCGGTCGTAGAGTTGCTCGAAGGCGTTCACGTCCTGCCGAAGAAGGCTCTGCACCAGCGTCGCGTCGAGCGACACCTCGCCAGACTGGGGATCGACCCCCAAACTTGCCCCAAAACTTGCCCCAATATTTGCCAAGAGTGCCAGGAACACAGGCGCTTCTTCGTCTCCTATTGATAGTACGTAGCTTCGGGCAGAGCGGATGAGTCTGCGTGGGCGGGCCCGGAAGTGCGATTATTTTTAGCGCATTCGGATGGATTCGGCAACTTCCTGCGCTTGCTCGATGCACGCGCCGATGGCGGGCCCGCGCAGATAATTTCCCACGAGGTGCAGGCCAGAAACGTTCGCAAGGTCCGTACGTATCGCGGCGATACGTCCCGTGTGGCCGAGGTTATATTGCGGGATGGCCTTTTCGTAGGTGGTGACGCGAGAGATGGTCGGGCGTGCTTTTAAGCCGAGGACAGGAGCTAGTTCGCGGTGCGCGAGGTCGACAAGCGCGGAATCGGAAAGGGAAGCTGTGTCCGGGTCCGTCGCGCCGCCGAGGAAGCTCGTCAGTTGCACGTGATCGCTTGGCGCGCGATTGGGGAAAAGGGAAGAACTCCACACGCTTCCGAGAATTTTTAAGCCTGTCGGGCGGGGCACGAGGAATCCGAAGCCGTTCAACGAATGACCAACGTCAGCGCGGCGGTAACCGAGCGACACGACGGCCACTGGCGCGTATTCGATTTGCGAAAGTGCATCCGCCGCTGCCGAGGCCAGCGGTTTCAGCAGCGAAGCGGCGGTGTACGTCGGCATCGCTACGACCAGTTGAGAAGTCTGGAATTGCGCCGGTCCCGAAAGCGTGTCGGCAAGTAGTTCGAACCTACCGTTCGCGCCACGGGAGATTTGTGTCAAGCGGGTGCCGGTTCGCAGAGAATCGCCCAATTTTCCTGTGAGAGCATTAATGAGGGTTTGATTGCCGTGGCGGAAACTGGCGAGGGTCATCTTTACGCGCGGCTCGGTCCGCTTCTTTGCCGCGACCTTCATTCCACGAATGACGCTTCCCGCTGCTTTTTCCGCCTCATAGACGGTCGGGAAGGCTGCACGCAAACTGATTTTCTCAGGGTCGCCCGCATAAATGCCGGAGACAAATGGTGCGACCAGAAGAGTTAACAGTTCCCGTGCAAATTTCCGCCGCACGAAGTTGGCGATCGATTCATCCTCTTCGGGAGGAAACGACTTTCGGAACGCCTCGCTCAGAATCGACAACTTCGTCGACCATTTCAAAAGGGAAGAGCCGAACAAAGCGGGCGGCGAAAGCGGGACAGATCGCAGCTTGCCATTCACCAGAATGTAGCGTGGAGCGCGAGGAGGAGCGGGACTAAATTCATCCGTAATGCCGAGGTCTTGAATCAGGGCGTTGAGCGGCGCAGTCGTGCTAAAGCTTTGCGGGCCAGTTTCAAACAGGAATCCATTTTCTTCGACCGAGTGAATCACTCCGCCGGGTGTTGAGGAAGATTCGAGGAGCAAAACATCGGTGCCTGATTTTTTCAGCGCGTACGCGCAGGCGAGGCCCGAGATTCCCGCGCCAACGACAATGACTGAATGGGATGTGCTCACGGTCAGAGCGTCTTGGAAAAGAGCGGCTTTTCGGCGAGATGCTGCTTTTCGAGGTAGGGATCGAAAATCATCGCGAGATTGCGGATGAAGATGCGGCCGAGCCAGCTGGCGCGAATTTCGTCATCCGAAACAAGCAGTAACCCGTCTTCGCGCGGAGTCTCAAGCCGTTGCAATTCCGTCGCGAAGTAACTGTCGAAGTCGATTCCAAATTCGGCGTTGATCTCGTTTTTCGGTATCACCGTATGGCAAAGAATGCGACTGATGACTGCACGGCGAATATGGTCGTCGGCGGAAAGATGATAGCCGCGCATGGTAGCGAGGCCGCGGTCGTGAATCGAGTTCTGCCAGTTCGGCAAATCGCGATGATTTTGCGCGTACGCGTTGCGGAAGCCGCTGATTGCGGTGACGCCCATGCCGTACAAGTCGGCGCCGGCTTTCGTCGTGTAGCCCTGAAAATTGCGGTGCAGCGTACGTTTTTCTTGCGACACGGAAAGCTCGTCGCCCGGTTTTGCGAAATGATCCATGCCAATGTACCGGTAACCTGCTTCGACGAATTGCAAAAGCCCGGTACGGAAAATCTCGAATTTCTGCATGCCTTCGGGGAGAAACGCCGCGAACGAGCCTTGCTGCTTCTTGAGCCACGGTACGTGCGCGTAGCTGAATAGTGCAATCCGGTCGGGATGTAGCGAAATGATCTGGTCGACAGTGGTGGCGAAGCGGCTTACGTCCTGATGCGGCAGGCCGTAGATTAGATCGACGTTGATGCTGTCAAAGCCCAGTTCGCGCGCGCTCGCAATCAGATCGCGAGTAATTTCATACGGCTGAATGCGGTGAATTGCCTTCTGCACTTCCGGATGGAAGTCCTGCACGCCCATGCTGAGGCGGTTGAAGCCCAGCTTGCGTAACACCTCAAGGTGCGCGCGATTCGTAACGCGGGGATCGACCTCGATGCCCAATTCTGCGTCCGGCGCAAACGTAAATCGCTCCCGCGTGAATGAAAACAAATCTTCAATTTGCTCGGGAGTAAGATACGTCGGCGTTCCGCCGCCCCAATGAAACTGAACAACCGGCCGCGAACGCGAAACGCCAAGGCTGACGCGATCAATTTCCTTTTTTAAGACATCGAGGTACGGCGGGGCAACTTTTTTGTCTTTTTGAATGATGACGTTGCATGCGCAGAACAGGCACAAGCTCTCGCAGAAGGGAATGTGCATGTAGAGCGAAGCCGGCGTCTGATCGCGGTCGGCCTGTGCGTGAATCTTTTCCAGGTCGTCTATGCCGAAGTCATCCTTCCAAACGGGCGCAGTCGGGTAACTGGTATATCGCGGTCCGGGACGATTGTAGCGCGCGAGAAATTCCTCGCTGACGCGAAGCTCTTCGCGCATCTGCGACAGGCTTGGATCGCTTACACTCACCACTCCATCCTAACGCACAACGGTTGCGGTCGTGCTCGCAGCGAAACTTGTTTGTTGCCCAGTTTGAATGAAAATCTGTGCGTTCTCTACCGGCGTCGTCGGCAGGATGCCGTGGCCCAGGTTCAAGATGTGGCCGACGCCGCCCAGTTGCTCCAGAACTTCCGTCGTCTTCGCGCGCAGCACATGCTGAGGCGCATACAGCAACGCCGGGTCGAGATTGCCCTGAATCCCGACGCGCGGCCCTGCCATTCTTCGCAGTTCAGCAAGATTCACGCGCCAATCGACGCTCAAAACACTCGCCCCCGACTCCACGACTGCTGGAAGCAAGTGATGCGAAGCCTTCGTGTAATAAATCACCGGCGCGGATCCGATTACTCCGCGAATCACTTCCTGCACCGCCGGCAGCGCAAACTCCCGGTATTCCGGCAATGCCAACTCCCCGCACCAAGTGTCAAAAAGTTGTACGGCAGAAGCTCCTGCCGCGATTTGCGCCTTCAAATAGCCAATAGTCGCCTGCGCAATACGATGCAGCAAATCCCGAAACACGCGCGGCTCTCGTTGAAGAAAGCTCTTCGTCGTCGCAAACCCTTCTTTCGTCCGCCCTTCCACCATGTAACACGCCAGCGTCCACGGCGCCGCCGCAAATCCCAGCACCGGAACATCCGCACTCGCCTCGCGCGAAAGAATCCGCAACGCATCCATCAGAAAGCGCGTCTCCGTCTGCGGATCGAACTGGTGCAACTTCGCAACATCGCTCGCCGTTCGAACCGGACTCGGCAAATTCGGCCCCGCATCTCCCAGTTCCAACGGCAACCCCATCGCTTCCGCCACAATCAAAATGTCCGAGAAGACGATAATCGCGTCGACTCCCAGCCTTCGAAACGGCTGCAGCGAAACCTCCACCGCCAGCTCCGGCGTCTTGCACACTTCCAGAAACGCATGCTTCGCACGCAGCTCGCGATACTCCGGCAAATATCGCCCCGCCTGCCGCATCATCCACACCGGCACGCGCGGCAGCGCTTCTCCACGGCAAGCGCGCAGGAAAAGTTCCTTTTTCGAAATGGCGTCGGGAGTCGAACTCATAAAAGGTGGTTCATCGAGAATAGCAAATCATACCGTTCCTTGCAGGTGCCCAATGTGACGCAGCCCACATGCCTGGTTCCTTGCGGTGGGCTATACTTTACTTCTGACAACCGTGGACCGCCTCTATCTCATTCTAACCGTTGTAGCTTACGGCTTAAGTCTCAGCTCGTATCTTCGTTATCTGAGCACGGGCAAGGAACTTGCCGGCCGTGTCGGCACCATTCTGCTGGCCGGCGGCCTCCTCGCGCACTACTTCGCGCTCCTTGAACGTTCCCGCGGCCTGCACACCGTTCCGTATCACGACCTCTACGGCTCGCTCTCCCTGTTCGGCTGGCTCCTCGCCCTAACCTACCTCGGTCTCGAGGTCTATCACCGTCAACGCTCCGTTGGCGCGTTCGTCGTTCCAGTTGTCATCGTATTTTTCCTATTTTCGCACCTGGCGCCCGCCGGGCGAATCGTCGAAACGCCTGCGAAGGGAATCGCCTTCGCGTTCCACGTCACGCTGAGCATCCTCGCCTACGCCGCCTTCGCCCTCTCCTTTGTGCTGAGCTTCATCTTCCTCGCCGAACAGCGCCTGCTCCGCAGCCGCAACATGGGCGCCGTCATCTGGCGGTTGCCGCCGCTCGAACTGCTCGAACGCATGAGCCAAAGCAGCGTCGTCGTCGGCCTCGTCACCATCATTATCGGCACCGCACTCGGCTTTCTCTGGGTCGATCGCCTGCAGGGCACCGTCCTTTACTACGACCCAAAATACGTTGCCACCATTCTTGTGCTCGTTCTTTACGCAGCGTATCTCTTCCTTGCGCGTTCGGCCGCCTGGCGAGGCGCTCGCGCCTCAAAACTCTGCGTCTTCAATTTTGTGCTCGTGATTTTCAGTTTCACTGCCGTGAATCTGTTTTTCTCGCATTCGCATCGGTATTTCTGAGGGAGCCTTCGCGGAAACATGGAGATCGTTCTCGTCGGCCTGAATCATCGCACAGCGCCTGTTGAGGTGCGCGAGCGGGTGTCGTTCACCGTCGAACAGGCGCAACAGGCCGCCACGGAATTGCGTGAACGCGGAATCCTCGAAGAAACTCTGGTTCTCTCCACCTGCAATCGCAGCGAAATCTATGGCGTTCCGCCCGAAGACGTTCGCCAGAGCGCCGCCGCCCTCGCCACTTATTTAAGCTCGTTCCACTCCGTCGCACCGGAAGCGCTAAGCCCATCCCTTTATCATCATTACGACCACGAAGCCGTTCGTCATCTCTTTCGTGTCTCTTCCGGTCTCGATTCCATGCTCATCGGCGAAGCGGAAATTCTTGGTCAAGTTCGTGAGGCCTATCGCATGGCGCATGGCAATGGCGGCACTGGCCCTGTGCTCAATCGCCTGTTCCAGGGCGCGCTCGAAGTGGGAAAACGCGTTCGTTCCGAAACTGAACTTGGCATGCGGCCCATGTCCGTCGCGTCCGCCGGCGTCAAATTGGCCGAGCGAATTTTCGGCAAACTGAATCAACGCACCGCGCTCGTCCTCGGAGCAGGCACTATCGGCGAACTAGTTGTGTCCCAACTTCGCGACCGCGAAGTCGCTCACCTTTACGTGATGAACCGCTCCCGCGAAAAAGCCGACCAGCTCGCGCGTGAATTCGGCGGCAAAGTCATCCCCTGGGGCGAATGGGATCACGCACTCAACTTGCCGGACCTGGTCGTCTCCTCCGTTTCTTCCGACGATCCAGTCCTTTTGCGGGACACTGTCAAACAAGCCATGGGCGCGCGCAGGAATCGCGCGTTGCTCCTCATGGATCTCGGCGTCCCGCGTAACATCGATCCCGCGCTCGCCGACGTCTACAACGTCTATCTCTACAACCTCGATGACTTGTCTGAAATAGTCCGCCAGAATCGCGCCGCGCGCGAACAGGAAATTCCCCACGCGGAAGAAATTGTGGACGAACACGTAACGAAATTCCTCTCCTGGCAGGCGAGTGTTGAGATTGTCGGCCTGATCGACGTTCTGCGCACTCGCGTCCGCGAAGAGCGCACAGAATTCCTCCGCGAACGCTCGGAAATGTTGGCCCACTTCAAGCCCGAAGAACATAAAAAAATAGAATTGCTTATGGACGAATTGCTCGACAAACTGTTGATCCGGCCCGCTGAAAAACTTCGCGGCGAGAAAAGCTTGCATAAGAAAATTCAGAATGTGGACGCCTTGCGCGATTTGTTTCTGAAGGACCGGGAGAAGCCGTGAAGGCGCCGAGAATCGGAACGCGCGGAAGTATCCTCGCCCGCTGGCAGGCGGAATTTGTCCGCAAACAAATCCTCCAAGCCACGGGGATCGACGCCGAAATTGTCATCGTCAAGACGACCGGCGACAAATTGCCACACGCAAGCTTTGCAGAAATTGGCGGCCAGGGCGTTTTCATCAAAGAACTGGAAGACGCGCTCCTTCGCGAAGAGATCGACCTAGCGGTGCACAGCGTCAAAGATGTGCCGACCGACGTACCGTCGCGCCTCTGTTTTCCCGTGATTTGCCGCCGCAACGATGTTCGCGATTGCCTCGTGGTTGCAAAGCCCGGCCAAACTCTTGCAACGTTGCGCAAAGGCGCGCGGCTCGGCACCAGCAGCCTGCGCCGTCAGGCGCAAATTCGTCACGCACGCCCCGATCTCGATATCCGCGAACTCCGCGGCAACGTGGACACACGCTTGCGCAAAGTCGAAAGCGGAGAATACGACGCCATCCTTCTCGCTAAAGCTGGCCTCGATCGCCTCGGACTCAGTGCTCGAATTGCCCAAGTGCTTGAACCGGAAATCCTCATGCCCGCCGTCGGTCAAGGCGCGATCGGCGTCCAGGCGCGCGTAAGAGACGAAGAGATGGGCGCGGCCATTTCATCGCTCGACGATTTTGAAACGCGCCAATCTATCGTCGCAGAACGCTCCTTGCTAAGCGCGCTCCAAGGTGGCTGTCAGGTGCCGCTCGGCGCCTGGGCACGCATCGAGCGCGGTGAACTCGTCATGGACGCCGTTGTTTGTTCGCCCGACGGCCAAAAACTCCTGCGTGAAAAAAAATCCGCCCCGCCCGAGCAGGCCCGCGAACTCGGCCATCAGATCGCCGAGTTCCTCTGGAACGCCGGCGCCGGCGAAATCCTGGCGCAAGTGAGCCGGCAGGGTGATTGATCCCGGTCAATCGGTGCTTGCCGGAAAGCGCATCGTCGTTACGCGCGCAGCCGCCCAGGCGATCGATCTGCTCAAAGCGTTGCAATATGCCGGCGCCATCCCCATTCTTCTGCCCGTGATCCAAATTCTCCCGCCCGAAGATTTTGCGCCGCTCGACGGAGTGCTCGGCCACTTGAATGAATTTGACTGGATCCTCTTTACCAGCCAGAACGCCGTCCGAATCGTCCACGAACGCCTGGAACTCTCCCCGCCGCAAACGAAGTCGAACATTCAAACTCTTCTTGCGGGCGCCGTCGGCGAAGCCACGGCAACCGAAGCCGCCGCCGCAGGCTTTCGCGTTGCGCACACCGCTTCGCGCCCACTTGGTGCGGCCCTCGCGGAAGAATTGGGGTCTTGCCTTCAGGGGAAAAAAGTATTTTTGCCGCGGAGTGACCGCGCAAATCCCGACATGATCGTCGCACTCGAGAAATTCGGCGCAAAAGTAACAGAAGTCGTTGCATATCGCACCCTCGCAGCGGATGCCCAGGACCGCGACGTCGTTTCGAAAGCAATGAACGCCGACGCCGTCCTTTTCTTTAGCCCATCTGCCGTCGAGGGTTTTGACACTGTCTGCGGCGAAGGCCGCCTCGCAGGATTCTCCGAAAAGGGAATTGTCCTCGCCAGTGGGCCGGTCACACTCGCAGCGCTACACGCCAAAGGAATCGTCAACGCCGGCGCAGCCAAGGAACCCTCGGTTGCGAGGATTGTTGAGGCTCTGGCAAACTCATTTACAGCGCGTCAAGGGCAAAGCTCGAGCCGTGCAGGCACACAATGACATTTCCCGTTCAACGTCCCAGGCGTTTGCGTCGTAGTGAAACTTTGCGTTCCCTCGTGCGCGAAACTCGCCTCAGCAGTGCAGGATTCGTCTATCCCATGTTTGTCTGCCCGGGCAGCAAAGTTCGCCTGGAAGTCAGCTCCATGCCGGGCGTCTATCAGCAATCCGTCGATCAAATCGTGGAAGAGTGCCGCGAAGTAGCTGGACTTGGCATCTCGGCGGTCATTCTCTTTGGATTGCCGGAAACAAAAGACGCGAAGGGCAGCAGTTCGCTCGCCTCCACTGGCGTCGTACAGCGTGCGGTCGAAGGCATCAAGAAAGCAAAACTCAATCTGCTCGTCATGACCGACGTCTGCCTTTGCGAATACACCGATCACGGCCATTGCGGTGTAATCGAAAACGGCGAAATCGCCAATGACGCAACGCTCGCAATTCTCGCCGAGCAAGCGCTCTCGCATGCACGGGCGGGCGCAGACATCGTAGCTCCTTCGGACATGATGGATGGTCGCGTCGCCGCCGTGCGCAAAAAACTCGACGAGAATTTCTTCAGCGACACCGCCATTCTTTCCTATGCAGCAAAATATTGCTCTGCGTTTTATGGCCCGTTCCGCGAAGCCGCGCAATCCGCGCCGCAATTCGGCGACCGCAGAAGCTATCAGATGGACCCCGCAAACGTCCACGAAGCATTAAAAGAAGTCGCGCTCGACCTCGAAGAAGGCGCGGACATGGTTATGGTCAAACCTGCCCTGCCGTACCTCGATGTCATTCGCGCTGTGCGCGAACGGTTTGACGTTCCTGTTGGCGCCTACAACGTCAGCGGCGAGTACGCGATGGTCAAAGCCGCTGCTCAAAAAGGCTGGCTCGACGAAAAGCGCGTCGTGCTGGAAGTCCTGACGGGCATTGAACGCGCCGGCGCGGATATAATCCTCACCTATCACGCGAAAGACGCGGCGAAGTGGTTGAAGTCCTGAGCGCCACAAAATCCGTCTTATGAGCACACCACAAACGTCTCCAACCAAAAAACGCCCTCGTTGCGCGGAAATCTTCAGCCTCGCCGAACAGATTCTCGTCGGGGGAGTCAACAGTCCTGTCCGCGCCTTTCGTTCCGTGGGCGGAGACGCATTAATCATGGAACGCGGCCAGGGCGCCTACGTTTACGACGCCGATGGCAACGAACTAATCGACTTCGTCTGCTCCTGGGGAGCGATGCTCCTCGGCCACGCGCATCCAGCGGTTACCGCCGCCATCACAGAACAAGCTCGCAAAGGCACGAGCTTTGGCGTGACCACCGAACTGGAAGTGCAACTAGCCACCTTGATCCGTGACGCAATTCCGTTTCTCGAAAAAATCCGCTTCGTTTCCAGTGGCACCGAAGCCACTATGAGCGCTCTCCGCCTCGCCCGCGGCGTCACCAAGCGCGATCTACTCCTCAAATTCGAAGGTTGCTATCACGGCCACGCCGACAGTTTTCTCTCGCAGGCCGGTTCTGGTCTCGCCACGCTCGGAATCGCGGAATGTCCCGGCGTGCCGGATGCCCTCGCCAAGCTAACGCTAAACGCTCCCTACAACGATCTTGCCGCCGTCGAAAAGATTTTCGCCGCCCACGGATCAAATATCGCCGCGGTCATCGTCGAACCAATTGCCGCAAACATGGGCGTCGTCACGCCCGAAAAGGGGTTCCTGCAGGGCCTGCGCGAAATCACCCGCAAGCACGGCACGCTGCTCATTGTGGACGAAGTCATCACCGGCTTCCGTTTGCACAATGGCGCCGCGCAGCAACTACTCGGCATCGAAGCCGATGTCACCACCATGGGCAAAGTCATCGGCGGCGGCCTGCCCGCTGCGGCCTACGGAGGCCGGGCAGAAATCATGAACCATGTCGCTCCGCTTGGCGCCGTCTACCAGGCCGGAACGCTTGCGGGAAATCCACTGGCAATGAGCGCAGGCATCGCGACGCTCACGGAACTGAAAAAACCCGGCCTCTACGACAAGGTGAATTCCCTGGCTGCGAAGATGGTTGCCGGATTGAAAGACGCCCTCGCCGAGGCCAAAATCCCCGCGCAAGTGAATTCCTACGATTCGCTTGCAACCGTGTTCTTCACCGGCAAGCCGGTTCGGAATTATCAGGATGCGAAAACGGCGAACACCAAGCGCTATGCCCGCTATTTCCGTGAAATGCTTGACCGCGGAATTTTTCTCGCACCATCCCAGTTTGAGGCCGCCTTCGTTTCCGCGGCACACTCGGAAGCGGACATCGCCCGCGCCGTGGAAGCCGCCCGCCAGTGTTTGCTTCTAGTCGCGAACGCCACATAAACTCCAAGGAGACGCCAGCACCATGGCCGAAGGCATCGAACTTCCCGAACATCATCACGATCACGGCGACAATCCGCTCGTGGTCCCGGTTTCAGTAACGATCTCAATTTTAGCGGTCCTTGTCGCTGTCGTAACCCTCATGGGCCACCGCGCACACACCGAAGAACTCTCACGCGAAACGCAGGCCGCCAGCCGCTGGACGCAATACCAGGCGAAAAGCATTCGCCAGCATGAGGCGGAGAATACTTCCGACGTCGTGAATCTGGTGGCGGATCTCAATAAGGAAAAAGGCGAGGCGCTCCGCCACAAGTACGAAAAGCAGTTGGAGCACTATGCGGCCGATAAGGAAGACGTCAGCGAGCAGGCGAAGGAGTTGGAGGCAGAGCGGGATCTGGCAGCCCGAAAGGCAGATCGTTTTGACGGCGGCGAAGCGCTGCTTGAGATCGGCCTCGTCATCTGTTCCATTACGCTGCTCGCAAAGAAGAAAGCCTTTTGGTTTGGCGGCATGGCGATCGGAGCCGCAGGCGTCGTAATCGCCCTCACCGGATTATTGCTGCGTTAAACTTGCAACGCGACGGTTCCCTCAGGCATTTGCCGGCGGCTGAGCGTTTCGTAGTTTTATGATCTCCGCCATCATTTTTTCCATGCGATCCATCAACTCGCGATGACGCGATTCATCCGATCCGGGTTTCTTGCCGATGAACGAGATCGTTCCTCCAGGCTCCAAACTGCATTGCTGTACCTCCTGAATGGAGTCAAACCCCTGTTTGCGAGCGGCGGCTTCAAGCTGCGCTATCGTGATCAATTCCCGCTTCAAATTGTGGGTCTTCACCTTCCCATCTTCGATTAAGACGTCCGCGCGCCCTTCCACCAGTTGGTCCAGCTTTCGATGACCGTAAAGAAACCGCACGACGAGATAATTCACGATTAACAGGGAAGTCGCGCCAATTACTCCGCCCGTCACCGTGTTGTCGTCCCCGATGATGGCGTTCTGGACCGTGTTCGAAAGCGTCAGAAGTACGACCAGGTCAAATGGATTTAGCTGCACCAATTCGCGCTTCCCCGACAGCCGCAAGCCAATAATCAGAAACGCGTATACAGCAATCGGCCGCAATATTTTTTCCAGCACTGGCACCGCCAGTACAAACATATCCTTCCAAATGTCGTGCATGCGCGCATGTCCTTCTCAGGGAAGACCCGTTTCCCCGCTGGTGTCGTGTGTAGGCCAATTGCTGGCAGCGTAACACGCCAGTCTCAGCGTTAGAAAGGTCGCGCGCCTGTCCGTTGGTACAGTCATTCATTGGCGTCAGTTGCCCGGTAGGCCAGCAGCAAACAGGGCAGTCCGGCCTGTACACTCATCAGAGTAAGGTCGCGCTTTCCTGTTCGGGCAAGACCAGATCGAAAATCTCGCGGAGGCACACGTTTTGCCCGGGATGGATGTAAAAGAGATCCGGGCGAAATCTACGGCTGCGTTTTCATGTCACTCGACACAAGGTCTGCGGAAGGCCTACTGGCAAGCTCGACCACGCTGAAAGCACTCCTCGATTCGTCCTGCGAATTGTTGGTGGTGCTCCATTCTGACCGCACCGTTTCGCACGCTACTGGCGGATTCCTTCAAGTGCTCGGTTACGACCCGGCGCACCTGCTCGGCAAAACGCTCGACTTGCTTCACCACCCCGCCGAGTTTCGGACGATTCGCGAACAGTTCGCCTCTCACCGGGCAATTCCCGGCCAGAAAAGTTCCGGCCGCTGCAGGCTCTGTTCGAAAGACGGATCCTGGCTGTGGTTTGACTACGAATTTGTAAATCATTTACAAACGCCCGGAATCGAATGCTGGCTGGTTTCCTACCGCAACGTCACCGATCTTCGCCGTCTCGAAGCCGAACGCCAGGTCATCTCTGACGTCGTCCATGCGCTGAATCAGACTTCCAATCTCGACCAGCTTCTGCGCCAGATTCATCAGGCGCTCACCAAAGTGGTCTGCGCGGAAAACTGTTTCGTCGCCCTGCATGAGTCCGCCACGGACATGTTTCATTTCGCGTTTTTCGTCGATCAGTTCGATCCTCCGCCTCCACCGCAAAAAATTGCGCGTACTTGTATGGCGTATGTCTTTCGAACGGGACAAGCGCAGCTGATTCCGCAAAAAGAATTCGACCGCCTCGCCGCCGAAGGCGAAGTCGAACTCGTCGGTTCCGCTTCGCCCGCTTGGCTCGGCGTTCCGCTTCGAACGCCCACCGAAACGATCGGTGTTCTCGTGGTTCAGCACTACCAGAATGAAAACGCTTACGATCAGCGCGACCTCGAATTTCTGGAATCCGTCGGCGGCCATATCGCGCTCGCCATCGAACGCCGCCGCAGCGAAGAAGCCCTGCGCAAAAGCGAATCGATGTTCCGCCTCTTGTTTTCGCACACGCCGCTTCCGACTTGGGTGTTTGATACCGAAACCGGCAAATTCCTGGAGGTAAATGAAGCAGCCGTGAAGCAGTACGGTTATAGCGAAGACGAATTTAGGCGGATGTCCGTGCTCGATTTGCAGCCGTTAAGCGATCGGGGGATGGCCAAGGAAATTTGGCGTCATCCGTCGCTCGAAGCTTTTCACCGCGGACAGTGGCGTCACGCGGGCAAAGATGGTCGCATTTTCAAAGTCGAACTCGTTGCGCACGAACTCGAGTACGCTGGCCGGCGGGTGCGTCTGGTCGTTGCGCAGGATATTAGCGAGCGGCAACAACTCGAAGAACAGTTGCGGCAGGCGCAGAAGATGGAAGCGGTCGGCAGACTCGCCGGAGGCGTCGCGCACGACTTCAACAATTTGTTGATGGTAATCAAAGGCCACACGGAATTGTTACTGGGCGCGCTCGCGCCGGAAGATAAATCGCGCCGCAAAATTGAGCAGATCGAACGCTCCGCCGACCGCGCTACAACGTTGACCCGTCAATTGCTCGCATTCAGCCGCATGCAAGTGTTGCAGCCACGAACAATTAATCTGAATTCAATCGTCGAAGAAATGGGCAAACTGATTCCGCGGCTGATCGGCGAAGACGTTGAACTCGTTTTGCATACTTCACCGGACCTCGGAACAATTCGTGCGGACGTAAGTCAGATTGAGCAAATCATCATGAATCTCGCGGTGAACGCGCGCGATGCGATGCCCAAGGGCGGAAAACTTCTTATCGAAACATCGAATGAAGAACTCGACAGCGCGTACAAAACCGCGCATCCGGTGGTAAAGCCTGGACGGTACGTTTTGCTCGCAGTTTCCGACACCGGCATCGGAATGGATCCGGAGACGCAGGCGCACATTTTTGAACCGTTTTTTACGACAAAGGAACAGGGAAAAGGTACGGGTCTGGGATTGTCCACGGTGTACGGTGTAGTGAAACAGAGCGGCGGATTTATTTGGGCGTATAGCGAATTGGGGAAGGGCGCGTCGTTTAAAATTTATTTGCCTCGCGTGGATGCCGCCGTCGAGGATGTGGCACAAGCTTCAGCGGCCTCGCAGGTGATGCGCGGAACGGAAACCGTCTTGCTCGCCGAAGACGAACAAGATGTGCGCGAAGTCGCGCGCGAATTTCTGGAGTCGGCGGGCTACAAAGTAATTCTGGCGGCCAATGGAGCCGAAGCCTTAGTGCGCGCGGAAGAGCATCGCGGCGCGATCGATCTGCTCGTTACCGACATGGTCATGCCGGGAATGTCGGGTCACGAACTGGCGCGGCGGCTGCAGCAGCAACAGAGCGATCTCGGCGTGATCTATATGTCGGGCTACAGCGAACAAGCTGCGGCGGAAGCGACGAAGTCGGCAGTTTCAACTGCGATCCTGACCAAGCCTTTCAGCCGCGCGGCGATTTTGCGCGCGGTGCGCGAAATACTCCAGAACAAAACAAGAAACTAACGCCCGCCGTCCATTTCAAACTAGTTTTGGCCGGCGGCGGTGCCAATCCGTGTGCTGCTGAAAAGCGCGAGCGGCCTTAATGACCGCAACGTCATTTTCTGGGCGCGCCATGAATTGGAGGCCGACCGGCAGACCTTTTGCCGTAAAGCCGCAGGGGACGGAGAGAGCCGGCAGGCCGCAGAGATTTCCAATTGCGCCGAGCGGGTCCGCGTAAACGACGTCGGTTTCAAGATTGGTTTCGAGAGTGGTTGCGGGGATGGGCTGCGACGCGGAAACGAGAACGTCAAAAGTATCGAACAGTTCCATCATTTTGCGCTGGAGGATTTCGCGAACCTGCATCGCGCGAACGTAGTCTGCGCCGCCGATTTGTTCGTTTACGTACCCGGCGAGTTGGCCGAGCGGATCGGCAAGCTCCGCGACTTTTCCAGAACGAATCAAATCACGAAACGCGGCGGAGCCTTCCACGCTGATGATTACGCCCGCAGCATCTTCCCACGGGCCCTCCGGCAGGAGGGCAACGCGGGCGCCGGGTGAATATTTGCGAAGAACCTTTTCCGCGGCGACGTAAACCTTTTCCACCGAGGAATCCATTTTTTTCCATGCATTGGTCAGGATACCGATACGAACGGGCTTTGCGCCGAGGTCAAGCGAAGCGGAATAGGTGAAAGCCGCCTTATCAATCGGCAGGGTACTGCGATCGCTGAAATCGTGTCCGGCAATGGCGGCGAAAACGCGTGCGCAGTCTTCCGCGGACCGCGCGAGCGGGCCGATCTTGTCCATCGAATAAGAGAGCGCCATCGCGCCGTAGCGGCTGACGCGGCCGTAGGTTGGACGGAGGCCGCTCACACCGCAATATGCCGACGGGCAAATAATCGAACCCCAGGTTTCCGTTCCAATCGCAAAGGCTGCCAATGCCGCTCCCACGATCGCGCCGGAGCCGGAAGAGGAACCGCAGGTCCAGCAGGCAGTGTTCCACGGATTTTTGGAAGCGCCTTGCAACGAGGCATTGGCAAACCGGTAGCCCATGCCGCCGGCGAGTTCGACCATCGCGGTTTTGCCGAGCAGAACGGCACCAACACGGTGGAGGTGCTCGACGACCCGCGCGTCGTAATCGAAGACCTGATTTGCGAACGGTTTTGCGCCCCAGGTGCAGGGGATTCCTTTGACGGCGAGGAGGTCCTTTGCGGCGTAGGGAATTCCGTGCAACGGGCCGCGGTAGTGGCCGCGCTGAATTTCTTTTTCGGCGGCTTGCGCTTGTTCTAGCGCGATGTCTGGCGTCAATTTGGCGTAGGCGTTGAGGCGGGGGCCGAATTTTTCGCTGCGGTCAAGATAGGCTTTCGTCAATTCAACCGGCGAAAGTTTTTTGGACTCGATGCGTTTGGAAAGCTCGCTTACGGGCAGATAGAGGATTTCTTCGGTTATCATCGGCGGGCTCTCAGGGTTTCTTCGCCGCGGCGGGGGGCGACGGAAAAGCGGGCTTGGCGGGTTTCTTTTCACGCTCGACGAGAGGTTTCAGGTAAAGAGCGGGACTGTCGCCGTTATGAATCGTATAGGCGCGCAAGTTGTCCAAGGCTGGCTGAGCGAGGAAGGACAGGCGGCGCAGCTCGGCTTTCTGCTGGTCGTTGAAACGACCACTGTATTGCTTGACGATGGATTCGTAGCGGGCTTCGACTTCGGCGCGGCTTTGCTCAGAAAGCTTAGGGAAGTTGGGAGGCAGCTTGGGGAGCTGCTGGTCGTCGGCTGTTATGGAAACGCCGGCTGCATGCAGCGGGGAAGCGGCAGCCAGGGGCGCGCCGATGGATAGCAAGGCGGCGCGGCGGGCAAACTCGCGGCGGGACTGCGGTTTCTGGTCAGTCGACACGTCGGCCTCCAAAAGAAGGGGAAAAAGTGCGCAAAGGCAGGCTACTGAATCTGGTGGAGAGCGTCAACGGCGGAGCGTTGAAGGCGTGGTAAAGGCAGCGAACTCGTCATGTTGCAGTTCTGCTGACTGCTGCGCTTCCTGCATCGGTTCTACGTAGTGGCCTGAGCGGTTAAGAACAAGGGGCGCGGGCCATTTGGTTCGCGCCTCTTTCTGAATCCGAGGGTTTTCGTGCGGGCCGCCCGCCCGCACCCTCGACCCCGAAGGGTGCGGCACCCTGGTTGAAATAGCGCGCGAATTTTCAGCGCTCGCAGGTTTTACCTTTTTTTGCCGATGTCGGAGACTGGCTTACTCGTGCAGCACCACACTCAAGAGAGAAGTATTGATCTGAAGCCCTCCGTTGTACTCAATGAAACCCATCTTTCGGAATTTGTTCATGAAAAAATTGACCCGCGGGCGGGTTGTGCCGATCATCTCTGCCAACGTTTCTTGCGACATTTTTGGGAGAACTCCGTGGGGTTTGTCTTCTTTGCCGTAACGCGCAAGCAATAGAAGGGTGCGAGCGAGCCGCTTCTCGCTGGAGTTGAAAAGCTGATCGATCAGGTCCTCTTCAATTCGAATATTCCGCGCCAGCATGAACTTTATGAACCGGTCGGAGAGACCATGCTCCTCGTGAAGCACTTTGAACATCTCATTCTTGTCAATGAGGAGCACAACGCTAGGCGTTATCGCGGTAGCCGTTCCCATGCGAACAGACTGACCTGCCAGACTACCCTCACCAAAGAAGTCGCCCGGTCCCAGAATCGCCACGACCGCCTCTTTGCCGACTTCGTTAACGACGGTGAGTTTCACACCGCCGCTCTTTATGTACATTACGCTCTTGGCTGCATCACCTTGAGCGTAGACGACGTCCGCCTTTTTAAACTCTATGACTTTTCTGGCCACACCGGACGAGTCGAGGAAAGCCTGGGCATCGAATGCACGCTTCTGCTTGAGTTTTTTGTTGGATTTGATGGTGCTGGACCTCGCGATTGTTCTCATGCAAGACACCGCTTGAATGTGAGGTTAGCAGGATAATTCGCCTGGAAGCAAGATACTGATTGGGCTAGTACTATACTGGCTTTAGTACAGTTTAAATCGCCTGCTCGCGGATAAGAACTCAAATTGAGTGCTGCTACCTCTTCGATAGCTCGCTCTTGAAATGGCTTTCAACATCTTCACGACTAAGCGGGTTTCCCGCTTTCGTCAATACAACCGAATAGACAACCTCATTCCCTGCGATCTGCGCGGTGATAAACGCCCCGTCTGCCGGCAATTCTTGGTAGACGAATTTCACCTTCCGGCCGTCTGCAAACGTTTTGATCCACTCTTCGTCCGGCATGTTTGTAGCTCCTCAGGCGATCTCAATGTATAGCGCGAGTATACGTTGTTCGGTGCGAGAAATTGCGGATGGGCTGGAAAGTAGGCATCTCGGGAAGTCGCCCCTGCCAGAACACCGGTTCGCTCTACTAGTCGCCTCGCAAACTTAGGTGCGATGCCGGTGGCCGCCCGAAAACCCTTCCTCCCTTTTAACCGCAAATATCTACGCAACCTTCAGGACTCAGCGCATTCTGCGTGCGAGAATGGATCCCACCTTGAAAGATGTTCACGCACCATATTCTCGTGTTCGCAGCACCCACTGTAGCCCGAATTGTGCGGCGCTGGATGTTCCACCTCGGTGGATTGGGTTTTATTCCGCTGGGACTCCTGGACAGCTCCGTCATCCCACTTCCGGGAAGCATGGATGTGCTGACAATAGTCTTGTCCGCGCGCAAGCAAGAATTATGGTTTTATTACGCGTTCATGGCGACGATTGGTTCGGTGATCGGTGGCTTCGTTACCTACCGGCTTGCTCGCAAAGGGGGCAAGGAAACGCTCGAACGCAAGTTCCCGGCAAGGACGCTCGAGAAGGTTTACAAGATCTTCGCACGATGGGGTTTTGGCAGCATCGCCATCGTTGCCTTGCTGCCACCCCCTGTTCCCATGGTTGCGTTTGTGCTTGCGGCAGGCGCGATGCAATATTCCGTGAAAAAATTCCTCGTGGCGCTGACACTCGGCCGACTTGTTCGGTATTCGCTCCTGGCGTTCCTGGCAGCGCGTTATGGAAGGCAAATGCTCACGGTCATCTCGAAACACGGGCACCCGGTCCTATTTGCAGTTATCGGGCTGATTGCCGCCGCGATGGTCGCTCTGCTCTTCGTTCTCGCAACTAAACGCAGAAAATAGACGAGACGTTAGCCAATATCTGAATGTAATCCGTTCGCGTGCAAATCGGCCTAGCCTCTTGACGATGTGAGACGATCCTAATATGGTCGAAAGAGGCAGTTGTTGAAGACGATCCAATCCGGCTCGAAGTTGGCCCTTTCCCGAGGGCGCGGTCTGTTGTGCATGCTGGTTGCGATTACGTTTCTGTACAACCCGTTTCTTGGGACGGCGTCGGCGCTTGGTGGCCGGAGCGTGAGCCACTTGCCGAGTTTTCGCGCGACGGTGGCCTCGCTGGAACTCCTGAAGTTTGCGCCAGAGGAGAAGCGAGAAACGCCGGCGGTTCAAGAGTGCGACGCGCAAGCGCCGGCTGTTGTGGCTCCTGTGTGTCCGGAGACAACGTTCCCCCCATTCAGTTCAAGTGAATACCGTCCCGTGCAATTTGTGCCGAAGGGCAACTTGTTTTTTCGGCCTCCTCCCGCAGTCTAAGCATTTTTCCCGACGAATCGTTCGATAAATAAAAGTTGAGCTGGCGGCTCGCGGCAGGTTTTCTAGTCTATGGGCCCATTTAAGAAATTCTGCAGGTGTTCATGAATACGAAACGACTGTGGATGATTGCGGTGCTGTTGCTGGGGTTTGCCATCGGCGTTTGGCGTTGGATCGCTCGAACACCGACCGAGGCGGAGAGCCCTAGGCTTGCGGCGCGGGAAGCAGGGGCGACACCTGCCGCGGTGGCGCGAGCGGCGCGGAAGGATCTCGTCAATTCGCTTACGATCTCGGGCGAGTTCAGGCCGTTCCAGGACGTGGACGTTCATGCAAAGGTGGCCGGTTACATACGGAAGATTTACGTTGATGTGGGAGACCACGTGCGAGAGGGCCAGACGATTGCCGAATTAGAGATTCCGGAACTGGCAGCCCAACTATCCGGTGCGGGCGCGTCGGCGCGGGCGGCGCAGCAGCAAATCCGGCGCGCGGAAGGGGAATTGCAGCGGGCACAATCGGCGCATAGCGCTGCGCATGGGGCGTACGAGAGATTGAAGCAGGCAGCGGCTTCCAGGGCAGGGCTTGTGGCGCAACAGGAAGTGGATGATGCGCAGGCGAAAGACCTCGGATCTGAGGCACAAATTTCGAGCGCAGAGGCGGAGCTGGCGGGAGCGAAGCAACAGCTGGAAGTGGCGCAGGCGAATCAGAGGCAGTTCAGCGCGCTCGCAGACTACACGCGGATTACGGCGCCGTTTGCGGGAGTGATTACAAACCGGTACGCAGATACAGGAGCACTGGTGGCGGCAGGGACCTCGTCGAGCGCGCAAGCAATAGCGGTGGTGCGACTGGCGCAGGTTTCGAAATTAAGGCTTGTGGTGCCGATTCCAGAGTCGGCCGCGGCGCAGATTCGACTGGGCGAAGCGGTGAAGGTTCATGTGGATGCGCTGCGCCGCGAGATTGAGGGCAAGGTGGCGCGGTTTGCGGCGGCGCTGGACCAGCAGACGCGGACCATGGAGACAGAAATCGATTTCGAGAATATGGATGGACAATTGCTACCCGGAATGTACGCGGAGACGAAGCTGGTGCTGCGCGGGAAAGCGAATGCACTGACAGTTCCGCTGGAAGCGGTATCTCGAAGTGGCGAAGACGCCACACTGCTCGCGGTGAACACGCAGAACGTGATCGAGGAAAAGCACGTAAAACTCGGAATGGAAGACAGCACTGATGTCGAAATCCTGAGCGGCATCGGCGAAGGGGAGCGGGTCGTGATTGGCAACAGAAGCCAATTTCGGGCTGGAGATCGCGTCCAACCTAAAGCTATGGAAGCAAACGCCGGTGCGGCGGAGAAGACAAAGTAATGTCCGGCTTTGCGATCAAATACCCGTTCCTGATCATAGTTATTTGCCTGATGATCGCCATCGTGGGAACAGTGACGGTGGCGCGAATGCCGGTGGACTTGTTTCCACCGATCAACATACCCGTTGTGGTGGTGGCGACGTTCTATTCCGGCATGCCGCCGCAGCAAGTTGAAACGAACATCACCAACCAGTTCGAGCGATTTTTTACGCTAGCGAGCGGAGTGGATCACATCGAATCGCGTTCGCTGCCCGGCGTGAGCCTGATCAAGATTTATTTTCAACCGGGAACCAACGCGGACTCCGATCTGAGCACAATTTCAAACTTGGCCATGGCCGACTTGCGGCGATTGCCGCCGGGAACGCTGCCTCCCGTTGTTTTGAAATTCGATGCCTCCAGTCTGCCGGTGTGTCTGATCACTTTGAAAGGCGATGGCCTCAACCAGGCACAATTGCAGGACTTGGGCCGATACGACGTAAGAAACCAGATTGCCAACGTGCCGGGCGCCTCCGTGCCACAACCTTTCGGCGGACAGTATCGGCAGATCATGGTCTACGTCGACCCGCTAAAGCTGCAAGCCCACCAACTAAGTCCCATGGACGTGGTGAGGCAGATTAACGAGAGCAATCTGACACTTCCTTCCGGCGACGTGAAGATTGGGCCCTTCGATTACAACCTCTATTCGAACAGCCAGGTGCCGACAGCCAGCGCAATCGACACGATGCCGTTGAAGACAGTGGGGCAGTCTTCGGTACTCGTCGCCGACGTTGGGAAAGCTGTGGATGGTCATGCCATTCAAACCAACATCGTGAGAGTGGACGGCCAGCCGTCCGTGTATCTGCCGATTCTGAAGCAAGGCGGAGACACGAACACAATTGAGGTCGTGGATGGAATCAAGGAAGGGTTGAAACACCTGGTGGACATACCCAAGCAACTGGAAGCGCGCCTAGTGTTCGATCAATCCATTTTCGTACGAAAAGCGATCGCCAACCTGATGCGGGAGGGCGGCATTGGGCTGGTGCTGACGGGTGTAATGATTTTGCTGTTTCTGGGGAGCGTGCGGGCAACGGCGGCGGTATTTCTTTCCATCCCGCTTTCCGCACTTGCCGCATTCCTGGCGATTGCGTCGTGGGGCGGGACAGTCAATACGATGGTGCTTAGCGGTCTGGCGCTGGCGTTTTCCAGACTCATCGATAACTCCGTGATCGTTCTGGAGAACATATTCCGGCATTTGGAGATGGGGGAGGCGCCGGAAGTGGCCGCTGAAAAAGGAGGGAACGAAGTGGCGCTGGCGGTTCTTGCCGCAACGATTGCCACGGCGATCGTTTTCTTTCCCGTAGTTTTCCTGTACGGAGTAAGCAGGTTCCTGTTCGTGGCGCTCGCGTCCGCGGTGATTCTTTCGCTTTTTGCTTCGTACATTGTAGCGATGACGGTTGTGCCGCTCTTCTGCGCCAAACTCATCAAGAAGCATCAAGCTGACGAGGAGCTCGGGGAAGGTTCCATCGATTCGCGGTTCGGGAGAATTTCGAAAAAGTTCGATGCTTATTTCGAGGAGATGCTGAGGCGATACAACGTGACGCTCAGCAGGTCCCTGTTACGGCCAGTGAGCACTGTCACCGTGCTGGTGGGAGTCTCGCTTTTCTCGCTTTCACTTTATCCATTCCTCGGTGTTGCTTTTTTCCCGCGAACGGATGCCGGACAATTTGTCATTAATCTGAAGGCGCCGACCGGCACGCGAGTCGAATTAACCGAGGGATACGTTAAAAAGCTCGAGGCAATCGTACGCGACACAGTGCCGAAAGACGATCTGCAAATCGTGGTTGCAAATATTGGAGTGACGCCCGGTTTTTCGTCTATCTACACGTCGAATTCCGCGCCGCACACAGCATTCATGCTGATAGGGCTGAGAGAAGGCCACAAAGTGGGGAGTTACGAGTACATGCGGCGGGTGCGCGAGCGTGTGGGAAAGGAGCTCCCGCAGCTGTCGACCTATTTCCAATCCGGCGGCCTGGTGGACGCGGTCCTCAATCTGGGCTTGCCTGCGCCGATTGACGTGCAGGTCGTCGGCAGAAACATGCAAGAGACTTATGGCATGGCGGCGGAAATGGCTTCTGAAATCCGGCAACTCAAGGGCGTGAGCGATGTTCTGATTCCGCAAGACATCGACTATCCCGCGCTGCGCCTGGAAGTGGACCGTCAGAAGGCCAGCGAATTGGGGTTGTCCCAGAAAGAGGTGGTGGACAATGTGATTACGGCGCTGTCCTCAAACGCCATGATTGCGCCAAATTATTGGATCGATCCGAAGAGTGGAAATCCGTATCTGCTGACGGTGCAATATCCGGAAAATCTGGTGGGCAGCCTGACGGATTTGAAGCAGATCCCGGTCCGCGGACCAAAAATTTCTCAGCCCACTTTTCTGGACAGCGTAGTGTCGGTAAAGCCCGCTACCTATCCGACCGAAGTGGACCACTACCAGTTGCTTCGCGTGATCGATTTATATGTTTCACCAAAGACAGAAAACCTGGGAACGATCACGCCGCAAATCGAAAGTCTTTTGAAGAAGACCAAAATGCCGGAGGGCGCGCGGGTCACGTTGCGCGGCTCGGTGCAGGGCATGAATGCGTCATTCCGGAGTTTCGGCGCCGGACTGGTTCTGTCTGTGGCGTTGGTGTATCTGGTGCTGGTGGCGCAATTCGCATCGTGGAAAGACCCCTTCATTATTTTGCTGGCCGTGCCGCCGGGACTCGCCGGAGTGCTGCTGCTTTTGCTCGCGACGGGAACGACGCTGAATGTGATGTCGCTGATGGGAGTGGTGATGATGGTGGGAATCGTGGTGTCAAACAGTATTTTAATCGTGGAGTTTGCGCGGCACTTGGTGCATGAGGGAAAACCTCTGAAAGAGGCGGTCAGTGCTGCGTCGCGTTTGCGGCTTCGGCCGATTCTGATGACTTCGCTGGCGACGGTGCTTGGACTAATTCCGATGGCGTTGGGAACGGAAGCGGGTAGCGAACAATACGCGCCGCTGGCGCGAGCAATTATCGGAGGGCTGCTGGTGTCGGTGGTGGTGACGGTTTATCTGGTGCCTGCGGCTTATCTTGTGGTCCATCGCGGGAAAGAAGAGGCGAGGGCATGAAGGTGCGGAAGAAGCGGTGGATGCTTGCCATGCTGTTGATGTCGCCAGTGATTGTTTGCGCTGAGGAAAGGGCGGGCGCTGCAGCGGCAACACAACAGACACTAAGCCTGGCGCAAGCGGAAGCGATCGCGCTCAAGAACAATCCGCAGGTGAGTGTGAGCCGCCTGAAGGCGATGATTGCGGGACAACTTGTGCGGGAGCAACGGTCGGCACTTTTGCCGAACGCGAGCATTAATCTAACTGGCGTGGAAGCGAACCCCGGGAGCCGCGTGGCGGCGGGGGCGCTGAACAATCCCGTGTTGTTTTCGCGCGCGGGGGAAGGCGCGGTTCTTACGCAGTTGATAACGGACTTTGGGCGAACGACGAACCTGGTGTCGAGCGCGCAATCTGAGGCCAAGGCGGAAGAGGAAAATGCCGCGGCGACGCGAGCGCAGATCTTGCTGGCGGTAGATCATGCGTTTTACGGCGCGCTGGAAACGCAGGCGCTCGTGCGCGTTGCAGAAGAAACGGTGCAGGCGCGGCAAACGCTTGCCGACAAAGTGGCGGCGCTGGCGAAAGCAAAATTGAAGTCGGACCTGGATCTGAGCTTTGCGAACGTGGATTTGTCGCGCGCGAAGCTGCTGCGGCTGGCAGCGAGGAATAACGCAGAGAGTTCGCTGGCGGAACTGTCTGCGCTGCTGGGGTATCCGGAAATGCAGCACTTCCAGCTGGTGGAAGAAAGTGCAGCGGTAACTGCGCCCGGGGAAGATCCGACGCCACTGATTCGTGAGGCATTACAACAACGGCCTGAGATAAATGCCATGCGACTGGAGGAGCAGTCGGCAGAGAAATTCAGCCGAGCCGAGCATGACTTGTGGCGGCCGACGATTTCGGCGATTGGAGTGGTGGGAGAAGCGCCGGTGCGTGATGACCGCATTCCGAATTGGTACGGGGCGGCGGGAGTCAATATTCAGGTTCCGGTGTTCAACGGGTTTTTGAACAACGCGCGGGCGAAAGCGGCGGATTTACAGACGGAAGTGCGGCATCAGCGGCTGCTGGACGCACAGAACAACATTGCGCGGGATGTACGAATCGCATGGCAGGATTCGAATCGCGCGTATGAACAATTGAGTGTGACAAAGGAGCTTCGGCAAGAAGCGAATTTGGCGCTCGAGTTGGCGCAATCACGCTATGAGTTGGGGCTCAGCTCCATAGTCGAATTCAGTCAGGCTGAACTGCAAAAGACGGAAGCGGACATTGCGGATACGGCGGCGAGGTATCAAAGCGAACTCGCGGGGCGGATGTTGCGATATGTGACGGGGAACCTGAAGTAAGCGAGCGCTAGTGCGATATGGCGCAAGTTTGAACTGGTGTGGAATGACGAGCGGATGACAGAATGGAATTACGATGGACAAAGTCGACCGCGAGAATTCTGCGCAAGAATTATTTGATGGGTACGCGAAGAGCTATGACGCGGCGCTGTCGAGCGCGTTGGCACCTTCGGGAGAGAGCCGGGAGTTTTTTGCGGAAGGACGTGTAACGTGGCTGCGGCGTTGCTTGGGTGAGCTTGGCGCCAGTCCACGGCGGGTGCTGGACTTTGGCTGCGGAGACGGATCGACGACGCCGGTGCTGCAGCGAATTCTGGGCGCTGAGTTCTGTATTGGCGTGGACGTTTCGCCGAAGTCTTTGGACATTGCGCGGGCGAAACATGCTACCGAACGGATCCGCTTTGAACCAATCAGCGATGTGCGAAGTGACTGGCAGATGGATTTGGCCTATTGCAACGGCGTGTTTCACCACATCGCTCCGGACGCGCGGCCTGAGGCGCTGTGTATGATTCGCGATGCGCTGAAGCCAGGCGGGCTGTTTGCGTTTTGGGAGAACAATGCGTGGAATCCGGCGACGCGGTACGTGATGTCGCGGTGTTTGTTTGATGAAGACGCGATTTTGATTTCGCCGCGCGAGGCGAAGGCCATACTGAAGAAAGCCGGGTTCGAGGTCGTTCGAACGGGCTTTCGATTTATTTTTCCGCACGCTCTGCGCGGCCTCCGCAAGCTGGAGGATTTCGCTTATAAGCTGCCGCTCGGCGCGCAATACCAAGTCCTTTGCCGCAAAGGCAACTGAAGCTATTCAATACAAGGCGAGGAGCGTGTCCGTCAAGACTGGTCGAGGCCAGTCAGCGTGCGGACGTGCACTTCGAGGGCTTGATTGTATTGCCGCTCGATTTGTAGTTCGGTCTGCAGCTTTTTGATGAGAAGTTCGAGGCGCGAGATTTCTGCGCGTAGTTTTTGCATGTCCACGCTGCTCGGGGCGGGACGCTGTGGCGGAGCAAATGGAGTGGAAGCGGCCTGTGCCGGAGGGCGCGGCGTAAAGGCGTCCGCGAGGGCGCGCGGCCAAACTGGTTCACCCGATGGAGACGACAGGTGCGACGGCGATGCGTGCGGCGCAAAATGCGTCGGAGCAGCGGGCGCGGGTGCAAACAGTCCCGACAAGGCAGACGGAGCTTCGTGACGCGGCGTGGGCGCTTCTTCCGGCGCACGCTTTGGTTCGAGCAGGGCCTTCACGCGCGAGATAAGTTCTTGCGGCTGAAACGGCTTGCGGATCAGTTCGTCGGCGCGAACGGCGACCGCTTTGTCCGCGACGCTCTTGTTGACGACGCCCGACATCAGAATGACCGGCGTGGCGCTGAACTGAGCGTGCTCGCGAATTTGTGTACAGACGGAGTAGCCGTCGGTGTCCGGCATGATGACGTCGGTGATGACCGCATCGGGCGGATTCTGATCGAACTGCCCGAGGGCGGACGCCGCATCCGCGCACGTGATGACGTTGAAATTCTCGCGGCGGAACGCGATCTTGATGACTTCGCGCATGGTGGCGCTGTCATCGATGAAATAGACGGTAGGCGTCTGTTTTGCAGGCGCGTCCGCCAGCGGGGGAATGGGCATCGTTTCGCTCATTGCGCTTCCTTGTCCGCCGTGTCGCGAGTTGATTCATCGACCTCGCGCATGGCATCCAGCATGAGATCCGTCGCCGAGCGCAAAACAGTGCGCTGCGACGACGTCATTCCATAAGCAAATTTGTAAACGCCGGAATTGTTCTCGACGCAATTTTTTAGAATGTGGATAACGGCTTCGTCGCCAAAGAGGTTGCCACATTCAGCGTGAGAGATTCCGCCAGCGTCGAAAAAGAGAACGGCGTCGGTTTCACCGGCATTGATATGCAATGCACCGGTCTGGTGCGCGTGGCCGAGCATCTGCATGACGCCGGGAAGATCATGGTGGGTAAGGCTGCCGCTTAGGCTGGTGTCCGATTGCGTGAGCATCTGCGTCGGTTGGAAACCGTTCGCTTTGCTGACGATGATATTTTTGACGTGCGTGGCGATAACGGGCGGCGCGAGGTGACGGTCAATATAATCGTCGCAACCGGCCTGGAAGGCTTCCATGAGCGCGCGCTGACTGCCGTCGCCAAGGGCAATAATCATCAGCGCGGCATTTTTCGGGTCGGCGTGAATGATGTGCGCCATTTCGAGGGCGCCCATTTCGCGCATGTTCGTGCTGCACAAGATCGCGGCAGGCGTGTCGTATTCAAGCGTGGTGAGCGCGAAAGAAGCCTGTGTGTACGGTTTCACTTCAAAGCCTTCGCGCTTCAGCGCATCGCCGAGGCGCTTCGAAAAATAGACATTGCTGTCTATCAACAGAATTTTAGCGGGACGCCCGGGCATCATCATGCGCGGGCCTCGACAGGCTGCAGAGCAGTAGAAGTTGCGTGTACGGCCGGGATACCGGGCGTCAATGTCTCTAGGTCGAGAACTTCGATGACGTCGCCGCCGTGCGAAAGCCAGCCGGCGACGTGAGCGGAATCGGACTCGGAGCGCGGCGTCATATCAACAGTGATGAGTTCACAGTCGCCGCTAACGGGCAGCGCAACAGGTTCCTTGCGCGCGCCGAACAAGCGAGTGGCAATCAGATAGAAGCGACGGACGGACAATTTTTTGCCAACGAGCTGCTCGGAGATGTCGCAGACGGAAATGACGCGGCCGCGACGAAGAATCACGCCTTCAACAGCGGTGGTGTTGTGCGGAAACCGGAAAACGCGGCTCGGGGCGATAAGCTCCAGAATCTGGCTAGCGCGCACGGCAAATCGCCGTTCGCCCAAGCGGAGCAGGACGAACGATTCAAGCGCGATTTCGGCTACGATTGTCATTCGCCCGGTTCTGCCTCCGCGGATTGTTGCTGCCCCTCAGCGCGCAAAACGCTGTCGAGCAAAGTGAGTTCTTCCACGGTGAGAAACCCTTCAGGCTTCACGACAGGCACGATTGTTTGGTCCAGAGCGGTCAGTCCGCGATACCATTCCCGCTCTTCGCGGCAAAACGTTTGCGGGAGTGCCTGCAGATAGGTCATGGTCGTCATTTTGTCGATGCCATCGATGAGCAGTGCGGTTGGTGTCTGGCGCAGAAAGAAAACCAGTCCGGCGGATGCCGCGGGGAGCCCAAAATGCGAAGTGGCGCTGACGACGTAATGCGTGGTATCACCACGACGAATCGTGTGGCGCACTTTCGGCACGATACTTTGAGAAAGTTCCTGGGTTGTTCCGGTCAGGCCATCCACGCTGCGTACTTCCTGCACTGAGCAGGAAGAAATAGCGAACAATTGGCCGCTCACACGGAACAGGATGATTTGCTCGGCGCGCGGCGCACGAGATTTGGTGGCCGGTGCGGGTTGCATTAGCGCACGCCCACCGGAGTTGCGCGGCAAAGGTTGAGCACGCGCTTCTCAATTGCCGCGTAGATGTCATCGATCGGCAGAACTTGTTCGACCGCGCCGGTTTTGATCGCCTCCGCCGGCATTCCGAAAATAACGGAGGTGGCTTCGTCTTGTGCGAGGACAATTCCGCCCGCGCTCTTGATGGCTTTTGCGCCAACGGCTCCGTCATTGCCCATGCCCGTAAGAATTGCGGCGATGGCCATTGGCCCGGCAAAGGCGGCGACAGATTCGAGAGTGACGTCAATATTGGGCAGATAGCCGTTTAGGCGACCGGTAGTGCTGTCGAGCTGAATACGCGCGGTTGGAGAGACACGCAGATGCTGGCCACCCGGGCAGATATAAAGTGCGCCGGGCTGCAACACGTCGTTCGCTGCGGCTTCTTTTACGCTGATTCCGGTAAATTCCTCGAGCTGAGCGGCGTACTGCGTCGTAAATGCGGCTGGCATGTGCTGAACCAAAATCACCGCGGCAGGGAAGTCTTTGGTGAAACCCGGCGCGAGGCGCATCACAGTTGCCGGGCCGCCGGTTGACGCTGCCAACACGACGACAGGGAACCGTTGATCGGATCCGCTGCTCGGCATCGAAACGCGAGGCGCAGCAGGTTTCGGTGGCACGCCCGCGTGACCATTGCTGGATTGCAGTGTAGTCGCGAGCCGCGAGGCGGTGCGCACGACGCGAACTTTCGCAGCCATGCGAACTTTGCGCAGTAATTCGTCCTTGACGCTGTTCATGTCCAGGTCAATTGCACCGGAGGGTTTCGCAACAAATTCGATGGCGCCAAGTTCAAGGGCTTTCAATGTGCTGGAAGCTCCTTCGCGGGACTCCGAGCTGACGATGACGATGGGCTTCGGATTCGTCGTCATGATTTGCGCCGTAGCCTGCAAGCCGTCCATGTGCGGCATGTTGATGTCCATGGTGATGACATCGGGCTTGAGTGATTCAGCGAGCGCGACGGCTTCACGGCCGTCTTTCGCCTGGCCGACGACTTGCAATTGCTCGTCGGCGTTGAAAATTGTTTCGAGCACCTTGCGCATGAAGGTGGAGTCGTCTACGACGAGCACGCGAAATTTCTTGCTGGGAATTGTTGCCATATTCGCCTACGCCACGGGAACGACCGGACGTGTCACCTCCGTTCCCATAAGTTGTTCAACCGCCGCGATGAGTTGATCTTCCTGAACTGGTTTTGTAAGGAACGCCGCTGCGCCTTCCTTGACGGCGCGGTCGCGATGTTTTGCGCCTGCGCGGGAGGTCACGACCATCACGGGAATGCGCCGCGTTGTCGGGCTCTGACGCAACTGTGCCATTAATTCGTAGCCGGTCATGCGCGGCATTTCGAGGTCGGTAATCACAAGGTGGCAGCCATGTTGCGCGATGAGTTCAGCGGCTTCGAGACCGTCAGAAGCGAGTTGCACCCGGTACCCGTTCTTTTCGAGCATGCGACCGACGAACTTGCGAACGCTGATGGAATCGTCGGCCACGACGACGACGCGTTCGTGTTGCACGCGGTCGATGGCTTCGGTCGGAATCGTGCCTTTGGCGATGGCTGCGGAACCCGGTGCGAAGATTCTGGCGGCGCTGGCGTTTGCCTGGAGGGCGCGGCGCTCGTTTGGTTCGGACGCAACCATGCGATTCAAATCGATCAGGAGAATCAGGCTGCCGTCGGGAGCGATCGTTGTGCCGGGGAAAAGTTTCACGCGGCGCAAATATTCGCCGAGACTCTTGATAACGATTTCGTCTTTGCCGAGGACTTCCTCGACGATCAAGCCGACTTGGCGATTGTCCACGTTTGCGACGACCATGCGGAAATAGCCGTTGATGGGCTCAAGTGTTGGCAAACCGAGATGGGTATCGAGGCGAACAACTTCGGTGACGACGTCGCGGACTTTGGTGAGCAGCTTTCCGCCCACGTCTTCGATTTCGTCGGCGCGAATACGGCGGATTTCCTCGACGATGGGCAGCGGCAAAGCAAAATTGGCGGTTCCACAGCGAACAAAGAGCGCCGGGGAGATGATCAGCGTCAACGGAACTTTCAAGGTAAACTTCGTGCCCTGGCCCGGCGTGCTGTGAATTTCGATTTCGCCGTTGAGCGTATTAAGATTGGCGCGAACCACGTCGAGTCCAACTCCTCGACCAGCGAGTTCCGTCTTCGTCGCGGCCGTCGAGAATCCGGGGTGGAAAATCATTTCGCGCAGGTCGCGTTCGGTAAGGCGGTCGGCGGTTTCGGGAGAGACAAGCCCGCGTTCGATGGCGGCCTGGCGTACGCGGTCGTAGTCGATGCCGCGACCGTCGTCTTCCACTTCGATATAGATATGGTTTCCGCGGTGATAGGCGCGGAGGGTTACGCGGCCGGCATCGGACTTGCCGGATGCCTTGCGCTCATTGGGAAATTCGATGCCGTGTGCGACGGAATTACGCAGCAAGTGCACAAGCGGATCGGAAATCTGCTGAATGATGTTGTTGTCGAGTTCGGTGTCGCTACCGAACAGTTCGAGTTCAACTACTTTGTCGGCAGACTGCGCGGCATCACGGACTGCGCGCGAAAGACGCGAATAGAGGGTGCCGATGGGCACCATTCGGGCCGCGGTGATTTCGTCTTGCAGGTGGTGCGCGAGTTTCGTGAACTCGTCAATATCGCCCTCGACCCGGCCGATGAAGCCACCGAGCTGGGTGAGGACTTCGTTTACGTCGGCGGAAATCTCCGTCATGGAGCGCGACAAAATGTTTACATCATCGTAGCGATCCATTTCGAGTTCGCTAAATTCGGATAGGAACGAGGAGTCGCCCGCCGCAGCGCTGGTCAGCATCTGGCGAGTCGGCTGTTGCAGTTGTTTTGAAACCGGCCAATTTGAGCTGAGCTTGTTGTATTCGTACTTTTCCTGAAACTCAGCAACCTTGCCCTGCAGACGTTCTTTAGAAAAGCTGAGTGTTTCGACGAGGCGTTCGAGTTCGGTGACGCGTCCGACCATTCGCGTACGGTTGATGACCAGTTCGCCGACCGTATTCATCATGCGGTCGAGCCGCGCTAGCGAAATGCGCACGGATTTTGCGGCGTTGACGGCCTGCTGTTTGTCACCAGTGTTAACGCGAGTTGCCGGCGCCGCTGTCGACAAAGCTAGTGCGGGCTCTTCCGGCGTTGCAGGAACGAGTTCGCCGTCTTCAATTTCTACTGGTGCGAATTCCGCGATTTGCGCGAGCAGGGAATCAACGCCGTTCCGCATGTCGGCTTCGTCGGCCCACTGCTTTTGCAGCGTCTTCTTGAGGACGTCCGTTGAGATCAGGCAAAGATCGATGACTTGCGGCGTGGGCTCCAGTTCGCCGTCGCGCATGCGGCCAATCAAATCCTCGACGCGGTGTGCGATTGCACCCAGGCGCTTCAGGCCGACTTGAGCCGCAGAACCTTTTACCGTGTGAATTGCCCGGAAAAGTTTGTTGATTTCTTCCGGATTGTTGTTACCTTCAAGCGCCAGCAGGCAATCGCTGACGATTTGCAGATGCTCTTCCGCTTCTGGTTGGAAGAATTCCAGAATTTCCGCGGGCACCTCGTCGTCCACTGGCAACGCGTCAAAATAAGAGCCGGTTGCCGCGGAAACGATTTCTGGTTCGGGTTCACCGAGCAAAGCGTTGGCGGAGTGGCTCCGCGGCGCCGAGAGATTCAGCGGCGGCGGTTCAACCGGAAACGCGAAGCGATAGCGTTCCTTAAACGCCGCGATGTCTTCGACGTTTTCTTTGCCGGTGTCGCTGATTTCGAGAAGGTCGGTTTCGAGGACGGAAATGCCGTCGGAAAGGAATTCGGTGAGCGGACCGTGCAGGTCTTCTCCCAGCGTTGCGTTCAAGGCATATTGAAAAACGTGCGCAAGCTTTCCCGCGACTTCAGAAAATTTCGTGTAGCCGTAGCTACCGGAAGTGCCACTGAGCGTATGCGCGGCAATATAGAGGCGCTCCATGTCTTCGCGCTTGGGCGTGATTTCCTGAAGGACACCAACGTACTCCCGCAAATATTGCAGGTGCTCTGAAGCTTCCTGGAGAAACAGTTCCACGGCTTCGCGGTCTGGTCCGCTCATGCCCGTCCCTCCACAACAAGCTCCGGTTTCAATAGTTCTTCCGCGGTCGGCTTGCGATACAAGATGCAGTCGTTTAACACGATGGCCTGAAACTTGACTGGCATCTTCGAAATCGATTCGGAATGGCCGAGGAAGAGGTAGCCGCCCGGCTCGAGAGCGTCATAGAAACGCTGCACGAGTTCGCGTTTACGTTCCTCCGAGAAATAGATGAGCACGTTCATGCAGAAGATCAGGTCCATCTTGCCGACATACACCGGGTTCGAGAGATTCATCTGGACGAAATTGACCATTTTGCGAATTCTTGCCCGTACCTGCTGTGCGTTTCCGGCCGGCGTGAAGTGTGCCGCGAGCTGCCGTTCGCTTACGCTTGCGATGGTCCGCCCGGAATACGTGGCGCGTTCCGCGATATCCAGCGCCTGTCTGCCGATGTCGGTTGCCAGAATTTCGACGTTCCATGCATCAGAAAAGGCGAGGGTGTCCGCGACAGTGATGGCGATCGAATAAGGCTCTTCGCCCGTCGAACAGCCGGCGCTCCAGACTCGCAATGTCCGCGGGTTCTTCCAGAATTTCTTCACATGCAGTTCCGGCAGAATTCGCTTTTCGAACGCCTCATACACGCCCGGATACCGAAAGAATGTCGTCTCCTGCGTGAGCAACCGCTCGAGCAGCGCCTGATAATCCGGCGTCGCTTTCCGCATGGAGCGCAGAAGCTCCGTGCCCCGTTTGTGACCCTTCGCTTGCATGTACTCGCGCACCCGCGTGGAGAAGAATCGCTCGCGCGACTCGTCGAAAGAGATTCCCGTGCGTTCATGAATAAGCATGCGGATCTCACTCAACTCGTGCTCGGTCAAACTGATCTCGTGTCCCAGGCTTTCGCTCATCGTCATTCGGCTCGCGTTGCCGGCCTCCGCCGGAGTACGGAATTACCGCTTACCGCAGAGCGCCTGCGGGGACTGGACGCTCGGATTCCATTGCCGCGCTGGCTCCTGCTTTCGAAGCTGCGCGGAACTGCGACAGTGCTTCGTTCAGCTGGTCGGACAATTTAACCAGCTGGCTGACCGTTGCGACCGTGCCGCGAGTACCTTGCGAGGTCTGGCGCGTGATGCCGGAAATAATCTGCATCGCGTGAGCGACGCCTTCCGTACCGCGCACCTGCTGTTTCGAAGCGAGAGAAATTTCCTGAACGAGTTCGGCGGACTGGCGCACGACGCTGGAAATAGCATCGAGCGCGCGGCCTGCTTGATCGGCCAGCGAAGCGCCGCCTTCCACTTCCTTGGTACCTTCTTCCATGACGACGACCGCTTCGTTCGTCTCGGCCTGAATCGCTTTGATGAGCGCCGCGATGTCTTTCGTCGCGCTGCGCGAGTGTTCCGCCAGCTTGCGGACTTCATCCGCGACGACCGCGAAACCGCGGCCTGCATCGCCTGCGCGCGCGGCCTCAATGGCCGCGTTCAACGCAAGCAAGTTCGTCTGTTCGGTGATGTCGTTAATCACGTTGATGATTTCAGAGATTTCCAGGGAACGGTCGCCGAGCGACTTGATTTTCTTTGCCGTAGCTTGCACGGATGCGCGGATGCGCTGCATGCCTTCGAGTGTGTCGCGTACGGCGCGGTTGCCCTGTTCGGCGGCGTCCAGCGCGCGGCGAGCCGCTTCCGCGCTCGCTTCAGCGTTGTTCGAAACCTGTTTCATCGAGACCGTAAGTTCTTCCACGGCGCTCGACGTATTCGTGATTTCCTGGTCCTGTTGCGTCGCGCCGGCCTGCATTTCGTCGGCGGCGACTAGAATGTTGTTCGAGCACGCGGTGACTTCCATCGCGGCTTTGCGAACGCGCTCAAGAACTTTAGTGAAGTTGTCGAGCATGTAGTTGATGGAGTCGGTGACGTTGCCGAGAGCGTCATTCGTCACTTTGCCGCGCTGCGCCAGATCGCCGCGTGCCACTTGATTGATGACCGCCAGCAAGTCCGTGATGCTGCGCTGCAAGGCATCGTTCGCTTCCTGATTGCTCGTCGCCTTGGAAACTTTGGAGACGGCGCGGTTGAGGTTGTCCGCGATGAGGCCAAGTTCGTTGTCCGAATGGACTTCCGCGCGTGCGCGAGGATCGCCCGCCGCAAGCCGCTCGGAGAACTCGGTGAGGTTCTGCACCGGCGTCACCACGGAGCTGTAGAGCCGCCATGCGAGAATCGCCGCGACCGTAAACACAAGCACGAGCGTGCCGAGCAGTGGACCGCTCGCGTTGCTCGGCATGTTGCCGAAGTCGAACAGCGCCACTCCGCCCGATTCGCGTCCGGCGTGGTAGGCGAAGCCAACTATGAACAGCAACGCTACTCCGGTGCCGAACACCAGTGTCAAGATTGTCGAACTCAGTCGCGATTTCATGCCTTCCTCCAACCCAATTCTGCTGAAACGTTCCAGCTTTCCATCTCGTGCAATCTCAAATCGCCGGGCCTGGATAAACTTCCAGAACCCGGTTCAAATCCAAAATCAAAGCCAAGCGATCGTCGTGGCGAAGCATGCCGATGCAATGCGGCACGGCTTCCGGCGAACGGTCGAGGACGTCTTCTGATCCCACGGAGTACGTTCCAATCACTTCGTCCGCGGCAATTCCCAAGCGCAACACGTCGTGCTGGCCCGGCGCGCTGAGAGAGGCCACGACCACGTGCTTTGGCAGCAGCCCCGGTCGGCGGCCTTCCGTCATGGCGATGTCAATCAACGGCACGATCGCGCCGCGCAGATTGAACACGCCAACAAAATACGCAGGCGCGAGAGGCAGCTTCGTCGTGTTCGGCCACTCCAAAACTTCTTCGACATCCAGCACTGGCAAGCAAAACCGTTCGCGTCCGCTACGGAAAACGCAGTACTGCGATTCCGTGGCGCGCTCTTCCAGCGGGCCGAGCGCTTCCAGCAGCTCCGCCGTATCGGCGTCGGGAGAAAGCGGTGTCAGTTGGAATTCGTCATTCATCGAATCTCTCAAGCGAAGCGACGTACGGCGCGCAGCAGCTCTTCGCGCGTGAATGGTTTCGTTACATAGCCATCCGCGCCTTGCTGCTGACCCCAATACTTGTCGCTCGCAGAATCCTTGCTGGTTACCAAAATCACCGGTATCGAGTTGAACTCGCTACTGCTCTTCAGCTCCCGGCAGACTTGAAAACCGTTGCGGTCCGGCATCACCACATCCAGCAAAATCAAGCTTGGCCGCTCATTCGTGATCGCCTCTTCGACGCGCCTCGGATCGTTCACGCCAATCGGCTGGTAGCCTTCAGGCTCCAGCAGCCCTTGCATCAGCTTCACTTGGGCTGGCGAGTCGTCCACGATCAGGACCTTTTTCAGCACGGCGACGTTCTCCAAGATTGCAACTAGACAGTAGTCCGAGGAGTGGAGATGCACGTCCGACGCCAAGCTAGAGGGAAGTTGCTGCCGGAGTGCCAATTTGCGTAAGATTCTTACAATCAGTGCATTACGGAGCTTGTCGCTGATTCAGGAACGCCGGGAAACCGGCGCGGGCGCGTCTTCTGTCTCAGCTTGAGAATCATTCTCAGCCTCCCGCATCTCGCTCGCAAGGGATGAGAAACGTTGCATGACTTCGTTAATGCGCAAGGTCATGGAATGCATGGTCTTGATTTGCTGCAGGGACTGCGCCGACAGTTGCCCGGGTTCAAGCAAAAGCAATTCTGCATTACCCAGGATAGAGGTAAGCGCGTTGTTCATGCTGTGCTTCATCTCCAGCATGTAGCGGCCGAGCACAGCGTATTGTTCGCTGCGTGCCGCCCGCAATTCTGCTTGACGCGCGAGCTTAGCCGCTTCGGCGCGGCGCAACGATTCGCCCGCGACAAGAACCAGCGTCTGCGCCCAATCTTCGCGAAAGGGAACGTGCACGAGGCGCGGATAGCGGGCGCGGAGCTGGGTTAATTCGCCGCTTTCCGTCGGTACGCACAGAATCACGGCGCATACCGGTTCAATCGAGCGAAGGATGGAAGAGAGTTTTCCATTTTCGAGCGGGCCGATCACCACCAGGTCGCAGACACTGTGACCTTTCGCTTCCCACAAATCGCTGCTCAATACCGTGATTCGCGGCGACTGGCGTTCCGTCTGCCAGCACGCGGACAGCAGCCTTGCAAACTCGGCATCGTCGGTCAGGATTAGAAGGTTTGCGTGTCGCAACGGTGAAAGGCTCCCCGGGTGTCCGTTCGGAACGGAGAAAGTGTTTTGTTTTACAGCTTTTCCGCTTCGTCCAGCGCGGAAAGGAGGCGTTTCGTGCTGATGCCGAGATTCACGGCGGCTTCAGTGTCTTTTGCTTGTTTGGCGGCGTCCACGCGCTCTTGCAAACGCGAAATTTCAACGCGGGCGATCATCAGCGATTTCTCGAGGCTGGTTGCATTTCCCGTTTCTTTTGCAGATTCGACGGCTGCCGTGACAAGCGCGCGAGCCACAACGGCGCGACGCAGGTCTTCCGCGGCAAAACCGTCTTCGCTGACGAACGCCGAAACTTCCCAAGACGACATCAGGATTCTTGCCGCACCCAGGCGAATCGTGGTCATCGAGCGTCCTCGCGTTGGTGGCGCGGCGATGAGTTGTTCCCAAATCGCTTCCATGCAGGATTCGAAATCGAGGATGACGGGAACATCCGTATTGACGGGCTGGCTCTTTTCCTTTTTCTCCGCCGCCTGAGCGGCTTTGATTCGGCTCGCGCCTGCCTCCGTAGCTTTCGCCGCGGGGACAGTCTTCGGAACAACCGGTGCGGTTGTTGCGGGTGTAGGCTCGGCGATTTTCGGCGCAATCCGCTCCAGTGCCCGCTCCACGTCGGTCCGCAGCCCGAGCAGCTTATCGAAAGCCTGATTTACCGTGCGTTCGGTGTAGGCTCTCTGGAATGGCTGCTTCCATTCTTCGGCCATCGTTCGAATCTTGTTGAGTGGCTCATTCGCGGAAAGCCCCACGTGCTGGCAATCGATGATGCGCGCACCAGCCTGCTCCAATTGCGCAAGGCCCGTGCGAATCGCGATCAAGTCCGCATGCATCAGTTCGATTAAAGTCCGCCGCAGCAGGAAATTGAATCGGATGAATGCCAGCATCGCAGAAGGGTCATAAAACATTCCTCCCGCCGATTCTTTCACCTTGCGGCCTTGTTCGATGAAATTCGTTTTCAACAGGTCGCGCAAACTGCGGAATCCGCGCAACGACTCAATCATTTTTTCGAGTGGCTCGCACCATTCCAGAGGAGTTGTGTCCACTTCGCCCAGAACGCCCTTCATGACAATCGCGGCATCCTGCAGTTCAATCTGCTTGTGATAGATTTTCGCCGGTGCGACCAACGCGAAATATTGCACCATCAAGAAATCGATCTTGTCGCGGTCGGTCGTCGTTTTGGCGGTCTTCCTAAGATGCCGAAGAATTAGCGCGCGCAGGCCGCTTTCGCTGGCGTTGAGCGTGGTCATTTGCAGCAAATGACGCAATTGGTGCACCTGCACCTGCTGGTCTAGCGTGTCCAGCCACTGCTGAACTTTTGCAAAGAGCGCGGCGTCCACGTTTTCGGGCAGAGTCCGCTTGTCTTGCGGAAAGGGAACCTCCGCTTCGAGCTGCTTCGCCATCGCGAGATAGATGGGGAAAACGGCTCGCAGTTCGTCCCATTGCGCCTGGCGTGCGCCGTCGGGTCGCGCCTTCACCGGGGTCTTCGTAGTCGTAAGTGTTTTGTTCACGTCGTTGTCACCCAATGGCATGGCCCGCTTTGAAACCGCACGGCCACAGCCTTGACACCCTCGTGGTACTGCACTGCGACGACGCGTGCATCCAGCTGTCCTGCACTTTCGTGCGCTTCTAGCCGGACGTCATCGTTGTACTCAAGCGGCAGTGCCGACCGGAAAATCGCATGCTCGCGTCCACAGAATTCCACCACGACGGTTTCGCGAAGCTGCGCGTTTCCTGAACGGCTGGCGGTCACATCCACCGGAATGCGAACCGGTTGCAGTGCTCGAAAGAATTGTGAAAGCTCTGATGCGCAGCATTCACTGCTTTCGATGACCGTCACGTCGCTGATCGTTTTCACGCCGATTATTGACGTGTGTCCGTTCTTCTCGTGCATCGATGGACTCCCCGGACGAGCAGATTCCAACGTGGACACAGCGTGCCGCAGCAAATAATGCACGCCAGACGCCAAATGCTGGCATTGCTTCAGCCCTGTGAATGTGTTGAAACGAATGGGCTTACGATTTTCCGTTCAGGCGAGGCGCCGTCTTTGTCTCACCGTGAAACAGGTGCGTCTCACGCTTTTCGTGCGACAACCGCATTTTTCGTCTCAGTGGTTGAGTCTCACGATTGGGTTGCGGCCGAGGCCTGTTCCGCCTCGCCTTTTACCGCGATGTTGTATCGCTTTAACTTGCGATAGAGCGTCGCGCGGCTGATGCCGAGCATTTTTCCTGCAAGCGCTTTATCACCGTTGGCTTGTTCGAATACGCGCAGAATCGTCATCCGCTCCATTTCGGCCAGGGCCGTCGTGGAAAGGGAAGCCGACTCCTGCGGCGCGAGCGAGCTAGAGCCGCTTTGCTCGCTGCGAATCGCCGGAGGCAAATCCTCTACGTCAATCGTCTTGTGATCGCCCAGCGTAACGGCGCGGGCTACGCAGTTTTCCAATTCGCGAACGTTTCCGGGCCAATCGTAATGTAAAAGGCTCTTCATCGCCGCCGTCGTCACCTGAATATTTTTCCCGGGCGCGTAGCGGTCGAGAAAGTGATGGACGAGCATCGGAATGTCCGACCGGCGTTCGCGCAGCGACGGTATGTGCACGGTCACGACGTTCAAACGAAAATAAAGGTCTTTGCGGAAAGTGCCAGCCCTGTAGGCGGCTTCGAGATCTCGATTGGTGGCAGCAATCACGCGCACATCCACATTCACGCGGTCGTTGCTGCCCACCGGCCGAACTTCCTTCTCCTGCAGGACACGCAAGAGCTTTGCCTGCATTTCGAGCGGCAGCTCGCCAATTTCATCCAGAAAAATCGTTCCACTATTGGCGGCCTGAAAGAGTCCGGCTTTGGTTTTCGTCGCGCCCGTAAACGCGCCCTTTTCGTAGCCGAACAATTCACTTTCCATTAATGTTGGCACCAGCGAACCGCAGTCTACGGCGACAAACGGCGCTCGAGCCAGTGCGCCCCGGAAATGGATTGCCCGCGCCACGAGTTCCTTGCCCGTACCGCTTTCGCCGCTCACCAGCACTGGTGTCCGCGTGTCTTTAAGCCGAGAAATCATTCGTAGAACGTCCTGGATATTCGCCGACGCGCCTATAATTCCGTCGAGGTTGTTTTCTGTGCTGACTCGCTCGCGCAAAAACGCATTTTCCGTAACGAGCCGCACTTTTTCGGACATTCGTTGCAGAAGCAACCGCATTTTCTCCACGCGGAAGGGCTTTTCGATGTAGTCGTATGCGCCGAGCTTCATGGCGTCCACGGCGGACTCAATCGAGCCGTGGCCGGTCATGATGGCGATTTCAGTACGCGGCAGCATCGCTTTGGTGCGCTTCAATAAATCCACTCCGGACTGATTAGGAAGCTTCAGGTCTGTCAACACCAGGTCAGGAGCTTCGGCCTCGATACGGGTCATTGCCGTCTCCGCGCTTTCCGCCTCGGCGCACTCGTATCCGAGGGAAGTGCCAATCGTCATGCAAAGCCGCCGAATGCTTTGCTCGTCATCCACTACTAGAAGGCGTGTTTTTAGTTCGTCGCTCATGGTTTTCCGAATGTTTTCTCCACCACAGAGATCAGTTGCTGGACCCGAAAAGGTTTTTCGATGCACGGCGTTCCGCTGTTGGCCAGGAGGGCCTGCGTCTCACTGTTTGCCGTATCTCCACTGATCAATATGATGCGCGATTTAAGCGTCGGGCGGTTCGACTGAATCCATGCATGAATTTCTGCGCCGTTTACAGCCCCGGGCATGCGGATATCAGAGATTACTCCGCCAAAGGATCTTTGCTGCAGCTGATCCAGTCCATCCGATCCGGAATTCGCCTGCACCACCGAATACCCTTGGCGTTCCAGTGCGGCGCGGAGAAAAGCCGTCACGGACGGCTCATCCTCGATCAACAAGATCGGCAGAGACTTCTGTGCCGGCGCAGCTTTCATACGGTTGCCTCCATTGCGGCTTCCGTCGCAACGGGAAGTCTTACGAGGAAGGTGCTCCCTTCGCCGTTGTCATTGTTCCAGCACTGAATTTCACCGCTGTGCGCACGCACGATGCCATAACAAATGCTCAAGCCCAGCCCCGTGCCTTTTCCGGTGGGTTTTGTCGTGAAAAATGGATCGAAGATTTTCGCAGGGTCGGAAATTCCCGTTCCGTTGTCCGTAAGCGTTACTTCGATGGAATCTCCCACGCGCTTTGTTCGCAGCGTGATTTTCCCGCGCCGGCCCGCTTCTTGAATTGCGTCATACGCGTTGTTCACGATATTCAGGAACACTTGCTGCAATTGCTGCGAATCGCCAATAGTCGCCGGCAAATTTTCATCGAACTCTTCAACAACTTCGACTCCGTGGCTGGAGAAATCGTAGCTGCGCAGCTTGATGGTCTGTCGCAAAATGGCGCCCAAGCGAACGGCTTCGCGCTGTACCGGGCGCTGCCGCGCAAAGCTGAGCAGGTCCTGCACGATATACTTCGTGCGCTGCGTCTCTTGCAGAATGATTCCGAGCGGTTCGTGCGCTGATGCCGGAATCTCGGGGTTTTCCAGCAGAAGGTCCGTGAATCCGAGGATTGCGGCCAGCGGATTGTTCACTTCATGCGCGACGCCGGATACCAGGCGGCCGATGGTAGCCATGCGCTCCGCGTGCGCCAGCTTTGCCTGCAGCAAAGCCGCATCCGTAATGTCCGTCATCACAACCACGACGCTATTGACGGCGTCCTGCTCATCCCGCATGGGGCTCAGGCTGATGGAAAAATATCCGAGTGTGCCGTCCCCGCGTTTTGCGCGCGCTTCCAGATTCTCCACTTGCTGCCCGTGCGCCGTCGTTTCGAGCGCAGCTTCGAACTCTTCGCGTTGCGCCCCATCCACCAAGTCCACCAGGTGGCGGCCAATCATCTCTTCTTCGCGATAGCCCGCTTCATAACAGCGCCGGTTCGCATAGCTGATAAGCCCTGCCGTATCGAGCACGAGAATCATGCTCTGCGTCGTGTTTAAAATTTTCTGGTTAAAATCGCGCTCCCGCTGCAACTGCGTCTGGAACATTTTTTGTTCCGTGACGTCCAGCATCAGCCCGCGCATCTGCGCGATTCGGCCGCTCGCATCGCGCACGCCGGTAATGTTCTGCAGCGTATACAGCAACGTTCCGTCCCTGCGCCGCAACGTTTCTTCGTAATTTCGCAGAACGCCTTTCGCATTCAACTCGTCCAGAATTTGTTCTCGCGCCTCCGGCGCCGGGTACAGATAAGCGCCGACGTCGTTTCTCAATAATTCGTCGCGCGATTCGTAGCCGAGCATGCGTACCATCGCATCATTTACGTCCAGAAATCGACCGTCGGGCGTCGCGAAAAAAAGTCCTTCCTGAATGCTGTCGAACAGCTCGCGATACCGCCGCTCCGCCTCGCGCCGGTCCGTAATGTCCTTCAGAACGTGAATCGTGCGCGCTTCGTCGTCCGTTGTTCCGCTGGTTCGTGAAGTTGATACGAGAAACACGCGGTCGCGCGCCGTTATAATGTGCTCTTCCCGCGTTTGCTCCGTGTCCACGCAAAATGGGCAGGGAAGCGTCCCGGCCGTTTCGGCCAGCTGCCGCAGCGTGTCGACAGCCTCGCCGACCAGCGCTACCGGCGGTACGCCGAGATGGGCCGCCAATGACCGGTTCGTGCGCAGTATGCGCCAGCGCCGGTCGTGCACGACCATGTAGTCCGTGATTGCGTCAATGTCCTGAACCCAGTTTCGCTTTGACCGTTCCAGCTGGCGGAACCGGCGAAAGTTTTCGATCGCTAGTGCCGCGTGGCTCGCAAGCGCTTCCAGGAGCCTCCGTTCATGCGCGTGCAGTGCCCGTGGAGGCCGCAACAGGCATACCGCGCCCATTCGCTCTTTCGAACTCGATAGGATGGGAACAAAAACACCGGTCGAACTTTTTTCCTGCGGCAGGATGCAAACTTGTGCGTCTCCATTCATTTCCAGCGCCTTGCGCACGATCCACTCGCGGGTCGGAGGGTTGGGCACGTCAGTTAGCTCGGTGCCGCCGTAGAATTCCTCGGTGTTTTCTTCGAACACAACCACTCCGCCCCAGTCCGCATTGGCCAGCGAAGCAGCTCGCGCCGCAAATCGTTTCAGAAAGTCCGGCAAATGCCGCGATCTTGCCGCATCGACGGCAAGATCCATCAATTCTTCCGCTTGTTTGGAATTTACCTGCGGCGCAGCAACCTTAACGTTTCGCGCCTCACGAGAGCTGGCGGTGCCCGGTTTTGATCTGCGCCTTGGCATAGAGAAAGGGCTCCGTCTCAAGATGAGCGTACCCACGCTCCACCCAGCTTCCAGACATTCTCATTCTGAGTCAATCCCACAACCGGACTAGGTTGCGTATCAAGGCACTGGTCAGCGCGTCTTCCCTCGTGTCGCGTCTCAGCGTGAGACCCTGGCGGCTTCGTCCAGAGAGGATGAGACAAAACCACATTTAATCAACGGGGGAAAGTCGCGGTAGAGGAGAGTCCAAGTCGAACGCTTTCTGTTACTTGCAGAGAGATTTCCTTGCGGCGCCGCCTTTCTTCTACGCTGGCATCCGACGTGCCTTTCCTTTGCCGGGGTCGTTCCAACTCTGAGGAGGAGTAGTGTCAATGAGATCGCGTTGGATTCGAATCGGTGTCGCCGCCGCAGCCGCGGCTTTGTTTACTTCTGGATTTGTGATCGCGCAGCAATCGAACACGGACGAAGGTAAGCGCAAGGTTAAGAGCAAGACCGCGCCGGCCTATCCCGAACTCGCCAAGCGCATGAGCGTCGCGGGCAAGGTCAAGATTGAAGTCATCATCACGCCGGACGGCAAAGTGCGCAGCACTCGCGTCATCGGCGGTCATCCGTTGCTTGTGCAAGCTTGCCAGGATGCCGTGAAGGAATGGAAGTTCTTCCCCGCGCCGGAAGAGACCACTCAGGTTATCGAATTTGATTTTCGCGGTACGAATTAGCTTTCTGTCTTTGCGCCCCGCCGTTTTCGACGAGGGCGCAGTCGTTTGGGAAAGTAGAGGGGTTTTGTAATGACGATCGCAAAAAGGCTTTACGCCGGGTTCGGGCTCATTCTTGGCTTGCTCACCGTGTTGTTCTTTGTGAATTTAATCGCCGCCAGCCGTCAGGGCTCGGCCACATCGGAGTCCAGGCAAGCGAACGACAACTTTCGCACAATCGATGCCGTGCACTCGCAGATCATGCTCAATCGTCTGAATCTGAATAATTTTCTCCTCAGCGGCGATCCGCGCGACGAAGAAAAAGTCAATAAGGGCATGACCGATCTCACGGACACGCTGAAGCGTGGCCAAGCGCAAACGGCGACTGACTCAGTTCGCATGGCCTTGATTCAAGTGGAAAGCACGGAATCCAGTTGGAGCGACAATTTCGCAAAGCCTCTCTTGGCCAAGCGCCATCAAGTTGACTCCGGCGACGCCACGGTTTCGGACCTTCAGATTTTCTACCTGCAGAAGGACCCCGCTTCCTGGTTGACCAAGTCCTCTGGGATTCTCGATCAGAGCACCGCGGAAGTTTCCAAATCGCTTACAGACACGACGAAGTCGGCGGATTTCGCTCGCTATGCGAGCGTTATCATTATGACTGCCGGTACCCTGCTCGCCATCCTTGCGGGCCTCCTGGTCGCGTTTAAGACCGCCAAGTCGATTTCCGAACCACTCACGCACCTGATCACCGTCGCACGCGAAATCGGCGACTCGGGCGACCTCGATCAGAACATTGATATTCACCGCAACGACGAGATCGGCGCTTTGGCCACTACCTTTAACAATATGGTCGCGTACCTCAAGGAAATGGCCGGCGTTTCCATGGCTGTTGCCGAAGGCGACCTATCCATCGAAGTTGTGCCGCGGTCGAAGCGCGACACGCTCGGCAACGCGTTCGTTCGCATGTCTCACGGTTTGCAGGATCTCGTCCGCACGACACGCGACTCCGCCGGACAAGTTTCCGCTGGTTCGAATCAAGTCGCCGGCGCCGCCGATGAATCCGCGAAGGTCAGCGTACAGGCTTCCTCCGCGATTGAAGAAGTCACCAGCACTATGCACGAGATGAGCATCAACGTGCAGAACGTCGTGAAGAACACCCAGGTGCAGGCGTCCAGCGTCGCGGAAACGTCGGCCTCCATCGATCAGATGGTTACGTCGATTCAACGCGTCGCCGACACCGCGAAAGTTCTTCTCGATATCGCGAACCGCTCGCGCGAAGAAGTCGTCACCGGTATTCAGACGATGGAGAAGGCTACAGACGGCTTGAATCGCACGAACAAAGCGATTCAATCGTCAGCGGAAATCATCAACGTGCTCGGCCATCGCGCCGACGACATCGGTAAAATCATCGAAGTCATTGATGACCTGGCCGAACAGACGAACCTGCTTGCGCTTAACGCCGCCATCGAAGCTGCGCGCGCCGGCGAACATGGCCTCGGTTTCGCTGTAGTGGCCGACGAAGTTCGCAAGCTCGCGGAAAAGTCCACGCAATCCACCAAGGAAATCGCGGAACTCATCCAGAGCATTCAGCGCGAAGCTCGCCAGGCCGTCGAAAATATGGAGCGCAGTACGCGCATCGTCGAAGAAGGCTTGAGCCTAGGCAATGAGCTGGGCACCGCTCTCCACAAGATTTCCAACGTCGTCACCGAAGTTTACAAATTCTCGCAGGAAATCGGCGCCGCCACCAACGAACAGTCCGTCGGCTCCGCGCAAATCGCGAAAGCAACTTCGCGCCTTACCGAAATTACCCAGGAAATCAATTCCGCCGTAGAAGAGCAGGCATCCGGCGCACAAGCCGTTGTCCGCGCCATGGACAAGATGCGCGAACTCGTTCAGCAGTCCGCTTCGAGTTCAACGGAGCTTTCCGCCGCCGCCGAGCAGATGCTCAAGCTTTCCCGCAACCTGCTCGACAGCATGGATCGGTTCGTTCTGGAACGCGCCACTCACACCCGTCCGCAGCGCGAATCATCCTCGCGCCGCGGCCGTGATACCGAGCGCAACCAAGAATTGGAATACGCCGAACTCGCGCGTTCCTGAGGGTTCGAGGATCCGTACATGGAAAAAGAACTCCAGGTAGTCGGTTTTCGCATCGGAAACGAAACGTTCGGAGTCCGCATCGGCTCCGTGCGTGAAATCGTGCGCGTCACCGAAATTACGACCGTTCCCAATGCGCCGGACACCATCGAAGGCGTCATCAATCTGCGCGGCAAAATCATTCCCGTGATGGATCTGCGCAAGCGCTTCGGTTCCGGCGAAATTATCTCCGACAAGAAAAATCGCATCCTTGTCGTCGAGCTGGATACGAAGCTGCTCGGTCTCATCGTCAATTCTGCGTCCGAAGTTCTCAAAATTCCGCCTTCCGAAATCGAACCTCCCGGCACTGTTTTCGCCGACGGCGAATCGTCTTACGTGACCGGCGTCGGAAAACTAAACGGCCGCCTCATCATCTTGCTGGACATCTCCAAGCTCTTGCATCGCCCGGAGTTCAAACGACTCGAGGAGGCTGCGGAGATCGTCGCCACACTGTCCTGAGTCATTGGCGTCTGACCGCACTACCGCACAAATATGGGAACGCTTACCGCACAAGTGCAACTGACCGAAGCTGAACTCAAGCTGCTGCAAACGCTCGTTTATCAGGAATGTGGCATGTTCTTCGATGAACGCCGTTCGCACTTTCTGAAGGATCGCCTGCAGCGCCGTCTGAAGGCCTGCCAGCTCGATTCGTTTTACAGCTATTATCGCCTGCTCACCAGCCGCGAAGGCAAGGCCGAACTCGCCCTATTGCTCGAAAATCTGACCGTCAACGAAACGAGTTTCTTCCGCAATCGCCCGCAGCTCGATCTGCTGCAGAAATCCGTCCTAGAAGAGATTCTCCGCAAAAAGCAGGATCGTCGCGACTGGACTCTTCGCGTCTGGAGTGCCGGTTGCTCCAGCGGCCAGGAAGCGTATACCGTGGCCATCCTCATCTGCGACGCTCTGGCGTACTACTATTTGCGGAATCCGCTGCCGTTTGACATGCCCTCGCCGAAGCCGCTGATTCCCCCGCCGTGGAAACTCGAGATTCTCGCGTCAGACATCAGTTACAGCAGTTTGCGTGCCGGCCAGGAGGGCGTCTACACCGAGCAACAGATGGAACCGGTGGACTACACCTGCCGCCTCCGCTATTTCGAAAAGTCTGCCGACAAATATTCCATCAAGGCCCAGTTAAAGGAATTGGTCCAGTTCGACTTTCACAATCTGAAAACCGAATTTCTTCCCCGCCGCAACGACATCATTCTTTGCCGCAACGTCATGATTTACTTCGACGAAGCTGAACAAAAGCGCCTTATCGACAAGTTTTACAACTGCTTGAACCCGGGCGGCTATCTGTTCGTGGGCCACGCCGAAAGCCTTTTCGGCCTTACGCAAAAGTTCCGCATGGTGCATGTGAACAACGGCACCGCGTACCAGCGCATTGAGGTGAATGGTTGAAGCGTCAGTCCGACGATCGCGGCTCCGAGCTACGCGCTCTCTTTTTTGAGAGCGCCAACGAATTGCTGCAGGCGCTTAACGAAGCCGGCCTGGAGCTCGAAGCTCGCCCTACGGACGAAGAGGTTATTCGTAGCGTTCGTCGTGCTGTGCACACGCTCAAGGGCGATTCGGCCGCTTGCGGCTTCAACAAGCTCAGCGAAATCGCGCACGAACTCGAAGACGTCCTCTCTCCGCAGGTCGGCAAAGAAAAGGGTACTGGTCTCGCCGAAATTGTTCTGGCCGCCGCGGATACGTTTGAAGCGATGCTTTCCGCCTACCAGCGCCAGACGGAACCTCCCTCTGTCGATGGATTGCGCGCGATGATTCGCAATCTGCTCGCCGGTCCTGCGGACAAAACGGCTGCCAACGCAGGCAACGGCGAATCCGGCAAAGCCCGCTTCGAATGGAGCGAATACGAACGCCTGATGATTTCGGAAGCGTTGCACCGCGGCGAAACCGTTTACAACGTCGCGCTCCGCATCGATCCAAACAGCATGATGCGCGCGGCCGCGTTCCAGCTCATTCGAAATGTATTGCACGGCTGCGGCACGGTGATCGCTCTCCGGCCGGAAGATAATGCTGCCGCTGCGACGGCGGAAATTGTGGAGGCAGCGCTAGCCAGCGGCGCCGCGGAAGATCTACTCCGCCAACGCTGCAGGATTCCTTCGATCGTCACCGAAGTCTGGGTCGAACGCGCAGCGGCAGCCAACGCCGCCGACCACGAATTGCTCGGTGAACTGCTTGAAGCGCAAGCGGAGAAGATTGCCACCGCAACGACCGACCAAGAAGACACCACCGGCGCAGGAAAGAATGGTGGCGCGAGCTCTGCCGTCGCGGCCGTCGCTGAGAGCATGCTGCGAGTGGATGCGGCGCGCATCGACGCCGTCATGAACCTGGTCGGCGAACTCATCATCGGCAAGTCCATGTTGCACCGCGCGCTCTCTGAATTCGATCAGCGCCACTCGCGAGATCCCGTCCGCGCAAAAATGGCGGAGGCCCTCGCTTTTCAGTCGCGTGTTCTTGATGAGCTTCACAAATCCGTGCTCAAGATTCGTATGGTTCCCGTCGAACAGCTTTTCCGCCGCTTCCCGCGCGTCGTTCGAGACGTCGCCAAGCACTGTGGTAAGGATGTCGCCCTGGAACTGATCGGCCAGCATACCGATCTTGACAAGGGAATTTTGGATTCGCTGGCCGAACCGCTCATGCACATCGTGCGCAACGCCGTCGACCATGGTATCGAAGCCGCTGACGAACGGCTCGCGTCACAGAAGCCGGTACGCGGAACGATTGTTCTTCGCGCCTACCATCAAGGCACGCAATTCGTTCTCGAAGTGAAGGACGATGGTCGTGGCATCGAACTCAGCCGCATTCGCAAGCACGCAGTCGAGAAGGGCCTGTACAAGCAAGCCGACATCGATCGTTTGCCCGACTCCGAAGTCCTCAATCTAATCTTTGAACCCGGCTTTAGCACCGCCAGCGAAGTCACGGAAGTGTCCGGTCGCGGTGTCGGCATGGACGTCGTGCGCACCGTTCTCGACCGCTTGAAGGGAACCGTTCACGTCTTCTCGCAGCCCGGGAAGGGAACCACGATTCAACTTCGTGCGCCTCTCACGCTCGCCAGCATTCAAACGCTTCTGTTCCGCGTTGGCGGCCGTCTTTTTGCTGTACCCCTGTCGTCCGTCGTCGAAATCACGCGCATCACGGATATGGAAATTCACCGCGTAGATCAGCGTGAAGTGCTCCGCCTGCGCGACCAGATTCTCACGCTCGTGCGCTTGAATCGTCTCGACCGCATCCACGCCGTTGACGAATTACCGGAAAAAAAGAAAAAAAATTTCGTGATTGTCATTGGCGCCGCCGAGCGCCGCTTCGGTCTGCTTGTCGACCAGATGGTCGGCGAAGAAGAACTCGTGATCAAAGCGCTTCCGAGCGACATCGTCGCAAGCGATTTGGTGAGCGGCGCCTCCATTCTTGGTGACGGAACGGTTGTTTTGATTCTCAACGTGCCGGCCGTTCTCTCGCGCCTCTCTCGCGCAACCCCACTGGGAGCGATCGCATGAGCGAACGCGTCCGCGTTCTAGTAGTGGATGATTCCGCCCTGATGCGGAAGCTAATCCCCATTATTCTTTCTCGCGACCCCGGCATCGAGGTCGTCGGAACCGCTATGGACGGCGCATTCGCGCTGAAGAAGATTGAAGAGCTTCAGCCCGACGTGGTCACACTGGATCTGGAAATGCCGCGCATGGACGGAATGGAAACGCTCCGTCTCATCATGCGCAACGCGCCCTTGCCTGTCATTCTTTTCAGCACTCATTCGAAAGAAGGGGCTTACTCGACCTTCAAAGCTCTTGCTCTCGGCGCAATCGATTTCGTCGCGAAGCCCAAAAACGCTGCGACTGGCAATCTGGACGCGATTGCCGGGCAGTTGATCGAAAAAGTTAAAGTTGCGAAGCGCGCCGGCAGACGTTTGCAGGTTCCGCCTATTGCAGAAGAGGCGCACTCTTCCAAGAAGTCCGGCCGCAACCCCATTCCTCCGAACCGCGTCATCGCCATCGGAATTTCAACTGGCGGACCGAACGCGCTTCAATTTGTTCTTTCGCAAATTCCCGCGGAGTTTACAGCCACAATTCTCGTCGTTCAACACATGCCGGAAGGTTTTACAGAAATGTTCGCAAAACGGCTCGACGAATGTTGTCAGCTCGACGTGCACGAAGCGCGCTCCGGTGATTTGCTGATCGCTGGCCGCGTCCTCATCTGTCCCGGCAATCGCCACATGATGGTCCGCCACATGCCGCGTGGCGACATGGCGGTGCTGTCCGACGCGCCTCACGTGAACGGCCATCGTCCTTCCGCCGACGTTCTCTTTCATTCCGTCGCGCAGGAGTTTGGCCCGTCCGCTGTCGGCATCATCATGACGGGCATGGGTGAAGACGGTGCGGAAGGTCTCGGCGCCATCAAGAATGCCGGTGGCATGACAATCGCGCAGAGCGAAGACACCTGCGTTGTCGGTGGAATGCCTCGGGCCGCCATCAACAGGGGTTTTGCCAACAAAGTAGTTCCGCTCGACGCGCTGGCCGGTTTTCTTGTGACTAACTATCACGTCGAGCGTTCAAATTCCGACAAGAACGACAAGCACGAGAAGCAAGACAAGCACGACAGAAACGAAAGGACACCTGTTTCTTCCAATCGCACTTAACCGTGTGAAGGGAAGCCGGCCGCAGTTTGGCCGGGTACAAGGAGAAGCTCATGGCACAATTCGCACCTCTACTTCGCAAAGACGACAAGCCCGTTCGCTATCTCGTCGTGGATGATTCCGTCTTCGCGCGCAAGAACATCATCAAGATGATCGAGATCTTTGGCGGCGAAGTCGCCGGTGAAGCCGGTGACGGCCTCACCGCCATCGCCGAGTTCAAGCGCACTTCGCCGGACATCGTGCTCATGGACATCACCATGCCGCAGATGGAAGGCATCGAGGCCGTCGAACGTATCGTGCGTCAGCATCCTGACGCCCGTATTGTCATGGTCTCCTCCGTCGGCTACCAGGAGAACATTCTCGCGGCCCTCCAGAAGGGCGCCAAACATTTTGTTCAGAAACCCGTTAAGCCCGAAGTCTTGTACGAAATACTTCGCTATGTCTTGAGCGATGATCCCACCGCTGCCGGTGCGCCCGTCGCTCTTGCAGGAGAACACCGCTCATGAGAATGGAACTCATCCAGCCGTTCATCAACGCCGCGGATGCCGTGTTCGCCGAGTCGCTGAACGCTCCGACGAAAATCGGAGATCTGACGATGGAAGAGAACGCCTATCGCCGCAAGGGTGTCGCCGCGCTCATCGCGATCAAGGGGGACATCGAGGGCCGCATCATTCTCGATCTCTCGCCCGAAGTCGCAGTGCGGGTCGCGAGCATTTTGGCCGGCTCGGAAGTTACGGCCAGCGATCAAGTCGTTCGCGAAACCGTTTGCGAACTCGCGAACATGGTCATCGGCAATTCCGTTACGTTGCTGAACGACCAGGGATACCGCTTCAAGGTGTTTCCCCCGGAAGTCCACATGAACGACGAAGGTCTCGCCGGATCGCAGGATACGGAGGCGCTGGTTCTCGCCATCGAAACGCCTTGTGGTGAAATCTACCTGAACATCGCCATGCGGCATCTCGCGCGTCGTCGCGCAGAACGCGACGCTGCACCAGTCGCCAGCTAAATGTTCTGCTAGCGATTGTCGTCGCGAATTTTTCGCGTTACAAGCGTCGGCGTCGTTGGCGTATTGAATAGTAGGCCGCGCACCGATACGGTGCTTCCCGCACTCACCGCGCTTCCGACAAAGTCATCCATTTCGGAATTGGAAAGCCTCATCACGTTGATGATTGCCACCGCCGGTGTCGCGCCCGTGAACATCGGTGAAAGCCCCGTCAGCGTGAACGAACTCGACCCTGGATTGCTCCCGACTGTCCCGGTCACTTGCGACGGCCACAAACGCACCAGGTCCGTCGTCATCGTCGTTACCCCGCCGCTTGTCGTAACCGTTCCCGGGCGAATCTGCACGTCTTGTCCAACGAGCAAGTCGCCGCCGCTCGCAAAGGCCGCCCCAGTGACGCTGAATCCTCCGTCGTCTCCCAATTCCTGCCTTCCAATTTGAAAGGTCGCCCCCGGCGCAATTGTCACCACCACCGGCGCGCCTTCCGCCAATCCGCTGATCGTCGGCTCCTCGTTGAAAACCACCAGATGAAATTGTGTCGTGCTGTCTACGTTCGTAATCGTTCCTTTGATCGCTTTGCCGTTCGCCTTCTCTTCCAGCTCAACACGCTTTGCCAGCATCGTCCCCATGCCGTTTTCGCTCAAATCGACGCTGACCACTTGCCCTTGTTGCATGCAGCTGAAGTTAGCGGGACTTGCCATGCACCCCGAGTCGCCAAAGTCTTCAAACACGGTGTTGCTATCCGCAGTGATCGTGAATGTTTGCTTGCTGCGTTCATTCGTCAACATGAATTGATTGCTGCCAAGGCTGCTCACCTGTCCGTCGATGTCGTCCAGCCGTTCCATCTCTTCAGAGTCATCGCTCTCATGATGGGTCGTCACGTTCTTGACCGTTACCGTTGGAGCGATCGAAAGGTCCGACTGGACTGACGAATTTACGTTGAAGTCCAACTTGATGCCCACGCTGGAATTCGCGCTGACTGTCAACGGAAACGGCGCCGACGTAATCGTCGCCGTTGACGGATTGAGGCTTGGCGCAATTTCGCACGTCGAATTGTCCGCGCATGATGCGATTGCAGCTCCCGAATGGTTCACGATCGTTAGCGCAGCATTCCCAAACGTGAGCGTCATGCTCGCATACGTATCCGCAGGCACGTTTGTCAGGCTCAGAAACGCTCGGTCGGTTTGCAGGTGCCCCATCTCCACTTCCGTGGGTGTGGAAAGCACGGAGACAACCGCCTTGCTGGAATCGGAAGGCTGCAGGATCACGCCGGTGATCATCGCTTCAAAAAAAACGACTCCCACGCCGTTCGGCGGCGTATCTCCTATAGACAACGTCATTGGTATCGCATTCGCGGCGGGATGCGGCGTGGAACCCGCTCCGCAGCCGGCCATTAGTGCATACGTGGACAGGGCTATCGCAAACGCTGCAACAGAAAAAAGGGAAAGTACTCGCTTCATGGACGAACCTCCAGCAAATTCCGGGTTCGAGAGGAAACACCCGTAAGTTTTGGGGATGAGGAGGGCGGGCCCGTACTGTTCGAGATATATGCCCGGAGCGTTGAATTGGTTGCCTATCCCCAGTTAAATGAAACAAGCCCATGCGCAGAAACTTGCGAGTGGGCTTCGTCCTTCGTCTGGTCACAGGAACGAAAGAGTCTTCAAAAACGCAACCAAGTCACACTTGTCCTGCTGCGACAGGTTCAAAAATCGGGCCGGTTCCGTTCGTCGCTTCGAATCGGCACTTTCAGTTAGCGTTTTCGCGGAACATTAGTCTGGTGGACGAAGGTAGGCGGCGCCGTGGCGGTAAAGTCCCGCGCTCGGAATGTGCTGCGAAAATACAATCCGGATCGGCACGAAAATAGCGCCTGTCCCGGGAGTGTAGGGGACCGCCACTTCGAGACGCGTACCCTGCGGATATTCGTTCCGGCTGCGAAACGCGATACCACCTTTCGACAGGTCTTCGCAGACCGCAACTTCTTCCTGAAAGCCTCTGCGCCGGATGCAGGCGAGCACCCGCGCCTTGACGCGCGTCCGGTTCCGGCGGGGAATCACGCGCTCTTCGAGAGGAGATCGCGTGCCAAGCATCGGCTCCGATGGCGAGTCGGATTGGACTTCCGTCCAAATGGAAGGCGAATCACAAAGTTTACAGAGCCGCGCGACGCATTTGCGAACTTCAAATGATTTCAGTTCCAATTCATTCAAGTAAACGACTTCGCGGCGCTGGCAAAAACTGCATTCCATCATCATGCGCGCGATAGTTTCGTCGCCTTTCCGCAGCATCGGGAATTCCACGTCCCAAAAGTCGGATCGGCCTTCCAGCAGGTGGATCGCGTAAAGGAACCCATCCGGTTCGCGGTCGATTTCCGCAACTACGCGGGCACGGGCTGTTTTGGAAAGATCACCGTCTTCGATGGTGCGCTTGAGCGTCAGTTCCTGGCCCTGATCTAGCCGCTCGGTCAGGCGAATGACCCCTCCGTTCCGGCTGATAAGTAGCGTCACGGCCTGCTGTTTCACAAGCATGCCGCCGGAACCGTACCACGACGCCTCAATCGGCATGCGGAACGCTACGCGGTCGCTCTGGCGTGCGGTTTCAGTGCGTGTGGTCGTCATCGTCAGGGCGTAGTGCCGCCTCTAATCAAGCCTAACATGAGGATTTTCGCGGGTATTCGGCGACTCGGGCCGGTTTGTCGTTAGAACTAATAACAGGCCGGTGGATCGGACGAGCGCGCAGTTCGCGCCTCAGATATTGCCTTTTAGAGCCCGCCACCAAGGAAAATTGGCCACCCCAGGCAAAAATTCCGGCAAAATAAAGAGGTTGGTAGCGCCAGAAAGTCGAGTTGGGTGCAACACGGACCCAGCACCGTGAAGAACGTTATTACTATGCCCGAACCAGGCTCAAAGAGCGGATCCCGAAATATGGCCGTGCGGGATCGTCGCTACGCTATCCGTTTTCCCTTTGCCGCCGACGTGTCTCTGATTGACCTCGAATCGGGGGCCACGACAGATGGCGTCACGTCAGACATTTCGTTTGGCGGCTGCTTTGTTTGTTGCAGTAAGCCCCTGGCACTGAAATCCCGCGTACGCATCACCATGACCCGGAAAGGGCAAACTGTCGAAGCGCTCGGTGTTGTTCGCGCCGTGAAACCCCGCATTGGCATGGGTGTGGAATTCTTGGATTTGGAACAGGCGTCCTATTCGACGCTCGAGCGCTGGATCGAACAAATCCGCCGCGAACGCTAACCCGCAATCACCAGATCCAGCAGCTGCTGCACCGCACGCTGCGCCTCCAAAATAGAAAAACGGTGGTCCATTGCCCCGGCTAGATCCGTGTTTGCAAACGCGATCCGGCCGAACGGCGCGGCACGAAGAATGTCCCGCGGAGCCGCCTTCCCATTTGTCCCGAAGAAAAAACCGGGTTGCGGGCTCAGATAGGCGTGGCCCCAACGATTCAGGACGATGCCGGCGATGTCGCGCGAGGCGTCAAAACCCGCTTCGGAAAACATGTCGGTGAACTGTTGCCGGATGCGTCGCTCATAATCCCGGAAAGACGTCGCCAGCATTTCACCGCGTCCGCGCTGACCCTGCTGCTCCGCACTCAAGCCGGGATACGAATAGAGAACTTTCAGAGTCAGCACCACTGGCGAGTCCGGGCTGATGGTCTTCGGCACATCCCCGACGGTAGCCAGGCGCCGAAGCTCCAGATAGTTTCCGACACCCGAACCAAACCACCGGCAACCCGTCATCCCCAGTTTGGCCAGGAACCGCCAGTTGCGCAGTGCCACGTTGGCCATCAAGCAAGGCGACCGGAAGAATTGTGCGTACGCCTCGCGATGCGATTGCGGTAGATCGCGGATAATGTGCTTCGACGTCCAACTGCCGCCGGCCATGACCACCGACTTCGCGCGGACCCGGAATAGTTTTTCGCCGACGGCGTACACAATGGAAATAGATTCGGACTTCTCCGGCGAAGTGTCGTGCTGGACGGAAATGGCAGTTGCGCCCAAACGTATTTTTGCAGGCGAGTGTTTTGCATCGAGCGCTGCGAAGTTAACTTTGCCGCGAGTGACGCCTTCCACGGTCTCATCGCCAGAGATGGAAGAGGGAATCAGAGCCTTCACCGTCAGGCGGGCGATCGTGGTATTTCCGCCCGGAAACATCTGGACCGCTTCACCTTTTCCTTCGTATGGATGGAGAAGGTCCGCCGCGTATTCGCCGTAAGCAGAGAGCGCATCGGCCCCGAGGCCGGAACCTCCGCCCAAATCCGGCGAAAGAAACGTTCGGATGAATTCCCGCGAAAGCTTGTACTGCCGGACGTAATGCTCTTCGAGCGTTATCGAATCGAGATGGCGCGATATTTCGTCGCCTTCGTATTTCGGACCGGCAAAGGGTGACGCTTGCGATGCCGCGCCCGAATACCAGCGGAGGAGCTCCTTTCTTGTTGCATCCGGCACCGGCGCACTCGCGAATTTCTTGCCGACCGGATCGATTTGCCAGACGCCGGGCTTCTCGCCGAATTGCGATCCGAAAAAGAATCCGTACTGGCCGGTGCTCATCCCAGCCGAATCATAAGGCGTCCGGCCAATCGGCAACTCCGGTCCGGATCCGCCCCATTTTTGATAATCGAGGTGGGGCTCCTTCAGGCCGATGGAATCGTAGAATTGCGCCAGAAAACTGTGCGGATATTGCGCAAAATAAATCGCGGAACCTTGATGGCCGATGAGGCGCTGCCCGTCCACCTCGAATTCATTCTGTCTGGCTTCACCGCCGAAAATCGGATGATTCTCCAGAATGAGTGTGGTCGTGTTGGCACCGGCATTGCGTGCGAAAAACACCGCCGCGGCAAGTCCGCTGATTCCGCCGCCGACGATGACGCAGTCGAAATGCTCACCCGTGTCCTGAGCAGCCGCGACGGCCTTTTCGAAAACGCCATCTCGAATTTTGTGCCCTGCGCTTAAAACGTCCCAAGTGTTGCCGTTCGAAGTCGCGTATTCTCCGACGCCACCGAAACCGTTGAAATCAGCGGCCGCCGATTCATTTCGCGCTTGCGCTTCGAGAAGTCGCACTGGCGAAGCCGCGTCAAACAGCGCCGCGCCCGACGCCAACAGCGCGGACTCGAGAAAATCACGCCGCGTAATCGCCGAGTCCATTCCCAGCGAGCGGTCACCGGCGAATTCCTTTTCGAATGACATGAGCGGCCGCTCGCCTACTGCTTTGTATCGAGCGGATGTTTCGCTTTTTCATAAAATTCGTTTTGCAGTCTCAAGCTCGCGTCGTCGGCTTTCACGGCCCGCAAAGCCTCGACGATGGACGCGACCCACCCGTCTAAATTCCACTGCCCAAGCTCCGGACGCGCGACCGACCCGTCGCCGGAATAGTGATCGGGAAACCGCCCATACCACCAGATACCGGTGTAAACATCCGCCGGAAGTTTGATATGCGCCTGGTCCGATCCCGATTCCTGCTTCGCGCGATCGACGTGCACCAGCTCCGGATGCGACACCATCGTGTTGGCCGTCTCATTTTCCCCGGCGTGATAATCAACGCCCGTTGATTTCTTCGCTGGTCCGCCAGGCCGGCTCCGCTCGCCCATCAGCGCATAAACGACATAGTCATGCGGCTTGTCGAGCTGCGATTGCGCGAAATAGGGAATCAGGCTCTCGTTTCCGCCATGGCCGTTCACGATAAGGATTTTCTTGCAACCGTTCCTCGCCATTTCATCCGTTGTCTCCTGCAGCAGCTTGAGCTGCAAATCGCGGCTGTACGCGATCGTGCCGGGTTCATGTTTCGCCTCAAAAATTTGCCCGAAATAATATTCGGGAAATACCACGGCAAACTCCGTCGCGGCGGCGTGAAGCGATGCATACCGGACATTCAACAAGTCCGTGCCGAGCGGAAGATGTGGCCCGTGTTTTTCCAAAATGCCGAACGGCAAGATGCACACGCCTTTCGATTGAGAAATGGCATCACGAAAATCCGCGGCGGTCAGCTCCTCCCATTTAGCAGACAGTGTTGTTTGTGCGCTCGCGGTCAGGGCGGCAAGAGCAAACGCGGCAAGCACTAACGAGAATTTCTTCAGCATGGTTCCTCCAATGAATCAAAAGTGGTCGTCCTTACTCACCGTTTCGCCGGCAACTGGCCTTCCCAGCGCGGGTCGGGATGAAATCCGGAACTCTTATGCCAGTCGTCGCGCGCCAACCCGTTCAAGTCCCACACAACAAGCCCATTGCGGACGGTCATCTGGCAGACCAGCTTTACGTGACCGTCGAGTTTTCCTCCGAGACTGTCCACGAATCCAAATTTTCCTTTTTCCAGGCTAAGCAGCGCGATATCCGCGTCCGCGCCGACAGCAAGTTGTCCAAGTTCTTCGTGATGAATCTCCTGCGCCGGATTCATCGTCGTTTGCCGCACGATTTGTTCGAGCGGCATATCAAGGTTCAGAAACTTGGACATAACGGTCGTCATGTCTTTCATCCCCGCGTTCATACTGCCGACGTGAAGGTCCGTGGAGATCGAGTCGGGAACGAATCCCTGATGCACCGCTGGAAACGCCTGACGAAAAACAAAACTGCCGCCGCCGTGACCCACGTCAAAAATCACTCCGCGCTTTTTTGCCTCGAATAAATAGGGCCGTACTTTTCCGTCCGCGTCCAGCATCGGAACGAAGTCAATATACATGTGCGTGGAAATATCGCCGGGCCGCAATTTTTGTGTCACGAGTTGTTCGTACGGCCGCTCCGGCCGAAACACGCCGAAATCCACCATCACCGGAATTTGTGCGGCGACGCCGGCTTCGAGTGCACGATCGACAGCCGTCCACTCCGGCGATTCGAAGTGCGCCGTCTTGATCCCAACAATCAAGCCAGGGAATTGTTTCGCCATCGCCGCCGCCGCGGCCGAATCCATATCCCCCGTGTCTTGCTCGACAGGCTTTGGCCCCATACCGCTGCCGACAATATTGAGAAACGCAACCACCCGTGTGCGCGCGCGATCGATGATGCGTTCCTTGAAGTCGGGAAAATTCTTGTAACCGGAACTCCCCGCGTCGGCGACCGTCGTCACACAACTCCGAAACGTAAATCCGTCTGGGTAAACGCTGTTGTCCCCGTCATACGCCGCGCGCAGTCCGGTGCCGGCGTACACATGCGTGTGGATGTCCACGAGCCCCGGCGTCAAGTAAAGTCCCTTGGCATTGATCGTTTTAGCGGCATGGCTCGCCGGAATATTTTTATCGACGGCGGCGATTTTGTGGTCGCGCACCGCCACGTCACGAACTTCATGGATATTATTTTTCGCGTCCAGCACCGTCGCGCTCTTGATGAGCAGGTCGTATTTTTCCTGTGCGAGAAGGGGGAAAGAGAATAAGAGCAGGATCGCAAGTCGCTTCATGAAATGTGCGGAGGTCGCCTTTCGACGGATTTGCATCGGTTTACACGCGAAAGTATTGCAGAACAACGTCGGCGTGTCATCGGGAAATGCACGCAAATCGCGATGGGTCAGCCCGTCGACGCTTCGACAGACACCGACCGCGGCCGCACAAGCGAAACTATCGCCACCGCCGTGAGAAACAGAAGGACTGCATCCATCGGATGGCGGTAGCGCAGCGACGTGTGCGTCGCGTAATACACCAGCGGAAAAAGAATCGCAATCAAAGCCACCGGAACGGCATAGCGATTCTTCCGCCACGAAAGCATCGCAATGCCGGAAATCGTTCCAAGCAGAATGAGCCCATTGAAAAGGAAAATAGTTCGAATCAGCCACGAATCCGTCGAACGAAAATCGCGCCACGGATTCTCTGTGCCCAACCATGTAGCCACAACGCGGCGCGCCGTCAGGCGAACTTCCAGCGCGCGATGCGTGCGAATGAATTCCAGCGCCAGTCGTCGCTTTTCATCCATAAATGCAGATTCGCCAAGCTGCGTGTACAACCGAATCTCTGCAAACTGCGTAATCCGTTGAATGCCGCCGACTGCGTGTTCGTCAAAAATGTCGTTGTTACCGATCCACAATTCAAACGGAAAATTCGACCGCAACGGTATCACGCGATGAAATATGGAATAGTTACGGATCGTCCACGGCAGGCAAATCAGAAGCGCGAAGCCAAGCGCCGCCATAGCAAGTTTGCTGGCGACAATCGAACTACCCGGTCGCCGGAACACGAGCCACGCAAGAAAAACGGGAAACAGTATGCCCAGCGCCGGATTTGTCAGCAGTGCAATGCCCCACAACGCGCCATAGGCCACCCAATCGCGCAGCTTTTGCGTCGAGCACAGCGCAACCGTCGCCCACAAGATCGTCGCCATAAGAAACGCGGACAGCGACGTATCCCAGATCCATTCAAACGGAAGAATGACGCCGTTCGGATAGAGCGCCCAAAGCCACGCAGCCAGTGCTGCCGAAGGAACGCCCGCGATGCGCCGGGCGGCAAAGAACAGAGGAAAAGTGGTCGCCGAAGACAACAAACAATTGAGAAGCACCGCCGCAAGAAACGCGGGATAGGTGAAAGCGCCGCAAACGCGGAAAATCGCCGAAAGAATCAGCGGGTAACCGGGAGCAAGCCAAGCCGTCGCGCCCGTCGGTTTTCGAAAAACGTCGCTGAAGCCGCGGCCCTGCGCGAGCGCGCTCGCAATGTTTCCTGCCTCGTTGTCAAACGGAACCCTCGCAAGCACCTGATGAGGAATTTTGCGCTGCTGATTCCAAACAAACGCCACGCGAGCAATGCATGCTACGGACGCTATCAGCCAAACCAAAGTCAGCAGAGGGATCAGTTTGCGAAGCATGGCGCCGGGAATTATCTCAGCGAACCGCCTGCGTTGGACAGTCCAAGTTGAGCAGGAATCGGGTATGATGCGGCACGGTAAATTATCGACAGACGGCTCGAATCATACGGGAGAAGAGCAGGAATGAAGACGATCAAGGGTCCGGCAATTTTTCTGGCGCAATTCGGCGGCGATCAAGCGCCGTTCAACAATCTAAACGACATCGCGCGCTGGGCGGCGAATCTCGGTTACGAGGGCGTGCAAATTCCCTCATGGGATGCCCGCCTCTTCGATTTGAAGCGCGCAGCCGAAAGCAAAGAGTATTGCGATGCCGTCCGCGGCGTCCTCTCCCAACACGGTCTCGTCGCCACGGAACTCTCCACCCATTTGCAAGGCCAACTCGTCGCCGTCCATCCCGCGTACGACGCGGCATTCGATGGTTTCGCCCCGCCGAGCGTTCACGGAAATTCCGCAGCTCGTCAGGCTTGGGCCGTCGAACAGCTGATGTTTGCTGCGAAAGCTTCAGCAAATCTGGGCATGAAGGCGCACGTCACGTTTTCCGGTGCGCTCGCTTGGCCTTACCTTTATCCGTGGCCACAACGCCCCGCCGGATTGGTCGAAACCGCTTTCGACGAACTCGCCGCACGTTGGAAGCCAATTCTTGACGCCTTCGACAAAGTGAACGTCGACGTCTGCTTCGAAATTCATCCCGGCGAAGATTTGCACGACGGCATCACCTTCGAAATGTTTTTGCAGCGCCTGAAAAATCATCCCCGCTGCAACATTCTGTTCGATCCAAGCCATTTCGTCCTGCAGCAGCTCGACTACCTCGAATTCATCGACCTCTATCACGACCGTATAAAGATGTTTCACGTAAAGGACGCCGAGTTCCGCCCCAGCGGTCGCCAGGGCGTGTACGGTGGTTTTCAATCCTGGGTCAATCGCGCCGGAAGATTTCGCTCGCCCGGCGATGGCCAGGTCGACTTCAAAGCAATTTTCTCGAAGCTCACGCAGTACGGTTTCGACGGTTGGGCCGTTCTCGAATGGGAATGCTGCATCAAGAGCAGCGAACAGGGCGCTGCGGAAGGTGCGCCATTCATCTCGCGACACATCATCGAAGCGCCGGAACGCGCTTTCGACGACTTTGCCGCTTCCGGCGCCGACGCCGCAGCCAACCGAAAAATGCTCGGCCTCAAATAGCGCGCCTCGGTTGCGCAGGCACTCTTGTCTGCGCTCTCACGGCCCCTTTCGTTCTTGGTGCTCTGCACGTTGGCGGACCGAGCAATTGCCAGCGCAGCGCCAGTGGCACAGACTTCAGTCTGAGCGCTTACTGCCCACATCGATATCCGCAGCAACGGCCGATAGCGGAGCGCTTCTCGCGCGCCACCGGTAGTAAAACGGCACACCCGCAAGAATTACAAGGATCCCCAGCGTCGAGCGAATCGGCCGCTGCGCCCACAAATTCACCGTCAGCGCAACTCCCGCCAGCAAAAACACAATCGGTGTAACCGGATAGGCCCACGCCCGGAATGGCCGCGCCAGTTCGGGTTCTGTCATACGTAGCCGGATTAGCGCAATCGCCGTCAACGCGAAAAATATCCACAGCGCAAAAACAAAAAGGGAATAGAGCTGTTCGTACGTGCCGCTCAATGCCAGCAACGCCGCCACCGTACCAAGAAAAACCAGGGAACCGCTCGGCGTCCGCAACTTCGGGTGCAGCCGCTCGGCAAATTTAAAAAACACGCCGTCCCGCGCCATCGCGTACGGAATTCGCGCTCCAGTCAGCACCACCACGTGCAACGCGCCCAAAGCGGAAATCGCCATCGCGATTGTCAGCGCAATCGCCCCTCGTTCGCCCGCAAACCTCCGCACTGCGTCGGACGCGACGTGGGCCGACCCCGCCACTTCCGCAAAGGTCAGCACGCGAAAATAAGTTACGTTAGCCAGCAAATAGAGCGCGCCGATCGTGCCAAGTCCCAGCAGAATTGCGCGCGGAATATTCTTTTGCGGCTCGATCACTTCTTCGCCCAGGTGGCCCAGGTCGTTGAATCCGTTGTAAGCCCACATCGCTGGAACCAGTGCGGAAAGGATCGCGATAACCGTTCCTGCCAAGGAAACGTGCGTGGCAATCGCAGCGGAAGGCGCCACCGAACTTAAATGCCTCGCGCCAAAGAAAACTCCGCCCAGCACAATCAACAAAATCGTCCCAACTTTGATCGACGTTAGCGCCAACTGAATCGCGCCCCCCATTTTCACGCTCAGATAATTCAACGCCGTTACCGCGATCACCACAAACGCCGCGAGCGGTTGCGCCGCCGTCACCAGTAATTCACCGCCCCAAAGATGAATCGTAAACAGAGGCGCCGTGACGGCGGGAAAAACGAAACCAAGGAACCGCACAAAACCGGCTGCCAGCGTTGCCATCGCCACCGGCCGTTCGAGAAATGCGCTCATCCACCCAAACAAAAATCCCCACAGCGGCCCAAGTCCACGCGTCAAATATGCGTACGGGCCGCCGGCTTTGGGAAATGTGGCGCCCAGTTCCGCATAGCAAAACGCCCCGCACAAAACGATGAGCCCGCCAAAAATCCACGCTGTAAACACCAGCGCCGTGGAGCCCACCAGCCGCGCCATGTCACTCGAAACGAGAAAGATTCCCGAACCAATCGTGTCCCCGATAACCACGGCTACCGCCGCCCAAAGTCCCAGTCCACGCAGAAGCCCAGGCCATTCGCTCGTATTTTCAGGTGATCCGTTCATGAAGGTTGCGTGAGACTACACGTTGCGGATGGAGCGGTCAATCGCCGCTCCACACCTTTTCGCGCTATCATCGGTTCGCCGTGAGGTCACAAATGGCCACTCCGAAAATGCTGTTGCCCGCCCTCGCTTGGAACGAGCGCTTCCGCGTCGAAAATGCCGACGACGTGATGACGCCTGCCTTGCTCCTCTATCCCGACGCCGTCGCGGCGAACATCAACGCGATCGTCAAATCGTTGACCGGCGATGCAAGTCGTTGGCGGGCCCACGTAAAAACTGCCAAGCTCGCTTTCACGATGCGCACGCTCGTCGGGCGCGGCGTCGCAAATTTCAAATGCGCCACAACCTTGGAACTGCTCGTTGCGTGTGAGTCCGGTGCGAGCGATGTGCTGGTCGCCTATCCTGTTGTTGGCGCAAATGCCCGACGCGTCCGTGAAATCGCTGACGGGTTTCCAAACGTCCGCGTCTCGATCCTGGCTGAAAATGAAGCGCAAGCAATGCAATGGCGCGGCTCACGCGTTGGCATTTTTCTAGACATTAATCCTGGTATGGACCGCACCGGAGTTGAACAGGATCGCCACTCTGAAATCGTCACGCTGGTTCAGACAATCAACAATGCCGGCCTGGATTTTCGGGGCTTGCACTACTACGACGGCCATTTTGGCAACTTCACGGAGCTGGAACGCAACGCCGCCGCACACGAAGGCTACAAACACTTGCTTGCAGTCGTCACTGCCCTCGAACAATGCGGCGCCGCCGTGAACGAAGTCATTACCGCGGGAACGCCCACTTTTCTTGCTTCCGCATCATTCCCAGGCTTTCGTGGCCGGAAATTTGTGCATCGCACCTCGCCTGGAACCGTCGTCTACAACGACGCCACCAGCCTGGCGCAACTTCCCGCTTCGCTCGGATTGCAACCTGCGGTACTCGTTATGACTCGCGTAGTCAGTCACCCTCATGCCGGTCGAATTACCTGCGACGCCGGCCACAAATCCGTTTCCGCCGACGCCGGCCTTCCAACTTGTGTCGTTGCCGGCCATCCCGAACTGACTCCGCTCGGACCAAGCGAAGAGCATCTGCCGATGGCCGTTGCCGAAGGCGCAGCCGCACCCGAAGTCGGCGAGATTTTGTATCTTTTGCCGCGCCACGTCTGCCCCACGGTGAACAATTTCGATTGCGCCTTGCTTGTGCGCAACAATCGGATTGAATCTTCTGAAAGGGTTTCCGCCCGCGGCCGGGAATTGCCGCAACTGCAGCCAAGCGCGCACTTCGTGTCCGCGGCGCACGAGGGCTAGTCCGGCGTGCGGTCGAAACAAATGAAAACCCGGCTTCTGTTTCCACCATTGTTAGCCTTTCTTTCCGGTCTATTCGTGATTCCTATCTTCGCTGCGCCGCAAGCCGCTCCGCAGGAAATTGTTGTCGAAGGTAAAGTCTGCGACAACGCTGGTTCGCCGATCTCCGGCGCAAGTGTGCAGTTAGAAACGGAGTCGGGCAAAGCAATCGCCTCCACCGTTACCGATTCCTCCGGAGCCTTCCGCCTAAAAGTGCCTACGGACGCGAAGATTCGCATTCACGTACGGCAAGAGGGCTTTAGCGACAACGCCGTCACGTATGACAAAACGAAAATGCAAATCATTCTGAAGAAATCCGCAGCAAGCAATGGTATGGAATTTTCCGACTCACCGAATTTTACCGTTGCCGGCGTCACCGATTGGAGTAATGTCGGTCTTCACGGCTCCGACGTTAATGTGAAGACCAGCGAGGCTTTAACGAAAGAGGCCACCGGGCTCAAGTCTTCGAGTGGTTCCGCTCCTCGCGATTCGGAGGCCGATGCGCATCGCATACTCGGGGACGAAAAAGAAGAAAGTGGCGATCCTCTAGACGCCGCGCACGAATACGAATTGGCCGTCAAACTCGACGCCAGTGAGCAAAACTATTTCTCCTGGGGGGCGGAACTGCTCCTCCACCGCGCGGGAGTTGCGGCGGTTGAAGTCCTATCCAAAGGCGCGACGCTGCACGCCACCTCGCAACGAATGATAGAGGCACTGGGCGCGGCATTTTACGCGAACGGCCAATACACGGAGGCGACGCAGCAAATGTGCCGCGCCGCTGAGTTGAACCCGGATGATCCGGAACCGTATCTCTTTCTCGGGCGCATCGAAGCGGGCGCGAAGGACACGTTTTCTTGCAGCGAAGAAGCTTTGCGCAGATTTGTTTCTGAGCAGCCCAAAAATGCCGACGGTAATTTTTACTACGGCCTGGTCTTGCTGAAAAACGCGCAACGGTCGCAGCGGGAAGCCGATTTTCAGCGCGCCACCTCCGCTTTTCGAAACGCACTCGCGAGTCGCCCTTCCTTCGGTGAAGTTTACGTCCAGCTTGGATTGTTGTATAACGCGCGTGGCCAAAAAGACGCCGCGTTTCGCGAATTTCAGAATGCCGTTCGCGTGGCGCCGCACTTGCCGGAAGCGCACTATCAGCTGAGTCTCGCCTCCCGCCGTGCCGGCGATACGGCCAAGGCGGACGAAGAGATGAAGAAGTACGAGGGCCTGCATAGCGCCGAAGAAGCGGCCCTCGACAAACAACGAAAAGAAATGAAGCAGTTCGTCACGATTTTGCAGCAATCGCCGAAGTAGTAGTTCACGGGAGAAGAGAATGACCGGAATTCGGAACGTGATTTGTAAGTCTTTAGTTGTCGCTGGCACGATGATCTGTGGCGGAGGCGTGGCGATGGCCGACGCGAATTACTCCCTGCGCTCGCCCGACAATCGCATCGAAGTCGCCATCCATGTCGCCAGGAAAATTACCTACGACGTCTCCCTCAACGGCCGCCTGCTGATGAAAGATTCCACCCTCGGAATCAACGTGGAAGGGAAGTCGCTCGGCGAAAGTCCGCAAGTCAAATCTGCGAAAAAAGATTCCGTCGACAAGGTCCTCGAGCCCGTCGTCCATCAAAAATCCGCGAAGATTCGCGAACGTTACAACGAGTTGAAATTGGAGCTGGACGGAAACTACGCCGTTACGTTCCGCGCATACCCGGAGGGAGTCGCCTATCGCATCGAGACATCTCTTGGCGGTGACAATGTAAAGGTTTTCAAGGAAGACGCTCTCTTCCGTTTCGCCGCCGACGACACCGTCTTCTTTCCCGAAGAAGAGACCATGTTCTCTCACAATGAGCGCAAGTATCTCCCTCGCGCTATCTCCACCATTTCAGAGAAAACTTTCGGCACTCTTCCTGCCGTAGTTGATGTCGGCGAAGGTGCAAAAATTGCCGTCGCCGAAGCTGGCGTCGAAGATTACCCCGGCTTGTGGCTGCGCGGCGGCGGCGAGCACGCACTCGCTGCGACTTTCGAACACTACCCTTTGAAAGAAACGCTCACGGGCGATCGCGATTTCAAAGTCACCGAAGCTGCGGACTACATCGCGGTCACGCAGGGCACGCGAGCGTTTCCCTGGCGTGTGTTTGGTATTGCCGAGCACGACAAGGACTTGCTCTCGAATTCACTCGTGTGGCTGCTTGAGAAGCCCTCGATGCTTTCTGATACTTCGTGGATCAAGCCGGGGAAAGTCGCGTGGGATTGGTGGAACGCGAACAACGTATACGACGTGGATTTCAAGGCAGGAATCAACACCCAGACTTACAAATACTACGTGGACTTTGCGGCGAAAAACCGTCTTCAGTACATCATTCTGGATGAAGGCTGGTACAAGCTCGGGAATGTTTTGGCGGTGGTGCCCGACATCAACATGGAAGAGTTGACTGCATACGCAAAGCAGAAAAATGTCGGCGTGATTCTGTGGGTAATTTGGAAAACGCTCGATGACCAGATGATTCCGGCGCTGGATCAATATGCGAAGTGGGGTATTGCGGGGATCAAAGTCGACTTCATGCAACGTAACGATCAGAAGCTTTTGAATTACTACTACAAGTTGAGCAACGAATGCGCGAAGCGGCACATGCTCGTGGATTTTCACGGCGCGCAGCGCGGCGCGTCGCTCACCCGTACCTGGCCAAATCTAATCAGCAATGAAGGCGTCCGCGGAATGGAATGGAGCAAATGGAGCGCGGAAACGGAACCCCTGCACAACGTGACGCTGCCGTTTACGCGAATGTTTTTGGGCCCCATGGATTACACGCCCGGCGCAATGTTAAACGCGACGAGAACTACGTTCGCGCCGATTCATTCGCGGCCAATGGCACTTGGAACCCGCTGCCAGCAACTCGCGATGTATGTTGTGTACGAAAGTCCGTTGCAGATGCTTTCGGACAGCCCCTCAAATTACGAACGCGAGCCGGAATCGCTGGAATTTCTGCGTGCGGTGCCGACGACGTGGGACGAAACCATTCCGCTCGATGGAAAGATTTCAGAATACGTTGCGGTTGCGCGGCGCAGCGGAAAAGATTGGTATGTCGGCGCGATGACGAACTGGGACGCGCGCGATCTAGAGATTGATTTTTCTTTCTTACCAGCCGGCAATTTCACGATGGACGCGTATCGGGACGGAGTGAACGCGGACCGCATGGCCAGCGACTACAAAAAAACAACGTCGACGGTCACGAAGGCAACGAAATTGAAAGTTCACCTGGCGCCGGGCGGTGGCTGGGCCGCGCGGATTCATCCGTAGGAAATTTCAACTAAGTTGGTTTAATCTGTCGGCCTCTTGGCCTCTTCTCAAACTATTCAGGGTGACGCGATACCGCGACGGCGGTGGGGAATTGCCGCGCTGCTCGGTTTTGGAATTCTCGTCAGCTATTTCGACCGCGTAAACCTTTCTGCTTCCAAAGAAGCACTTGATCATGCCTTCGGAATTTCCCCGATCCTGTTCGGAATCTTATCGAGTACTTATAACGTTCCATACGCACTGTTGCAGATCCCCTGCGGCCTACTGCTTGATCGTTTCGGCGTGCGGCGGGTCGGGATAGTCAGCACGATCATTTGGGCTGCGGCTTCGTTCGCGGCGGCTGCGGCCTTAGGAGTGAAGAGCCTTTTCGGTGCGCGCATTTTACTTGGCGTGGGAGAAGCGCCAACCTTTCCGGGCACAGCGAAAGCCATCGGGTATTGGTTTCCAAGAGACGAACGCAGCATGGCCACCGCGATGTTCGATTCGATGGCGAAGTTCTCCTCCGCCATCGGCATTCCGGTACTCGGAATGGTGTTGGTGCATTTTGGATGGCGCGCGAACTTTGCGGTGACTGGAATCATCAGCGTAGTTTACTTGGCGCTGTTTTTCGCGTTCTATCGCAACCCAAGCCAGGACGCGAAGCTGACAAACGTCGAGTGCGAATACATTCGCGTTGGCGGTGCGCAACCGGAAGATCCTGCGCGCGCGGCGCAAGGCGCTCCGCTCAAGTATTTGATCACTCGAAAAAAAGTTCTCGGACTCGCGCTTGGCTACGGTTCGTACAATTACGTTTTTTATTTGTTGCTGACATGGCTGCCGGCGTATCTGTTTGAAGCGCATCATCTGGATTTGACTCGCTCGTTCTTGTATACCAGCGTGCCATGGCTGTGCGCGACGGTTGCAGAACTGACCGTCGGCGGATGGCTGACGGATTCGCTGATTCAGCGCGGCTGGAATGCGACGCGGGTACGGCAATTCGTTTTAGTCGGCGGAACCTCCGTTGGGTTGAGCATTTTCGGCGTACCGTATGCGCATTCGGCGCCGGCGGCGGTGGCGTGGATCGCGTTTGCGCTGACGGGGCTTTCGATTGCGGCGCCAGTAGGCTGGTCGATTCCGTCGCTGATTGCGCCGCGGGAAAGTGTTGGTACTGTTGGTGGCATCATGAATTTGAGCAATCAGCTTTCCGGAATCGCTGCGCCGATTGTGACTGGATTCATCGTCGCGGCAACAAAGGCTTTTCAGTGGGCGTTTCTTGTCGCGGCGATTTACTTGACAATCGGTATTGCGAGCTACATTTTTCTCCTAGGCGACATTACGCAAATTCCGGAGCCGGAAGAAGCGCGACAATAAACTTTTCAGCTAGGTCTTTCGCAGCGCGCGCATCGCGCCGGTGGAAATGCCGCCGTCGACGAGAAGCGTTTGCCCTGTGACGTAGCGGCTCGCTTCCGACGCGAGAAAAACAATGGCTCCGTCGAGATCGTTAGGCTGGCCGGGACGTTTCAGCGGAATTCTTTCGACGAGATATTTGACCCACTCTTTGTCTTCGTACAGGACGTTGTTTTGCGCGGTGCGGAACCACCCGGGTGCGAGGCAGTTTACGGTGATGCCGTGTTTTCCCCAGTCGTCGGCCAGGCTCATCGTGAGCTGACGTATGCCGCCGCGGCTTGCGCCGTAAGGACCGAGGCCTGCGTAGCCGGCGACGCTGGTGACAGAGCCGATGTTGATGATGCGGCCGTAGTTGCGAGGAATCATTCGGCGGGCGACGGCTTGCGCCACGAAAAAGCTGCCGCGCAAGTTTGTGTCGAGAATCAGGTTCCAATCGTCCCAGGTGACTTCGAGCGCGGGTTTGCGAACGTTGCAGCCCGCATTGTTGACGAGGATATCGAGATGGCCGTAGACGTTTTCCGCCGCCGCCGCGAATTTCTCGATGCTTTGCTGATCGCGGACATCGAGTTCGAGAGAGGCGGCGCGGCGGCCGAGGGAGCGGATTTCTTTTTCAAAGACGGCGAGGTCGTTGTTTTGATCGGGGCGCTTACGGCTGGTGAGGACGAGGTCGGCTCCGGCTTTCGCGATTGCTCGGGCGAAATATTGGCCGAGACCGCGGCTCGCGCCGGTGACGATGGCGACGCGGCCGGTGAGGTCGAAGAGATTGTCAGGCGCGTGCGGCCGTGACGATGGTCCTGGCGATGGAATGACGGGCTTCTTGCTGGATCGATTTGCGGTGATTTTGCTCATGACTCGTTTGGAGTGAGGACGACTTTCAGGAGATTGGGTTCGCGGGCGTAGAGGCGCTCGAACCATCGCGGGCCGTCTTCGAGCGGAGCGATGGCGGTGATGAGCGGCTTCACTTGAATTTTTCCGGAGGCCATCCACTCGATGGCTTGCGGATATTCGCCGGCGGAGGCGCAGGAGCCTTGCAGGCGGATTTGGCGCGTGACGACTTTTTGGAGCGGGAGGGTTACGTTGGGGGCGATGTTGCCGACGAGGACGACGGTGCCGCCCTTGCGAGTTGCGTCGATCGAAGCGGCGACGGTTTCGTTGCGGCCTACACATTCGAGAGCGACGTCAACTCCTTCGTTGTTGGTGCGCTCGAAAATTGCGGGGAGCAGGGAATCGTCAGAGAGAAGAATTTCAGTTGCGCCGAGTTTGCGAGCAAGTTCGAGACGCTGCGCGTCGACGTCGGTGACGAAGACTTTGGAGCAGCCAGCGGCGCGGAGAGCTTGCAGCGTGAGAATTCCGATGGTGCCGGCGCCGACGACGAGGGCCGTGGAGTTCGGATCGAGTTGCGCGAGATTCACGCCGTGGATAGCTACGGCTACGGCTTCGAGCATGGCGGCTTCCGCGAAGGGAAAATTGTCGGGCAAGCGGTAGAGGATTCGCGCGGGTACGGAGACGAATTCGGCGAAAGCTCCGGCGCGGCGGTAATCCCCGCAGGAAACGCCGAGGACCTGGCGGCGGTCGCAGAGATTTACGTTGCCGCGGCGGCAGTTGGGACACTCGCCGCAATAAACCGTGGAATCGAAGGTCACGCGATCGCCCGGCGCGAAATTTCTTACCGCTCTGCCGACCGAAGAGATGGTGCCAGCCGCTTCGTGGCCCATAACGATGGGCGGGATGCGACGGCCGGAGGAGCCGTCATAACCGTGAACGTCGCTGCCGCAGATGCCGCAAGCGGCGACGCGGATGAGAACTTCGTCCGGCGCAGGAGTCGGCGCGGGGAGATCCGCGAGTTCGAGGTTGCGGTAGCTGGAGAGGAGAAGGGCTTTCATGGAGTCAGTTTAGGTTATAGGTTTTGAGTTGTAAGTCCAAGAACTTCGCCAAGGACGGCCGCCGGCCCCCCTACCCCACGCCCATGTTTTTCGTAAGTATTGAATCTGCGGGAGTAGAAGTGCCTTTTGAATGAGCAGATGCGAAGGAGTGACGTTAGTGCTGAAAATGCAGCGGGTTATTTTTGCGGATTTTGTAAGTGTTGAATCCAGAGGGGTTAGCCGAATCGGGGAGCGATTCCACCCGGAAGTATAGCGCAGATAAGATAGCAGGTAAAATAACAGTACTGACAATATAGCATGCGAAGGGTGCGAGACGGGGTTTCGAGGCAGCAGTCTTTGCTGGTCGGCCGGAATCGGAAAGAGCGCAAGGATTTAGGTAGCGTTCCGTCCGTTGTTCTCCGGATTGCCAGGATTGCCATTTTCCATGTTCGAGAAATCTACGAAAAATCTTTTATACTTCCCGTGTTTGGCCGACATCGAATGGATGAGAGTTTGTCTCGGGGATATTACGGAGCGACAACATGGACAACGGCAGAGAAGACCGGTCGGTTTTGGATCACATCAACGAACTTGTTAAAGAAGAAGAAGGACTCTACGGAAAGAATGAATTGACGGAGGATGACCGCGGACGCCTCCAAGAACTGAAGATCGCGCTGGACCAGTGCTGGGATCTGCTGCGCCAGCGGCGTGCGCTGCGCGAGTTTGGTGAGAATCCCGACTTGGCGAAAGTGCGGCCTGCCAAGATTGTCGAAAACTACGAGCAGTGAGCCCGGCGCCTTTAATTGCGCACCCTCTTCTAACTGCTCCTCAAGATGCCGAGAACGGGGCACCCTCCGCTTTACGGTGGGTTGGGGTGTCGAGCAGAATCGCAGTGCAGTTGTGGGGATGCCGAAACAATCCCGAAGATTAGCCGGGCCATTTGCTCTATGGCGGTGCGATCGGAGAGGGGTTCCTCCACTGCGTAACCCGGCATGCAACGTTTTCAAAAAAAGAGGCGCTTGCAAGAAAAAGCCGGGCTGCTCCGGCCGGAATGGCGGGTAGTGGGCCAGGGGACCCAAGGGAGAGCGAAGTGTAAAGCTACTTCGATGCCGGCCTCTGCCAGGAGAGGACGCTGGAACTCCATGCAACGATGAAGTCGAGGTACCCGTCGGCGTATCCGAGGATGGTGGCGCCCTGCATTTTGAGGAGGGAATGGCCGACACCGGGGAAGGTTCTGGTGGTGATGTTGCGGCCTGTGGTGCGGAGCTTTTCGAGTGCAGCGAGGGTCGTGGCTGGATCGACGGCTTCGTCGTCAGTTCCGATGGCTTCGAGGAGTGGTGCGCGGAGAGCGTTTAGAGCGGGTTGTGGATCGTAAGAAATCATGTTGGCAATGGCCGCGAACTTCCGGCGATCTTCAACTTCAGGATCCATTACATAAGGCAATTGTGCAACCTTGGCTTGATGAAGGTCCGCCAATTGTTTGAGGAGTATGGCTCGTTCGCTGCGGAGAGTTTCCGCGCTGGTCTTTCCCGCTGCGACACGGCGATCAAATTCCCAAAGTGCAGTTTTGAACTTGGCCGCCTGTTCGACGAGGTCCGTCGACACGCCACTTTCCTGCAGTCCGCGTCGCGTCTCATACAAGGTTTCCTCGAGGGGGCCGACAGCGCAACCGGAGCTCATGATGACGAAGGCGATTTTGGGATCATGAGAAGCGGCGAGGGAGGAAACCCAACCGCCTTCGCTGCGGCCGAGAAGGCCAATTTTTGTTGCGGCAATTGCGGGTCTCGCTCGGAGGAAAGTGACAGCTGCGGCTACGTCGCGGGCAAGATCATCGTAATCGGAACTCTCCAGTTCACCGGTTGAGCTTCCCGAACCTCGCTTGTCGTAGGCGAGTACGGCGAAACCTTCTTTCAGGAAAGCATTGGCGTGAACAATGAAGGCCGGCTGATCATGCATTTGCGGACCAGAACCGTGAACAAGAACGACAGCGGGAAATGGTCCCTTGCCTTCGGGTTCGACGAGCACGCCAGCGAGGCGAACATCGCCGTTCGAGAAGCTGATGTTTTGAGGCTTGCCGTCGAATTTAAGCACCATGCCCGGAGGAAGGTGTGCCTCCTGTGCGAGAACGCGATCATTTGCAGGCGCCAGCGCCAGAGGGAACAAAGCCAAGAAACCGAGCAGGTGTTTCATATTCATTTTGTTTTTCCCGAACGCCGTCGTTGCACACATGAATCTGTCTTAGGGAACGTAATACGGTCGTTTTTGTTCGTCGAAAAACGCCGAGGTCCCGTGAATTTTGCAAGAACTAAGTGCCAGGTATGGGCGCGTTAGATTGAGGACACTGGAAATGTTGCTTTGAGTCAAAAGTTGCGGTCAATGTGGAGGCGCAAAGATACATGCTTAGAAAGAAAACCTACCTCACCAGGCGCCTAGTCGGCTTTGGCGCCCTTGGAGAATTTGGGGTTTTCGAGGGTACCGTCGATGTGGAAGGGGAAGGAGATTTTGCCGTCGGTGATTTTGGCGCCTTCGAAGCGGGCGAAGGTGTTGGTGAGAAAACCTTGCTTGGTGGTGATGGCGGCGACGCCTTGGTAGTGGAGTTCGTCGGAGCCGGAAACGCTGATGCTGCCCGAGCCGTCGACATCGACTCCGTACCCGTCAATGTCGATGACTTTGCTGGTGATCCAGAGATTCTGGAGTTCGAGGTCGGTGGTAATCGAGGAGAAGGAAGCGGGATTTTCTTTTGCGGGGCCGAGATCGTTGAAGCGGGCGAGCTTCATCAAGTTGGTGCTGAACATGAGGCTGGGGGCCTGGCCGTTGGTCAACTTGATGTGGCCGGCACCGTGCATGTGGGCGAGCGGCCTGTCGGTGTGTTCGATGGCGCCGGCAAGCTTGAGGTCACCGTCGAGAGTTCCGGTGAGCAATCCTCGCAGGTCGTGAAAGTCGGCGAGGAGTCGCGCGAGGTTGATCCCTTTTGCGTGTGCGTCGGCTTTGAAGGTCGCGGTGCTCTTGGCCAGGCTGATGGAAAAATCGCCGGTGGCTTTTCCGGCGCAGACGTCGGCTTTGAGATTGGTGAAAAAGACTTCACGCGACTCCAGTCGGAATTTTGCGTCGACATTGGTCGCTTCGACGGCGGCGAAGCGTAAGCGGGCGGCTTTCCATGTTCCGAGACCATTGAGGGCGACAGCGGTGGGATTGACGATGGCGGCGAGGTCGACGCGATCGAGTTCGCTGGAAACGTCGTAGGCTTCGAAAAAGATGGGGCCTTGGGCGTCGGAAGGCAGGAGGTTGGAGGCGATCAGTTGGCCGCGACTGATGGTGACTTTATCGATGATGCCAAAGGGAAAAAGGTTTTTGGAATTTGGCGAGGCCGGGTTTTCAAAATTCCATGGGCCGTCGGGGTCGGAGATGATGTTGATTTGAGGCTGATCCAGAGTGACGGATTTGATGACGATCTCGCGATGGAGCAGCGCCCAGAAATCGAAAACGGCGTCGGCGCTGGGCACTTTGAGGATGTAGCTGGGAGGGAATAGCGGCGGGCTCTTTACGCCGAAAGAGACGAAGTGAACGGTTGGCCGAGGGAGAAGCTTGAGGCTGACGCGTTCGATTTCAACTTTTTTGCCGGTGGTTTGTTCGAAGTAGGAAATGATTTGTGGGCGGTAGTGGTCGAGGTTGAACCAGAGAGGGGCGAGGAGAACTGCGAAGAAGAGAACGCCGAAGATTGCGGCGAGGGTGCGAAGGATGATTTTGCGGCGCGTGGTCATGCGAGATCGGACCTCTTGAGAGTTGAGAAGTTTTCTGGGATTGGGATTGTACTGCGGATAGGGGAAAGCCGTCTGTGCTAGAAAAGACGGACGGTATGACATCAGGGCTCGGAGAGCGGCGCTACAACAGCTCAAAAACGAAGAGCTAACACAGAGGTCACAGAGGGAAGAGCAGGGGAGGGCACAGAGAGAATCGCGAGGAAACTCGGCGTTATTTTAGGGAGAGTTTGGAAGAGGAGACGATGCCGGAGCCTTCCTTGATGGTCAGGATTTGGTTGGCGGAAATTTTGGTGAAGCGCTCGATTTTTTGGGTGGTTGGCCATTTGACTTCGATGAGGTCGATGATGGCGGATTTGCCGAGGCCGAAGTGGAGGCGGAGGTCGGACTGGGACATGACGCTGGAGCCGGAGTGGACTTCGTCCATCTGGGCGTGGGTTCCGGTGACAACGCGGACGCGTGCGCCGATGGCGCTGCGATTGCACGTGGTGCCGATGAGTTTGAGCTTGATCCAATTTTGCGCATTGCCGCCGTCGTTGCGGAGGAGAGAGGGCGTGTCGCCGAGATTTAGAATTACGGCATCGATGTCGCCGTCGTTGTCGTAGTCGCCGAACGCGGCGCCGCGGCTGGAGAATTTTTCTGAAATGCCGGGACCGAGTTCAGCGGAGACATCTTTGAATTGGACTGCGCCGCTACTTGCGGGGCCCATATTGCGATAGACGAGGCGCGAATTTTTGTAGCTCTGGCCGAGCGAGTGACCTTCGATCTGCGGGTAGACGTGGCCGTTGATCTGCATGATGTCGGCCCAGCCGTCGTTGTCGTAATCGAGGAAGGCGCAACCCCACGCGACATATTGATTGTTGACGCCAACGCCGGAAGCGAAGGTGACGTCGGTGAAGGTGCCGTCGCCGTTGTTGTGATAGAGGTTGCAGGTGTCGTCGGCGAAATTTGTTTTAAAGATGTCGAACCAGCCGTCGCAATCGTAGTCGGCAACGGCGACACCCATGCCGGCTTGTTCGTGGCCGTTGTCACTGTAGGCGCAACCGGCGAGGGCGGCGACGTCGGTGAATGTGCCGTCGTGATTATTTTGGAAGAGGATGCTCGGTTGGGAATCGACGGCGACGTAGATGTCGGGCCAGCCGTCGTTGTCGAAATCGTAGGAGACGGCGGTGATGGAATAGCGGCCGCCGGGTTTGAGGATGCCGGATTTTTCGGAGACGTCGGTGAATGTGCCGTCGCCGTTGTTGCGATAGAGGACGTTGGTGTCGCCGATGAGGCCGCGCGGGCCGCACATGACGGGAATGCCTTTCCACTGGCAGAGCGGCGGGCCCTTGGGATCGGGATTTTTGGCGGGATCGAGTTTGATGTAATTGCAGACAAAGAGATCGAGATGGCCGTCGCGGTTGTAGTCGAGAAAAGTGCAGCCGGCACCCCATCGGATTTCTTCGTTGTGAAGACCGGCTTGTTTGGTGACGTCGGTGAAGGTGCCGTCGCCATTGTTGCGGAAAAGAATGTTGTGGCCCCAGAAGGTGCAGAAGAGATCGTCGAAGCCGTCGTTGTTGTAATCGCCGACGCAGACGCCGGTTTGCCAGCCGCTGCGGCCGACGCCGGATTTTTCGGTGACGTCGGTGAAGGTGCCGTCGCGATTGTTTTTGTAGAGATGCGTGGTGGGCTCTAGTCTGTTTGCCCATCCCTGGCCCAGTATCGAGCCGTTGGTGAGATAGATATCGAGCCAGCCGTCGTGGTCGTAGTCGAAGAAGGCGATGCCGGAGCCTTTGGCTTCGATGATGTAGGTCTTGTTGTTGGGATTGCCCCAAACGTTGGGGGTGGTGAGACCGGCTTCGCGGGCGACGTCGAGGAATTGGATTTTGTTGGGCGGCGCGCTCGGAGCGGGTTTTTGCGATTGCTGAAGGAAAAGCGAGGATTTCCAGCGCCATAGGGGTGTGGTGAGGGCATCAAGGAGGGACGCTCCAAGCGCGGTGAAGGAGGAGCCGAGGAATCTGCGGCGGGGGACATTCATTGATGTGTTCCTTGAGCGCCGAAGACCAGAGCGAAAGAAAAAGTTACACAGAGTTCGCAGAGGTCGGAGCACAGAGGGCACGAAGAAGTTGACGAGTGTTGAACGGAGTACCCGGCGGATCGATCCAAGAGAGATTTCTCACATCCGAAGGGCGACGCTTCCGAGGAGTGAAGCGGAAGAGAAAGCGTCGCCCTTCTCCGTTCGAAATGACAAGCTTTGAGTTTGTGCGAAGAGATCATTTCGAGGGCACCTTGGGGAAGTTGCGGGGGACGATGCCGACGCCTTCTTTGACGGAGATGATTTTGTCGACGGGGACGTCTTTGAGGCGATCGATTTGGCCGCTGGGCCAGGTGATTTCGAGTTGATCGATTTTGGCGCGTTTGCCGAGGCCGAAGTGGATTCGAGGATCGCTGGCGGACATGTAGCCCATGCCGCCTTTGGATTGTTCGACGTGCGAGACGCCTTCGGCGGTGAGTTTGAGAGAAGCGCCGATGCCGTCGCGATTGGATTTTGTGCCGATGAGCAGAATTTCGAGCCAGTGACTAGCGTTGGGGCCGTCGTTGCGGAGGAGCATTGGATAGTCGCCGCGATTGTTGGTGACGATACCAAGGCGGCCGTCGTTGAGAAAGTCGGCGGTGGCGATGGCGCGGCCTGCGACGGGGCGGCTGAAATCGGGGCCGAGAGTGCCATCGGGAACTTTTTCAAATTTGCCCTTGCCAAGATTGTGGAGCATGAGCAGCGGTTCTTTGTAGCGGACTTCGCTGTGATAAAGCTCGACGTTGTCCACCATGGCGCCATTGATTTGAACGATGTCGGGCCAGCCGTCGTTATCGTAATCGAGAAATTTCATGGAGACACCGCTCAGAAGAATGGCTTTGTTGCCGATGCCGGAACTAAAGGTGGCGTCGGTGAAAGTGCCGTCCTTGTTGTTGGTGTAGAGGCGATTCAGTTCGAAGTCGAGATGGGTGATGTAAATGTCCTGAAACCCGCAGCCGTCAACGTCGGCGGCGTCGATACCCATGCCTGCTTCGTAGCGGCCGTCTTCGCTGGCGGCGATCCCGGAGACGAAGGAAACGTCTTTGAATGTGCCGTCGTGATTGTTGAGAAAAAGAAAATTGGGCCAGGTGTCGTTGGCAACGGCGATGTCGGTCCAGCCATCGTTGTTGAAGTCGGCGAGAACGACACCCATGCCTTTTGCTTCGGGTTTGCCGATGCCGGAGGAATCGCTGACGTCGGTGAACGTGCCGTCGCAATTGTTGTGATAGAGCTTTAGTTTTTGGCCACGATAGTTGCCGGGATTGCAGTAGGAGCGATAGCCGGGACGTTTTTCGCCGCACCAGAGATTATTTTTGGGCGACCAGTCGATGTAGTTGAGGACGGCGAGATCGAGATAGCCGTCGTGGTCGTAATCGAACCAGGCGGCGCTGGTGGACCAGCCGCCTTCGTCGGCGACGCCGGTTTTGGCGGTGACGTCGGTGAAGGTGCCGTCGCCATTATTGTGATAGAGGATGGCGCGGTTGTAGCCGGTGACGTAGAGGTCGGGAAAGCCATCGTTATCGTAATCGGCCACGGCGACGCCCTGGCCGTAGTGATTTTCCGCGGTAACGCCGGCTTTATCGGTGACGTC
>Ga0247682_1000011_pt1 | contig 100683 bp, 90 predicted proteins | sample CNK23_metaG_FD_190130 | JGI IMG/M metagenome (GOLD analysis project Ga0247682, IMG submission 190130) | Soil microbial communities from Purdue University Martell Research Forest, Indiana, United States - CNK23 | ecosystem: Environmental > Terrestrial > Soil > Temperate forest > Bulk soil...
ATTCCACGGATCCTGGTTCCGCCGGATGCCCGGCCGACAACTTTACTTGTGACGCCGGGCCGCCCGACGGCGCTGGATGAGCGCACGCTCATTCCGGGAACAATGACCACGGGTCCGCTCGAAGAGAGAACACAAATTCCCGCAGGTCTGCCGCTCGATTCGATCAGCGCGCGAGTCGTTGTGCCACGCGACGCAAAAATGCTGGCGTATGTGGCGCCACCGATCGGCGATATTGCTGCGCAACCGAGCACGCTCGACGAGCGCATTGCGGTTCCGGTTGACGCGAAGGCTCCGGAGAATTTGCTGGACGTGTTCACGCGCCCGGAAAATCTGGTCGAAGGCGACGTGTTCACCACGGGTGAAGTACAGCTTCTTGTGACGCCAGTTGATCAGGCGCGAAAGACGCGGCAGGAACTCAAGAACCGTGTTACGACTACGATTGCCTACGTGATGATTCTTGCTGCGATTTGGATCACGCCCGGATTTCAAAAGCAGAAACTTCGCACAAACAGCGACGATATCGCGCGGAAGAACGTGACACTGTTGCTGCCACCTGGCCCGCTGGATATTCCGGCACCCGTGCGTCCTCCGCAGCCGCGCATTCAGGTAAACCCGAACGTGTTGAGGAAGATTGCGCCGCCCGCGCTTCCGGCGCCGATTCCGCAACCAGTCCAGCCGCAACCGAAGCAAGAATTGCCGAGCGCACCAGCGCCGCAAACGAACCCTGCACCGGCCGCGCCGCAGCCGAAGACCGAAATTGCATCGAACAATCCGTTGAAGCTCGAGATTCCAGATACGCCAAAGCCACAGCAAGGGTTGATTCTTCCGAAGTACGGGAACACGCGTCCGACGGACTCGGCGCCGCACCGCGAAGCGCCGGGAATTTCCGGGCCGCGTGCGTCGATTCAAAGTGTGCCGCTGCCGCGCTCGGTTGGCGGCGGCGGTGGCCAATCCGGTCGCGCATATGGCGGCATGGCGATGCTGACACCCGACCAGGGAGTGGACTTCAGCGCCTATCTGGCGCGCGTGCAGACGAGCGTGGACCGCAACTGGCAAGCGGTTATCCCGGAATCGGTGCAACTCGGAGAAAGAGGCTGGGTCGAGCTCCAGTTCAAGATCATGCGGGACGGCAGTGTCCCGCCCGGGTATCCGATCTTGATTCGCTCTTCGAGCAAAGAGCCGCTGGATCGCGCCGCGGTCTCTTCTATCCGCGCTTCAAATCCGTTTGAACCCCTTCCATCGGCGTTCACGGGCCCGTATATCGAACTGAGAGCGATTTACCTCTACAATTTGCCTCCGGAGATTCTGAACCAGCAGTGAAGCCTACGCGCCAGCAAGTGGTCGGCAGCCGTCCTTCTGGATGCCTTTGTGCTCGTTATCCTTCTCGTGCGCGGATGGCATATTCTGTTTCGATGAGCGCCGCAACCACGGACTCGCCACTCATCGTGATCGTTGGGCCGACTGCATCCGGCAAATCCACGCTGGGCGTCGCACTCGCAAGAGAGTTTGGCGGCGAGATTGTGGCGTGCGATTCGACACAGCTATACAGAGGCTTCGACATCGGGACGGCGAAGCCAACGCGCGCGGAACGCGCGGAGGTTCCACATCACTTGCTGGACGTGCTGGAGGCGGACGAGCCTTCGACCGCGGGAGATTATCGTGAACGCGCTGAGCTTGTTCTTGCAGATCTAAAAGTGCGAGAAAAGTTGCCGATCGTTGCCGCTGGTACGGGACTGTACCTTCGCGCGCTCCTCGAAGGTTTGGCAGATCTACCGCAGCGTTCGGAAGAAGTGCGGGAACGATTGCGGAAAAGCGCCGCCGCGCGCGGACCAGGCCACCTCCATGCAGTCCTGAAAGAGCTTGACGGAGAAACCGCTGGAAAAATTGCTCCGGCGGACGAACAAAAAATCATCCGAGCGATTGAGGTTTGCCTTCTCGCGAGCAAGCCTCTTTCCGAAGTTCACCGCACCGCGCGGAAACCGCTGCTGGGCTGGCGGGCCGTCAAAATCGGACTGCAGCCACCGCGGGAAGCGCTGGTGGATCGCATTCATGCGCGAACAGATGCCATGCTTGCGGCAGGCTGGCTCGAAGAAGTACGGGGATTGCTCGCGCGGAACAACGGTGAAGATGCCAAGCCGTTCGACTTCATCGGCTACCGCGAATTGAGAGAAGTCTTGCGCGGAAAAACGACGCTGGTTGATGCGCGCGCCGCGATACAGCAATCAACGCGGCAATACGCCAAGCGGCAGCTCACGTGGTTCCGTCGCGAACAGAATGTTTACTGGCTCACCGGCTTTGGCGACGAAGCTCTGATCCAGCAGAGAGCGTCTGAGTTCCTCGCCAGTTCGGGAATTTCGCGGCCTCGCGGCAGGCAATCCACGAGCGTATAATCGAACGACGGGGGAGATCAGGCCAGTCGCACACATTTACGCAACGGAATCTGTTCCGCCTTCCAAATGAAAGCTAGCCAACAAATTACGGTCACGGAGCGCGCGCTTCTTGTCGGCGTTGCCTGGAAGCGTTCGCCGCGATTTCCCGGGCAGCCCGCGGGGGCGCCAGAGCGGGAATCGCTTTTGGAGCTCGTCGAACTGGCGCGCAGCGCCGGTGCGGATATTGCCGGAACTGTCTTCCAATTGCGCGACAAAGCTGATCCAGCCACCCTCATCGGTCGCGGAAAGCTGGAAGAAATTACCGCAGAGGCCAATGCACGGAAGGCGCCGCTGATTATCTTCGATTCGAATTTGTCCCCCGTCCAGCAGCGCAACATTGAAGAAGTGACCGAAAGACGCGTAATTGACCGCACGCAACTCATTCTGGACATTTTTGCGAAACATGCGCGTAGCCGCGAAGGACAGTTGCAGGTCGAACTCGCGCAATTGGATTACATGTTGCCGCGGCTTACCGGCAAGGGAAAGGCGATGTCGCGACTTGGCGGCAAAAGCGGCGGCGGAGGCGCGGGCGGAGCAGGCGGAGGAGCCGGGCGCATTGGCGTTCGCGGTCCTGGCGAAAAAAAATTGGAAACCGACCGCCGGCGCATTCGAGATCGCGTGCGCAAAATTCAGGCGGGAATTGAGGAAGTGCGCAAGCAGCGCTCCCTTCGACGCGAAGCGCGGAATGCAGTTCCGCTCGGCACGATTGCGCTGGTCGGTTACACGAACGCCGGAAAATCCACGTTGTTCAACGCCCTCAGCAAGGCGGACGTTCTCGTTTCCTCGCGGATGTTCGCCACGCTTGACCCGACGATTCGCGCGCTTCGGTTACCGTCCGGGCGCCGCTCGCTGCTGTCAGACACCGTCGGTTTTATTCGCGATTTGCCGAAGCCGTTGCTCGCGGCGTTCCGCGCAACATTGGAGGAGGTCCAGGAAGCGGCGCTGATTCTTCACGTGACCGACGTTTCGAATCCGCAGCACGAGCAACTCGACGCCGAAGTGAAAAAGATTCTGGCGGAGCTCGGCGTTTCGGATCGCCCTACGATCCGCGTTCTGAACAAAGTAGACCGGTTGTCGACCGAAGAAAAGGCCGCCATCGCGCAGTCATTGAACGGAACAGCGAATGGAACGGGCGACCATGGTGCCGCGCTGGTCTCCGCGATGTCTGGCGAAGGCTTGGACGAATTGATCCGCAAAATGGACGCGGCGCTACCGGTCGATCCGACCGTCACGCTTTCGCTTCGGCTGCCGCTTGCAGAAGGGAAGACACTGGCGCTGATTTACGCGCTTGGCAAAGTCCTCTCCTCGCAGGTAGACGATTCACACATGCAGCTGGAAGCGGAGGTGCCTGTATCGGTTGTGCAAAAGTTGCGTCTGCAGAACTTCGCAGCGCGCGGAACTTTTCGGCGGTCTTCGGCGTAGTTAGAAGCGGAGGCGAAATCATGGCCGGATTTCTCATGTGGTGCATCCTGTTCGTCTTGTGCTGGCCGCTTGCGCTGCTGGCGCTAGTGCTGTACCCGATTGTTTGGCTGCTCTCCATTCCATTCCGCATTGTAGGGATCACGGTAAACGGTGTTTTCCGCCTGCTGAGCGCGATCTTCTATTTGCCGGTCCGGCTGTTGCGGGGGCCGCACACGATCTGACTCTCGGTTAGTGCGGAGGGTAACGCTTGGGTTAATACGCCCTTTCTCGGCCGTTTGAGGCCTTGCGGGGCTGCGAAACCCATCTCGTGGAGGCGGAGCAGTGCTCGCAACCTGTGGAAAACACTGTGGAAAGTCGAAATGCGGCGAAACGATTGCAAACTGCAGCACAAGCCGGCGCTAGCGTTGTCACAAGTCTGAGGATCAGCTAAGCCCATTGTAATCAGATAGTTGTAGCGTATATATGCTTAGTAACATATTTGTATGGCCCCTAACCCAGTTGAAGTAAGGCTCCATCCTTTTGCACAGATTGGGTTTGTTTCGTTACGCATGAGTATTCTCACTTTCCCGAACAGACGCTGGCAGCCTATTGACGCCTAAGTACCAGATTTCGAGTGACTTCGCCAGCCACCTCTGGCGCCTTACCAGCCGTTGACGCCCCCCTCCTCGGCGTCTATAGTGAATTCCGGTGGCAGCTAAGGCGCTGTGGCGGCAGCCTCTTGCCCCCTTTTATGAACCTCCCCAATTCACTCACCGTTCTGCGCATCTTTTTCGTGCCGCTCCTGATTGTGGTTTTGCTGACGCGGAGCCCGAACGTTGAGCCGTGGGGCGTTCCGATGCATTTTGAGTTTTGGGGCGTGTTGATTTTGTTGACGGCGGCAGCCACGGACTGGGCTGACGGTTATTTTGCGCGACGCCGGCGGCAAGTGACGACCTTGGGAATTCTGCTTGATCCGATCGCCGACAAGCTGCTGATTTCGGCGGCGTTCGTATCGCTCGTGGAGATGAGACTTGTGCCCGGCTGGATGGTGGTCATCATCATCGGCCGCGAATTTACCGTTCTAGGACTGCGCAACATCGCCTCTGCGGAGGGATTTACGATTGCGGCGTCGGCGCTTGGCAAAACGAAGATGGTGTTGCAAGTTTGCGCGGTGGCCGTGCTGATTGGCACCGCGCGCCATCCTTCGCTCCGGCTGCTTGCCCAAATACTGCTTTGGCTTGTGGTGGTCAGCGCGCTGGTCTCGGCCGCACAGTATTTTCAGCGGTTCTGGGGGCAGTTGGATGACCGCATCAAGCAGCGCCGCAAGCTGCGCTTGAACCAGCAGGTCGAGCCAATGCCTGAAAAAGCAAAGGATGCCGTCCCTTCCTGAACTTCTGTTTTCTGCGGAAGATCGCCGCGCGCTAATTGTCTATGCTCGTGAATCGGTCCGATCCGCAGTCCTGCGCTCCGCCGCTCCGGAAGTACCTCAACGAGAAACGTTTGGCGTCGCCTGCGGAGTCTTCGTGACGGTCCATGTCCAGGGAAAATTGCGCGGATGCATCGGCGTTGTGGAAACGAGCGAACCGTTGAGCGCGAGCATAGTACATTGTGCGTCTGGCGCGGCCCTGCGCGATCCGCGATTTCCGCCGTTAAGCGAGGAAGAACTCAGCGCGCTCGGAGTTGAGCTTTCGCTACTTTCGCGGCCCGCGCCTCTTCTCGTTCCAGAGATTGAGCTTGGCAGGCATGGCCTGATCGTTAGTAAGGACGGCCGGCGTGGATTGCTGCTCCCGCAGGTGGCCGTCGAACACAAACTGAACCGCGAGCAGTTCCTGGCGGAAACCTGTCGTAAGGCCGGATTCTCCTTAGATGCATGGCGGACAGACGACGTGGCTATCCAGGGCTTTACGTGCGTAGTTATCTCGGAAAGCGAAGAATTTCAGCGCGGGGAGTAGGCGAGCAAAAGGAAAAAAGCCCGCCTCGGAGCGTGTCGAGGCGGGCTTTCTCAATCTCGGATGGATTTAGGATTATTCGATTTCGACGTAATCCCCGGCATACATTTCTTTGCGGGCAAAAGTAATCAGCACGGTGGACGAGTTTTTCGTCGCGGAAAGAACGATGCCCTCACCGATAACTTCGCGCGGCAAGTCGTTCCATTCATACCGCTGGGGGGCGCTGCCGTAGCCGAAAAGCTTGTATTGATAGTCTTTTTCCGTGGGCGCCGTTTCTGCGCGCGTGCCCTGGTAGCGGAAGATCCGGAAATAATCGCCGAGCTTGACGCCCTGCACGGCGCCGAGGTTTACGTACACCGTGTCGCCCTGGCCGACTGACTGCGCCCAATCTTTTCCGACTACGATCATCGCGACTGGCTTACCGCTGACCGGCGCGAAAATATCAAACTTGGCTGGGTCCTTGAAGGGTCCAACCGGGCGCGGTTGGTAGGGAATCAAAATGTCGCCGCGCTGCATCGCTCCGCAGGCAAAAGTCACCTGCGCGACGGAAACTTTGGGTTGCACGCTGACGATCTTCACTTGCCCGAGATCCAAATAGGGCGATCCCATGGCCTTTAGCAGCTTGGGCTGCCATTTGAACCACACCACTTTGTTTGGATCGCTCTCGACACGCGCCACGCTGTACAGGTCGCCTTGCTTGACGCCCTGATTCATGCCGCGGTTGACGTGGACGTACTCGCCGGCCGTCCAAGTTAGCTTGAAGCTGGACTCTTCGCCGGAAACAAGATAAGTGTCGCCACCGACTTTTTGGTCGCTGAAGAAGCCGGCGCAGTTGACCTGCGTGACATTCGGCTGGTTCGCGTTCTGTACCGCTTCGGACCGCTGGGCGGCGCAGACGCCTGCTGCCAAGAGCAGGGAGAGGCACAATTTGACTGACTTTGCGAGCATCGCAAACTCCTTCGGACACGCCCTCTAGGGCATGTGGGGACTCCACTGTGCGACGTTAGCAACCCTGGGCTGGGTGGGTCAAGAAATTGGGTATGGGTGCTTTACACATTTGATACGGCATGCTACATCTCGTGTTTTCAATAAAATGCCGCCAACCAAACCGCACCTGAGCCCTTTTGGGGTCCGCGAAAACCGTATCTGCGCCGTGGCCGCCGCCAAAACGGCCGGGGAAATGGCAAGCCAGGTCCGGGCCGGGCTGAAGGAAACCCGCACCGTCGAGTTGCGGCTGGATTGGCTAAAAAGTGATGCGGAGCGGCGGAAGCTGCTTCGCTGGCTGGCAAAGCAACGATTTCGTTCCGCGACGTTTCTAGCGACCTGCCGCCGGAAGGTGGCGGGCGGGGAACTTGACGGGGATATTCAAGCGGAACTGTTCTGGCTGATGGAAGCGCGGCGAGCGGGCTGTACGTGGTGTGACGTGGAAATGGAGACCGAGAGCGAGCTGCCGGATCAGTCCATTCGTGAATACGCGGTGCCGCCTCGAATTTTGCTTTCGATGCACGATTTCGAGCGCACGCCAAAACTGCCTCGAACGGTTTCCTGTCCCGAACATGGCGAAGTAGACGCCGTGAAGATTGCCGCGGCTGCGCGAACGATGGATGACAGTGTGCGCTTGCTGCACCTTGCGCGCGCTTCGCGCTGCGTCGTCGCGGTGCCGATGGGGGAAGTCGGATTGCCCGGGCGGCTGCTGGCTCTTCGCGAAGGCAGCGCTCTTGCTTATGCTCCGATTGGCCCCGCGACCGCGCCAGGACAAGTCAGCCTGCGTGACTTGAAATATCTTTACCGGGCACATTCGTTGACGCGCCGCACGGAAGTGTATGGCGTGATTGGCGATCCGATTCGGCACTCACTTTCACCGCTTCTGCACAACACGGGCTATGCCGCGCGCAAATGCGATGCGGTCTATTTGCCGTTCCTGGTTCATGATTTGAGGGACTTTCTTCGTGCGATTCCGGAATTTGGGGTTCGCGGATTTAGCGTTACGATTCCGCACAAACAAACCATTCTCAAGTACTTGAAAGATTGTGAGCCGCTTGCTGCGGAAATCGGAGCAGTGAATACGGTCACCGTGCGCCGCGACGGGTCGCTGTACGGCTGCAATACCGACTACGTCGGCGTCTTGCGCGCGCTGGAACGCAAGATGAAGCTGCGTGGAAGCCGAGTGCTTGTATTTGGTGCGGGTGGTTCCGCGCGCGCGGCCGCGTTTGCGTTGGGGCGATCCGGCGCGGAAGTTTTGGTTTGCGCGCGCCGCGACGCTGCTGCGAAGGAGCTCGCTCGTGCTGTTGGCGGCGAGGCTATTTCGCGACGCGCGCTGCGTTCACAGAATTTCGATGCGATTTTGAATACAACGCCGGTTGGCATGCATCCGAACCAAAACGCTACGCCGCTAACCCCGCAAGAGCTTCGCTGCAATCTGGCGATGGATCTGATTTATCGGCCCCTCGAAACGAAGCTGCTAAAGCTCGCCCGCGGGAAGGGAATCGCCACCGTTTCCGGCTTCGACATGTTCCTCGCGCAGGGTTTTGCTCAGTGGGAAATCTGGACGAAGACGCGTCCACCGGAATCCCCCATGCGGCAGGCCGTTTTGGCCGCATTGCGCGATGAGCAAAAAGTTCGGTAGCCGAGACCCGCAGACCCCGCGCTCCGTTCTCGTGTAAACTGTCACATCGCAAAGGTCCCGCATCCGATGATTCAACCCTCCTTCGCCGAGTTTCAGCGTCGTTCCAAACAGGGCAACCTCATTCCTGTTTACGATGTTTTCTCCGCTGACCTTCTTACGCCTGTCAGCGCCTATCTTCGAATTGCGCAGGGCGCGAGACATTCGTTTCTTCTGGAAAGCGTCGAAGGCGGCGAAAAAATCGCCCGCTACACTTTTGCCGGAGCAAATCCTGAAGAAGTTTTTCGTTACGCAAACGGCGCGTGCGTCCTGGAAAGTCACGACCGGCTTGTGTGGGAAGAAAAAGATCCCGTTACGTTTTTGCGGGCGCGCATCGAGCGTTTTAAGCCAGTGCGTCTGCCTGGATTGCCGCCGCTTGTTGCCGGCGCCATTGGCTACTTCAGCTACGACATGGTGCGGCTGATCGAGCGCCTGCCAAAACGACTTCGGGATGAGATTGGCCTTTTTGACGCGATGCTCATGTTCTACCACGGGCTCATCGCGTTCGATCACGTGCAGCACCGCTTGTGGATTGTGCGCAATGTTTTTACAGAAGGACCCGGTACTCTGCGTGCAAAATACGATGCGGCCGTTCGCGAAATTCAACGAACGCGCAAACTGCTTGCCGAGCCCGTCGCGGAAGAAGCGCCGAAGAACCGGTCGAAATCAGGGAAAGCCGGGAAACTAAAGCTCTCTTCGAATTTCGCGAAGCCCGCCTATCTTGCCGCTGTTCGCAAGGCCAAGGAATACATTCGCGCCGGCGACATTTTCCAGGTCGTAATCAGCCAGCGCTTCTCCGCAAAAACGAAAGCGCCGCCATTTGAAATCTACCGGCAGCTTCGCGCGCTCAATCCTTCACCTTATCTTTTCTATTTGCAGATGAACGATGTTGCCGTGGTGGGTAGTTCGCCGGAAATGCTCGTCAAGGTGCAAGGCCGGGACGTTTTCTATCGTCCGATCGCGGGCACGCGTTGGCGCGGTAAGGACGAAGCCGACGACCAGCGCCTCGAACGCGAAATGCTTGCCGATGAAAAAGAGCGCGCCGAGCACATCATGCTCGTGGACCTGGGCCGCAACGACCTTGGCCGCGTTTGCGAATACGGCAGCGTGCGCGTTGAAAAATTGATGACTGTCGAGCGCTACTCGCACGTCATGCATCTCGTGTCCAGTCTTCACGGTACGTTGCGCGAAGACGTCGACTGCTTTGACGCGCTGATGGCCTGCTTCCCGGCGGGCACCGTTTCAGGCGCGCCGAAAGTCCGGGCAATGGAAATCATCGAAGAGCTGGAAAGAACGCGCCGCGGCATCTATGCCGGCGGAATTCTCTATCTTGACTTCGCGGGCAATCTCGATTCCTGCATCGCGCTTCGAACGATGGTCATCAAAAACGGCGTCGCGCATATTCAGGCGGGCGGCGGCATCGTCGCCGACTCGACGCCGACCGGCGAATTCGAAGAGAGCGTCAATAAATCGAAGGCGCTTGTCCGCGCATTGGAAGCCGCCCATGCGAAGCGGTAGACTGGACTCGCGAGAGCTTCTGCGGCCATGATTCTTCTGCTCGACAACTACGATTCGTTTACCTACAACCTCGCGCAGTACCTCGGCGAGTTTGGCTGCACCGTCGAGGTTCATCGCAACGACAAAATTTCCGTCGAACATATTGCCCAGCGCAAACCTGAAGCGATCATAATCTCGCCTGGCCCGTGTACTCCGCAGGAAGCGGGTGTTTCCGTAGAGCTAGTCCAGAAACTCGCCGGCAAATTTCCAATTTTAGGCGTGTGTCTCGGGCATCAAGCGATTGGCGCCGCGTTTGGCGGGAAGATCGTTCGCGCGCCGAAACTTTTTCATGGCAAGACCAGCGAAATCCATCACGATGGCAAAGGCGTTTTCAAAAAATTGCCGGAGCCTTTCACCGCCACGCGCTACCATTCGCTAATTGTCGAGCGCAAATCGCTCCCGCGCGAATTAACGATCACTGCGCAAACCGCCGACGGCATCATCATGGGTGTCCGCCACCGCCGTTACAAACTTGAAGGCGTCCAATTCCACCCTGAGTCTGTTCTGACCATTTCCGGCAAACAGCTCCTCAAGAATTTCCTCGCGCTCTAACGTTCACCAATTCAGTCCCGCCAGAAGCGAGCCGAAAACCTCCATCCCCCTCCAGAAATGTCCGAGCCGCAAATTCTCGTCCGAGCTGTGCTGATGATTGTCGTAGTTCACGATCGGCACGCCGACCCACGGCAATCCCAAATCTTCGAATACGTACATGGGCACGCTTCCACCGAGCGTCGGGGCAATCACCACATCCCCCTCTGCGTCTTTCATCACGCTCACAATCGCTTTCGACACCGGTAAATCCATCTGCGTGCGAGAAGCGCGGTAGCCGCCCTGCTCGATCACCTTCGCGACTTTGTCGTGCGCGCGGCGCTCGTCCATCGTCGGCTCGCGGTCCACAACAAAAAATCCCCGCTGACGAATGAACTCTACAATCTGCCGCGATTTCTGCTTCGGGTCTTCGCCTTTCACCAGCCGCGCATCCAGCGAAGCTTCCGCGCGGTCCGGCACGACGTTTTGCGCCTGCTCGCCCACGTACGCGCTTCGAATTCCGCGAATATTCAGGGACGGCTCCATCAATAATTCCACCAGCCTTTTTCCGCCGCCTTCGGGTTTCGCAATTCCCAATTCTCTTTGCAATTCCGCATCGTTATTTGGCATCTCTGCAAGCGCGCGTTTTTCCGCTTCGCCCAGCGGCGTCACGTCATCGTAATACCCGGAAATCTTCACCCGTCCATTTTCGTCCTTCATCGCGGTGAGCAATCGCGCCAGCTCCATCGCGGGATTCGGCGCCCAGTTTCCGTAGTGGCCGCTGTGCAGCGCGCGCACCGGCCCGTAGACAGTGATGTCCAGCCCAATGTCGCCCCGCGCTCCAAAAAAAATCAACGGCCGGCCGCTCTGATGCACCGGCCCGTCGCCCGTCAATAAAACGTCACCCGCCAGCAAATTCTTGTGCAACTCCAGAGTTTGTTGCAAATGCTCCGAGCCCGCTTCCTCTTCGCCCTCGAAAATGACTTTCAAATTGACGCTCAACGGAATCTCTTTCGAATTCAGCGCGTCGAGCGCAGCCAGCAGCGCCACGATCGGCGACTTGTCGTCGGACGCCGACCGCGCGTAAATTCGCCAGTCGTCCTTGTAGTGCGGCGTACTCGCCGGTGCGGGGAAGGAAATCCGTTTCCCGCCTGTTTCCATCGCGTTGTCGTACAAGATCGGCTCGAACGGCGCTTTGTCCGTCCAGGCGGCCGCATCCACCGGCTGTCCGTCGTAGTGCGCGTAAAAAATAACAGTCCGCTTCGCGCCGGGCGTTTCCAGCTTTCCGAACACCACCGGTCCCCGCCCCTCGATGGAAAGTAAATGCGTCTCGATCCCCCGCGCTTCGAGCATCACCCGCAAGCGCTCGGCGTTCTTCTGAATATTTGCCTTGTCGCCCGCTACGTTCGGTATCGCCAAAAATTCGCGCAACTCGCGCACAATCCGGTCTTCATTCGCCTCGCGATACTCCCGCACGGCCTTCGCGGCGTCGACCGGCGACGTTTTCTGCGCGTTGGCCGGGGCACCCAGTGCTGTCGTCACCAGTACAATTCCCCCCGCCCGCAGAATCTTCATGAGTTTCATCGCCGTCCTCGCCTGTCCTTTGGTACAGGCCTTTGTGTGCAGAGATCGTCAACAACTGCTTAGCAAAGTACTATGCCACGCCGCGTTTTCTATTCCTAAGCTGGAAGCCAAGTCGCTGAAGGCAGGTAATTTTATGGTTCGGCCCCTTCTTTCCATTTTGCTGGTGTTTGCTATCGCCGCGGGAGAACTTCCCGTGCATGCCGTCGGCGTTTCTCCGCTCGGCGTCGTGACCCAGGCCGCTGGCGCCAACATCAACAGCGGCGGTGTTTCCGCCGGCGCCACCGTGTTCGACGGCGATTCCTTCACGACAACCTCCACCGGCCTCCTGCGCGTTCGGGCCGGCGCGGCTCAGTTCTATCTCGCGGGGCAAAGCAATTTGAAGTTGCATACTGCTCCAGGCGGCACACTCGCGCAACTCAGCGGTGGCACCCTCGTGTTTTCTTCCGCAAGAGCGAACGCAATGGAGGTGGAGGTCGCACAGGCCCACATTCGCCCTGCGTCCGATCAACCCACTGTGGCGCAAATATCCGTGGCCGGCCCAAAAGAGATTGACGTTCGCGCCACTCGCGGCTCGCTTCAATTCTCATACAACGGCGAGTCCCAAATTATTCCAGAAGGCTCGGCGTACCGCTTCGTTCTCGACCCGCCGGAAGATACGATGTTCCCCGCCTCAGCCTCACCTGCGTTTCCCGATCAGAAGGGCCCCAAGCCGCCGGGTCACCCCAACAAGAAGTTTCTGTACTTCATTATCGGTACGGCAGCCTTCATAAGCTATATCGCCATTGACGAAGCGCTTGAATCACCGAGCAAACCATAGTTAGGGTTCGCTCGCGTTTTTTCTGCTGAACTCGGCCATCTCCTCTAATTTCTTCTTCGCCGCGCCGCTCCGCAGCGCTTCTCCCGCGATATCGGCTCCTTCACGCAACGTTTTTGCCATCCCCGTAACCATCAGTGCCGCACCTGCATTGACCGCGACAATGTCGTGGCCCGCGCCGCGCTCTCCGTCAAATAAGTTGCGAATCATCGCGGCATTTTCTGCCGCCGTCCCGCCGCGAATCTCTTCCAGTGGTGCACGCTTCATTCCGAAATCTTCCGGTGCCACTTCGTAGTGACGCAGCACGCCGTCGTTCAGTTCTACGACTTGCGTCGGTCCGGCCAGCGATATTTCGTCCAGCCCGCCCGCCCCGTGCAGCACCGTCGCCCGCTCCGTTCCGAGTTCGCGCAAGGTTTCCGCGATCAATCCCAGGGCATCGGCAGAGAAAACTCCCAGCACTTGCGCCTGGGCTCCCGCCGGGTTCGTCAGCGGTCCCAGCAAGTTGAAAATTGTTCGAACGCCGATCTGCTTCCGCGCCGGCGTCGCGTGCCGCGTTGCCGTGTGCGCCGCTTGCGCGAACAGGAAGCCAATGCCAATCGTGCGAATGGCTTTTCCAGTCTCCGGAAAAGGCAAATCGATGCGTACGCCCAGCGCTTCCAGCACGTCCGCTGAACCGCTCAAAGAACTCGCCGCGCGATTCCCATGTTTCGCCACGGTCGCTCCGGCCGCTGCCGCAACGATAGCTGCCGTCGTCGAAATGTTAAATGTCTGCGCCCCGTCGCCGCCTGTGCCGCAGGTGTCCACCATACTTGCGGGAACCGCCTCATTCTCCGCAAACACGCGAGCCGCGTGTCGCCGCATCACGCGCGCGAACGCCGCCAGCTCCGTTGCGCGATACGGCTTCGCATTCAGCGCCGTCAGCAGCCGCACAATCGCAGCCGTATCTAAGCGCCCGCCCAGCACCTCCTCCATCAACGCTTCCGCTTCGCCGCGTTCAAGCGCAGCGCCTCCCTCCACTCTTTCGATCAAAGACCCGCTCATCTCCTCGATTATTCCGCCCTTCTTGCTCCAATGACGAGGTTGCAGGTAAACTTCTAGGCTCTGCGACTGAGCAAAATCTTAACAGGTGACCGCACTGTGGTCACACCCGATACGGAACCTCACGAATGAAGATTCACGAATATCAAGCCAAGGCGATTCTCGCCCGGTACGGCGTCACTACCCCGCGCAGTGAAGTGGCGTTCACAAAAGAAGAAGCACGTGACGGGGCGCAGCGCCTCAAGTCAAACGTTATTGTAGTGAAGGCGCAGATTCATGCCGGTGGCCGCGGAAAAGCCGGTGGCGTCAAACTGGTCCATTCACCCGATGAAGCCGCCGAAGTTGCTAGCCGCATGCTCGGTATGAATCTGGTGACAATCCAGACCGGTCCCAGCGGCCGGATCGTCAAGCGGTTGCTCATTGAAGAAGGTCTCGACATCAAGCGCGAACTTTACCTTTCGCTCCTTGTCGATCGAAGCGTCGGCCGCGTCGTCTTCATGGCGAGTGGTGCGGGTGGCATGGAAATCGAAGAAGTCGCAAAGGAAAATCCCGAGTCCATTATCAAAGAAGTCGTTCATCCAGCGGTCGGTTTGCAACCGTATCAAGCGCGCAAACTTGCGTTCGGCCTCGGACTTACAGGCGACGTTGCCAATAACGCGGCGCCGTTTTTTCAGGCGCTGCATCGCGCGTTCGTGGATACGGATGCGTCCATGCTCGAAATCAATCCTTGCGTCCTCACCGGCGATGGCAAGCTGGTCGCTCTTGACGCAAAGATGACGTTCGATGACAACGGCCTGTTTCGTCACAAGGATTTGCGCGGTCTGCGCGACCTTGACGAGGAAGACCCTCTCGAAGTCGAAGCTTCGAAGTACGGCCTGAACTACATCAAGCTCGATGGCAGCGTAGGCTGCATGGTCAATGGCGCCGGTCTCGCCATGGCCACGATGGACATCATCAAATACGCTGGCGGTTCGCCCGCGAACTTCCTCGACGTCGGCGGCGGCGCTTCTGCCGACCAGGTGAAAAACGCATTTCGCATTCTGATGAGCGATACGGCGGTGAGAGCGGTCTTCATCAACATTTTCGGGGGCATTTTACGTTGCGACGTGCTCGCGACTGGCGTCGTTGCCGCTGCAAAGGATCTTCAATTGAAAGTTCCCGTTGTGGTTCGCATGGAAGGAACCAACGTCGAACTCGGCCAGCAAATTCTCCGCGACTCCGGCTTGAATTTCACGATCGCCGCCGGAATGAAGGACGGCGCACAAAAGGTCGTCTCGCTGGCGGGAGGTGCGCGATGAGCGTCCTCGTAAACGAAAAAACGCGCCTCATCGTGCAGGGCTTCACGGGACGCGAAGGCACCTTCCACGCGCAGCAAATGATCGAATACGGCACGAACGTTGTGGGCGGCGTCACGCCAGGCAAAGGCGGAACGAAGCATCTCGAGCGTCCCGTGTTCGATACCGTCGCCGAAGCGGTCAAAGCGACCGGCGCCAACGCTTCTGTGATTTTCGTTCCGCCACCGTATGCAGCGGACGCAATTCTCGAAGCTGCCGACGCGGCGCTTCCGTTGGTCATCTGCATCACGGAAGGGATTCCAGTTCTCGACATGGTTCGCGTTTCGCTGACGATCGATCGCGACAAGACGCGCCTCATCGGCCCCAACTGTCCGGGCGTCATCTCTCCCGGAAAATGCAAAATTGGCATTATGCCCGGCCGCATTCACAAGCCCGGCCACGTCGGCGTCGTCAGCCGCAGCGGCACGCTGACTTACGAAGCCGTGGATCAACTCACGCGACTCGGCATCGGCCAATCCACGTGTATCGGCATCGGTGGCGACCCGATTATCGGGACTTCGTTCCTCGATTCGATCAAGCTATTCAACGAAGATCCGGAAACGCAAGCCATTATCATGATTGGCGAAATTGGCGGTAACGCGGAAGAAGCCGCCGCAGCCTGGATCAAAGCCAACGTGAAAAAGCCCGTCGTCGGATTCATCGCCGGACAAACCGCGCCGCCGGGCCGTCGCATGGGCCATGCTGGCGCCATCATTTCCGGTGGACAAGGAACCGCCGCGGACAAATACGCCGCGATGGCCGCCGCGGGAATCAAAACCGTCGAAACGCCAGCAGATTTGGGCAGCACCTTGGCTGCAGCCATTAAGTAGTGCAAGGAATTGTGCGGCGCGGGCGGAAGAAAAAGGCAACTTCGCGGCAATCCAAGCTGAGGCCGGGGCAAAAAGTTGTCTTGAAGAAACTAACGCCAGGATTCCCCGACGGATTGCCTGCGGGAAATCAAGGGGCTATTTCAGCTATTGTCGGTGTTCGAATCCGATTCTCTGGTTTCGATAAGTATGGCCCCTTTGAACTTGAGTTTACCGAGCTAAACGGCCCGAAGGATTTCATCTACCATTCTATTTTCGTAGACCGCAAATACGTGGCAGCGGTTAAAGACAAACGCAAGAAACAAAAAAGGAAGAGGAGGAAGTAGCTTGGCACTCGAACGTACATTCGCAATCATCAAGCCCGACGCAGTTTCCCGCGGCATCCAGGGCGAAATTCTCGCGCGCATTCACAAGGCGGGCTTCACCATCGTCGCCATTAAATCCATGCACCTGACGAAAGAAGAAGCCGGCGGCTTCTATGCTGTCCACAAGGCACGCCCCTTCTTCGGCGAACTCACCGACTTCATGAGTTCCGGCAAAATTATCGCCATGGTTCTCGAAGCCGACGGCGCCATCTTGAAATGGCGCGACACGATGGGCGCTACCGACCCGAAGAAAGCCGCGCCCGGTACGATTCGCCACGACCTCGGCACCAGTATCGGCAACAACGTCACGCACGGCTCCGACGCGCCCGAGACCGCCGCCTTCGAAATCGGCTACTTCTTCGCCGGCCTCGAACTCATTTAATACCCGCGTTGTTGCGAGCGGCGTACGCCTCTAAAAATAAGCAGATATGTGCGATAACCACGAGGAACCCTGCGCGTCTATCCGGGTGTACAATCTTCTCGGTTTACCGGAGGCCCGCTATGCGCCGCCGCACATTCCTGCATCACACCGCTCGCGGCATCGCCGCCGCTACCCTTGGTAGCCACGCTCTCGCCAATCGCCTCGCTGCCCTTCCTGCGCTCTCGCAAAAATTCACTGCCGCCGACAAAGTCACGCTCGGCCGCACCGGCATCCAGACTTCGCGTCTTGCGATGGGCACTGGCACGGTCGGCGTCGGTCATCATTCGCACCAGACCGATCTCGGCATCGGCGGCCTGTCGAAACTGCTGCTCAATGGCTACGACAACGGCCTTCTCTTCTTCGATTCTGCCGATTCCTATGGTAGCCATCCTCACGTCGCCGAATCGCTCAAACATGTCGACCGCAGCAAAGTCACCGTTCTTTCCAAATCGTGGTCGCGCGACGCCGACGGCGTGCGCGGGGATCTCGACCGCTTTCGCCGCGAACTCGGTACCGAATACATCGACGTTTTTCTCATGCATTGCCTCACCGAGGGCGATTGGACCACGCGCTATCGCCCCGTGATGGACGTTCTCGAAGAAGCCAAGCACAAAGGCGTCATTCGCGCGCACGGCTGTTCGTGCCATTCCATCGAAGCGCTTCGCGCCGCCGCAAAATCGCCGTGGGTCGACGTCGATCTTTGCCGCATCAATCCCATCGGCGCGCACATGGACGCCGATCCCGAAACCGTCGTGGGCGTTCTAAAAGAAATGAAAGCCGCTGGGAAGGGAATTATCGGCATGAAAATTCTCGGCCAGGGCGCTTTGCGCGATCGCCAGGACGAAGCCCTCAAATTCGCCCTCGGTCTGAACCTTCTCGACGCCTTCACCATCGGCGCAGAATCCGTCGCCGAACAATCCGACCTCCTCCGCCGCATCGCCGCCGTCGCCTAGTGCCGGTGGAATAGACTTCAGTCTGTTCGTCTTGCTTGGCGAGCCGCCCGCCGACACTCCGAAGCGGCACTTTCGCAATTCCGTCTCCCAATCTAAACTCCCTCCATGAACCTCCGCGAAATCGGCCGTATGCTTCTCGTCTTCGGCGGCGTCCTCGTCTTTGTCGGCGCCTTTTTCTACTTCGGTGGAAAGCTCCCGTTCCGCCTCGGCAAACTTCCCGGCGACATTTCCTACGAATCCGAACACACGGCGTTCTACTTTCCCATCGTCAGCTGCCTCGTCCTCAGCGTTGCGCTCAGTCTAATTCTCTGGCTCATCAACCACTTTCGCCGCTGAACTATCTTTGCTCGCTCGGCCAAGTCTTCTTCAATCCAAACTCCGACCAAATAAAAGTCTTGATGTTCGTTCCACCGGTCAATCGCAGGCACACCAGCCGCCCCTGCTTCTCCAAATCGATGTGAAAATCAAAAAACGGACAGCACTTGCTCTCCGCCACGACCCATTCCGCAACCTCCGCAACGCTCACATCTTCCGGCGCGTACTGGAATTCGTACCCCTTTTCTGTCTCGACCAGCTCGCGATGCCTTGCCAGTAATTTTCGCGTCAGCTCCTCGTGCCTTTTTCTCTCGTCTGTGCTCAGCGCCTTCACATTGCAAAAATATCTTCCTTCCACCACTACCACGCCATTTTTCGCGCTTTCTTGACTTTGACTCCTCGCCGGTGCTCCCGCCCCACCCGCGCCGGCCGCACTCAACATCGCAACCGCCGCAACTCCGGCTTTCTTTACTAAATTTCCGTTTTTCATGCTTCCTCCTCGAGGGATTGCTTCCCCCAAGGCAACATGCTAAAAGTTGAAGTCAGCTTTAAGTCAAGCTGCGGCTGACGGCGGCACCTGGCTCTAGCCAAGGTTGCCATCCGGAGCGAAATGAAAGACCTAAACCTCTCCGGCACTCAAAACCTCTATTTTGGAGCGCGCAATGAAAATCGGCGAACTCGCCAAACGCGCCAATCTAAATCCGTCCGCCATTCGTTATTACGAAAAAATCGGCCTGCTCCCTGCGCCCGCGCGCGCCGGCGGCCAGCGCCGCTACTCTTCCGAATCTCTCGACCGCGTTCTCCTCATCCGCTTCGCTGGTGAAATGGGTTTCTCGCTCCCCGAAGTCAAAACCTTCCTCAGCGGTATTCGCGAGACCGCACCCGTCGGCCCTCGCTGGAAAAAACTCGCCGCCCGGAAAATTGTCGAAATGCGCCAAGTCATCGTCCGTGCGCATCGTCTCGAAAAACTTATGCGCGGCCTCTCGCACTGCCACTGCTCGTCGCTTCACGAATGCGTCCTCCGCCTCGAACTCAGCGAGAATCGCTCTTTCCTCGCGCGAACGGTTCCGCGTAAGCGAAAATCTTCAACTTCATTACCGGTTTGACGTATCCTCAACCTTTACTTCGGAGAATCCCCGTGAGCTCGCCGCAATCCATTCCTCGACTTCCGCAGCCGTCCGCGGAAAACTCGCGCCGCGTCATCGCTGACCTCCGTGAACTCGCCGCGCTCACCTCCACGCCCGACGGCGCTCAACGCGTCGCCTGGGGCCCTGTGTGGCGCACCGCCCGCGAATGGCTCCGCGCCAAACTCGCGCCACTGAATCTTCAACTTTCTATCGACGTCGCCGGAAATCTTTTTGCAACTCTTCCCGGTACTTCCGACAAAACCGTCATCGTCGGCAGTCACGTCGACTCCGTTCCCAACGGCGGCTGGCTCGACGGCGCGCTCGGTGTTGTCACCGCGCTAGAAGCCATGCGCCGTTATGCTGCGGCGCCGCGTCCGCCCATCACTCTAAAGCTCGTCGACTGGGCCGACGAAGAAGGCGCGCGCTTTGGTCATAGCCTTCTCGGCTCCGGCGCAGCCGCAGGCACGCTCGATCTCGAACAAGTCCGCTCGCTAAAGGATAAACAGGGAACTCTTCTCACCGACGCCCTCAAAGAGAACGGCGTCGAACTCGACTCCATGCTCAAGGCGAACGCCTCGCTCAGAAAAATCGACGCCAAAGCCTATCTCGAATTTCACATCGAACAAGGCGGCGTCCTTGAATCGCAAAATAGATCCACTGGCGTGGTACTTGGCACCTTCGGGTTGCAGCGTCACATGCTTCGCTTCGTCGGCCAGGCCGCGCACTCCGGCGCCACACCCATCCATCTGCGCCGCGATGCATTTCTCGCCGCGGCGTCTACCGCACTTGAATGTCGCGAAATCGCTCGCCGCCACTCCAAACCCGGCGCAGGTGTCGTTTGCACCACCGGCGTCGTCAAAGTCGAACCCGGCATTGTCACTGCGGTGCCTGGAGTCGCTGAAATCTCCGTCGATCAGCGCGCGTTGGACGCAAACGTTCTCGCCGTCATGGTTTCTGAAGCGCAGGAAGCTTCGCGCCGTTTCGCCGCTGAAAACAATGTCACCGTTGAATGGAAACCGCTTTTCTCCATCGAGCCGCGTCCCTTCGACCCGCAACTCCTCAAACTTTGCGAAGACTCCATCCGCGAAATCACCGGCGACGCGCCCAAACTTCCCTCCGGCCCGCTCCACGACGCCGCCCAAATGGCGCTCCACATGCCCACCGTCATGATGTTTGCCTACTCCTCTCGTGGCCTCTCCCACTGCAAAGAAGAAGACACGCCGATCGTCCATCTCGAACCTTCCATCCGCGCCTTTCTCCTCCTCGTCGACAAAACGGTCGCCCACGTCTCGCTCTCGTGAGCCCTTAGCATCTGTTCAATCCGAGCAACCGCCATTTTCCCGTTTGCATCTTTCCGATCGACGCACTGACTCCATTCGCGCCGCTTTGTCTCAGAGGAAGAATGCCGTCATTTTCCATCAGATTTGCCTCAGCTCTACTCCTTGCGGGGCCCTCGCCAGATGGCAGGCACTCTTACCATGCAAAGAAATGTCTCGCATGGCGATTCGAAACAGCCGACTTGCATGCGATGTTAAAATAGTGTTTTGCCTGTTCGCGAGACCTCGCGACCGACCGTCGCGATTTACGAAAGGCCCGGCGAATGTCCTCCCGGTTCCAACTTACTGCAGCTGGCAGCAAAAGAGCGATCCCTGTATTTTCAACAGCTTACGCACTCTTGTTTCACTTTCTTGGCAAAGAGCGAAAATCATCTCCTTTTCTTTCAACGGTTTGCGCATTCTTTGCCAAGAATGGCGGGGTGTCACCTCTCGCCCAAACGTTGTCCGCGTTTGCCACACTTTTTCAAGTTCTTTGTTTTCACACTCGTGCAAACCGCCAGTCCTGCAACTCCCTTGTTTTGATAACCATGTGAGTGGGGTGACCAATCCATGAGCCAGCTCACTTTCAACCTCCAACCGTCCCGCCGCGCGCTCACCGTCAGCGAACTGACAGCGCGTATTCGCGATCTCCTGAGCAAGAATTTCACAGAGCTGAGCGTTGAGGGCGAAATCTCCAATTGTCGCGAAGCCCAGTCCGGCCATCTTTACTTCACGCTCAAGGATGAAAAGGCACAGATCCGTTGCGTTTGGTTCAAGCAGGACCGTCGCGGCGTCAAGTTCCGCGTCGAAGATGGGATGAAGGTCACGCTCCGCGGCGGCGTCAGCGTCTACGAGCAGCGCGGCGAGTATCAGATTTATATCGAAAGCATGGAGCCGCTTGGCGTCGGTGCCTTGCAGCTTGCCTTCGAGCAGCTTAAAAAACGTCTCGAAGCCGAAGGTCTCTTCGATGCGAACCACAAAAAACCGCTGCCACTTCTGCCGAGCCGCATCGGCCTCATCACTTCACCTAAAGGCGCAGCCGTGCGCGACGTCGTCCGCATCCTGCGCCGCCGTTTTCACAACGTCCACCTGACCGTTTTCCCCGTGCGCGTTCAGGGAGAAGGTTCCGCCGAGGAAATTGCCCGCGCGCTGAGATTTTTCAATCAAAGAAAACTTGCCGACGTTCTAATCCTCGCGCGCGGTGGTGGCTCAATCGAAGATCTCTGGTCCTTCAACGAAGAGATTGTCGCCCGCGCCATCTTTGATTCGGAAATTCCCGTCATTTCCGGCGTCGGCCACGAAACCGATTTCACCATCGCCGACTTCGTCGCGGACGTTCGCGCTTCCACGCCCAGCGCCGCCGCCGAACTCGTCGTGCAAACGCGCCGCGAATTCGACAAACATCTCGCCGATCTTCGTCAGGCGCTCAGCGATCAAATTCGTTATCGCATCCTTGTTCTCAGCCGCCGCGTTCATGAACTTGGCGCGAGCCGTGGCTTCCGCCGCCCGCTCGATCTTCTCCGCCAGCAGCGCCAGCGCGCCGACGAAATGACTTCGCGCCTTGCCCTCGGCCTTCGCGCGCGACTCGAACAGTCGCGCAAACGCTACTCCGCCGCGCATCTTCGCATCTTCCGTTTCGATTTTCGCGCCAGAATTTCCGCGCTGAGAATTCGCCTCGAACGCCGAACAACCGAGCTCGGCAAGAAAATGGAGCGCCTCGCGCGCGTCAAACGTGAACTTCTGGAAAAATTACGCGTCCAACTCGAAGAGCGCAGCCCCCTGAAAGTTCTCGAACGTGGCTACTCCATCGTCACCGACTCGGCGGGCGTCGTCCTCCGCGACGCCTCCGCTGTCGCTCTTGGCGACTCCCTCTCCATCCAGTTGCACAAGGGAAAACTAACTACAGAAGTGAAGAAAAAGGAGGTCTAACTGACAACGGATGACTGAAAACCGAAGACTCGCGAGTGCTAGTCTTCTTCGTCTGCGGACGAAACTTTCAGCACAGCGAGGAACGCTTCTTGCGGAATGTCCACCTGGCCGACGCGCTTCATACGGCGCTTGCCTTCTTTCTGTTTTTCGAGAAGTTTGCGTTTGCGCGAAATGTCGCCGCCATAGCATTTGGCCAAAACGTTCTTGCGCATCGCCGCAACCGTTTCGCGGGCAATTACGCGGCTACCAATCGCTGCCTGAATCGGCACCTCGAACATCTGCCGCGGAATTAATTTGCGCAACCGTGAGACGAGTTCGCGGCCGCGTTCATACGATTGTTCGCGATGGCAGATCATCGCCAGCGCGTCGACCGGTTCGCCGCCGACGAGCACGTCGAGTTTCACAAGGTCGGAATCTTTGTAGCCGGCGAGATGATAATCGAGCGAAGCGTAGCCGCGCGAAACGGATTTCAGGCGGTCGTAAAAATCCAGCACGATTTCGTTGAGCGGCAATTCGTAAGTCAGCATGACACGCGTTGGCGAAAGATATTCGAGGTTCTTTTGCGTGCCGCGCTTGTCCTGGCACAGCTGCAGAATTCCGCCGACGGATTGGCTGTCGGTAATGATCATCGCTTTGATGATTGGCTCTTCGATTTTTTCGATGTCGGCTGGCGTGGGAAATTTCGCGGGGCTGTCGACTTCGACCACTTCACCGACGACGTTTGTAATTCTGTAGCGAACGCTCGGTGCCGTAGTAATGAGGTTGAGTCCGAATTCGCGCTCAAGTCTTTCCTGCACAATTTCCAGGTGCAGCAGGCCGAGAAAGCCGCCGCGGAATCCGAAGCCGAGCGCGACGGAATTTTCCGGCTCATATCCGAGCGACGCGTCGTTCAATTTTAATTTTCCCAGCGCGTCGCGCAGCGGAGCGTAATCGTCGGCAAGCACGGGAAAGAGTCCCGCAAAAACCATCGGCTTTGTCGCTTCAAATCCGGGAAGCGGAGGCGCGGGGCTTCCGGCTTCGACGATCGTGTCGCCCATGCGCGCGTCGGCCACTTGCTTGATGTTGGCGACAACGAATCCTACGTCGCCGGCTTCGAGTTCTTCGAGCGCAATCGGTTTCGGAGTGAGCGCGCCGATCTGTTCGACTTCGTAAATGTCGTTTCCGGCGCACAAGCGAATTTTCATGTGATTCGCGATGCGGCCTTCCATCACACGAACGAGAACCACTGCGCCACGGTAGGCGTCGAACCAGGAATCGAAAATCAAAGCCTGTAACGGATTTTGCGCGCTGCCCTTGGGAGGAGGAATTCGTTTCACCACGGCTTCGAGAACGTCGTCGACGCCGATACCGCTTTTCGCGCTGATCATCAGCGCGTCGTGCGCCGGAATCGCGAGAACATTTTCGATTTGCTCTTTGACGTATTCGGGTTGCGCGGCGGGCAAATCAATTTTATTGATGACGGGAACGATAGTGAGATTGCTTGCGGCAGCGAGGAAGGTATTCGCAACGGTTTGCGCTTCGACGCCTTGCGAAGAATCGACGACGAGCAGCGCGCCTTCGCACGCGGAAAGTGCGCGGGAAACTTCGTAGGAAAAATCGACGTGGCCCGGCGTGTCGATTAAATTAAGGCGATAGGTATTTCCATCTTTCGCTTTGTAATGCAGGCGAATGCTTTTCGCTTTGATCGTGATGCCGCGTTCGCGTTCGAGGTCCATCGAATCGAGTACCTGCGCGGACATTTCACGTTCGGAAAGACCGCCGGTCATTTCGATCAGGCGGTCGGCCAGCGTCGATTTGCCGTGGTCAATGTGCGCAATGATGCAGAAATTTCGCTCGAACTTTGGGTCCATGCACTTTTTCTAGTTTTCGGCAGGACGGAAAAACAGCGCCTGCCGCGATTCGGCGGGCCATTGCATCGCGCACGCGCGCAGCAAAACACACCGTGTAAACAACCAGTTTGCCACAAATCGCAGGCGTCGTCAGTACGCGCGGTTTTAGTACCAATATTTCGTGTTTTTAGCCCACGAAGTGTTCGGGTAATTGTTGTGAAGTAGGACGAAAGCTTTTTTCGAAAGCGCGCTGGTACGTGAGTTGTTGCAATTCCTGTCGGTGTTTTTTACGGCGCGGCTGAGCGCTTCCGGAACTCGCGGGTCGTCGGGATGTTTTTGCGCAAATTCGAACACAACCTTTACGTAGTAGTTCGCTTGCGAATCCGTGGTGTCGAGAGTTGCGCGTTCCGCGCCGGCTTGTTTGATTTGTTCGGGCGTCAAGAATGCAGGTGAAGCGCGAACAAACGGCTTGGCGGTGTTGTACGCGGTTTCGTCGTGCCAGGGGCCGGAAAGGGACGCGCACCATGGTTCGGCCATTCCCATTTCGTAGCCGAAAGCGTATTGGTGCTGGAGGAGGAAGACGGCGGCGAACTGCTTTTCCTCCGTGGTCGCGGCGGTTTCATATTGCTTCAGCAAATCGGCGATGTATTCGGGCTTGATGCCTTGTGGCGTGGCGCCCCAGGACGGGATTTGCGAGTCGAGTGATTGAGCGACGTCGTGACGATTCAAGAGCAGGGCGCGCATCCAGATGTTTCGCCCGATCTGAGTTTTCGCGTTCTCCGGCAAAGTGGAAGTGTGAAAAGCGCGAACGATTTCATCGAGCGGCAGAGAATCCATCATCGCGGCGGCGTGCGGACTAAGGGTTTGCAGTCCGCAACCGCTGTCGTCGCCCTGCTCTGGCGGACAACCACTGCTCATTGCGAAATGAAGCGCGTCGTCGAGATCGCCGGCAGCGTCGAGGCGGAGGTCGAGCAGTTCTTCTTTTGAGACGCGAGGGATTTCCACCGCACTTTTCAACAGCGAATCGATAAAAGTGCGGACCTCTGTGAATTGTCTCGCAGCGTTGCGAAGGCGCATGCGGTGATAGAACACGGTGAGATAAGCAGGCGAGTTCGTGGGTATTTTGTCGGCGGCGGCGAGGACTTCCGCGGAATACGGCACAACGGAATTCGTTTTTGCAAGTACCAAGAGCAGCCAGGGCACGGAGTTCGTGTGAGCGCGCCAGACTTGGAGGGCGTGTTGCGTGGCGGAATCGTCGTCGGCCTGAAAGGTCAGAATCCAATCGGTGAGGTCGTCTTTCTGACGCTCCGGAGTTGCGGTGACATACGACTGCGGCTCGGTTTTACCGGGAGCGTAGAAGTCGCTGTGATTTGCATCGGTGCGAGAGTCTAGCAGCCTCGTGTAATCCGAAAGCCAGTAATAGAAACGGCCATCCGGCGTAGGCGCGCGCAAGCGCTGCGACAAAGCCGAGGTCTGCGATTCGGGATGCAAATGAAACTCGAGTCGATCGAGTAGAGCAGCGAGGGGCTTGTTCATACTTTTCTGGTGCGGGTCGCCGAGAAAACCTTGAATTTTAGATTCTGCCCGCGCCAGCAGGTCATTGTTAAATTGTTGCGGCCTGTATTGATTCGCTGGGGCACCAGGGATGTCTAACGTGGCGCGGCGGACGAGATTGCGGGCAACGAGATACGAAGCAATCTCATGCCAGGGAGACTCTTCTTCGGTGGCTATTTTCTCGAAGGCTTTTTCAGCGGCATCGAATTGGTCGGTGTACATTCGCGCTGCAGCGATTTGGTATTCGCGGTCAAATTGTAAGGTGGCCGGCAACGAAGCGGGTGCAGGCTCGGGAATTGCCGGTTTTTCCTTGCCGCTGCAATTGATGAAGGCGGTGTCCTGCGCCCGTAGCCACTCTTTCACGCCGACGCTATCTTTCCCGAACGACTTGACGCGCGCCGCGAGCGTGCGAGCGGCATTTTCCATCGCATCATCGCTGCAATTGATGTAGTTCGTGTAGTTGGGACCGTCCTTTGTGCTTTCCACGTTGGGAGCAGGTTCCGGAGTGATTTGCTTGCGCGCGCCCAACCAGATTTCCGGGCCGTTAAGGATGTGCTTTTCGGTGTAAGGATTTTTCTCGCGGTCCGGGCTGGCGGAGGCATCGGTTACGTTGTTGTCGCCGATGCGGTCAGTCCAAACGGCTTGGGCGCCGAACTGCTCGTCTTTGGTGAGTGGAACGCCGGAGAAATACCGATAGGCGACGACTAGGTAGGAACGCGCGAAAGTTGGCTGGACGATTCCGAGACGGCCGGCGGCGTATTTTTCGAGCGGCACGTCTGGATGTAGGGTGAAATCAGAGAATGGCTCGGGGCCTTCGGAGCAGCTTTGCAGGACCGGAGCGACACAGAAAAAAGAAGTGAGGAACGCGGCGGACAGAGCTACGCGTAAAATAAATTTTCCAGACACAAGAAAACTCGTTTCTCCGCCGCATGGAGCACCACAGAAGTGATTCTAAATTAACACGGCGAAGCCACTGACGGCGGGCGGGTGCGGTAAGAGGCACCGGCCTCAAAGACGTGACCGCGGCTCGAAAAAAGGCATCTAACGGAGTGACAAAGTGAGTCCGGGAGCTGCGGATGATTCCATTTTCGGTTTTGGATTTGAGTCCGATTGCGGAGGGGAGTGCGGCGCCGGATGCGTTGCGGAATTCGCTGGAGTTGGCGCAACACGCGGAGAGACTGGGTTACAAGCGGTATTGGTTGGCCGAACACCACAATATGCCGGGGATTGCCAGTGCGGCGACGGCGGTAGTGATCGGGCATGTGGCGGGCGGAACAAGGACGATTCGCGTGGGCTCAGGCGGAATTATGTTGCCGAACCATTCGCCGCTGGTGATTGCGGAACAGTTTGGGACGCTGGCTTCGTTGTATCCGGGCAGAATTGATTTGGGACTGGGACGCGCGCCGGGAACGGATCCATTTACGACGCGCGCGTTGCGGCGCGTGGCCACAGCGGCAGCGGATACTTTTCCTGATGATGTTGTGGAGTTGCAGAAATACTTTGGGGTGACCCAAGAAGGACAGAGAGTGCGGGCGATCCCGGGAGCGGGGACAAATATACCGATATGGCTGTTAGGGTCGAGCACGTTCGGCGCGCAGCTTGCGGCGGCGATGGGATTGCCCTTTGCGTTCGCTTCGCATTTTGCGCCGGCGGATTTGATGACGGCTTTGCGGCTATACCGGAATTTGTTCAAGCCTTCGGCACAACTCGAAAAACCGTACGCGATGGTCGGCGTGAATGTGATTGCGGCCGATTCGGACAAAGAAGCGCAGTACCAGTTTTCTTCTCTGCAGCAAGCGTTTGCGCTGCTTCGCCGCGGAACGCCGGGGAAAGTGCCGCCGCCGATTGAGGACATTGAGACCTTCTGGAGTCCCATGGAAAAAGCGATGGCGCAGGACATGCTTTTGTTTTCCGTGGTGGGTTCGGCTGAAACGGTGGAACGAGGGCTGCGAAAAATTATCGACCTTACGCAAGCCGACGAACTCATTCTCGCTGCACACATCTACGATCACAAAGCGCGGATGCGGTCGTTTGAGATTGCGGCCCGCGTGCGCGACCGCATGAACAGAGTGTCCGAACAAAAGAGCGAAGCCATCAGTGCCGACTAGGGAAGGGTGAAGGCGAGGACGTAGTCGCCCTGTTTGGTGCCGAGTTTGCCGTGGCCGCCGGCGGCGATGACCAGGAATTGTTTGCCGTTGAGAGTGTAAGTCATCGGGGTGGCTTGGCCTCCGGCGGGGAGTTCGAAGGACCAGAGCTCGGCGCCGGTGTCGGAATCGAAGGCGTAGATTTTGTTGTCCATGGTGGCGGCGGAGAAAATGAGACCGCCTGCGGTGGCGATCGGACCGCCGAGGGTTATGGTTCCCGTGTGTTGATCGGGAATGAATGAGCCGAGCGGGGAATCCCAAACTTTTTTACCGGTGAAGAGATCGACGGCGGAGATCGTGCCCCACGGAGGCGCGTTGCACGGCGTGCCTTTTGGAGAAAAGAGCGGCTCGCGAAACATTCCGAACGGAGCACCTGATTGTCTGCCAAATTCCGCGCCAAGACGGTTGTATTCGCCGCTTTGCGACTGCGCGTTGTAATTTTCGCGGGGAATCATCCGGACCCACATGGCGATGCGATTTGTGTCCATGATGAGCAAGTGGCGCGCGGGATCGTAGGCAGAGCTGCCCCAATTGACGCCGCCAACGTTGCCGGGGAAAACGACGGTGCCTTTAATCGAGGGCGGAGTATAGATTCCTTCGGAACGCGAAGCTGCGATTTTGTCCGCGCAGGCTTTTTTGTCATCAGGCGTGAAACCCCAGGCGTCTTCGGGGGTGAGTCCTTCTGGAACCGCGGAAATGCTGGAAGGTTGGGTTGGCCAGGACTGTTCGCCGGGTATGTCGGTGTTCGGGACGGGTTTTTCTTCGACGGGAATGAGCGGAGTGCCGTTAGTGCGATTGAGAACGAAGACACGGCCCATTTTTGTGGTGATGGCGATGGCGGGCGTGTCGTTTTTCCAAGTGAAGAGGGTGGGTTGCGAGGCGACGTCGTAGTCCCAGAGGTCGTGATGAACGACCTGGAAGCCCCAAACAAATTCTCCGGTGGATGCTTTGAGAGCGACGACGGAGTTCGCCCATTTGTCGTCACCTTTGCGGAGGCCGCCGAAATAGTCGGGGCTGGCGCTGCCGGTGGGGACCAAAACGAGGTCACGTTCCGGGTCCGCCGAAATGGTGGACCAAGCGTTGCCCGCGCCGGTGTGTGGTTCGGATTTGAGTGCCCAGGGAATCGGATCCCACGTCCATTTGATTTTTCCGGTGCGGACGTCCACGCCACGGACGATGCCGCGGCCAACGTCAACTTTCCAATTGTCGGCGATGGAAGAGCCGACAACGAGCGTGTCTTTCACTGTGGTGGGGGCGGAAGTGACCTGGTAGCCGCCGGTCCACTCAGGCGTGGTCATGGCGTCGGTGGCGAGGTTTAGCTCGCCGTTTGTTGCAAAACCGGCGCAAGGTTTTCCGGATTCGCCGTCGAGCGCAATGAGGCGGGCGTCGAGCGTGCCGAAAACGATGCGGAGAGCACACGGCTGGCCGGATTTAGCGTTTGTATCGCGCCAATATGTGACGCCGCGGTTCGTAACCTCCGAATAGTTTTTGGAGAGGTCTACGTGGGGGTCGAACTCCCAGATTCTTTCGCCAGTTTGCGGATTGAGAGCGATGACGTGGTCGTACGGTGTGGTGAGGAAGAGTTTTCCTTCGACGAGAATCGGTGTGGTTTCGAAAGCGGCTTTGTGGATGAGATCGGTTTTGATGTCGAGGGCGCCGGTGCGGTAGGTCCACGCTACTTTTAACTGCGTGACGTTGGACTTGGTGATTTGCGTGGCCGAAGAATAGCGCGTGCCGCCGGCGTCGTGTGCGTACGCCGACCATGCGGCGTCGGCCGATTTCTTGGATTGGGCGAACGATGCCGGCGGGCACGCGACGATCGATGCAACGAACAGATAAGCGGCGGCCGGAAATAGTGTTGGTTTATTCATGAATTTTGGCAATTCGAGGCAGTCTCCCCAGTAAGTACGAAGCGCGTTCGGGAAAGTTTCACGCGAATGAGGCGGAACGGAACCAGTGTCGGGATAAAAGCGCGGTTTGACAAGCCTGAATTGACGGATTCTGCATGGGATGGAACGACGGTTTTTGACGAGGTGCGGGCGGGGTATATAGTAAGAAGGGAGAGAGGCGCTCGCCACACGCGTAGCTTCCCGAAGTAGGCTGCAAAAATACCGCAAAGGCACATCGGACGGATGGCCGCTGACGTCAGCAAAAATCTAGATCGAGCCAAGCGCTTCCTGGAAAAGAATCGCGTCGAAGATGCGATCGAAGCGTATTTGGCGGTGCTCGATGAGGCGCCCGGACACCAGGAGGCGACCCAGGCACTGGGGGATTTGTACGCGCGGATGGACCAGCCGGAGCGCGCGGCGGTGTATTACGGAATGTTTTTCGATTTGCTGGTGGACCCGAAAGACGAGACAAAAGCGCTCGCGATTTACAACCGATTCCTGAAAAACTCGGCTTCGCAACAGGCTCCCGAACGAATCGCGCGGTATGCGTTTTTGCAGCAGCGGCAGAACCGCGGCGACGAAGCGATCGAACAATACAATAAGGCGGCGGAGCTGTTTACTGCAGCGGGGCGCGCCGAAGATGCGCTGTTTTGCTGGGAGCGCGTGGCGCAACTTGACCCCGACAACTTGACGCGGCAATTGAAGCTGGCCGAAGCGGCGGAGCAGGCCGGAAAGAGTTTGATTGCGGCACGTGCGTATTTGCGAGCGGGGCAACTGGCGACGGCGGGTGGGTCGCACGAGAATGCGTTGAAATTACTGGGGCGGGCGCACGAATTGGCCCCGCAGGAACGCAGCGTCGCGCTGCTCTATGCGGAAGCAATGCTTCGCGGGGGAGCGGCCAGAGAGGCAGCGGCGCTGTTGGAACCGTTTGCGGCGACCGAAAAAGACGCGGCGTTTATGGAGACGTTCAGCGACGCGCTGAAAAGGGCGGGAAGGCTGGATCAGGCGCGCGATGTGCTGGAAAAGTTGATCCGCGAGAAGAATACCGGAACGATGCGGTTATTTGAATTGGTGGATGCTTACGTGGCGGCAGGACAAGACGCCAAAGCGCTGGAACTGCTGCACGCGCTAAAGCGCAAGCTGTACGAGGAGAAACGGCAAAACGAATTCGCAGCGGAACTGGACAGCTTGGGCGCGAAGCATCCGAAGTCGCAAACGATTCTGGAATTCTGGGGAGCGCTGTACAACGAGCTGAACCGGGAAGCGCAGTATTTTGAAATTCTAGTGAAGCTTTTCGATGTTTACCTTAATGCTGGGGACACGCGGAAGGCATGCGACACGCTGGAACGGCTGGTGGACATCGATGCGTATGACCACAGGAACCAGCAGCGATTCGAATCGCTGCGTGGGAAGGCGGACGAGAATTTTCTGCAGAGGATTTCCGGACGGCTGGCGAAATCGACGGTGGCGGGCACGCCGCCGACACCGGCACAGAACGCCGGGGCCGTGACAGGGGCAGCCGTTAAAGTTGGAAGCGACGCAGGGAAACAGACGCAGGCGCTCGAAGATTTGATTGTGCAGACGGAGATTTTTCTGCAGTACTCGTTACACGCAAAGGCGCAAGAGCGGTTGCAGAAAATTGCGTCGCTCTTCCCGGGCGAAGAAGAGAACAACGCACGGCTGCGGAATTTGTATGAAACGGCGAATTGGTGGCCGCAGGGAAGTCCAAAACCGAAGCCTGCCGCGCCGAAGGGGCCCGCCACGGTGGAAGCGGAGCCAGTAGGTGCGGCGAGTACGAGCAAGACCGGCGTGTATTCCGCGGATACGATGCGGGACCTATCGAAGATTTCGGAGATTAATCAAAAAATCTTCCGGCAGCAGACGCCGCGCGCGATGTTGAACACGGCGGTGAGTGAAATTGGAATGCATTTGCGAGCGACCCGCGCGCTGGCCGTAATCGGCACGCCTGGGCGGCCACCGGAGTTGGCGGCGGAGTTTTGTGCGAGTTCGGTGAAGCCTGCGCCGGGGGCGCAAGTGGTGTTGTTATTGGCGCAGATGGAAAAAGCGGAGCCGGATGAATTGGGCGGGTTGGTGGTAGAGGCGAGCAGCGGCTCGGTGCTGAAAGAGATGGGATTGGCGACGGCGATGGGCGTGATGATCACCGACAAGGAGACGCAACAGCCTGCGGCGATGATCATTTGCGGATTTGCGGAGCCGCATAAGTGGCGGCCGAACGAAGTATATTTCTTGCAGGCGATCGGCGACCAGATGTTGATGAGCGTGAGCCACACGCGGCTGCGGTCGCTGGTGCGGCGGATGGGCGTTTCGGACGAGCGGAGCGGGCTGTTGAGCCGGAGTTCGTATTTGAGCTGCCTGTTGACGGAGGCGGATCGCGCGCGAACACAAGGCACGCCGTTGGCGTTGACGATCTTGCAGATTGACCGCGGCGCGGAATTGTTGCGGCAGCAGGGCGAATCGCCAATGGAGAAATTCTTGGAGCAGTTGTCGCGGTCGCTGCAGCCGATTGTGCGACAGAACGACGTGGCGGTGAAGTATACGGCATGGGCGCTGGCGTTTATTTTGCCGGATACGACGCTGGCGGGCGCACAGAATCTGGCGGATAAATTGCGGCGGGCGGCGAGCGGACTGCGGCCACCGTGGGATGCAACTTCGATCACGCTGAGCGCTGGAATTGTGGAAGCGGTGGCGCGCCAGGATTTTGATTCCGAGGATATCGTGACGGATTTGATTAACCGGGCGGAGTTTTCGTTGGAAGAAGCGCGAAAAAAGGGCGACACGATGATTGCGCTGGAGAGCCCGAAGGTTTGACGGCCCGAGTCCTGAACATTCAACAATGAAATATTTTCCTCAAAGACTCTGGCTAGGGTTCAACAATCGTCGTCCTTCGAAACGGGACGCAGCTTTCAAGGAATGGGAGAAGAACTTCCGAATCTATAAGAGAAGTTTGCGAGGAATTCTGCCGAAACTAAGTCCGTCGGCACGAAAATTCTTTGCTACTGCGCTATTGCTACATGACGCCACGTTGAGGCTTGTGGAGACAGGCGACCAGATTAACGATCTTACGCCCCGGCAACGAAGGAGCAATTGGAATAGAAGGGCCGCGCGCGTACGACTTCATGTGCTTTCAGCCGATGAGAAGTATTTGTACTTGCTCGACTATCGGTTAATCCGCGGAATTGTGCTGGACTTTCCTGGGCCAATCTCGCTTTTTCCAGCCGGGGCGCACCCAAATTTTGGCGACTGGGGATATGATGAGTTGTCGCTCAAGCGAAAAAGTGTGTTGCAGCACGAAATTCTTTTTTCTTCAGGCGCGGCAATTTCGATCGAGTTCGAGAAGGTTTCGGTTCGACGACGTCGTCTCGAAACACGTTGATTCTTTGGGACTGGGCCAATGTCCTGTCTGAATAGAGCATTCAAAGAGAGGAAGATATGTTTCCAACGGATGTGGTGATTGTGGCGGGCGCGCGGACGCCGATGGCGCGGTATACGGGGGCGTTTTCGGAGGTGAGCGCGATTGATTTGGCGGCGCATGCATCGCGCGAGGCGGTGAAGCGGTCGGGGGCGAATCCCGAAGAATTTGACCATGCGATTTTTGGGAACGTGATGCAGACGAGCGCGGACGCTTTGTACGGCGCGCGGCACGTGGCGTTGAAGGCGGGATTGAAGATGGAAACGCCGGCGGTAACGGTGAACCGCTTGTGCGGGTCGGGCATTGAAGCGATTGCGCAGGCGGCGCAGAGGTTGTTGCTGGGCGAAGCGGAGATGGTGCTGGCTGGCGGAATGGAAAACATGACGCAGGCGCCGTTTGTGATTCGTGGATTGCGCGGCGGATTGAAGCTGGGTGGCGGGGTGCTGGAAGATACGTTAATGGCGGGATTGACGGACACGTATTGCGGATTGCCGATGGCGATGACGGCGGAAAAGCTGGCGGAGCAGCATGGAATTACGCGGAAGGATGCGGATCTGTACGCGCTACGGAGCCAGCAACTGGCGGATACGGCGTACAAGGCGTGCCGGGTTCGTGAAGAGCTTGTTCCGGTGGAAGTGAAGCAGGGGAAGAAAACGATTGTGGTGAGCGAAGACGATCACCGGCGGCCGGAAACGACAATGGAGATTCTGGAGAAGCTGCCGCCGTCGTTCAAAAAAGATGGAATTGTGACGGCGGGCAATGCCAGCGGAATTGTGGACGGCGCGGCGGCGGTGGTTGTGACCCGCGAGAAGACTGCGAAAGAGCGCGGATTAAAACCGATTGGGCGAATTGTTTCCTGGGCTGCGGCGGGAGTGGATCCTAGCATCATGGGAATTGGGCCGGTGCCGAGTTCGCAAAAAGCCTTGCAGGCGGCTGGCTTGAAGCTGGAACAGATGGACCGCGTGGAAGTGAATGAAGCGTTTGCGGCGCAGTATCTCGCGGTGGAGCAGTCGCTAGGGCTGAATCGTGACAAGACGAATGTGAATGGTGGCGCGATTGCGTTGGGGCATCCTCTGGGGGCGAGCGGGACGCGACTGGTGATTACGCTGCTGAATGAATTGCGGCGGAATGGATTGAAGTATGGACTGGCGACGGCATGTATTGGGGGCGGGCAGGGAATTGCGATGGTTGTGGAAGCGGTTGGAAGCTAGTCCGACCTCGATCTTTAAGTTGCCCGAATTCTAGGTTGATTTCCTGAAATCATCGTTTGAGCAATAGTCCTGTTTAACGCGCCGGATAAATGTATCCAGGTTCTCTTTTGTGGCGGGTATCGCGGGCCAAGGTCGCTCAAAATGCGTCCATGTCTTCGCCGGCCCATCAAGTCCGGTGAAGAAAATTAACTGCGACCCGACTTGTTTTCGGAGGAGAGCAAGGTGTTCCCATCAATATGGGAATATCTACCGTCTCGCCCGAATTCCCCAATGCGTCGCCTTTAAGAACTTGTAGCCGACGAATTGTCGCCACGCCCTTCATATCGCTACTGTCACCAAGATTCTTCCTATATTTTGTAACCTCGCCCACGAAGCTTTGGGAACTGTCTCTTCCCATTTTTTTGGCCGTGGAAGGTTTTGGCTAGAGTGAGTTCGGGCACCTGCTTTGGTACACTTTGACGGGTAGAAATTCCTGCCGGCATTTCGTGCATTTCAAGGTGTGAGGTATCGATGGCGATTCAGAGAGTGGGAGTGGTTGGGTGTGGGCTGATGGGGTCGGGGATCGCGCAGGTGTGTGCTGCGGCGGGATTCGAGACGGTAGTGCGAGAAGTGGCGCCGGAGTTGGTGGAAAAGGGGTTGAAGGGGATTGAGAAAAATTTGGCGCGGCTGGTGGAGAAGGGAACGATTACCGAGGCTGCGAAGGGCGAGATTCGTGGACGGTTGAAGGGCACTACGGCAATTGAGGATTTGAAGAGTTGCGATTTGGTGATTGAAGCGATTGTTGAGCAGCTTCCGGCGAAGCGGGAATTGTTTAGTGCGCTGGATAAACTTTGTCCTGCGAGCACGATTTTTGCGAGCAACACTTCTTCGCTGACGATTACGGAGATTGCGACGTCAACGAAGCGACCGGAGCGGTTTGTAGGGCTACACTTTTTTAATCCAGTGCCGGTGATGAAGCTGGTGGAAGTGGTGCGGACGATTGCGACGGACCCGGCCGTATACGACGAGATGGTGGCGCTCGGGGCGAAGCTGGGGAAGACGCCGGTGCGCGCGCACGATTCGACGGGCTTTATCGTGAACCGTTTGCTGGTGCCGTATTTGCTGGATGCGATTCGCGCGCTGGAAGAGGGCGTGGGTTCGATCGAGGACATTGATAATTCGATGAAGCTGGGTTGCGGGCATCCGATGGGGCCGCTGACGCTGCTGGATTTTGTGGGCTTGGATACGACGTACTACATTGCGAACATCATGTTCGAGGAATTTAAAGAACGAAGATTCGCGCCGCCACCGTTGTTGAAGCGGATGGTTTTGGCGGGGTGGAATGGGCGGAAGAGCGGGCGCGGATTTTACGACTATGCGGATCCGGCGAAGCCGGTGGCGGGGAAGTTTTAGAAAAGAAGATTCGCCACAGAGTGACAGAGAGTACAGAGAGAGAAGAGAAAAGGGAGCTTGACGCAGAGACGCAGCGGACGCAGAGAAGAGTCGCGACCGAAGAAAAAGGAAGAGACGAGCGATGGGATACGAGAATTTGATTTATGAAAAAAAAGATGGGGTCGGTTGGATTACGTTTAACCGGCCGAAAGTGTTGAATGCGCTGAACCGGAAGACGGTGGAAGAATTGCGAGAGGCGTTGACGGATGCGCGCGATGATGCGAGTGTGCGCGTATTGATTTTGACCGGCGCAGGTGAGAAGGCGTTTGTGGCAGGCGCGGACATTGGCGAACTTTCGCAGCAGACGCCGGTGAATGGAAAAGAGTTTTCACTGTCTGGACAGGGCGTGTTTCATCTGCTGGAGACAATGGGTAAGCCTTCGATTTGCGCGATCAATGGGTTTGCGCTGGGCGGGGGTTGCGAACTGGCGTTGACGTGCTCGATTCGAATTGCGAGCAAGACGGCGCGCCTGGGGCAGCCGGAAGTGAAGCTGGGAATTTTGCCGGGATACGGAGGATCACAGCGATTGGCGCGGCTTTGTGGGAAGGGCGTTGCACACGAATTGTGTTTGACGGGCGAAATGATCGGCGCGGAAGAGGCTCGGCGGATTGGGCTGGTGAATCACATTTATGAACCGGCGGAGCTTTTGCCAGCGGCGGAAGCAATGGCGAAGAAAATTATTGCGAATGGGCCACTGGCGGTAAAGTTCACGATGGAAGCGATTGAGCGAGGCGTGGAGATGCCGCTGGAAGAAGGATTGTTTCTGGAGGCGACGCTCTTTGGCGTGGCGTGCGCGACGGAAGATATGCGGGAAGGGACGAAGGCGTTTTTGGAGAAGAGGCCGGCGCAGTTCAAGGGAAAGTAGAAAAAATAGCGGAACGCAGAGAAACAGAGAACGCGGAGAAAAGAAAAGATCAGAGATGGCAAAGATTGAGCCAACACAGGTGGGTGGGGAGCTGAACGCGGCCGGATTGCGATTTGCGATTGCCGTGAGCCGATTCAACAGTTTTATTACGGAGCGACTCCTGGCAGCTGCGCTCGACGCGTTGGAGCGCGCAGGAGCGGCGAGCAAGGATGTGGATGTAGTTCGAGTGCCAGGGGCGTTCGAATTGCCGCTGACGAGCAAGAAATTGGCGCAGACCGGGAAGTACGACGCGTTGATTGCTATCGGGTGCGTGATTCGCGGAGAGACGGCGCATTACGATTATGTCTGCTCGGAAACTTCGCGCGGATTGCAACTGGCGCAGATGGATACCGGCGTACCGGTGATTTTCTGCGTGTTGACCGTGGATACCTTGGAGCAGGCGATTGACCGCGCTGGATTGAAGGGCGGGAACAAAGGATTCGAGGCGGGACTGGCGGCGATCGAGATGGGGCGGCTTGCTAAGAAATTGCACGCGGCGGGGAGCAACGACGCTGGAACGAATGCTGTGCAGAAAAAGAAAGCGCGGCGCGGATAACGTGTCCCTACGAACAAAAGCGCGCGAGTACGCAATGCAAATGTTGTTTCAGTCCGAGATGAGCCCACAGGACGCGAAGAAACTCGAGGCAAAATTCTGGAAGAGCGCCAAGGCGGCTGACACGACGCGCGAGTTTGCCAACGCGTTGTTCGAAGGTGCGGCAACGGAAGTTGCTACTGCGGACGAAGCGATTACCAAGCACGCGGTGGATTGGAAGCTGGAACGAATCGCCGCCATTGACCGCGCGATCTTACGGCTGGGAATTTACGAGCTGCGGCGCGGCGAAACGCCGGCAAAAGTCGTGATCAATGAGTCGGTGGAACTGGCGAAGAAGTTTTCCTCCGAAGATGCCTCTGCGTTTGTGAATGGGTTGCTCGATACAGTCCGCAAGTCATTGATTAAAAGCTAGATAGTCCAATCTTCTAAATTCCTGACCGAACCGAAACTTCCCCGAACGACGCGGGTTTAACGCTGCAGTTGGTCCGAGGCAGGTCGAGGGCTAAGACAAAACAGGAGATAAATCATGAACACTGCGGGTGTGTTTCGACGAATCACTCTGGGAATAGCGTTTGCTGGATTGGTTTCTGGTGGAGCGTGGGCGGCGCAAGATTCGACGTCGCAGCAACAGGATGTTCAACAAGACAAGAAGGACATTCGAAGCGACAAGAAGGATCTGAACCGCGACCGTGCGGATCGCAACGCGGACCAGCGCGACATCAACAAGGACAAGACGGACATTCGCAGCGATAAGAAGGATATCCGCCAGGACAATCGCGATATTCGAAACGACAAGCAAGACGTTGCCAAGGATAACCGCGACATTCGAAAGGACAGCAAGGATTTGAACCACGACCGCGCGGACAGGAACGCGGATCAGCGGGACATCAACCACGACAAGTCGCAATTGACGAAAGACGACGCGAAGTACGGCGCGAACAGCATACAGGCGAAGACTGATCGCAAGGATCTGCACCAGGATCGCGTGGACCGGAACAAGGACCAGAAAGACATCAACAAAGACAAGACCGATTTGCGCAAGGACCGTACGGATCGCAATAAGGATGTTCGCGATCTGAATCACGACCGGGCTGACCGCAACGCGGACGCGAAGGACCTGCATAACGACAAGAAGGATGTGCACGCCGACCGGAAGGACCGGAACAAAGATCAGAAAGACATCAACAAGGACAAGAAGGATCTGCACAAAGATCGCACCGACTTGCGGCGCGATCGTCACCACAAGTAGTTCCTGACCCGTCAGGCGGGGAAGTTAAAAAGGCCACCTGCTAGTGCGGGTGGCCTTTCATTTTGTTGAGTTGAGATTCCGCGCCGAAGAAAAAGAATCGGACTAAGCGCCGACCTTTGTTTGGTCGATAGAAATGTCGGCCGCTGAAATGACGCGATTGCGGCCGGCGCGTTTGGCTTGGAAGAGTCGCTCGTCGGCGATTGCAAATAACTCTGCTTCGTTCGAGCCTTCGGCCGGAAATTCGGCGAGTCCGGCACTGATGGTAATGCTATTCAGTTGAACGCCGGACGGCAGATCAATCGGCGAAGAAGCGATTGTGGATCGGACGGACTCGAGCTTTTGATGTGCTACCTCGATTTCGGTCTCCGGCATTAGAACAACAAATTCTTCGCCGCCGTAACGTCCAACAGTGTCGCTCTGGCGGAACGACTGGCGAAGAATCGCGCTGAGAGAACGCAAGGCGACATCCCCGGCCGCATGACCATGCGTGTCGTTGAAGGCCTTGAACTGATCCACATCTAGAACGGCAATTGTGAGGGCCTGGCCATAACGCTGGGTACGGCTGAGTTCGATGCTGAAACGATCGTCCACATAGCCACGATTGTAGAGAGTGGTGAGCGGATCCAGCGTTGCGAGGCGCAAGAGTTTCTGGCTTCGCGTGACGATTGCGATAGTGAGTGCCGAAGCGATGAGCATCAAAATGAGGCGAGATATCTGCGCCGACCAACTGAACAGACCGTACGGGTAGGGAGCGAACGCTTCGCTATTGAGGTCCCAGCGTAGCGCGGTGTAGGCGACGAGGCTAAAATATTCCGTAAGCGCGAGCAAGCCAGCGGCGAAGCAAACGCGACGGTCGTACCTGAGGCTGGTTCCGGCAATGGCGAGGAAATAGCCTTCGAAGATGACTTTGCTGTTCACCGCAGTGTGCGGTTGATTGAAGAAGAGAAATGCGCCAAGGCCGACGGTGACGAGAGTGACGTCAAAGAAACTGGTGGCGAAACTGAGCCACGAAGGTGCTTGAACGCGCGCAGCGATGGCATATGCGCCGGCGGAAATCAAAAACGCACTGACGGTCAATCCGATGCCGACGAATGCTTCTGTTCCCTCCATTCGAAACAGAATGGTGTTGAGGATCGGGATCAGAAGGAGACTTGCAGCCAAGCCGAGGCGAAGTTTTGCAATGAAGAGTTCCCCGGCCGCACCCGCGCCGACCAGGACCGGATCGGGCTTCGACCACAGCGCGACCGCCGTCTTTTGAAGAGACACATTCATATGGGGTCCCGAGCAACGGCACACTTTAGGGATCGTCCAGCGGAGAACGAGTTTGATGACGCTGGAAGCGAGCTACCGGTGCGTTCAGTCTCTCATTCAGGATAGGTCCGAACTGCGGAATTGCAGCCAAAATCGCAATCCCAGGTGCCCAAACGGAGAGCTATCGGGAGGAACCGCGCCAGCATTTAAAGCAGAAAGGTGCCTTCAAAAATGCGGACGGCAGCGCCACTGACGCGTGGCACTAGTTTCTTGCCCTTCGTGGAGATTTCGACCTCGATATGGCTCGGGCGGCTCATTTCAACGCCTTGCGTGATGGCCAGCGTTTGACCGGGCGAGAGCTTGCCGTGTTTGACAAGGTAGGCGCCGAGCGAGCCGGCAGCCGAGCCGGTGGCGGGGTCTTCGTATAATTCCCAGGGGAGCATGCCACGCGTCTGCGCTTTGCCGCTACCAGACAGAACGAAGCAATACGCCATGGTGGAACCCTTTCCTATGAGGCGGCGGAGTTCGCTCATATTCATCTCGATTTTGGAGAGCGCGGCGCGGCTTTTCAAAGGGACCATCAGATTGAAGATGCCGGTGGAGACACACTCGGGTTCGAGGTGAGGGTCGAGGTCTTTTGGTGAAAGGCCGAGTGCCTTAGCGAGCGCAGCTTTCTTTATTTTGGCGCGTCTGAAGGAGGCTTCCGTTTGCGTCATGGTAACCCGGTTTGGTCGGCCGTCTTTGAAGCGGATCTCGACTGGAAGAATGCCCGCGCCGGTTTGCTGCATCACGTGCACGCCGCCTTCTTGTGCCGGGACGACGCCGAGTTCCGCGAGGAGAAACCACGTGCCGACGACGGGATGCCCTGCGAGTTTTAGTTCCTGATTCGTCGTGAAGATGCGGAGGCGCGCGAGGGCACGGTCGTCAGTCGGTTTTTGCACGAAAACGGTCTCGGCGAGATTCATCTCCCGCGCAATGGCCTGCATCTGATCGTCGGAGAGGCCGTCGCCGTCGGTGAAGACAGCGAGCGGATTTCCTTCGAATCGGTTCGTGGTGAAGACGTCGAGCGTATGAAAGCGATGTTGCATACTGGGCTCCCTAAAGTTTGTGAACCGTGGCGACGACGGCGTCGAGAACGCGTCGCGTCGTTTCGATTTTGTTGGTTTCCGAATAGACGCGAAGTAGATTCTCCGTGCCAGAAGCGCGGACCATGACCCAGCCAACGTCACCGAGATAAATTTTTATGCCATCCATATTTTCGCGGTTCGTGACGGGAAGATTTGAGACTTCCTTGCACTGGCCATCGGAGAAGTAGGAGATAGCTCTTTCTTTTTGGCCTCGTTTTACATCAAGGTCGATGCGCCCGTAGTGATGTTCGCCAAATTCAGCTTGCAGCGCGGCGAGAAGTTCGCCGATCGACTTGCCGTGCCACGCCATGAGTTCGGCCAGAAAGAGCGCGGAGACCGTGGCGTCGCGTTCCGGGAGATACAGGCTGAATCCGATACCGCCGCTTTCTTCGCCGCCGATGAGAATATCTTGTTCGAGCATCAGTTCGCAGATGTATTTGAAACCGATCGGGACTTCGTGCAGCTTGCGGTTGAGCTTTGCTGCGAGCTTGTCGATGAGCTTTGTAACGGAAAACGTTTTGGCGATCTCGCCGGGGAGATTTCTCATTCCAGCGAGGTGCCAGACGAGCAGGGCAAAGATTTGGTGTGGGTTGACGAAGGTGCCGTCGCGGTCGATCGCACCGATGCGATCGCCATCGCCGTCGGCGGCGAAGCCCGCGTCGTATTTTCCGGCGACTACTGCTTCGCCCAATGGGCGAATGTGCGGCTCAATCGGCTCGGGGTGGACGCCGCCGAAGCGAGGGTCGCGTTCGCCTCGAATTTCCGCGCAGGAGACACCATTGCGTCTGAAGAGTTCCGGCAGGAGACCGGCGGCGGATCCGAACATTGCATCGGAAACGAAGCGGAAATTGGCTTTGCGGATGCGGTCCCAATCGACGAGTTTTTCGAGAGTGTAGAGATAGGGCGAACGAGGCTCAAGGGGCTGGATGAGTTTCGGTTGCGGCGGAAGCGGAGCAACATCGGACGACTCGACGAACGCGAGTTCATTCTCGATTTGCGCAACGATGCTGGGTAGCGCACTGCTGCCGTAGCTGGCTTTGTACTTGATGCCGTTCCAGTTGTAGGGATTGTGGCTGGCTGTGACGACGATGCCGCCGGCGGCGCCGCGTTCGCGGACAAGTTGCGAAACGGCAGGCGTCGGGCAGGGCTTGTCACAGAGGAAAACAGGCGTACCCGTGGAACTGACGACTTCGGCGACAACGCGCGCGACCGAGTCCGACGCATAGCGATGATCGAAACCGACGATGATCCCTTTGCGAGCGGCCTCGCCGCGGACGACGTAGCGCGAAATGGCTTGGGCGACGACGCGCGAATTGGCGAACGTGAAATCTTCGGCGATGATGCCGCGCCATCCGTCTGTACCGAACTTTATCGAAGTCATGGAAAGTCAGTATAAGCGATGCAGCGGAAAGGGAAACAGCCGGATTGGCAGGTAGCGAAGCCACACGAGATTCCGTTCGGACATACCGGCCCTACAGGAGATCTTTGCGTTTCCGCTCTTCGAGCTGTTTGACGACCTTCGCGACGTCCTGGGCACGGGTGCGGGGGCAGATGAGGAGCGCGTCCGGAGTTTCGACGACAACGAGATCCTCTGTACCGATAAGCGCAGTGAATTTTCCGGGAACGGAGATAAGATTTCCGCGAGCGTCAACGGCCGTGCCAGGTGTGGCAAAAATATTGCCGGAGGACGAGTCCGCGGCTGTATTCGGCAGGCCCATTGCGACACCGCCAGACGCGGCGAGGAGTTCATAAACGGCGGCCCAGGAGCCAATGTCGCTCCAGCCGATTTCGGCAGGGATTACGAAGACTTGTGGCGCGCCAGATTGTTGCGTGGCGCGTTCGAGGATGGCGTAGTCGACGGAGATGTTTTCGAGCTTGGGATAGACGGCGCGGAGTTTTTTTTCGTAAGAGCGCGTGCCGATGGCCGTAGCGAGCTTTTCGAGCTCAGCGTAGGTTTTTGGAAGATGGCGCTTGAGATTATCGAGGAACGTCGAGACACGCCAGAAGAACATGCCGGCGTTCCAGTGATAGTTGCCGCTCGCGACATATTCCTGTGCTACCGCGAGGGCGGGTTTCTCCGTAAAGCGACAGACGGCGAAGACAGGAAACCCGTTCGAATCGAGCGTTTCGGCCGTGCGTTCGACGTAGCCGAATCCGGTTTCGGGATTGGTTGGCGGAATGCCGAAGACGACCATGCGGCCGGGTTCGCGCGCAACGTTGAGGGCGGCGGCAACGATGCTGCGATATTTTTCCGGTTGCGCGATGTAATGATCCGCCGGCAGAACGGCCATAAGCGCGTCGCCTTTGGCGGTGTGGCGGATATGAACGGCGGCTAGTGCGATGGCGGCGGCGGTATTGCGTCCAATTGGTTCAGTGATGACGCGCTTCCGTGAAGCGGCGGGCAATTGCTTTTTGAGCGCGGCGTTTTGTTCGGCGTTAGTGACGCTCCAGATGCGGTCGGCCGAAATCAGCGGCCGAAGACGGGCGACGGTTTGCTCGAGCATTGTTTGCTTGCCGACAATGTTAAGGAGTTGCTTGGGTGTGCGCGTGCGGCTGCGTGGCCAGAAGCGCGTACCGCGGCCTCCGGCGAGTATTACGGCATGAGTAGTTAATTTTTCGTCCGGCATATGAGAAGGAAGAATTTAACACAGAGAGTAGGGAGGGCGCAGAAAGCACAGCGGGTTTGTGGACAAGGGCGGGAAACACAACTACTCGCGGCGATCTTTTTCAGCGACCGATTGAGTTTCAGGAATCGAATTTGAAGAGACTGTCGCCATCGGGGATTTTGGGCGTTCGTCGACGTGGAGCTGGAAGACGTCGGGACGGGCGTAGTGCCCGACGACGTCGAGGTCGAACTTACCGCGGATGATTTGGGCGCGATCGATTTCGGCGATGAGGACAGCCTCGTCTTCGAAATTGGGACCAGCGAGAAAATTGCCAAAGGGGTCGACGATGCAACTGCCGCCGCGGGTGACGACTGTGTTCGGATCGTCGCCGAACGAAGTGCGGTAGTCGGCGGGAAAATCTCTGCGCCGATTGAATTGATTGCAGGAGAGAACGAAGCAGCGGCCTTCAACGGCGATGTGGCGCACCGAAGCGATCCAGGAATCGCGCGAGTCGGCGGTGGGGGCGCAGTAAAGCTCGATGCCCTTTGCGTACATGGTTGCGCGCATCAGCGGCAGATAATTTTCCCAACAGATGACAGCGCCGAGTTTGCCGAGCGGTGTGTCGTAAACGGGCATCGTCGAACCATCGCCAAAGCCCCAGACGAGGCGTTCGGAGGCAGTCGGCATGAGTTTGCGATGCTTGCCGAGGTAGGTCCCGTCTGGGGCGAAAAAAAGAACGGTGCAGTAAAGCGTGCCGCCGTCGCGCTCGATAACGCCCATCACGAGATAGATGCTGCCGGCGCGGGCGATGCGGGCGAGTTGATCGACCGCGGGGCCGGGAACGTCCACGCTGCTTTCCCAATAGCGTTGAAAATCGCGGCGACCTTCGTCGGTGCGATTGCCGACGACGGCGCCGAAATCGAGTCCACGCGGATACGCGGAGAGAAAGGCTTCCGGGAAGACGACGAGGCGCGCGCCTTTGCTTGCGGCTTCGGCTGAAAGCGCTGCCGCTTTCTCGAGCGTGCGTTCGCGATCGAAAGCTACGGACGCGGCCTGGACAACAGCGGCCTTAAACGGATTCCTGCTGGTGGTCATGACGTCTCGCTTGAAATGAATCTAGCACAGCAGTCGCCAAGATTGGCCTTCCTGGAACAAAACTCACTCATGGACAAGCTGGGCTTTAGTCGAAAACGGTGTGAGCAAGCGCGTCGGCAGAAATGCCAGAGTCTTGCCAACGTTTTCTGGCCGCGGCGAGATCGGGAACGTAGGTGCGAATGATGGACGATTCGCGGAGTGGCTGGATGACGAACACTTCCAGATTGGCGGGGATAAACCAGCACTCACCCGGAGCATACGTCGCGTCTCCACCGGTCCAGCGAATTTGGCCGGAGCCGCCAAGTACAACGAGAAGCTCGAAACGCGATTTGTTCGTGGAGCAATCGCAGAGACCAGAGTACTCGGCGCGTTCCGTCGCGAAGTAACGGCATGCGGCGAGAAGCGATCGTTTGCCACGTTGCGTCGGCAATGTGAGGCGAGGGACTTTTTGGACGATCCCGCCGGAGAAGTTCGTGACGGCGAGCGCTTTTTCCAGATGGAGTTCGCGCGGTTTGCCCGATGGATCAACTCGACCGTAATCGTAAACCCGATACGTGAGATCCGAATATTCCTGTGCCTCGAAGACGACCATGTTTGCGCCGATGGTGTGCTGGATGCTGGCTGGAACGAAGAGAGTGTCACCGGCAGCAACAGCGTGCCTCTGGAAAAGACTTTCGAGCGTGTGATTTTCAAGCGCCGCAAGAAAGGAATCTTTGGTTGTGCCGGGCTTTAGCCCCAAGAGAAGAGACGCATCCGGTTTTGCCGCAACGATGTGCCACATCTCGGTCTTGCCACGCCCCCCGGCAGCTTTTTCGTGTTCGGCGGCGTACGTGTCGTCGGGATGAACCTGTATGGAAAGTTTGTCCGTTGGAAAGATGAATTTGGCGAGGAGGGGAAAATCGGGGGGGGCCGCGAACATCGTACCGCGCCATTCCGCGGGCATTTCGCGCCAAGCGTCGGCCAGCGTGATTCCGGTGAATGCGCCAGTGGCGATGCGGCAGTTCACGTCAGAGAGCCATGCTTCGCCAATGGGCTCGGCGAGATCTGATTTGTCCGGATAGAGGGGCGCGAGGGAGCGAGAGCCCCAAAGACGCGGACTGAAAGTTGGCTCAATGCGAAAAGGTTCCGGATTCATGAGCGCCTGGTGTGTCTGCCTGCAGCGAGATTCAGTTTACGCCGAGATGCAACAGCCAGAGAGCGCTAGTCGGCCGAAAACAACGTAAGCGTAACGGTCTCGGCTCGCGATGAAGTTGCCACAGTTTCAAGCCACAAACGCGGGAGCGTGTGCGCGGCAAAATTACGCGGCAACGGCGCGAGAGAAAAACTTCTCGATGCGACGCAGGCCCTCTTCAATCCGTTCGATCGAAGTTGCGTAAGAAAGACGCAAATAGCCGGGCGCACCGAATGCGGCTCCCGCAACCAGCGCGACATGCGCCTTCTCCAGGAGCAGCGTTGCGAGTTCCGAACAATCTTTTGCGAGGGCGTTCGGTCCAGTTCCCAAGCTGGCGGAAACGTTCGGGAAAACGTAGAACGCGCCGCCAGGTTCGCCGCACTGGATTCCGGGAATGGCGTTGAGGCCGTCGACGATACGCCGGCGCCGGCGCGCGTATTCCGCGAGCATCGCCGGGACGCTGTCCATCGGGCCCGTCATCGCGGCGAGTGCGGCATATTGCGCGATTGAGGTTGGGTTCGACGTAGACTGACTCTGCAGTTTCACCGTCGCGGTGATCAGTTCCGCGGGCGCGAGTGTGTAACCAAGGCGCCAGCCGGTCATCGCGAACGTCTTCGACATAGAGCCGATAATGATGACGTGATTTCTCGAGTTGGTGAGGCTCGCAACGGAGAATGGTTTGTTGTTGCCGTAGGTGAAGTGCGAATAACACTCATCCCCCATCAGCCAAATATTGTGCTTTTTGCATAGGTCGAGCAATTTTGCGCACTCTTCAGGCGGAGTAACGCCGCCTGTGGGATTGCTCGGCGAATCGAGAATGAGCAATTTTGTTTTTGGCGTAATGGCTTTCGCAACGTCCGCAGCGCGAACCGCGAAACCATCTTCGGCGCGCGTTTCGACCACAACTGGAGTGGCACCCGTGTACTTAATTATGTCCGGATAGCTGACCCAATACGGCGCGGGAACGATGACTTCGTCGCCGGCCTGCACAAGAACGCTGATGACATTAAAGATCGAGTGCTTGCCTCCGACGTTCGTCACGCACTCCTTCGGTTCGTAGCTGGAGCCGAGTTCGCGTTCGTGCCATGCGCAGATGGCTTCGCGCAACGGCATGACACCGGGCGTGGCCGTATATTTCGTTTTGTTGTCGTTGATGGCCTTAATCGCGGCCTGCTTAATGTGGTCCGGCGTCGGAAAATCCGGCTCGCCCGGACCGAAGTCAGCAATGTCCACGCCCTTAGCCTTGAGCTGATCCGCTGCGGCGATGACGGCGGCGGTCGGCGAGATTTGTATGCGGTTGATGCGGTCCGTGAGTTGCACTGCTTCTCCTTGTGAACTACAAGATCCTCAGGAAATCTTTGCCTTGAGTCGCTCTTCAACGATTGGCGGCACGAGGCCCGTAAGCGGCGCACCAAGTTGCGCGATTTCGCGCACAAGCTTCGAACTTAGGTAGCTGTAGGTCAGCCCCGGCAACATGAACACTGTTTCGAGCCGGCCTTCAAGTTTTCGATTCATCAGCGCCATTTGCAATTCATATTCGTAGTCGCTGACAGCCCGAATGCCACGAAGAATCACGCCCGCGCCGCGTTTGCGTGCATAGTCGACGAGAAGGCCGCCAAAAACGTCCACCTCGACGTCCGGCCACTGCTTAGTGACTTCGCGCAACATTTCGACACGTTCCTTCACCGAAAAGAGCGGCTTCTTCTCAGCGTTCTGCAGAACGGCGACGATGAGCAGATCAAACATTTTTTCGCCGCGCTCGATAAGGTCGAGGTGGCCGTTGGTGACGGGGTCGAACGAGCCGGGATAGATCGCGATTGATGTTTTCATTGTGTTGCGTCTGCTCAGGGATTTTAACTCAGGCGGATGCGGAAGCGTGCCGCAATCTTGCCGCTGCGCGGGGCCGCCACAGTCCGAAATGGACGCATAGAAAAAGCACTTCGCATCGAGGCCCAAGTGTGCCACTATCCTCTGGTTTGCCGCTACATAGCAGTAAAGTCTAGCGGTCTCAGCTACAAATCTTCGGAGGATTGGACTCACAAATGTCATTGCGCGCCACGGGGAGACGATTGGCCATGTTGTTAGTGATGGGCTTGCTGGACACAGCGAACGCTAGACCGCAAAATGCGCCGGCGCTGAATTTGATGCCATGGCCGACAAGCGTTCAAAACGGAACCGGCGCTCTGAAGATTGACGCATCGTTCGGCGTCGCGTTCACCGGGTACAACGAGGCTCGCCTCGATCGAGCCGGACAGCGATTCTTATTGCAGTTGCAGAGGCAAACTGGCCTTCTCATTTCCGGCAAAACGGTGGAACCGGCAAAGGCGACGTTGGTTGTGCATACGGATCACGCTAGCAAGGATGTTCAGGAACTGGGTGAGGACGAAGCCTACGTACTCGAAGTAACGCCCGCGGGCGCAAAATTGAATGCGGCGAATCCGCTCGGGGTATTGCGCGGCCTGCAAACTCTTCTCCAACTAGTGGATGTGTCGCCGGATGGATTTGCTGCGCCAGCAGTGAGCATAAAGGACCAGCCGCGATTTGGCTGGCGCGGCCTGTTGATTGATTCGAGCCGGCACTTTACGCCTATGGAAGTGCTCAAGAGAAATCTGGACGGAATGGAAGCGGTGAAGATGAACGTCTTCCATTGGCACATCTCGGACAATCAGGGATTTCGCGCCGAGAGCAAGAAACTGCCGAAGCTGCATGGTTTGGGATCGGGTGGAGCGTATTACACGCAGAACGAAATTCGCGAGTTGATTGCGTATGCGCGCGACCGCGGGATCCGCGTTGTTGCGGAATTTGATATGCCCGGCCACAGCAGTTCGTGGTTTGTCGGGTACCCAGAAATAGCCAGCACGCCGGGGCCGTTCAAGATCGAAGAAGAATGGGGAGTGATGGATCCGGCGATGGATCCCACCAACGAGAAGACATACAAGTTGCTGGACGTCTTCATCGGAGAAATGACCAAACTGTTTCCTGACCACTATTTCCACATCGGCGGAGACGAAGTGAATGGAAAGGCATGGGACGCAAATCCAAAGGTTCAGGAATTCAAGAAGGCGCACAACTACAAGACGAATGACGAGCTGCAAACCTATTTTAGCCAGCGCGTGCAGAAGCTAGTAAACAAACACGGGAAGGCGGCGGTTGGTTGGGACGAGATTTTTGTTCCCGGCGCGCCGAAGGATATTGTGATTCATTCGTGGCGGGGGTCGAAGGCGTTGGCCGCGGCGGCGAAGGAGGGCTATCAGGGAATTCTTTCGAACGGATATTACATCGACCTGATGTGGAGCGCGGCCCGGCACTATACGGTCGATCCACTAAGCGGCGAAGCCGCGGATTTGACGCCCGACCAAAAGAAGTTGGTACTGGGTGGCGAAGCGACGATGTGGTCGGAATACGTCAATTGGGAAAATATTGACAACCGTATTTGGCCCCGGACGGCGGCAATCGCGGAACGCTACTGGTCACCGCAGTCCGTCACCGACGTGAATTCCATGTATGCGCGCCTGGACGTGATTAGCGAAAGGCTGGAGTGGGTCGGTCTCACGCATCGCAGCCAGCCTCGCAAAATGCTGCAGCGAATCGCCGGTCCGGCGACGCCGCAGGAGTTTGCCGCCTTAAAAGCCCTGGCTGACGTGGTGGAGCCGGTGAAGGATTACACGCGCGGCGAAACGACGTCGTACACGGCGATTACCACGACGCCCTTGAATCACATTGTGGATGCGGTCCCACCGGAGAGCGACGTTGCCCGCCGCTTTGATGAAAAAGTGAGCGCATTTGTTGGCGGTTCCTGCCGCGATGCGAATGTTGCTGCGCAATTACGTGCTCAACTGACAAAATGGCGAGAAAACGATGCGGCTCTGCAATCGCTCGCGCAAAGGTCGTCCTTTGTGAAAGAGGTTGCGCCGAGTTCGCAGGATTTGAGCGCGGTGGCGACGATTGGGCTGACGGCGCTCGATGCAATCGCAAGCGCTACCCCGCTTTCCGATGACGCAAAGGCGCAATCAACCGCCGCGATCACTGCCGCGAGCAAAGGCAAAGCGCAGCTTTTGTTAATCCCTGCCGGCACAATCCAGAAACTGGTGGAGGCCGCGGCAAAGGCCGGCGCCTGTTCGGCTAAGACCTAGTGCGACGGCTTTTCATTGTGGCAAGTGCCAGCGCCAGAATCGTGAAATTCGCTGGTGCCTTCGACCGGGACGAATTCCCACGAATATTTTCCCGGAGATAGTGTCAGCTTCAACACGCCAAATGTATCGGCATTGCGAACCTGGCTATTTGGAATAGGAAAGCCGAGGGGGCCGTGGTCGCGGCCGCCCGTGCCGACAACGAATTCCTGTATCCCGCGTTTTTCGTCCAGATTGCCATATGGATCTTGCGGCGCAAATCGCTCGTACGAATGCTCATGCCCGTTGAGCACCAAATCGGCGTGCGCGTTGTAGAGGTCCCGCCATAGTTGCCGCAACTCAGGGTGAATGGCGTGGCTCTTGAGTACGCCGCTGCTGTAAAGCGCGTGGTGACCAAAGGCCACCATGCAGGATTTCGCATGCCCGGCTAGATCTTTTTGTAGCCACAGGTCCTGTGGCGAGCCTGCGCTACATCCACCCAGGCCTGGAGCCGCACAATTTGTGTTCAGCGCAATGACGTGCCAACTACCCAGATCGAAGCTGTAGTAACCCTTTTCCCGCTCGCCGGCCTGTGCGCCCCAGTAATCGAAGTAGGGCGAACCGTCCTTGGAGCCGTAGAATTCGTGGTTGCCGGGAGTAGGATGCGTGCGATTCTTAAATCGGCCCCACGTTTTGTCGTAGCAGTTTTTGAACTCTTCGGCGGTGCCTTTCTCGTAGGCAAGGTCGCCCGCTGCGAACACTTCTCCAGGAATGCCGTCGATCAACTTCGCGGTTGCTTCTGCACCTTCAAGCGCTTTACACCCTGCGATGTCACCCGCCCCGACAAGAATGAACGTTTCTTTGCTCTTATTCTTTTTCTTACCTACGATTTTCCGAGGTGACTGCTCTGTCGCTGGTCGGCTCTGAAGTGGAATCACTGGCGGCGCCAGGAGCCAGCAGGTGATCGGAACGAGCAATGTGAAACGAAGGTATGCGGGCATGCGGTAGATTCCTCCAACACAGTCTCTAATCCAGGGTCGCCAAGGTCAAGACGCGGTGCGTCCACGACTCGTTCAACCCGTGAACACGGCTGTTCCCTCTTAACCACCCACCTCCCGATGGAATTGAGGGGAGACGTCAAATTTTTGTACATCATGATAACTAACTGTAATTAATAGACTTATTTGGGAGTTCGGGCACTCCGTGGGTTGACAGACGGCCAGTATATGTATAAACTTCCATACGCGACTGAATCAGTCGTATATAGGATTTAGCCTGGGGGCAGGTAGTCAGATGTTCAAGCTTTCCAAGAAGGCCGATTATGGCCTCATTGCCGTAAAGCATTTGGCAATGCATCGCGAACAGCATGCGTGCAGTGCAAACGAAATCGCCGACGAATACGGAATTTCTTCGACGTTGATGGCCAAGGTACTGCAGAAGTTGGCGCGCCAGAATCTTGTCGCTGCGAAGCACGGCTCCAGCGGGGGATACCAGCTTTCAAAAGCGCCGGAACAGATCAGCGCTCTCGAGGTGATAACGGCGATCGACGGGCCGGTCCTGATTACGTCGTGCGTCACAAGTCACGGAAACTGCGACGCGACATCCAAGTGTTCAGTCCGGGAGCCGCTACGCAGGGTTAACGACAGCATCTTGAACGTGCTCGGAACCGTGACGATTGCCCACATGAGCGAAGAGCCGCAAGAGCGCCTACTCGTGGCATTGAAGGCTTAGGGAGAAGGAATCATGAGTGTGAAGCTGCCAATTTATTTCGACAATCATGCGACAACGCCGGTTGATCCGCGCGTTCTGGAAGCGATGCTGCCGTATTTTGGCGACAAGTTCGGCAACGCGGCAAGCCGTAACCACTCGTTCGGCTGGGCCGGCGAAGAAGCCGTGGAAAACGCCCGCGGACAAGTGGCTTCGCTGATTGGCGCAACCCCGAAGGAGATTATTTTTACCAGCGGCGCGACCGAAAGCGACAACCTGATGATCAAAGGCGTCGCGGAAATGTATCGCGAGAAGGGCAATCACATCATTACCCAGGCGATCGAGCACAAAGCCGTGCTGGACACTTGTAAACGCCTGGAAAAGTATGGCTATGAAGTGACCTACCTGCCGGTCCACAAGGACGGCCGCGTTGATCCGGAAGATGTCCGGAAAGCGATCAAGGCGACGACGATTTTGATCACGGTAATGTATGCCAACAACGAAATTGGCATCATCAATCCGGTTCAGGAGATCGGCAAAATTGCCAAGGAACACGGCATCATCTTTGCTGTCGATGGCGTGCAGGCTGTTGGCAAGATTCCGGTGGACGTGCAGAAAGACAATATCGACCTCCTGGCGATTAGCGCGCACAAGATTTACGGCCCGAAGGGCGTCGGTGCGTTGTATGTGCGGCGTCGCAATCCTCGCGTGCAACTTTCGGCCATCATTGACGGCGGCGGCCACGAGCGAGGCATGCGTTCCGGCACGTTGAACGTGCCCGGTATCGTCGGTCTTGGCAAGGCTTGCGAAGTGGCGCAGCAGGAAATGGCGCAAGAGTCTGCGAGGCTCCTCGCGCTTCGTGAACGTCTTCGCAAGGGCCTGGAAGCCAAGCTGGACGAAGTCTTCATCAACGGTTCGATGGAGCACCGGCTTCCGAACAACCTGAACATGAGTTTTGCGTACGTTGAAGGCGAATCGTTGCTCATGGGCATCAATGACATTGCGGTTTCGAGCGGATCAGCTTGTACCTCCGCCACCCTGGAGCCAAGCTATGTCCTTAAGGCTCTAGGAGTTGGCGAAGATCTGGCGCACACATCGATTCGCTTCGGTTTAGGGCGCTTTAATACGGAAGAAGAAGTAGACTACGTCATCGATAAGATGGTTCAGGTGGTCAGCAAGCTGAGAGAGCTTTCGCCCTTATACGAAATGGCCAAAGAGGGCATCGATATTTCCAAGGTGAAGTGGCAGACCGCGTAAGCGCGTCCTGCATCTAAGAGACAGAAGAAGTACCCAGCAGAAAGGGAAAAGGCAGAAATGGCAAGCGTGAGTGAAGGGACAATTCGGGTTCATCGTTCGATCGCAGGGACGGGTGCGGCGTTTCGCGTCGCGTTCGTGCCTTATGCGGAGGGGGACGATTCCAAGCCGGCAGGTGAGCGGGCGTTTAATCACCTGCAGGAAGTGCGCGCATTCCTGAAAGTTCTGGGCGTGGGCGCCGATTACATCAAGGATGTACTGCGGCAATTGACGATGGGCCGGTCGGCATGGGTGCCGAACGTTTCCATCTCGGAAAAAGTATTGCGCAACGCGGGTTTTGTCAGCATCGGAAACCTGGCGCGCAGCAATTAAGTTTTCTGGAAATTCAACACGGCCGCCTAAGCGGCTGCTGAGGAGCGGTTCATGGCATATAGCGACAAGGTTGTAGACCACTATAACAATCCCCGCAACGTCGGAAGCATGCCGAAGGAAGATCCCAATGTCGGGACCGGCCTCGTCGGTGCGCCGGAGTGCGGCGACGTGATGAAGCTTCAGATGAAGATCAATCCGGACACCCGGGTGATCGAAGAAGCCAAGTTCAAGACCTTTGGCTGCGGCTCGGCGATCGCAAGCTCTTCGCTGGCGACCGAGTGGGTCAAGGGCAAGACGGTCGATGAAGCGTTGGCGATCAAGAACACGGACATCGTCCGTGAGCTTTCGCTGCCGCCGGTCAAGATCCACTGTTCCGTGCTTGCCGAAGACGCCATCAAGGCGGCCATCGGCGATTGGAAGAAAAAGCACGGCGTGGAAGTGCCGGCTTCGGAAAAGTCCTCGCATTAACCGGCGAGAAACTCTTACAGGAAAGGCCGCGCAAATATGTCCACGGAAACCGTCAGTCCGGCCACGTCGACGATTCACCTGACCGAGAAAGCGGCGAAGAAGATTCGCCAATTGCTCGAAAAGGATGGAGTGTCTCCGGAAGTCGGTGGGTTGCGGGTGGGCGTGCAGGGCGGCGGTTGCTCTGGGTTGTCCTACGCGATGCGGTTGGATACGCAATCGCGAGACCGGGACAAGATCTTTGAAGAATTTGGTGCGCGAATCTTTGTCGATCCCAAGAGCGTTCTGTACTTGAATGGGACGACGCTCGAGTACGAAGACACGCTCATGCGGCAGGGGTTCGTCTTCCAGAATCCGAACGCGGCGCGGAATTGTGGTTGCGGCAGTTCGTTTACGGCATAAATGCCACGGTCGTGATTGGGATGGCTGGCCGCAAATTGCGCCAGCCATTTTTGTTTGGAACGGGGTTACAGGCTGATGACACCATTATCCGCACGAGCAAACGTTCCGATGGTTTGCGCAAGCTGCCATGAGCGCCTTCAGGGACCCCTTGTTTGCAGTAGCTGCGGGAAATTGCAGTCGGCGCAGGATACGGACTATTTCGCGTTGTTCGGCCTGCCGCGCAAGTTGTGGATCGAGATGAGCGGGTTGGAGCAGAAATTTCTGCAATTGAGCTGGAAGCTGCACCCGGATAGGTTTGTCAACGCTTCAGAGCAAGACCGGGAACTTTCGCTACGGCGCAGTTCCGAATTGAATGACGCCTATCGAGCATTGAAGGACCCTGTCGCGCGTGTCGAGTACCTGCTTGCGATAGAGGGTGAACGCAAGGAAGGCGAGAAAAAACAGCAAGCCCCGCCGGAATTGCTGGAAGAAGTGTTTGAGCTGAACGAATCGCTCGATGAATTGCGCGAGGCGACAGCCGCGGGTGCGGACGTCGCGGCGCTCCGGGCGCGATTGCAAGGCGCGGAAAAGAATTTTGGTGAAAAGTTGGCCGAGGTCGATGAGCAGATGCAGGCGACCGCGAAGGATTGGGACGCTGTCATCGACTCAGGCGCAGACGAAGCGACACAGAAGAAAATCATGACGCGTTTGAATGAACATTTGAACCGCCGCGCGTACATCCGCAATCTGGTCGTCAGCGTGGCGAAAGAACTGGCAGAGGCATAAACAGAGAAATGGGACGCATAGTCGGAATTGATCTTGGGACGACGAATAGCCTTGTTGCGTACGTTGATTCGCAGACGGGCCAGCCGAAGTGTATCCCAGGGCCAAACGGGAGCACCCTTTGCCCGTCAGTCGTAACCGCGGACACCGACGGAACGATCGTTGTCGGGGAATCGGCTCGAAAGCGATTGCTGACGCAGCCGGAGCGCACCATCTATTCGGTCAAGCGGCTGATGGGCCGCGGTTTGGACGACATTCAGGACGAATTGAAACTGTTTCCGTTTCGCGTCGACGCGGTGAGTGGCAACGTCATTCGCGTCCAGCTCGGCGAGCGGAGTTTTACTGCACCTGAAATTTCTTCGTTCATTGTGCGGGAACTTAAAAATTGGGCTGAAGCGTATTTTGGCGAACCGGTCGATCGCGCTGTCATTACGGTGCCGGCATATTTCAACGATGCACAGAGGCAGGCGACGAAAGACGCTGGCCGTCTCGCCGGCCTCGAAGTGCTGCGGCTTGTAAATGAGCCGACGGCAGCTTCGCTCGCCTACGGATTGCACGAAAAGCAGCGCGGCACGGTCGCTGTGTACGATCTCGGTGGCGGAACGTTCGATATTTCCATTTTGAAGCTGACCTCAACCAGCGACGGCGATATCTACCAGGTGCTTTCTACGAATGGCGACACTCACCTCGGCGGCGACGATATAGACAATTTGCTGCAGGCTTTCGTTCACGAAGAAATCCTGCAGAGCTGCCAGATTGATTTTTCGCCGCGCGGTGAAATTGCACAGGAATTGCGACAGGAATTGATCTCGTTAAAGCACGAACTTTCAAAAAAGGAATCCGCGACGCTGCGATTTCCGCTCCCGAACGGAAAAACCTTTGAACTGAACCTGACGCGCGGGATGCTGGATGCACTGATTCGGCCGGTGGTGGATCGCACAATGACGCCAGTCAAGCGGGCATTGGCGGACGCGCAATGGAAGCCCGAACAGATGGACGAAGTCGTGCTCGTGGGCGGAGCCACGCGCACGCCGCTGATTCGCCGCACCGTGCAGGAATTTTTCGGCCGTACGCCGCACACAGAACTGAATCCGGACGAAGTGGTCGCGCTGGGCGCCGCTGTACAAGCCAATATTCTCGACCGCGGCGTGACGAATATGCTCCTTCTTGACGTCACCCCGCTCTCGCTGGGCATTGAAACGTATGGCGGAGCCGTCGGTAAAATCATTCCACGCAATTCGCCGATTCCGGCGAGTGCCCAGGAGATGTATACCACCGGCGTGGACAATCAAACGGGCATCGACATTCACGTCTTGCAGGGCGAACGCGAGCTCGCGAAAGATTGCCGGTCGCTGGCGCGCTTCACCCTCAAAGTGCCACCGGCTCCCTCTGGATTGCCGCGCATCGAAGTAAAATTCCTGATCGACGCGAATGGCATTCTGCAGGTTGCGGCGAAAGATGTGCGCACCGGAGAACAGCAGTTGGTTGAAGTCCACCCGAGTTACGGCTTGAATGACTCAGAAATCGAACGCATGCTGGAAGAGTCGATCGAGTTCGCCGAACAGGATTTCGCCGAACGGCAATTGATCGAAGCGCGTACGGAGGCAGAAAATATTCTTGTCGCCACTGCCAAGGCGCTTTCCGGCGAGCAAGCTAATTCGCTTTCTGTGGACGAGCGCGCGAATATTGACGAAACAATCGTCGGGCTGAAGAATGCGGCGACGGGACGGGATTACAAGCTGGTGCGCAGACGAATCGACGAGTTGAACCAGGCGACGATGCATCTGGCGGAAATCGTGATGAACAGTGCCATTTCTACGGCGCTGAAAGGAAAGAGCGTCGGCGAAGTTTAGTTTCAGGCGAAGACGGAGAGATACAGCATGGGCGGCACAAATCCTTATATTGAAGAGACAAAATACACGCCGGCAACGAAGAAATTCAAAGTCACATTTCTTCCCAGCGGCAAAACAATTGAAGTTGATCCGGCGCAGATTCCCTACGGGCACAACGGTTTGCCGGGGAGCATCCTTGATTTCTCCGAGGCGTTAAAGGCAGGTCTGGATCACGCGTGCGGAGGAGTCTGCGCCTGCTCAACCTGCCACGTTATCGTTCGCGAGGGCCTCGAATCTTGCAACGAAGCGACGGATGCGGAGCTCGACGAACTCGACGAAGCGCCGGGCATCACGCCGAAGTCGCGCCTCGGTTGCCAGACGGTTCCTGACGGTACGACGGATATCGTTGTGGAAATTCCGGAGTGGAATAAGAATTACGCGAAAGAACTGGATCACTAGAAACTTTCGAGAAAAAATATGCCGCGCACATTTGATTGGGATAGCTTTGAAGACATTGCGATCGCTCTGACCGACAAGTATCCGGATACGGATCCGCTCACGGTGCGTTTCACCGACATGCACAAATGGATTACGGAACTTGAAGGATTCTCCGGCGATCCGGCCAAGTCCAACGAAGCGAAGCTCGAAGGCATTCAAATGGCTTGGAACGAAGAGTTTCAAGACCGCAAGGGCTGATAGTTCGCCATGTCGCCGAGCACTTCGCATCGGCTTGTCGCACCGGAGAAATTCCCGTATTCTAGAAGAGTAGCAACCCCGCAACGCAGTGCCGCTATGGTGCAACGGTTAGCACGTAGCCCTTTCAAGGCTAAAATACGGGTTCGATTCCCGTTAGCGGTACCAACTTTTCTATTTCGCCAAAGGTAGATTCCATGTCCAATCTGTTGCGTTCAAACAATCCGATTCTGAAAGAAAGCGCGTTTACCGGAGAACTCGCCACTGGTCAAACGATGACCATTCAGGGCACGGTAAACAAAGCCGGCATGTTGCTCTTGTGCGTTGTCGTTGGCGCTGCCTGGACTTGGGGTTTAAGCCATTCGCCGGAGCCTGAATCCGCGCTTCCGTGGACAATCGGGGGTGCACTCGGCGGGTTCGCAATGGCACTCGTAACCATCTTCAAAAAGAACTGGTCGCCGCTGACCTCGCCAATTTACGCGTTGCTCGAAGGTCTGTTGCTGGGCGGCATTTCGGCCCTGTTCGAGAAAAGCTATCCTGGAATCGCGATGCAAGCGATTAGTCTGACCTTGGGTGTCACGTTCGTGATGCTACTGGCCTACAAATTCCGGATCATTCAAGCGACACGCGGATTCGTTCTCGGAGTAATCGTTGCGACCGGCGGTATCGCCATTGTCTACCTCGTGAACATGGTAATGACGGTCTTTTTCCACTCGCAGATTTCTGTCTTGAACAGTGCTACACCCCTTGGTATCGGCATCAGCGTCTTCGTCGTGATTATCGCGGCGCTCAATTTGATCATCGATTTCGATTTCATCGAACGCGCTGCTCAAGCCGGGGCGCCGAAGTATATGGAATGGTACGGCGCGTTTGGTTTGATGGTTACCCTGGTCTGGTTGTACATGGAAATACTGCGCTTGCTGGGCAAGATGCGCCGCCGGTAGCCCCAAAAATCAGAACGACAAACGAAGGCGCGCGGAAACGCTCCGAGGCGACGCGACAGCCGTCCCCGAAAACAAGCTGGCGAAATTCAGCACATTGACCCGGTCCGCCAAATTCTCGCCCTGGATTTGCAACGCGACAGACCGCTGTTCCTTTCGATAGAGTTCCCATCCAGCCGCGGCCCCTAATGAAAAATTCGGCGCAACTCGTCCCCGGGCAAAATTAACCTTTCCGACGATTTCGGGGCCGTACTGCGCCAGCAGGAAAGGGAGGTTGACGTTGGTCGTATCGATTTCTACCGGAAGACCACTTCCATATTCTCCGCTCACCGCGATCCACGTCCGCTTTGTCGTCTGCATCCGCACACGCGCTCGCAGCGTGTTCCTTTGATCTTGCGTCACCCTAAAACGCGAAGTGTCCGTCAATGCGCTGGACGCGTCATCGCCCAGGAACAAGCCCCCCGTCACTGGTCCTTCTCCATATCCGGTTTGATTCGAGTAGCTCACGAAACCGGAAAATTTCCACCAGTGCGGAACTTGAACGCTCAGTTCTTCACCGAGGATGCGTGCTTTCTTGAATGAAATCGGAAAGCCCACGCCGGTATCAAGAAGCACGTCGTCGTCCGGATAGTCGCGAAAATCACGCCGAAAAATGTTCGCTTCGATTCGCAGCTTTCCCGCAATGCCTTTCGTCAGGCCGAATTCGTAGTAATTCGCATGTGCAGGCCGCACGGGTAGCCGCAGCACATTTGGGTTTACGACGCTTAGGTCTGGAGAACTCGCAAGCAGCAGATTCTCCAGCGCCGGCGTCTGAAATACGCGGTCGTACGATGTATGCAGCAATAAATTCCAGCCCGGGATGAACCGCGAAATTCCAAGCCGCGGACTTGCCGCCCACTCGGCCACGTTAAAGTCGTAATGATCCAACCTTACTCCGGCACTGATGTTCCAATTGCCATAATGCATGGCTTCTTGCACATAAAGAGATTGTTCGAGATCCCAAACTTCGTGCCGTGGAAAGATGAACTGCGCGAGTGTGGCCGGATCGAACTGCGATGGGTCGGTGATGGAATAGCTCAACGCTTCGTGCACTGGATTGAACATCGCGTCTATACCGGCTTTCCAGTCATGATGCCCGTGATGCCCGGCAAGGTCTGCGCGCGCATATCCCTCGCGGTATCCGCGGTCTTGCGAAACGATCACCGGAGTTGAATCGGGATTGGACGCCAGCGTTGCTCGCGAGTCGCGCACGCTCGCGGCTGTGCTCATTACCACGTCGGGCGAAACAATGTGCTGCCAATAAAGTTGCCCTGACGTTTCGACGGCCGCGATGTCCTGGCGTTGCAGAGCATTCTGCTGAACCAATTCGTTCGGAACCAGGAAGCGAACCGTGTTGTGCGAAATGCTCACGCGCAAGCGATCGTTTTCCGAAAAGTCCCGTTCGTAAGACGCCGCAAACCCGTCTGAGTTGGCGCGATTGGTGAAGTTTTGCAGAACCGGCGGATCGAGATAGCGGTCCGTGTGAAATCCTTGCCCGCCAAGCGAAAAACGGTCTTTACCGCTCACATAAGAAACCCGTCCTGACGCGCCGGCCGTAGAGAAGCTTCCAACTTCCAGGCCAAGTTCGCCATGCAAACCGTCCGGCGGATTTTTGTTCGTGGTCACTTCCACGACGCCGCCGAGTTTGCGGCCATACTCCGCGGGGTAACTTGCCGTGAGCACACGCATCGATTCCACATCATCAGGATCGAGTGACGGCGCAAAAGCCGGCGAACGATTTTGAGTCAGCGGCAATCCGTCGAACACGAACTGCACGTCATACTCGGAACCGCGCGGGTGAAGCACGCCGTTCGCTTCGTAAATCCATCCGGGCTGGCCATTCACCAGATCCGTGAGCGTACGGCCGGGCTGAGCCGGAATTTGTTCCTCAATTGCATTCTTGCCAACCGCGTACGTAACACCGGCGCGTGAAGGATCGACCAGCGTTGCGGAATCGGATACTTGGATTTGCGTATTGACCGGTGCGACGCCAAGAGCGATACCGAACGTTTGCGGTACTTCCGAGCGGATCTCCAGCATGCCGGACCACTCGGCAAAGCCTTGCGCACGGAAACTGACGTGGTAGCGTCCAAACGGCAACCCTTGCACAACGCTTTTTCCGTCCGCACCCACCTTAAACTCGCGCCGCACTTCATTCAGTTCGCTGACGAGTTCGCCTTCTCCTGCAACGGTTGCGCCCTGCGGATCGCGCACTTCCACGCGCACTTCGCCCCTCTCGCGTTGCGCGGTGGCAGCGCTTGGGAACGCAACAACTAACGAAAACAATAAAATCGCTGCACGCAGCAGCATCAAGTCCCCTCTTCAATTGTGCCTTCCGGCCATGCGAAAACGCCAGCGGAGCGCCACGAAATCGGGAATAAAAGTATATAAATCTCTGTCCGCGCATACGAAGGGCTTCTAAACTTTGCCTTGCCGCTGAGTGTACCCTTCCGCAAAATGGATTGCGGACCACCGATGACCACCTTTCGCCCCTCCAACCAATTTGACGCAACAGCGATCGCGTCGTCTGCCGCGGTGTTTGGGTCGCTCTCCATCCCATCCGAAACAATCGATCGGCAATTTGGAATGGAGCCTGGAAAGCTTCGCGACCGCGCGGGCATTCGCAGCGTGTCACGCGCCGCACCAGACGAAAACGAAGTATCGCTCGGCGCGCAAGCCGCCATCGGTGCGTTCGAGTCGGCCAAAATCGCACCCGGTGCATGTGATTGGGTTTTCGCCTCCAGCGAAACACATCACACATTTCCGTCGCTTGCCGCCGAGCTGCACGCAAGCCTCCGCCTTCCTGAATCCTGTGGCGCGCTGGATGTCGGTGGCGCGTGCCTGGGCTTACTCCACGCACTTGCCACGGCACAGTCGTTCATCGCAAACGGCCGGGCGCGGCGAATTCTTATCGTCACTTCGGATGTCCATTCGCGGACGCTCACTTCCGAACGCGTGCGCGGAGAATTTGGCGGGCTTTTCGGCGACGGCGCGACCGCCTTCCTTGTTCAAAACGCTTCGCAGCCAACGAACGGCGTCGCTTTCGGTTTGGGCGAATTCTTTTTCGGCTGCGCCGCGCAATTTGCCAAAGCGATCGAGATCAAAGACTCGTTGAACGGTAAACTAAACGTCGTATTCGATGGCGAGGCGTTGTCGCGCGCGGCAATTACGAAGATGGCACAAGTCATATCCGAGTTGGAGCGGCGCAGCGGCATTTCCCGTCAAAATGCAAGCGGCTTCGCCACACACCAGCCGAACCCGCGTTTGGTCGCGTTACTCGCGAAACAGGCAGGTGTCACGTTAGACCGTTTTCCGGCAGTCGCTGAAATTCACGGCAACCTGGGCTCTTCGACCTGCGGCGCAGCACTCCACGAGTTGCTCGTGGCCGCCCGCAAGCTCGAGACACGAGAGAACCTGCCGATTTTTCTAGCTTCGCTGGGACCTGGCTTGCTTTTCGGCGGCGGCTGGCTCGCTGGCCGGTAGTCTTTTGCGTCTCGACGCCAATTTTCAATTAGGCTACGGTGCCGGCGCGGTCCCTGTAAGTCTATTTATTGCTTATACTTGAGGGGTCTCGGCTCGCACCGCCTGCTTCTTCGCCATGTGCAACGTGTGCTGCCAGTGCGCCACATAGGTTCCAATTCGCGACGATTTTCGCTGAACCCCGGTTTCAATTCGGCGCCCGCGGGTCCCTTTTCGCTTTACTTCAACTTCCTCTTCGCTCATTACTTCTACGAATTCTTTTGAACCCGGCCACGACCCATGGCGTCTGGCAGTTATACACGGTTCGCGGACAAGCAACCCTCCGTGGCGAAGAACCTGTCCGCAGAAGGCAAGGAATGCAGGAGTCCATCCTGATCGAGCCGGGAAGCACGGCCCCCAAGCTAGGGCCCAAGCTAAGGAAAGTGGAGTGGACGCGCGAAGCGGAATGCTCTGCCCTCCGCGCCGAATTCGAAGATCGCCTTGCCGACTCTTCTTCGCTCGCATTTCGAGTCGCGAGAGGTGTCCTTCGCAATGATGCCGACGCGGAAGACATTGCACAGGAAGCACTCGTGAAGGCATTCCGAAATTTCGAGCAACTTCGTGAGCGCAACCGTTTTCGCTCGTGGCTTGTCAGGGTCTCGTTTCGCCTCGCCCTCGATCGTTTGCGTTCGGGCAAGCGCCGGGGCATACGCGAAGCCCAGTGGGTCCGGGAGCAAGAGCGCGCACGGCCGATCGAATCCGAGGCCTCGTCTGAATTTCAGCAGCACCTCGAACGCGCGATTGCAGAGTTGCCGGAAAAATTGCGCCTCGTGCTTTTGCTGTCCGCGATGGACGGCCACTCGCTCGACGAAGTCGCAGTGCTGCTCGCGATTCCCGTTGGCACCGTCAAATCGCGTCTATTTTTTGCCCGAAAGAAACTTGCGGAGAAACTCAGATGTTTTGCTCAACCTATAACAAATCGCTGACACACGCGGCAGCAGGCGGTGAATTGTCGCTAGAGCTGAGCGAACATCTTGCTTCCTGCGAGCCCTGCCGCATCGCCTTTGCCGAAGAGCAACGTCTTTTCGCTGCAATCGATTCCGGCCTCCGGGCTGTCGCCAATTCTGAAGTTCCCGCAACTCTTATCCCGCGCGTCCATGTCGGAATGGCGGATTTGCCCCATACCCGTCGTTTTTCTTTTGCATCCGTGGCAATTGCCGGCGCCGCGGTGGTCGTTGCAATGATTGTCGGTGGTATTTATCTTCAGTTTCGTGAACCATCGACCCGCACTGCGGCGAATCCAGTCTTTACCCCGGATTCCGCCGCTAAAATGAAACCGGACTTTCCATCTGCCGTGAACCCGCCAGCTTCGGGCAGCGTCTCTCCTTTGCACCACGGCACGCGAGTTACTTCGGCTGTAAGCCGCGCTTCAAATTCAGTGTCACCGGAGGTCATCGTCTCGCCAGAAGAATCGGCCGGGTTGCTCCAGTACGAAGCAGCTCTTCGTGAAAGGTCGAAACCCCTCTCACTGAGCGCTGTCACCGTGTCCATTGATTTGTCATCGGGGATCAAACCCCTCGAAATCGCTGAACTTGAGCTGGGAGATTTACAGATCCCGGTGCTCGCAAAGCCCGAATCCGATGGAGAAACGAAGTAGCTTGGAAAATAAAAGAATTTGGAAAAGAGGAAGAGCAAATGAAAAAATCTGTTTTCGCATCTTTCACACTGATTGTGTTGCTGGGTTCGGCTGCGCTTGCGGCGCAGGAAGCGCCAAAAGCTCAGTCTGCTCCCAAAAAAGATGACTTGACTGTGGCGGTTACGTCGCTACGCGTCCAGGTTGTCTTCGCCGAATTCGACGGGGACAAAAAAGTCTCGAGCCTGCCTTACACTTTCTCTGTCAACGCTGATGAACGCCGTACACGGCCGAATTCCCAAGTAAGAAACGGCGCCCGCATCCCCATTTTGACAGAGAAGGACAAGATTACCTACGTCGACATCGGAACCAATATCGATTGCTCAGCCCTGTTGCAAGATGACGGCCGTTTCAAGCTCACCATGAACGTCGAGCGGAGCTCTCTCTCTCCCGACTCCGATGGCCCGAACCGCGCGCCGATTGTGCGTCAGTTCCGGGCCGAAATAAACCCTGTCCTGAAGGATGGCCAGACAATCGAGAGTATCGTCGCAACTGATCCCCTCAACGGCCACGTCTATCACGTGACCGTTACTCTAAACGTCCTCAAATAAGATGTTTCACTTTGCGTTTCCGAGGATCCGCGCCAACGCAGGCCCTAACGCAGGGAATTGAAACGAATAGTTTGCTGCAACGAGCTTCTTCGGCACGACGCGCTGGCTGGCCAATAGCAGCGCGTCTGCCATTTCCCGGCCGAGCGCCAATCGCAACGCGAACGGCGGCGCAGGCAAAATCGCGGGCCGATGCAGCGCCCTCGCCAACTCTTTCGTGAACTCAGCGTTCGTTACCGGTTGCATCGAAACCACGTTCAAAGCGCCCGATATCGGCGCAAAATTAACCGCGCCTTGAATCGGCGTCTGCTCCAGACACAATTTCAAAACCCCCACGACATCTTCCAGCGCAATCCACGACATCCACTGCTTGCCGCTTCCCAGCCGTCCGCCCAATCCCAATTTGAACGGCGTTACGATCTTCGGCAATGCGCCGCCCTCTCTCGCCAGAATAATTCCGAACCGCGCCAGCACCACTCGCGTCCGCCAAGCTTCGGCTTTCAACGCCTCCGCTTCCCACTCTTTCGCAATTTCCGCCAGAAAGTCTTCACTCGCGGCGCTTCCTTCATCTAACATCTCGTCGCCGCGGTTTCCGTAGTACCCGATCGCCGACGCCGAAATCAGCACGCTCGGCTTCGCATTCATTTTTCCGAGTGCTTCAATCAGTGTCCTGGTCACAGCGATTCGACTCGACCGCAACTCAGTTTTCCGCTTTTCTGTCCATCTCCCATCCGCGATGGAAGCGCCTGCCAAATTCACCACCGCATCCGCCCCAACGGCAGCTCCACCCAATTCTCCCGTCGCTGGATTCCACGCCACGTTAAATCCGCCCGCGTCGTCGTTCGCGTTCGTCCCGGGCCGCACCAACCGGCATACCGAATGGCCATCTTTCGCCAGCGCCGCCACAAGCGCTTTGCCGACCAGTCCGGTCGAACCCGTCACCAGAATTTTCATGACTACGACGCTACGAAACGCCGCCTTGCTGGTCAAGCGTCTATGGCACCATTTCATGTCTGGTCGCGGTAGAATTAGGAAGCGGTCACTACATGCAAGCTCGCGTCCTCTTTTTCGGTAAATTGAAGGAAATCGCTGGCGGCCCCGAGCGCTCCGTCGAGTTCCGCCCCGGCGAAACCATAGCCGAACTCTTCGAACGCTGCGCTTCGCAAAAGCCGGAGTTGGCTCCCTTCCGTTCTTCCGTCGTCGCTTCCCGCAATCAGGAGTTTGCTCCCTGGACCACCGTTCTCGAATCTGGCGATGAAGTGGCCTTCCTCCCGCCAGTGAGCGGCGGCTAGCGATGTCCGCGACGCCATCTTCGAACGCCGACCTCGTCCTCCTCGGCCGCGATCCAGTTGCTCCCGACGCCCTAATTCGCCACGTCCGCCAGTCTCACGACGGCGCAGTCGTCACGTTCGACGGTTGCGTCCGCAACCACTCGCACGGCCGCACCACACTCTATCTCGAATACGAATCCTACGAATCCATGGCCCTCGAAAAAATGAAGGAAATCGCCACCTCCCTTCATACGCTATTCGCCATAGATAGCGTCGCCATCGCCCATCGCCTCGGCCGTCTCGAAATCGGCGAAACCAGCGTCTTTATCGCCGTCAGCGCGCCCCACCGCAAGGCCGCATTCGAAGCCTGCCGCCACGCCATCGACACACTGAAAAAGACCGTCCCTATCTGGAAGAAAGAATTCTTCGCAGACGGCGCGATCTGGGCCGATGGTGAATTGCCGCCGGTCCCCGCGGCCACTCCTGCCGCAAAGCCTGCATCTTAATTTTCAATGACGCCTACACCCCTGCGCGCCGCCCTCGGCTTCTGCCTGCTCAGTGTTGTTTTGCCCTTTTACGCCATTCCGCAAGAGAATCCCAATCGTCCGCCTTGGGCGCAAAAAGACAAAACTGCCGCTGGCAAAACGGCCAAGCCGGACAACACCGTTGTGCCTTCCGACGACCCTATTCAGGGTCGCACCACCATCAAAGTGAAGGTCAATCTCGTAAACGTTCTCGTCAGCGTCCTCGATGACAACAATCGCCCCGCCGCAGACCTGCCCGTCGAAGCCTTTCAAATCATCGAAGAAGGTAATCCACAAAAAATTGAAATCTTCGAGCGCGAAACGCAGCAACCACTCGACCTTGCACTGATGATCGATGCGAGCCTCAGCGCCCAAATCGGCATGCCCGCCGAACGCGCCGCCGCCGCCCACTTCATCCAGCAGGTCATTCGCCCGGGTGATCACCTGGCTGTCTTTGGCTTTGACGAGAATGTCACGCGCGTTGCCGACTTCTCCGACAAAATCCCCGCGCTCCAGGATGCCGTTCGCAGGATTCCTCCCGGCGCAGGCACCTCCATCTACGACGCCATCGTTCTCGGTTCCCGTAGCCTCGCCGGACAAAAGAGCGAGCGTCGCCACGTCATCATTCTCGTAACCGATGGCGGTGAAACCACCAGTCACGCTGATTTCGAGACCGCGCGCAAAGCTGCGGTACGCTCAGACACACTTCTTTACACCATTTTGATTCGCGCCATGAAAAATGAAGGTGGGCGTAATACCGCCGGTGAACACGCTCTACAGACCATTACGGAGACAACCGGAGGCGCCATGTTCTTTCCCGACACTTCCGCCGAACTTGGCATCATTTTCGATCAAATCGATCGCGAGCTGCGCACCCAGTATCGTCTTGCCTATTACCCCAATCCGCGCGGCCCCGCTGACTCGCTTCGCAACATAGACATCAGCGTCCTCGGCGACTACAAAGTCCGCCACCGCAAGAACTACTACACTGGCCGCGAGTAACCTCGCCTTCCGTCGTCGCTCACGCCACCGTCAAGCTCGGGTGTTGCAAATGAAACCCGGTCGCCTCTTGATAAGCTCGCGCGAACGCTAGCAAATTAGCCTCGCCATACAATTGTCCTAAAAAGGTCAGACTCGTCGGCGTTCCCGGCCCGCCCGCATTCGTAAAGTCCGCGGGATCGTCCAAGGGAGGCTTTGGCGCATCCTCGCCGCGAAATCCGTTCGGTAAAATCACGGCAGGGTGTCCCGTTAAATTCGTGCACGGCAGTTGCGGCCCATTCGACGACGTCACAATCACGTCGATATCTTCAAAAATCTTCGCCATCGCTTCCATTAACATCGTTCTTGCCCGGGCCGCCTGAATGTACTCCACTGCCGGAATAAATCGTGCCGAACGGAACGTGTTTGGCCAGTCGTAGTCTTTTTGCGCCGTCAGCAGTTTGTCTCGTCCCGAACGCGTCAAATCGTCAAACGCCGCCGCCGATTCCGCCGTCAGCATCGCCGTAATCGCGTCATACGGAAATTTCGGCAGTTCGACGGGCACCAATGTCACCCCCATCCCCCGCAATTTGGTCAGCGTTGCATCCAGGTATTTTCGGTCATACTTCTGCCGCGCCTGCGCCGCCTCCCGCCGCTTTTTCTGCTCCTCGCGTTTCTTCTCTTCTTCCGGAGTTTTCGCTGGCTCTTCCTTTGCTCCTTCCGTCTTTTCCGCAGGTGGCTCAAATGCCGCTTTCACATACCCCACACGCATCTTCTTCCAATCGAGATTCGCATCCCAATTGAACGCCGCTGGCTGCACCGTCTTGTCCTTGCCGTCCCGTCCATGGATCGCTTCGAGCACCAGCGCACAATCCTCCACCGTCCGGCAAATTGGTCCCAGCTTGTCCATGCTCCAGGACAGCGCCATCGCACCCGTGCGCGGCACCAGCCCAAACGTCGGCCGCAATCCTGTGCACCCGCAACGCGTCGATGGCGACGAAATCGATCCCAGCGTTTCCGACCCGATGCTAAACGCCACGCAGCCCGCCGCTGTTGCCGAAGCCGGCCCTGCCGACGATCCGCTCGATCCCTGTTTCGTGTTCCATGGATTGCGTGTAATCCCGCCAAACCACACATCGCCCTGCGCCAACGCACCCAGCGTCAATTTCGCCACCAGCACCGCGCCCGCTTTGTCCAACCTTTGGACGACTGTCGCGTCCTCGTCAATCATCTGGTTTTCGAAACCGCCGGCGCCCCACGTCGTGTTATAGCCCTTCGTTGCCAACAAGTCCTTCGCGCCCCAAGGAATCCCGTGCAGAGGCCCGCGATACTTTCCCGCTGCAATTTCTTCGTCCGCTTTCTTTGCCTGCGCTAGCGCCCGCTCTTCCGTTAGAGTCACCACGCACTTCAACACCGGGTCGTATTTCTTCAATCGCGCCAAATACATCTGCGTCAACGCCACCGACGAAACTTTCTTCGTTCGAATTAACTCCGCCAGCTGGCTCACACTCGCGTACGCCAGAATTTCGTAGTTGGGCCGCAGTCCCGCTTTCCCGAACTGCAAATATTCTTCCGGCAGTTTCACCGTGGACATCCGCATCGGCCGTTTGTCCGTTTCAAATTTCGTCGAAGATGTGACCGGATCAAAAATCAAAGCGGGCGCCACCGAATTCGGCATGTGCAGCTTGTAAATCTCTTCGTACCCGCTCGCCTGATCGTTCAGGTTTTCGAGCATCATCTCCTTGTACTCATCCGAAACCGGCACATCCGCAATCGCTGCAGCGCTTTCAATCATCTCTTTCGTAATTTTCTTCGCGCCCGCCGCCTGCGCTCGCGCCCAAAGAACACCCGGCAGCAGCGTTCCCGCAAATCCCATCCCCCCGCACTTCCTCACAAAATCCCGCCGGTCCAGCATCCTGTTCCTCCCGCGCTCCCATTTTCAAAGCGGCTGCGTACTATACCATCCTGCTGAAATGTTCCGGTCGGGCCGATTTTATGTAGGTGAGGGGCTTTTAAGCCCCGTTGAGTTAACCCAGGTTTCCTGTCGTTAGCCCTCCTGGGTGCTAGACTAATTATTCAAACTTTTTCTCCGGAGCCGCTCCTGCCAAACATTTTGAAAACCTATTACGAAGTCGCCGTCGAAACCGCCCTCGATGCCGGAAAAATTCTTCGCAAAGAGTACGCCTGCCCTCCGGAAATAAAATACAAGGGCGACGTCGACCTCGTCACCCAAGCCGACAAACGCAGCGAACAGGCCATCGTCGATCGCCTCTCGAAATATTTCCCCACCCACGCTATCGCCGCCGAAGAAGGTCTCGGCAGTGATCACGACGCCGAATATCGCTGGCACGTGGACCCGCTCGACGGCACCACAAATTTCGCCCATGGCTATCCCTGCTTCAGCGTCTCTATCGCACTCGCTCACCGCGACAAAGTCATCGCTGGTGTCGTTTACAACCCAATCTACGAAGAACTCTTTGCTGCTGCCCGCGGCGAAGGCGCCACTTTGAACGGAAAGAAAATCTTCGTTTCCAAAGTTCCGTCGCTTGCTACGAGCCTTCTTTGCACTGGCTTTCCGGTGCACAAACGCAAGGCCAGCCCCAACATTCACTACTACTACGATTTCACGCTCCGTTCCCACGGTGTCCGCCGCGATGGTTCCGCCGCACTCGACCTCGCCAGCGTCGCCGCTGGCCGCTTCGATGGCTTCTGGGAATTTGGCCTGAAACGCTGGGACGTCGCCGCGGGCGTTATCCTCGTCGAAGAAGCGGGTGGCAAAATCACCGATTTTCACGGCGCACCCTATCAACTCGGAGGCCCTGTCGTCCTTGCTACCAACGGTTTGATCCACGAAGAAATGCGTGTCGTCGCACTCGATCTTTCTCGTCGCGATCCGGCGTCGCCCCCGCAAAACCCGACTTTTTAATCACTTACGGCGATTATTCCTTTCTGACACCCCACTTATAAATTTCTTACGGTTGATTCGCTACCGTTGATTGGCAACAGAGCTTTGTCCTGAGCCTTAGGTCTTCGGCTGCTTTCCTGACATCGAACGTTCGTTGCCCGAAATTCCAGGAGCCTAGCAATGCGCCTTTTGCCATCGAAAATTGGCATCGTGTTCATCGCAATTTTGGGGATTGCAGCCATTTCCCCTTCGCCACTCCTTGCCGACGATTCGCCAAAATCCGATTCGGCAAGCAACACCACGACTCCCGCTAAGTCTCCGTCTCCTCCAGGATTGACTGAGCGCGAACGCTGGCTGCTCGGCCGCGTCGAACAACTTGAACAACGCGTCGCTGAGCTGGAAGGGAAGCGAAACATCGAAAACGCTTCAGTGCCAGAAACCGCTCCCACACTTGTTTCCGCGACCCCATCATCCAGCGCGCAGCCGGTCACCACACCGACATTAGTCACCAACGCTGCGAAGGCCGCGATCGGTAATGTCGCGGCCTCATCCCTTGCAACCAGACCCTCCTCCGCCGAGGCTCCGCCCAAGGCCGAACCGTTTGCGTTCGCCGACTTCACTTGGCTCAACGGGAACGCTCGCACGAAGGATCTTGCGTTCGATACGAAATTTTTCACGCCGGAAATCCGCGTGGATGCCAACTACATTTACGATTTTGCTCATCCGAAGGACGATACCATTGGCGGCTCCAGCGAAGTCTTTCGTGCGGGAGAGGTCCACCTGACCCAGCTTGGGGTGGGCGGCGATTTTCACTTTGACAACGTCCGTGCCCGCCTCATGACTCAGTTCGGGCTCTATTCGCAAACCACGCCACGCAACGATGCCAGCCCCTCGCGCGGACAATGGAATCTCGACAACGCCTACCGCTACATCTCCGAAGCCTACGGCGGCTATCACTTCAATGCTCTCCACGGCGTAAACGTCGACGCCGGCATCTTCATGTCGTACGTCGGCCTCTTCAGCTACTACAATTTCGACAATTGGGCCTATCAGCCCTCGTACGTTTCTTCCAACACTCCTTGGTTCTTCAACGGCGTTCGCGTCCAGGTTTACCCAACCGAAAAATTGAAAATTGAAGGCTGGTTCGTCAACGGCTGGCAATCCTACGGCCGCTTCAACAATCGCCCCGGTATTGGAGCACAAATCTTGTGGCGCCCGAACGGCTGGCTCTCGATCCTCGGCAATCAATACGCCCTTGGCGCGGACACTCTCAACACGCCCGGCCGCATCCGATATCACACCGACGACAGCATCCAAATCAAGTATTACGACAACAAGGAACACTTCTTGGACAAAGCCGCTTTTTCGCTAACCGGTGATATGGGCTGCGAGCACGGCGGCGGCGTCAGTTGCACCGGAAATTCCGCCAAAGGTCCGAAACAGAGTTTTCTCGGCTACATGATTTATAACCGGCTCTGGTTCGACAACGACAAATACGGTCTTACACTCGGTGGCGGCAAAATTAATAACCCCGGTCGCTATCTCGTCTTGATTCCACCTATCAACGGCGCCACCGCCGCGAGCGGCACGCCATACTTCACCGCAAATCCCGGCGATCCGTACAAGGCCTGGGATGCCTCCGCCACGTTCGACTGGATGCCCAGCCAATACATCACCTTTCGCTGGGAATTCGATCACCGCGCGGCGAACGTTGCGTACTTCTCCGGTTCCGGTGGCGTCACCCCTCCCGGCGGTAACAGCGGTGCGCCCGGTTCCTTTGTCTGCCTGCAAGGGTTTACCACCTGCGACGGCTCTGCGTCGAACACCTGGTTCCCCGATTTACGCAAAATCGAAAACCGCCTCAACCTCGCCATCCTCGTTAAGTTCTGACCACAAACACGAAGGGCCGGAAGTCTTCCTCCGGCCCTTCTAGATTTTCAAGCTTAAATTTTCCAGCTTTCAGCTCACTTTTTATTGTCCCAATCCGCATACATTTTTCGAATCGTAGGCCCAATCGAAAATCCCCAAGTGAACACGGCCAGCTTCGAGAATTTTTCGGGAACCACATATTGATGCTGAGCCTCTTCTACGGGAACTCCCGCCTTGAACAGCTTCATTGCCTGCTCCTCGATGTCGTCAAACGTCGATTGGAACATCGCAATAGCTTCTTGTCCGCAAAGTTGTCCGTGGCCCGGAACGAACAACGTGTCTTTGCCCCATGATGCAAACGTCTTCAGAGTCGCGCGCCAGCCCGAAACCGTGGCTTGCTCGTCAAACGCAATGGGGAAGTAGCCGTTGAATAGCAGATCTCCCGTGTACACCACGTTTTGGTCCGGCACGCGCACGATCATGTCCGTTCCCGAATGTCCCGGATAGTGCTCGATCATTGCCGTCACTCCGCCCAGATCCACCTTGTGCGGCCCCTTCGCGGGGTCGATGGGATGATTCGGCAGCGCCAGCTGCGATGCGTTCACCATATCGTAGAGATTTCCAAGTGTCGCAACATCGCCCTGCAAATGCTTTTTGGCCAGCTCTGATTTCGCTCCCGCCAGTTGCTTTTCGACTGGAGCCGTAACTGCAGCTTTGTCCATCCACTGCCATGGTCCATAGCTGTCGTAAATTCTCTTGCCAGTCGCCGGATGCGCCGCGAGCGCGATTCCGTTCGCACCGTACACCGCATTTCCCATCGAGTGATCGAAGTGATAGTGCGTGTCCAGCGCGCCCTTTATCGGCACATGCGAAATGGAACGTAGCGTCTCCAGTTGGAACGCCGCGCCAGCCGCGCTTACAAACCCTTCAATGGCTATCGCGCCCTCATTGCCCACGAGGAATCCGCCGTTGCACATCGTCTGCAAGCCCTTAGATGTATCCGAAATCGTTGCGTACAGACCGTTTCCAATCTTCCGCACCGACGCAAAGCCCTTATCCACAACTGGCGCCGCCGAAATTCGCGGATCCTGCGCTAACTTTGCCGCCAGCGCCCTGAGCGGAATCATGCTTGCCGCCGCATACATCGCCCCCACGTAGGATGTTTGTGCCAAAAAATTTCGCCGCGATACTTCTTGCCTTGTGCTTTGCATGGTTTTCTCTCTCGGATGGAAACGGGAATCTCGCTACCGCAGGCTCACGAGTCTACCAGATGTCGCTCTTCGCCGCCGGGTTAGCATTTCCGCTATTCCGATATAAGCCGCGCGAAGTTGTGACTTTATTTTGCATTATCCTAAATAGATACGAATTCGCAATCTTTCGTGGATCCAGTCGGAGCGCCGTAATGAAAAAAGTTACCTTACTCACCCTCGTTTTTCTCGGCCTCGCTTTTATCGCTTCAGCCCAGGAAGAGGAGATTAAGCCTAATCAAGAGGCTGACCGTCAAGCCATCTCCAATCTCGAACAGGGCTTTGCCCGCGCCATTCAACTCAACAATTCCACTATCTTCAACACCGTCTTCAGCGACGATTTTTCCGGTGTTACGTGGTACGGTGAAGTCATCAACAAGGCCCATCAGATTCGTCTCATTCAGACGTCAAACATCTCTTACCAGTTCGTTCACGCCTCGGACATTCAAGTCAAAATTTTTCGCGACGTCGCTTCCGTCTTCAGTCTTCGCACCGAGCGCGGCACGTCCGAGGGCCGCCAGTTCAACCGTCAGTTTCGTGTTCTCCACGTATATATCAATACTCCGCGCGGCTGGCGCGTCATCTCTTCGCAGGAAACGCAGCTGCCGACGCAAGTCAACCATTAATGATTTCGCAATCTAGATTTTGAGTTTGGAAAACCTCTGTCCTGCTGCCTATTGCCCGCGCGTCGCGCGCTCGGCATTCACGGCCGCGCCAATCACGCCGAGCTCATCGTTCTCGGGAATCAATTCGAACCGGCTCCCTTGCAACGGGCTCATCTTCACCATGTCGTGCACCAGCCGGTCCAGCAATCCCACGTCAATAAATCCCGCGTTCGGACCCGTCAAATAGAACGGCCCCGGCCCGGCCATGTGAATCGAGGTCGCCGATGCAGCGGCCAGCGCCCGGTGGCACTGCAGCACAAATTCCGCGCAGCGCGCGTCGCCCGCCTTTGCGTTCGCAAACACTTCCTCTGGTTCCATGTCCAGAAACCGCATCCTCATCGCGCGATAGCCCAGAAATCCTTCGAGGTGCCCCACTCCGCCGCATCCGCAGAACTTCTCTTTCGGATCAATCGTCACCACCGAGTGTCCGCCCTCCCAAACTCCTTCGCTCCACGGAAATCTTCCGTATCCGACCCCGTTTCCGATCGCCCACACGCGGTTCAATCTGTGCAGCACGCCCCGCGTCGCCGCAATTCCCGCCGCCGTGGCGTCCGCATCGTTGAACAAACTCACCGACACTTTCATGCCATCGCGCGCAAGCGCCGCCTCCACCGCCTTTGCTAAATGAAAGCCCTTTACCTGTTGCAGGTTTGGCGATTCTTCCGCAACTCCGTTTCGAATAATTCCCGGAAATCCAATTCCGACTGCTTCGAGCTTGTGGCCCTTCGCAACCGCTTTCACCTGCTCTGCTATCGCCACTGCAATGTCGTCCGCCGGCATCGAGAGCAGCGCGTCATGCGTCGCGCTTGTAGCAGGAAACGGCTGCACCCCTCCCTGTACCTGGTTGTTTTCCACCAACCCGGTCGCTATGTGTTGTACGACATGGACTCCGGCTAGCTTACCCATCGCTCGCCTACCATTTCCGGCCCAGCGTATCTGTTAGCCGCTAGACGTTCGAAAGCTTGTTCAATCCGTTAAACGCCGCCGCCTTGTAACACTCCGCCAGCGTCGGATAGTTAAAAACCGTCTCCACGAAATATTCGATCGTTCCCTTGAGCACGAGCACGGCTTGGCCGATGTGCAGCAGTTCCGACGCGCCTTCTCCGATGATGTGCACTCCAAGTAGCAGCTTCGTTTCCGGACTAAAAATCAATTTCAGCCGCCCAGTCGTGTCGCCGCGAATCTGCCCTCGCGCGATCTCACGAAAATACGCAATCCCAACTTCGTACGGCACACCTGCATCCGTCAGTTGGTCCTCCGTCTGCCCGATAAACGAAATTTCCGGAATCGTATAAATCCCGTAAGGATAATGCGCCGGGTTCGAATGGATCTTGATCCCAGCCGCATTCGCCGCCGCAATTCGCCCTTGCTCCATCGAAACCGAACCCAGGCTCGGAAATCCAATCACGTCGCCCACCGCAAAAATGTGCGGCTGCGACGTCCGGTAATTCTCATCAACCTTGATTCTCCCCCGCGAGTCCGCTTCCAAACCTGCCGCCGCCAAATTCAAGTCGTCTACATTGCCCTGGCGTCCAACCGCATACAGCAGCGCGTCGCCGTTCACCTTTTTCTTGCTCTTCAAGTTTGCAACAACCGTCTTGTCCGGCAACTCCTCCACGCTCTCCACTTCTTCATTCAACCGCATCGTCACGCGCCGGTCGCGCAGGTGATACGACAGCGCCTCCACCATCTCCGCATCCGCAAACTCCAGCAGCCGCGGCCTCTTCTCAATCAGGGCCACGCGCACACCCAGCGTCGCGAACATGCACGTGTACTCCACGCCGATTACCCCGCCGCCCACCACAATCAGCGTCTTCGGAATCTCCGGCATCTGCAGCACTTGGTCGCTGTTAATAATGTTCCTGTTGTTGAAGGGTACGAGCGGCGAAATCGCCGGCTTCGTCCCCGTCGCAATCACAATGTCTTGCGCCTGGTACTCCGATTGCCCCCGCGTACTTGCCACCTTCACTTTGTTCGGATCTATGAAACTCGCCACGCCGTTCAGCACTTCAATCCCGTTCCGCGAAAGCTGGGCCCTTGTTACGTCAATCTCCGTCTTGATCACGTGCTGCGCCCGGAAAGACAGATCCGCCATCGTGATCTGATCCTTCACGCGGTAATTTACGCCATAAATGCTCTGCCAATAAAACCCCGACAGGTGCAGCACGGCTTCCCGCATCGTTTTGCTCGGGATCGTACCCGTATTAATCGCAACGCCGCCCACCACTTCCATCTTTTCGATGAGGGCCACGCGTTTTCCGAATTTTGCCGATTGAATGGCGGCCCGCTGTCCCGCAGGACCGGAGCCGATCACGAGAAGGTCGTATGTTTCCATCAGTATTTTCTAAGCGCCGCTATCTCGTTGTTACCCCATTAGCCGCGGAAGTATATCACCGCAGTCATTACACCGCCGTCTAAACTGCCCCGTCTATCCTGCGCATTCTTTTCCGTCTCAAAAATTTCCTTTTGCAAATTAGACTTTCCTGATTAACCTTGTCCCCGTCACTCAGGGACTCTCATGGCCTCTTCTCCTGTTCCATCCAGAACCACTTCGCTCGGTCAGACCCAGCGCCGCGACGCTTGGTGGCTCGAACTTCTTCCTGTCGCAGTGCTTTTCGGCGGCTTCGGTATTTACGCCACACTCCGCGCCTTCGAAGGCAAGTTCTACGAATGGGGACCGTATCTCTCCCCGTTTTATTCGCCGCTTCTTTCCTTCAGTTGGTGGAGGTTCTCTCCCGCCGTCCTCATTCTCGGCGCTCCTCTCGGCTTCCGCACCACCTGCTATTACTATCGCAAAGCCTACTACCGCGCCTTTTTTCTCGATCCGCCGGCCTGCGCGGTCGGCGAACCGTCTATTCGCAAAAACTATCGCGGCGAAACTTCGTTTCCCTTCATCCTGCAGAACGTCCATCGCTACTTTCTCTATCTCGCCATCCTTTTTCTCTGCTTCCTCTGGTACGACGTCGTCAAAGCTTTTAATCTTGATGGCGCTTTCCACGTTGGCCTCGGCACACTGATCATGCTCGTCAACGTCTGCCTCCTCACCCTCTATACCTTTTCTTGCCACTCGCTCCGTCACATCGTCGGCGGAAAGCTCGACTGTTTCTCCTGCGCCACATTCGGCGTTCCGCGCCACTCCGCTTGGAGCTTCCTTAGCCTCCTCAACGAACGACACATGATCTTCGCCTGGTCTAGCCTCGTCTCCGTCGGCGTCACCGATTTTTACATCCGGATGCTCGCCTCCGGCGCTTTCAAGGACATCCGAATCCTGTGACCGCTTCCTACGAAACCCATGAACATGATGTTTTGATCATCGGCGCAGGCGGCGCCGGACTTCGCGCCGCACTCGAAGCCATCGCGCAGGGCGCGCGCGTCGCCCTCGTCTGCAAATCGCTCCTCGGCAAAGCGCACACCGTGATGGCAGAAGGCGGCATCGCCGCCGCCATGGCTAACGTCGACAAAGCCGACGACTGGCGCACCCATTTCTGTGACACCATGCGCGGTGGCAAATTCCTTAACAATTGGCGTATGGCCCAGCTCCACGCCCAGGAAGCGCCCGACCGCGTTCGCGAGCTCGAACAATGGGGCGCGCTCTTTGACCGCACTCCCACCGGCGACATTCTCCAGCGCGCCTTCGGCGGCCATACCTTCAAACGCCTTTGCCACGTCGGCGATCGCACCGGCCTCGAACTCATTCGCACCTTGCAAGACCGCGGCGTCGAACTCGGCATTGATGTCTTCATGGAGTGCACCGTCACGCGCCTCCTCAAAGACGCCGATCGTGTCGCCGGTGCCTTCGGCTACTGGCGCGAACAGGGCCGCTTCGTCGCCTTCAAGGCAAAATCCATCGTCATCGCCACCGGTGGCATCGGCAAAGCCTGGCGTGTCACCTCAAACTCTTGGGAATACACCGCTGACGGCATGGCCCTTGCCTACGAAGTCGGCGCCGAACTCATGGACATGGAATTCGTCCAGTTTCATCCCACCGGCATGGTTTGGCCGCCGGGCGTGCAGGGAATTCTCGTCACCGAAGCCGTTCGCGGCGAAGGCGGCATCCTTCGCAACAAACTTGGCGAGCGCTTTATGGAAAAGTACGACCCCAAGAAAATGGAGCTTTCTACGCGAGACGTCGTCGCCCGCTCCATCTACACCGAGGTCAAAGAAGGCCGCGGCACCGAGCACGGCGGCGCCTATCTCGATATCTCCCACAAACCCGCCGAGTACGTGAAGAAAAAACTTCCCAGCATGTATCATCAGTTCAAGGAACTCGCCGACGTGGACATCACCAAAGGTCCCATGGAAGTCGGCCCCACCTGTCATTACATGATGGGAGGCATCCGCGTCGAAGCCGAAACCGCGGCGACCACCGTTCCCGGCCTATTCGCAGCGGGTGAAGCCGCCGCGGGCCTCCACGGTTCGAACCGCCTCGGCGGAAATTCGCTCTCCGATCTTCTCGTCTTCGGCCGCCGCGCCGGAAAAGCCGCCGCCGATTTCGCCGCTCGCGCGTCGGCAACAAATCTCGATTCTGCCCAACTTGAACAAGCGGAAAGGGAAATGCTCGCCCCATTCGAACGCGCGGACGGCGAATTTCCCTATCCTCTTCATCATGATTTGCAGGAAACAATGGGCAATCTCGTCGGAATTTTCCGCAACGAAGAAGACCTCAAAAAAGCCCTCTCACAACTTGACCTGTTAAAACCGCGCCTCGCCAAACTTCGCATCGACGGTTCTCGCATGTTCAATCCCGGTTGGCATCTCACCCGCGATTTGAAAAACATGGTTCTCATTTCCGAAGCTGTCGCCCGCTGCGCGCTCGCCCGCCGCGAAAGCCGCGGCGCACACAGCCGCATCGATTTTCCCAACTACGATCCCGAGTGGGAAAAGAAGAACAACGTCATCGCGAACGAAGGCGGCTCCATGACCTTGCACCAGCGCCCCGTTCCCGAAATGCCCGCAGACCTGAAGCAGCTTTTGGAGGAGAAGAAGTAGCGTAGCCACTCTTGGCTGCGCTCTGCGAATTTGACTTGGGTAGGTTAGGGGTTTCAGCCCCGTTGGGCTTGGCAACGTTTCGCGATTAGCTTTTCGGTTTTTTTGTACTAAGGAGATCAAATGCCCGACGCAACCTTACGCGTCTTTCGCGGCGATAAATCCGGCGGCCAATCCGTCGACTACAAGGTTCCGCTCGTCCCCGGCATGGTTGTCCTCGACGCGCTCCATTCCATCCAGGCCCATCAGTCTCCCGATCTCGCCGTCCGTTGGAATTGCAAAGCCGCCAAATGTGGCTCGTGCTCGGCCGAAGTCAACGGCCGACCGCGCCTCACCTGTAAAACACGTATGGACTCGCTTCCGCTCGACGAACCCATCACTGTTTCTCCGCTCAAAGCCTTTCCCGTCATCAAAGACCTCGTCACCGACGTCTCTTGGAACTACAGGGTCAACAAACAAATCCCTGCCTTCCAGCCCAGAAAAAATGTCGAATGGAAAATGGACCAGCGCGACGTCGATCGCGTTCAGGAATTTCGTAAATGTATCGAATGTTTTCTCTGCCAGAACGTCTGCCACGTTCTCCGCGACCACGCCAAGCACGATTCCTTCGGCGGGCCGCGCTTCTTCGTTCGCGTCGCCGGCCTCGAAATGCATCCCCTCGACGGTGTCTCCCGTACCGCGTTGCTGAAAAGCGAACTCGGCATCGGCTACTGCAATATCACCAAATGCTGCACAGAAGTCTGTCCTGAAGAAATCCACATCACCGACAACGCCATCATCCCCCTCAAAGAACGCGTCGTCGACGAATTCTACGACCCCGTCACCATGCTCTTCCGCAAACTCCTCGGCTCCCAGTGATGCTTGGTTTTAGGGCCTCAGCCCCGTTGAGCTTGGCGTGATCACCCAAACTAGGGGCACGATATCGAAGATTCCGGGCAGCAGCCGGAATATCGTGCCCTCTTCGCTGCAACTTCAATTGAACTTGCCTCCCTCGACCCACTCGCCAATTCTGCTTGCTTTTCAACCTGCTTTTGGTAAAAGTCCCTGTCGAAACGAGACCGCTTCGGAGGCTCTCATGGACTACAAATTGAAATCCATCTCCCACGGCGGCATCGCCGAAGCCCTCGCCAAAGTCGAACTCTACCGCTACCTCAACGAACCTGAAGAGTCAGAATCCATCTGCCGCGACATTCTCGCCATCGAACCGAAACAGCAACTCGCGCTCCGTCTTCTCGGCCTTTCTATCACCGATCAATTCACGGGCGGTGTCTCCGACCGCTACCGCGACGCCGAAGAAGTCTTCTTGAAACTCACCGACCTATACGAGCGCTTCTACTACACGGGCATCCTGTATGAGCGTCGCGCCAAAGCCCAGCTCTGCTCCGGTCAATCGCCCCACACGCTTCTCCCGCTCTTCGAACGCGCCCTCCAGTGCTTCGGCGAAGCCGAGAAAATTCGTCCCGCCGGCAACGACGACTCCATCCTCCGCTGGAACCGTTGTGTCCGCCTCCTCCAATCGCCCACCTTCCAATGGGAAGAACAACTCGCCTCCTTCGACCCCGACGACGCCCCTCCCCGCTAGACTCACCCTCCTTGGTTTGTGTAGCTTAGGGGCTTTAGCCCCGTTGGTCTTGGCAAGATCGCTTGTTCCTGGTCGCGCACCCACCGGATCGCAGCTATCCCATTTTTTCTGTCGCGCGGTGTTTGCGCGCGGAGCCACGGGGCGGAGAGATCTTTCTTCGGCCTCAACCAGCGCGCCAGCTCAACTAACGCGAGCCTTCCCTATTCTTGGCCGAATCGCGTAAATTGCCAGTCCACCAATCATCCCGGCGACTGCAACACCGTTCCATGCCAAATCATAGCTGTGTCTCGCATCGAATATTTTCCCAACAAGCCAGGGAAATCCCCACTGTCCCAGCGAATACCCCATAATGATCAGCGCCAGCAATTTTCCCAACGCTCGTGTACCAAAACACTCCGCCGTCACGAGCGAAACGAGCATGTAATCCGCGCCCATTGAGAATCCAAAAATCGCCGCAAAGGTCCAGACAGCTGCCGGCAACTTCGCCGCTCCCAGCAGCAACACTGCCGCTCCAATCAAAAAGTAAAAAAGCGCCATCGCATTTTTCTTGCTCACAATATCGACCGCGTACCCGACCAGAATTCTTCCTGCCAGACTCGCGACTAGCAGCCCCGTCGAAAATCGCGCCGCCACCGCCGATGAATACCCCTGGTCCTTTAAAAACAAAATGAAGTGTTGAATCACAGCTCCAATGGCCCCGATTGCCAGTGTCGACCCAATCAAAATCAGCCAGAAATTTCTCGTCCGAACCGCTTCCGCCACTCCACTTGACGCCGTATCCGTCATCGCACCGTCGCCAGCAATGCTCGCCGTTGCTCCGTCCGGCAAAAGACCCATTTCTTCTGGCGTGGACCGTGTCACCAAGATTCCAACAGGAAACAAAACCGCCAATAGCGCAATGGCCACAATCTCCAGTGCATGCGCCCATCCGTACGCCCGAATCAGGTAGTGGATCAGCAACGGCGCAACCACACCGCCGGACCCCAGTCCCAAGTACGCAATTCCCATCGCGCGCCCGCGCCGTGCGCGGAACCATCGCGACACCAGCACCTGAGTTCCGATCGGTCCCGCAAATACATAGCCGAGCACTTCCAGCACACATAGCGCTTCGTACTGCCACAGCTTCGTCATTCGCGCCATCAGCAGCAGGGAAGCGCCGACCAGCGCGGCGCCGGTGAGAATCACCCACTTTGCACCGACCTTATCGATCACCGCTCCGGCGACGAGCCCGAACGGCAATCCGACGATTAAGAAACCGAGAAAGAAACCTTGCGTGACTTGCGCGCGTGTGAATCCGAGCGCTTCCACGAACGACCCGTAAAAAACCGGAAACCCGTAGAAAATAATTCCTATGACAAAGAAAAAATTCAGGAATGCCGCCGCAACAATCCACCAGCCATAAAAGATTTTCCCCGGCTCGCTCCCTCTCATGAATGAACCGTAGCGCTGCTTTGTGAAGTCACTGTAAGCCCCAATCTTCGTGCGCAATCGGCAAGAATCCCGGCTTCCCACGCCGGCCTCTGAGCATTCTTCGGATGAGTTGAGCTGCTCGGAATTCGCCCCGTCAAATGCAAAAACACCGCGGCCGAATGTTTGTACGCTGGCACCGGATCGCGAAACGCCACATTTCCCACGTATTGCAGCGCGTCCGACAACGCGTAGTACTCGGGATCTCCCGCCTCCCACAGCCGGTCCCGCTCCGCAAATTTCTCCGGCGCGAACGTCGCCAGCCCCAGCAAATAATCGGAGCCATACTCAATCATGTCGATGCCCAGATCGTTTCCAGTGTAAATGCGAAACTCCGGCCGTTGCGCATCGCGCAGCTCCAGTCGCCGCAACTCCGTCAGCCGGTCCAGTGAAGAATGTTTCATTCCCTTGATTTCCGGAATGTCCATCAATCGCCGCACCGTCTCTTCGTCGAAAATTTCGCCATTCGGCGCAAACATCTCCCCCAGCTCAAAAGCAAGCACATGCGGATAACCATTGCTCACTCCCGCGTAAATCGCCGCTTTCTCCGCCGCCGTCTTCCCGTGCAGTCGCTTCGTCTGAAACAAAATAGGTATCCCGCCCTGCGCCACAATCGCGTCCATCTGCTTGCGGTAAAGCGAAACAATACCTCCGTCCTGCCCTTCGATGTACGCTCCCGCTACGAATTGACCTTGACTCCCGAGCGCCTCCCGTGTCCAGCCCAGCACTTCAAGCTTTTCCGCTTCGCTCAGGAAATTCACGTATCCCGTATCCATGTTCACCGCGTTCATCAGCCCAGCCCGCTGAGTCGCCCGCAAATGATTCTGGAACGCCCCCACTGCCACTCGCCCGCCCGCCTCAAACGGCAGCAGCGCGGCCGCAATTCCTTCCACTTTGCGCCCAGGTTTCTTCCGCCGGACAATTTCTTCGGTCCGCATCATGTCGCCTTCGCCATCTTCAATTTCTCCGCCATCTCGGAATTTTTGTACAGCGGATCCAACGGGTAGCATCCCGACGGCAATCCCTTTCGTGGTGCCGTCGTGCAATCGCTGAACGTTCTGCAAACTCGCTTGTGCTCCAAGACTTTTCCTTCGCTCGCATCGTGCAACAGTTCGGGGTAAGTCAAAATCATTCGCCCCATCCCGACTACGTCCACCCACCCCTCGCGGATCGCCGCTTGCGCCACATGCGGCAAATAGTCCTGCAAATAGGTGTACGCAGTTCCAACCACAATCAAATTCGGAAATCGTTGCTTCAATTCGCGCGTCGCATTCATCTGTCGCGCCACGCTGATCAACGGATCTTCCGCCGGTTGATATCCGTCCGACGGCGGATACAGCGCCGGCCGCTGAATGTGCGGATTGTAATAAGGACTTCCCGCCGTCAAATTCACCAGCGAAATTCTCAGGTCTCCCAGCAGCACGAGAAACTGTATCGTTTCCGTCAAATCCGGCTGCGTCGGATCCTTTGGGTTCACGCCAAAACCCCAGCGATAAGGAATCAAGTGCGCATGTTCTTCCGGAATTCCCGGTCCCAATTTACCGCCGACCGACAGGGCCGGGTCGGGGCGATAGCCCACCGTGTCAAACGCCGAAAGCCGTACGCCAATCGCCAGGTTAGGTGCATTCATGCGGACCGTATGCACGATCTCACGCAAAAATCGCGTGCGGTTGTCCAGAGTCCCGCCGAACTTTCCTTCTCGCGTATGCGCACTCAGAAATTCGTGCCCCAGATATCCATGGCAATGCTTGATGTCGACAAAATCGAATCCCAACTCTTCTGCGATTTTTGCCGCGTCGTGAAATTGCTCCAGAATTCCTTCAATTTCCCCGTCCGTCAGCACCGGATAATCCGCAGGCAGCCCCAATTTTCGGTCCAGAATCGGATGATGGTAAAGAATCTGCGGCTCCGGTTTGTCATGCCGGTTCGGCCGGCAATACCGCCCCGAATGCGTTAGTTGCAACCCAATCAGCAGGCCTTCCTCCGAACCCGTTGTTCGAACATGCTCCTCGATCAGCGCCTCTCGTAATTCCGCCAATCCATTTTTCGTGTGCTCGCCGATCACCAGCTGATTCGGATTCGCCCGCCCCGCATGTGTCACCGCAACCGCCTCGCCTCCCCAAATCAATTTCGCGCCGCTCCGCCCAAACTTTTTCCATCTTTCAAACGTGTGCTCGCTCGGGTTTCCATCCGCGCTGCCGTCCCAACCTTCCATCGGCTGCACTGCAATCCGATTTCCGATCGTGATCCCTCCGCGCTTTAGCGGAGCACGCAGCGGCGACTCTTTTCCGCCTACCAATTCGCTGTCGCAAGGAATCGTCAATCCCAAAGACTGCACATGCGCCTGAAAGCGCTCCACTTCCTTCACCGTTCCCAACCGCAGTATCGGCAGTGTGCTCATTCACCCTTTCGTTCCGCAAAAAAAGTCCATCGCATTCTATCCAAATTCCGGCCCCAATATTGAGCAAACCAGCTCCGGCCGGCCCTGCCAATCATTCCGTCCGCGAAACATCCTCGTCAGCGGTCGCGCAAACTCAAACCCGCGCGCACGCAAGAGTTTCTTCGCAAACGGATTTGCCGCCCTGCAATCCGTCACAACCGTTCCTCGAGCAGTTTGCGCAAGAAACCTATCCAGAAGCCGCGCTCCCGTGTCCTCATCCTTCGCAATCCAAGGCCCTAAATGATCCGCAAACGATCCGTGCCTTCCGAACGCATATCCCTCCATCCCACCCGCGTTCCAAATTCCATCCGTAAACCGTGGCTCCTCCACGTTCACCGCCCGCAGAACACCACTACGATCCGCGCCAAATGCCTCGCCATCCGCTTTCAAAACAAATTCAAATAGCGGCGCCGGCATCGCTTCCCAATCTTCTGCCTTCGTTCTGCCCGGCAAATCGGAATCCGTTTTCTTCAGTGTCCACCGCTCCAATTCGTACTCCGTAGCAAATCCCAACTTTTCGTAAACCGGTTTTCCCAGCGGCGTCGCATCCAGCTTTATACACGGCACCCGCAGCGAATCCAGATGCTCAATGCACCGCTCCAGCAGTCGAGTTCCAATTCCGCGCCCGCGGTGGTCCGGATCCACAAGCACCATCCCCACCCACGCGAATCGCCCGCCATACACAATCGTCGCCGCCGTTCCTCGTATCGCTCCATCGACCTCCACGACAAAAGATCCCTCCGCGTCTCCTTCCAGAAATCTCATCCAGTCCGCGCTCGTCTGGTTCCAGCCTGCCAGTTCCTTCAGCCGCATGGCGCCGGGAATGTCCGCCTTCGTCATCGTCCGCATTTCCATACCAAGATTTTCTCCGCAAATCGGCAGTGGGTCAGTTTGAATTTCTTGGTTCCTGACACAACAAGTAGGAATCCAAACTGACCCACTGCACCTCGAACCAAAATCGTCGCCGCCAATTCTAACTGTCTTCAAGTACAATCACGCATCAACCTTTGTCTTCGGAATTTGTCACATGATTTCACAGGATGAAAACTCCATCAGCGATTTCACCGCCCTCGACCTCCTTCTTAGCGAGCCGGATGAGCCGACGGTTCGCTCCCTCGCCGCACTCCAAGGCGATATTCTCGTTCTCGGCGTCGGCGGAAAAATGGGCCCCACTCTCGCCCGCATGGCCCGTCGCGCTTCGGATGCCGCCGGAATGTCCCGCCGCGTCATCGGCGTCGCGCGTTTTTCCTCTCCTCAGCTCGAAAAGCAGCTCAACTCCTGGAACGTCGAAACCATCCGCTGCGACTTGCTTGACCGCCGTGCTCTCTCCGCTCTTCCCGACGTGCCCAATATCATCTACATGGCTGGAATGAAATTCGGCTCCACCGGCCAGGAATCCCTCACCTGGGCGATGAACAGTTTTCTTCCCGGTCTCGTCTGTGAACGATTCCCCCAAAGCCGCATCGCCGCCTTCTCCACCGGAAATGTCTACGGCCTTTCTCCCGCGACGAATGCCGGCTCGCGCGAAACTGATTCGCTCAATCCCGTCGGCGAATACGCCATGAGCTGCCTCGGCCGTGAGCGCATGTTCGAACACTTCAGCCGCACTCTCTCGATTCCCGTGTCCATCATCCGTCTGAATTACGCCACCGAACTTCGTTACGGCGTCCTCGTCGATATCGCGCAGCGCGTTTTCTCCGGCAACCCGGTTTCCCTGTCCATGGGCTATCTCAATGCCATCTGGCAAGGTGACGCCAACGCTATGAGCTTGCAATCTCTCGCCTTCGCCTCCTTGCCACCTTTCGTAATCAACATTGCTGGCGCGGAACTTCTGAGTGTCCGCGAAATGGCCGAACAATTCGCCGTTCGCTTTCAGAAGCCCGTCCAATTCGAAGGCGTCGAAGCGCCCGACGCCCTTCTCAGTAATTCGCAGAAGTCGCGTCAACATTTCGGTCCGCCGCGCGTCTCGCTCGAGAAAATGCTCGATTGGATCGCAGACTGGACCATTCGCGGCGGCGAAACGCTGGCCAAGCCAACGCATTTCGAAAATCGCGCCGGCCGTTTTTAATAGCTAGCCGTTTCTTGAATTTATAGTTGTCATTCCGAGAGCGCTTTGTGCCGTCGGAATCTGCTTTTTGCAACGTAAGCCGCAAGAAAGGGTTAGCCTAAAGCATGCCCTCACCAATTAATCCCAAAGTTCTGCAACTTCTCACGCAAGGCACCGTCATCCCCGCTCATCCCCTCGCCCTCAACGCAAACCGCCATCTCGACGAACGCCGCCAGCGCGCACTCGCTCGCTACTACATCGCCGCCGGTGCGGGTGGCCTCGCCATCGGCGTTCACACCACGCAATTCGCTATTCGCGATCCGCAAATCGGCCTTTTCAAACCCGTCCTGGCACTCGCCGCTGAAGAAATGGATCGTTACGATCGCGACCGTCCCGTTCCGCTCATTCGCATCGGCGGAATCTGTGGTGACACGCCCCAAGCTGTTCGCGAAGCCACGCTCCTGGCCGATCTTCGCTACCACGCCGGCCTGCTCAGCCTCGCCGCACTTTCTCACGCCACCGACGCAGCGCTCCTCGCCCATTGCCGCGCCGTCGCACAAATTCTTCCCATCGTCGGCTTCTACTTGCAACCCGCGGTCGGCGGTCGCGCTCTCTCCTACAAATTCTGGCGCGAGTTCGCCGAAATCGAAAATGTCGCCGCCATCAAAATCGCTCCCTTCAATCGCTACCAAAGTCTTGACGTCGTCCGCGCCGTCGCCGAATCTGGCCGCGACATTCCGCTCTACACCGGCAACGACGACAACGTCGTAATGGACCTGCTCACTCCTTACGTTCTCTTTGTCAACGGCAAGCAAGTCGAACGCCGCATCGTCGGCGGCCTTCTCGGCCATTGGTCCGTCTGGACTCGCAAAGCCGTCGAACTCCTCGATGAATGTCACGCGACGATTCGCGCGAACGCCGCCATTCCGCCAGCCCTTCTCCGCAAAAGCATCGAAGTCACCGATTCCAACGCCGCCTTTTTCGACGCCCCCAATCATTTTTCCGGCTGCATCGCCGGCCTCCACGAAGTTCTCCGCCGCCAGGGCCTCCTCGAAGGCATTTGGTGTCTCAACCCCAACGAAGCCCTCAGCCCCGGCCAGTCCGAAGAAATCTCTCGCGTCTACACCGCCTACCCCCACCTCCACGACGACGCATTCGTCCACCAGCACCGCGACGCCTGGCTCACCCGGTAGCGTAGCCACTCTTGGTTGCGCTCCTACGATCTCAATCCAACCACGCAGCGCAACTCTCAATCGGCTCAACAAACTGATTTTGGAGTGCGGCGACTAGACCCACCTTTTACGGTGTAATCGACGCTCAGATCATTCCTTAATCCACTCAACACTGACATGTGTCACTGTGACGGCGGTCTTTGCCGTCGGAATCTGCTTTTCCTTCCAACACTATCGCCCTTATTTAAATCGAATGAATAATGCTAAACTCCCGCTCGTTCACGGAGGCCGCCGCATGTCCCCAAAACGATTCGCTCTTTCATTCCTCTGGTTCGCATTCGCCGCCGCTCCTGTCCTCGCGCAATCCGCCCCCGACGCCACCGTCCACGTCGACATCACTCCCTCTGACCAACTCAATTCCTTCGACCCTGACTCCGCCCTCGGCAGCTCTCTCGACGTCCTCTCCCATCGCGATATCGACCGCGTTCACACTCCCCACATCGTTCAGGAATCTCTCTCCGCCGGCTGGGGTCCCATCACCTATCGCAACAATTCCGAACTTCGCATGGCCGCTTGGCACTGGAATCCCGAAGGCGCTTGGAGCGACGCCGCTCACCAAAACGGCTACTTCACCGGCAGCACCAATTTAAAATCTCCCATCCGCTACATTCTTTCCTACGCACTCCCGCATCGCGGCTTCGCCACCAGCGGCGACCGTCCCGTCCAGGGCCCGAATCTCCTCTACTGGAAAAGCAATCCCTACCTCGCCAGCAAATTCACCGGCGAATCCGATTCGCTCCACCCGCAGTGGGTCATCGCCGACTTCGGCGCCGAAAAACCAATCAACGCCGCGCGCGTTCAATGGGCCTCGCCATTCGCGGTTTCATTTCAAGTTGAATATTGGGTCGGCACCGGCGCGCTGGATTTCGACGGCGGCCCCAAAGGTGAATGGAAAACTTTCGATTCAGGAAAAATTACTCATGCAAAAGGCGGCACCGCAACTCTAAAGCTCGCCGCATCGCCGGTCTCCGCGCGCTACGTCCGCCTATTAATGTCCGAATCCTCCAACACGTGCGACGAACACGACACAACCGATCCCCGCAACTGCGTCGGCTACGCCATCCAGCAAATCGAACTCGGCACAATCGACGCGAGCAAGAATTTCGCTCCCGTTGCAAAAACGCCGTCCGAACCCGCGACCACCTACACCGCTTCCTCCATCGATCCCTGGCATTCCGCCGAAGACGCGCGCGACGGCGGCGACTACCAGCACACTGGCTTCGATCTTTTCTTCACCAGCGGCCTCACCAACAATCTTCCCGCCATGATTCCCGTCACCATGCTCTACGGCACGCCCGACGATGCCGCCGCGCAAATCGCTTACATCGAAAAGCGTGGCTACCCGATCAGCTACATCGAAATGGGAGAAGAGCCCGACGGAAAACACGCCATGCCCGAAGATTACGCCGCCCTTTACATCCAGTGGGCCGACGCCATCCACAAAGTCGATCCAAAGTTAAGACTCGGCGGCCCTATCTTCGAAGGCGTCAACAAAGACATCACACTCTGGCCTGACGCAAAAGGCCGCGTTTCCTGGATGGGCCGCTTCGTCGCCTATCTAAAAGACCGCAATCATCTCGCGGATCTCGCCTTCGTCTCCTTCGAGCACTATCCCTTCGAACCGTGCACCATCACCTGGAAAGATCTCTACCGCGAACCGCAACTCATGAAAGGAATCCTGCAAGTCTGGCGCGACGACGGCGTTCCGCAAAACGTCCCACTCATGGTCACGGAAAATCATCTCTCCTGGCAGCTCACCGGACCGATGACCACCATCTTCGCCGCGCTCTGGCTCGCCGACAATGTCGGCTCATTCTTTGAAGGGGGCGGCGCCGCGTTTTATCATTCGCCCATTCAGCCGCAAACCGTCAACAACACTTGCCTCGGCTGGTCGTCGTGGTCCAATTTCGTCTCCAACGAAAACTACGAAATCAAAGGTTATACCTCGCCCTATTACGCCGCCCACATGATCAATCTCGAATGGGTTTTACATCACTCCGGCGTTCACCAAATGTTTCCCGCCTCCACCGACCTCAAAGACGCTGAAGGCAATCTCCTCGTCACCGTCTACGCCGTCCACCGCCCCGACGGAAACTGGTCCCTAATGCTGGTCAACCGCGACGAAAACAACGTACACACCGTCCGCGTCGCCTTCGAAAACGCAACCGAAAAACACTCCTCCTTCTTCTCTGGAAATGTTTCCTGGACCAGCTTCGGCAGCGATCAATACGTTTGGATCAACGACGGCCCCAACAGCCACCCCGACCCCAGTCTCCCCCCCTCGGCCAAGTCCCTCGACGCCAACCCCCAAACAATCTTCACTCTGCCCAAAGCCTCCATCACCGTCCTCCGCGGCAAAGTCACCAACTAGCCTCGCATCGGCGTTCCATTATTTCGCAGACGATGCTTCAAAGTGGACGGGCGTCTCGTTGACGCTCGTGCGAGCGGATGTTACGCTCCTCAACGCTCACGCACGCATGCGCGCCGTTGACCTGATCCGAAAAAAACGCGACTCCGGGGAACACTCGAGAGAAGAAATTAACTTTCTGATCTCCGGCTACACGCGCGGGGAAATTCCCGATTATCAAATGTCCGCTTGGCTTATGGCCGCCTGGATTCGCGGGCTGAACAACGCGGAACGCGCTTCGCTCACCGAAGCGATGCTCTATTCCGGCGAAGTTGTTGATCTCTCCGACCTGCCCGGGAAAAAGGTAGACAAACATTCTACCGGCGGAGTCGGTGACAAAACTTCTTTGATCCTCGCGCCCATCGTCGCCGCCGGCGGGATCAACGTTCCGATGATCAGCGGGCGCGGACTCGGCCACACCGGCGGCACGCTCGACAAACTCGAATCCATTCCCGGATTCAACACTTCGCTTTCCCTCCAGGAATTTCGCCGCGTTCTCAAACAATGTGGAATGGCCCTGATTGGCCAGACCGCGGAAATTGCTCCGGCGGACAAGAAAATCTACGCGCTGCGCGATGCCACTTCCACCGTCGAAAATATCGGCTTGATTTGCGCGTCCATCATGAGCAAAAAACTTGCCGAAGGAATTGACGCGCTGGTACTGGATGTGAAGACCGGGTCCGGCGCGTTCATGCAGAGGGAGGAAGATTCGGTGATGTTGGCGGAAGTGATGGTGGATACCGCGATGCGCATGGGGAAAAAGGCGGTTGCGCTGATTACGGACATGGATCAGCCGCTTGGAAAACTTGCCGGCCACTCGAGCGAAGTGATCGAAAGTATTGAAGTTCTGAAAGGCCGCGGGCCAAAAGATTTGTGCGATTTGAGTCTGGAACTATCCGCATGGATGTTTTATCTGGGTGAGCGGACGGCATCGCTCGACGACGGTCGAAGACTCGCCGAAACAATGATCGCCAGCGGACAAGCGCTGGAAAAATTCCGGCAGGGAATTACGTTGCAGGGCGGCGACCCGCGCGTCATCGACGATTACGGTGTGCTGCCTGCGGCGAGCCACAAGCTGGATGTGACGGCGGCAACGTCGGGATATTTGGCTGCGACGAATTGCATGGAGTTTGGAATTGCGCTGGCGATGCTGGGCGGCGGGCGCGAGACGAAGGAAGACAAAATAGATCACGGCGTTGGGCTGGAGTTTCACAGGCGGATTGGCGACCGCGTTGAAAAGGCCGAACCGCTCGTCACGATCCACTACAATTCGGCGGCGAAACTCGAAGAAGCGAAAGCACGAATCGCCTCAGCGTTTACTTTCAGCGAAATCAAAACAGCAGAAACGAAATTAATCCGGCGTTTGGTTGGCGTTTAGCCGTTTGATTTGCGTTTGATTTGTCGGAAGGAGCCAGCATGGGACGTTTCACGGGAATCCTCGGCATCGGCGTGATCCTGGGTCTCGCGTGGCTTTTTTCCACCGACCGCAAGGCAATCAAACTGAAGACGGTTCTTTGGGGGTTTGGACTGCAATTTGCGCTTGGAATTTTTGTGCTGAAGTCGAGCATTGGCGGAAAAGTGTTCGGATTCCTCGGAAACGGCGCAAACAAACTGTTGAGTTATTCCTACGCCGGTTCGTCGTTTGTGTTCGGCGATCTCGGCTTGCCGAAAGAAATTTCGCGACTCGGATTTTCGTTTGCGTTCCAGGTTCTGCCCACAATTATTTTTATTGCCGCGTTTTTCGCCGTGCTGTATCACATCGGCGTGATGCAGTTGATTATTCGCGGCGCGGCCTGGTTGATGCAACGGGTGATGGGAGCGAGCGGCGCAGAATCGTTGAATGTTGCGGCCAGCATCTTCATGGGCCAGACGGAAGCGCCGCTGACGATTCGTCCTTTCATTCCGAAGCTGACGAAATCGGAATTGATGACGGTGATGACGAGCGGCATGGCGCACATTTCCGGCGGAATGATGGCCGGCTACATTCAGGTTGGTGGCGCGGATCCAAAAAATCTGCTGACAGCGGTAATCATGACCGCACCGGGCACGCTGCTGATGGCGAAGATGCTGGTGCCGGAAACGGAAGTGCCGCTGACCGCGGGCCGAGTGGAAATGCCGGAGATGGAAAAGGAATCCAATGTTCTTGGTGCAATTGCGCGCGGCACAAGCGACGGTTTGCATCTGGCTTTAAATGTCGGGGCGATGCTGATTACGTTTATCGCGCTGCTGGCGTTGCTGAACGCGATCATGGGCGGCATTCACGGCCTTCCGCACATGGGCTGGTTTCCCGAAAGTTTGCAGACGATTTTCGGTTGGGTCTTCGCGCCGATTGCCTGGCTCATCGGTGTGCCGTGGAGCGATGCCTCGAAAATCGGCGATTTGCTGGGCACCCGGATGGTTCTCAATGAATTTATTGCGTTTGGAAAACTCGGCACGATGAAGGCTGCGCTCGATCCGCGGACGTTCGCGATTGCCACGTTTGCGCTGTGCGGTTTTGCGAATTTCAGCTCTATCGGAATTCAAATCGGCGGAATCGGCGCGCTTGCGCCGGAGCGGCGAAGCGATCTTGCGAAATTCGGTATCCGGGCAATGCTGGCAGGCACGATGGCGAATCTTTTGTCGGCGGCGATCGTAGGAATTTTGTCGTGAATGCGAAGAAAAACTCTGCGAGAGAATCTTCCGGTGAATTTGAGCGAGCGGAAGCCGCCGCGAAGTTTATTTACAAGCAGACGAAGTTGCGTCCGAAGATTGCGCTGGTGCTCGGTTCGGGGCTTGGTGCGTTTGCCGATGAATTTTCCGGAGCGAAGAAAATTCAGTACGCGAAGATTCCGCATTTTCCGCAGTCGACGGCGATTGGGCATGCCGGGAAGCTGGTGCTTGGGAAAGTGGATGGCGTGGAAGTTGCGGGGATGCAAGGACGCGTACATCTTTATGAAGGATATTCGCCGCAGCAGGTGGTGTTTCCGATTCGCGTGTTTGCGCGGATGGGCGTGAAGGCAGTGATTTTGACGAATGCGGCAGGCGGAATTAATTTGAATTATTCCGCGGGTGCGCTCGTCGCGATTCGTGACCATATTAATTTGCAGGGCGTGAATCCTTTGATCGGGCCGAATGACAACCGGTTCGGCGTGCGTTTTCCGGATATGACGCGAGCGTACGATTCGGAGTTCCGCAACTTTGTTGCGGACGCCGGGAAAAGATTGAAAATGAATCTACACGAAGGTGTTTACCTCGCTCTTTCCGGCCCGAACTATGAAACGCCTGCTGAAATTCATTCTTTCCGGGCGCTGGGCGCGGACCTGGTGGGAATGTCCACGGTGCCGGAAGTTCTGGCGGCGAGGCACGCGGGAATTCGCGTACTGGGAATTTCGTGTGTGACGAACATGGCAGCCGGTGTGACTGGCGAATCGCTGACTGCGGAAGAAGTATTCGAGACCGGCGCGCGGGTGAAGAACGAATTCATCGCACTGCTGAAAGCAGTGATTCCGAAGATTGCGGAGGCGATTGCTTGAGCGAATACGATGCATTGATTGCGGCGGCGAAACAGTCGCGGGAGAACGCCCATGCGGCATACTCGAATTTCCGCGTGGGGGCGGCGCTGCGCGCGACGTCGGGCCGAATTTTCGGTGGCTGCAACGTGGAGAACGCGACGTACGGTCTGACCGTTTGCGCGGAGCGCGTGGCGATTTTCAAAGCGATCAGCGAAGGTGAGCGCGGATTTGACGCGATTGCCGTCGTGACGGATACGGATTCGCTTACGCCGCCTTGCGGTGCGTGCCGGCAACTCATTTGGGAATTTTGCGGCGACGTGCCGGTGATCCTTGCCAACCTAAAAGGAAAGACGGAAGTGGTAGCGATGAAGATGTTGTTTCCGAAGCCGTTTGATGCGGCGAATTTGTAGTGTTATTGCTCTCTTCAGACAATGAGAAAGCCCGAAGAGACCGAACTCGAGCCAATGCCCAAGACGGTACGCAAGGAAACGCGAACAATCTCTGCAGACGGTAAGACCATGACGGTGGAGTCGGTGCGGGGAGCCGACGCTGATTGTGATGGTCTTCGAACAGAAATAGCGAGTGCGCGGTAATAATTGCGAGAAGGTAAAGTTCTGGAGCGCGAAGGCGCGGTGGAACAAGAAGCAAGCAACAAAAAGAGAATCGAAGTGGCCGCCTTGGACCGGGCGGCCATGTTTTTCGCTAGCATCAGGCGAGGCGCTGTAACGCTGTGTTGCTTACGGGTACTCTACGCGCCTTCTTTTTCGACAACCACTCGTGGAGATCTGGCCGGATTGCTGAAGTTCCCGAGCAGCTGACCCACTCGCTGGTCGATCGCTTCCGTATACCAAAGCGGCGCATAGCGCTGCAACAATTCCCGCATGTCTCGGATCAGCTGCGTCATCTCGTCTACCTGGTTCGGTGTCACAGGTTTGGCTGGCGGCCAGTTTGTTAGGTTGCGCGGATCCATTGATCCCTCGGTAAGCACGGCATGCAGCGTGCCAGGTGGTCTCGACGGCGAAAGGACTTCCCTGGGAAGACACAGGCACACGTTGCGGCGATATCGTTCTTGCCGTTTGCGGCGGGAGTATAAGGCGGCCCGGAAATACAAACTGTATACTATTGAACAGTAGCACTGCACCAAACACCGAGGGAGTAGCGAGCCCCGGGAAGGGTTATGTGACAGCTGGGTCTCATCGATTACGACGGCCAGATCCACATCAATAGGTCCCTCCTGAACGCTGTCCTGCACGACGAATAATTCAAACTTCGTTCGGTACGGAAATCGCCGCTAAGTCTTGGTAAGTTCTCTAACGGGAGAAGTCAATTCAAATGGAAGGTAACGGCGTTATTTAGTGGAACGCCAGAGTGCCATCGGACCAGTACGGCACTTTGATTGGGACAGTCCGCAGCGGCGGCAGCCCTTTGTTCAGCGGACTATCCGGTTTGTCAGGGTCCGGAAACCAGATAGACGTGGAAGAAATGGGTGCGTTCGAATCATTGGCATCCAATTCAGCTGGATCCTTCATCGGCAGGAAAAACATCACGTGGCATAAATTGTGCGTCTGGCCCAAATGGCTTAGGTATGCATCCTTGGACATCATATAGCTCATTGCCCCCGGCTCCACCGGCGGAATCTCCTTCTTCGCATACGCCTCCTGAACACCCGCGATGCGCTCTTTCACTGAGGTCACTCCGGCCAACGTCATCTGCGTCAGCTTGCGATAAATCGGCAGGATCGACCGCACCGCCGCTGGATTAAGGCAAATCGCCCCTTTCTGCTTCGGGCTCCAAACGTCATAAAAGTCGATGCTGGCTGTCCATGACGGCCCCGCCATGCACACAAAACCGTTCGTACCTTTGACCGCTGTTTCCCACCCTTTGGGCGTCAGCACCAGAATAGACGCACCCTTGGAAATGCCCTCCGGAGCGGCGCTTCGCGCCAGCGCGATTGCCGCATCCCGATCCATTAAATACTGCGAAAGTGGCAGCATTTTCGGATAGGGCCTCTCTTCCTCCTGCGCTCGCGCGCTCGCGGTCGTGCTCAGCAAACTCAAGAGCGCAAGCGCTCCCGCTGCAACTCTCGCTGCAATCGTTTCAAATCGCATCATGTTCATTTTTGTTTCCTCCCTGCAGAAGGATAAGCCTGCAATTGCGCAAGGCTAGACTTGCTCAGACCCGCCGCAACCGAAGGTCCAAACCCAAACCCCGTCATTTGCAGTGGCTTACGGCGGCGTTGTTCTGCCGGAAGTATGAGTTTCTGGATGACTCTCGCGAGAATAGTGTCTCACGTCAGTTTTTGCATCTCGGTAATCGTCTGCCCTCTAGGATTCGGGCGTCGTTCTGTGTGCCGGACGGTCGTAGCCTTGCCGCCAAGCGACGGCACCCATCTGCCACTCAAAACTCCGGCCAAGGTCCCGGTAAGTCCGCTTCCCGTACATGTGGATTCTGCTGATCGGCACTTGTCCGAGTACTGCGTTTACCAAGACTTACCAATTCACTAACAATTTCGCCGCTCTGCGGTGTCTAATAAGCGGATACCGACATGCGTCTTCGGTTCTTTTCATTGTTTGCGCTAGGGACCGTGTTGCTCACGGCGCAAGAACAAAAACAGGTCTCTACTTGTTGTGAACCTGAGTCTGCAAAGGTTTCCCAGGCACAAACAAAGGCTCTAGTGAAAAAGACAGAGCCGATTAACGCGCCGTGCTGTGCGGATATGCTTCACATCAACGGCACAATCGTCCTGGAGATTTCGGTTGATCGTGGAGGAGATGTAACCTGCGTGCAGATGGTTTCCGGTCATCCACTAATCATTGGCGTTGCGATTGATTCCGTGAGGCGGTGGAAGTTTCAGCCATACAGCTCTAAAGGAACCCAGAGGAGTTTTTGCGGGCAGGTTGCCATCCGGTTTCGAGCAAATGAGCACGGTGTGAAATATAAATTCTCTAGCCTTGCGCCAGGGTTCCGGAGCGATAACGGACTTTATTACGAGCAGCACCTGACACCGTCCTTCGCGCCGATGTCGAGCGACCAGCTATGATAGGGGTACGTTTGCTCAAAACAGTTCTAAGGCGATTGGCCTTGGTCTTTCTTGCTATTTTGGTCCTTTTCTGGGCAGCGACCTTAGTTAACTGTGCCTTCGGGTTCTTCGAAAGTGGTCTGGCAGGGGCCCGCCACGCTCTGCTTCGCCATACATCACAAATCTATTTTGACCACCAAGGGCAACTCAGGTTCCGTCAGCATTCGGCTGCTCTACAATACGGAATAATCGGACTGCTTACATTGTTGCTTGGGTTTGTGAACAGGGGGATGCTGTCGAAACTCTATACTTCTCTTCGTCAAGGACTCCGAACCAGATTCAACACACCCAACTAGCAGTAAGTCGGCTTATCGTACATGTGGAATCCTTGATCGGCACTTGTCCGGTTTCGGCAGCGTTAATCAGGCACTTCGGGTGTTAGTCCGCAAAAACGGCGTATTATTGACCGGTATGGACGGAAGAGTAAAAGCGTTCCTAACTGTGGCGTTGGTAGTTGCGTTCTCTATTTGCGCCTTGTCGAAGACTCAACTTCATGACTCTTCCCAAAAAACATCGGACCTTAAGTTGACGGTCATTCCCGAAAAAAAAATCTTCACTTTGCACGAAAGCGTATACACGCGGGTCGAGTTTAGGAATTTGGGACCCAAGATTTACTGTTTTCCGAAACCTTCGCGGGACTGCACTAATGATTTTCCCGGTTCCGCTGTGACCACGGGTCGGCCAGTTGCGAACAACGGAGATTTTGAACAATTCATTTGCCATTACGATAGAGGCGGCCCTCGGTGGGCCTCAAATCCGGAGTCGGAGATAAAGCAGCATTGGGTTATGTTGGCATCAAACGAGGTGTATCTAAGCGATAGAGCAGAAGCCAAAGTTGGCCTAAATTTGCTGGGCGAATGGCGGCTCGAGACAACGTATTCGCCACCTACAGGAGCGTTTAATCCCGCAGCGGTAAAGAAAAACCTTATATCGATGGCGAAGCGCGCAGGCTGCATTTTGCCGCAAGCAGCAATTGAGAGCGAACCCGTTACAATTCAGGTGGTTGACGCAGCAAACAGAGACTAGCAAACCTAGCAAGCGATTCCCCGTCTAAGTCCCGATAAGTCGCGAAACCGGACAACTGGTTTTTTGACGATTTCACTTCTACGGTAAGCGTTAATCGGGACTTACTACGCTTATAGTGGAGTGGTCCTTCGTGACGAACTGCATGGAATGACGCCGGCTAAATAAGGACCGATACTCATCCTCCGGAAGGCGCTTGCAGGGCGGATAATTGCGCGTTTGAAGCAACAGGGGAAAATGAGGCGCGACCCATTGGCGGCAATCTACTACGAAACCCATGTCACCGGTCATGTCAACGTCTCCTGCATAGAACAATCGATAAGAGTGTTTTTTGCCCGCGTCTCTTATGGTTACGATTGCGGAAAATCTGTTCCCTAAGATTTCTCCCTCCACAGGGGCCCCGTTTAGCTCAATCCTTAACCGTTTGTCCAAAGTGAAATATGTGACCCTGCTAGAAAGCACCAGCCAGCCGATTGCTAGCGCAATCAGAAAAACCGTCAGGGCAGCGAGCAGAAACCGTCTTTTTGCCATCCTAGATAATTAGATACCAGCCCGACAAGAATTGTTCCCCCGGTTTTGTTGGAAGTGTTTGGCCGTTCAGTAATGTCAAGTCCCGATTAGCCGCGTTACCGGACAACTCCTTTTCTTGACGATTTCACTTCTACGGTAAGCGCGTTTACCGGGACCTGACGAACGAAATCGCTTCTCGCTCCAGAAGACGATAGAATCGGCCAGGGTTATGGCCAGAATCCGTACACTTGTGACCTTCAATTGAACATGAGTCAGGATCGTTGAGAAAATGCCCCCCGAAACTCCGCCAGAAAATTCTTTCGAGCCTACTCTGACGCCAAAACGGGCAGTCCTGGTTGGGCATCTTGTCATCAGCCTGCCTGTGGTCATCATCATGGGCTTGGTGTCGCTCTTCGGATACATTCTGCGAGGTCAGAATGGGGCCATGATTGGAGCGGCTTTAGGTTTCGTAGTGGCATGGCTATGGTGGTCAACATTCGTTCCTCGCTGGAGAGAATGGGCAAGGAACCGGGGGGCCGATGAGGAACGAACTCAGTCTCTCGCGGAACGAAGCCTTTTGGTCTGGCCCAAAGGCTCAATCCTTGAGAAGACAGAAATCCGGCCTCGTAAGAAATCCTGAAAACCACTTGTCCGGCAACGGCGTTTACCAGGACTCAGCGTAGATTTCAATGTTTAGAGCGCCCGCCCGGGCTCTAGCCATCTGCAGTAAGTCTTCATCTGGGCGATGAATCCTGCGCGGTCTACATGATATTTTGTGTGCTTGAGGGTGGCCCCTGACCTGGCTACGACCCAAACACTGTCCTCATCAGGCGCTACAGCCGAGGAGGCAATATCCTCCCAAAGAAATACCCTTTTGCGCAGCCCTAGCCATTTCTTTTCATAAATTCCAGTCTTCGAGACACCCAAATCGGCTGGCCACTGTGATGCGCAGAAAATTGCCAGGCCGAGCAACAAGACGCCCACCCACCACTCTCGCCTGAGTTCTTTGGACAAGGCTACAGCCCCGGCGCCATAAGCCATGCCAATTATCGCGGCACCGAGGAGGATTCTGAGCCCACGAGGCGCACGATACAGCGTTGTCGCGCCTGTTCGTTTGGCTCGTTCAGCCAATGCCTCCAGAGCGAACAGATGTACTGCGAGCAAGGCACATAGGATGGTGAGCGAACTGGGCATCGCGTTACCGGTTTTTTGACGATTTCACTTCTACGGTAAGCGTTTATCAGGACTTGGCACGCGATGAGGTGGTGTCTTGATTGCGGCGCCCGGACTCCCCAACGTCCGGTGTATCTCGGAGCGCATCGACGACCATCTTTTGAACGGCCTGGAGCGCGTCAATCTCTGACATCGCGGGCTTGAAGCATAGCCGTTTGATTGTTCGGGGCAGCAATAACTTGAAACTTTCCCATTCGGAGAAACTATCCGTGATTTTCTTGACCGCGTGCTCAGGAACGAATCGACCGAACATCCGAGTCAACATTCGCTTGTAAAGCCATCTAAATATCATTGTCCACTCTGGGACCTGCTCACCTCGGTCGTGAGCGCGAATTTACCATGTTGAGTTTTTCTATGTGCTTGATAAGTTCTATAAAGGAAGAAGTCAAGAAAAAACACATCTCCTTCGGCCGGAATTTTTCTTGCTTCTCAGCCCACTCGATCGAGCAAGTTCTGTTCTGACCTACCGCGCTATGTGCTCGGTTGTGGGGCCATGCGGCCCCGTGAATTGGGTTCTCTCTATCAGCGGTTTTCATCGCTTCTTCGCGACGAAGCCTGTCAGTTCCGAAACCCACAAAGCAGAACGGTGGTCAATTTGGCGACCATAGTTCTATTTGGGACTCGTGGCCCATAGCTTTTTCTGGTTATCCGAGAGGGCCTAGGGTCGCGTGTGAGACTTGGTGCCCGAAGCACGCAGCGCCTAACTAATCAGCTGAGACTCGCTCTCGAACCAGAGTGTCCCGAGAACCCGAGGGCCACCGCCAGAGAAATTCCCCAGAGATGGAGCGGACTCGATCAGAGACACTCAAGCTGTTTGTGGTTTCAGATGTTGGGCGTCGAAGCACGCTCCTCTCTTCCACACCATCAACACGATGGTGGCAATCTTCCTGGCCAGGGTCAGCCGTGCCATCTCCGGCCTGATGCCCTTGCTCAACAAAGCTGTGTAGAACTCTTGGAATGGACCGGGTTTGCTCGAGGCCACGATCGCCGCACCCTTAAACAGATTTTTCAGATCGTGATTGCAGTTTCGGTTCAGTCCGCGAATGGAGATATGTTTCTTGGCTCGTTGCAGCTGCCCGTCGACATTACGGTGATCGGCGCTGCTGTGTGTCTCGATGCCAAATCCGCTGTACGTCCATAGCTGCCGCTTGCTGCGGAAACGATGCGGAGTCTGCAGAATGCCCAGCAGTACGGCTGCTCGGATCGGACCGATCGACGGGATCTGGCAGAGCTGTTTCCAAGCCTTGTGTTTCTTGCCCTCTGCCAGCAGCTCCCGCCGCACTTGCTGACGCACCGCCCGCAGCGCATCGAGCTGTTGATAGTAAAACTCGGCCCGCCGGCGCACTCCCGGTTCACCGATCTTCCCGAGCCACTCGGCACGATGGCGCGGTGCATAAACCTGCTTGCCGGTGCAAGGAATGGCCCAACTGCGATAGATCGCCTTCACCCGCGTCATGA